>PPYF01411164.1_pt1 | contig 183359 bp, 170 predicted proteins | sample 1559871 | NCBI WGS metagenome assembly PPYF01 (sample SAMN08240021, study PRJNA423297) | Human gut metagenome, whole genome shotgun sequencing project.
TTACTTATTTTTATTTTTAATTTTTTTATTACACAACTTATGAAACGGGTTTCTTGTTTCGTAAGTTGTGCCCGATGTAGTTATGATTATATGGTAAAAAAAACATTTTGTAAATATTTTTTCGACATAAAATGATAACTTTTTCCTGGTAAATTATTACAAAATATCTCTGTTTAAGTATTTTCAACATTTTGAAGCATTGTTCGTAAGAGTGCGATTTATATAAAAAAATATAATTTTAAAACACGTTATAATTCGATAGGTATCGAAATTAACCCTCGAAATATAATAAATATCGTTCAATTTATTTTTAGATATTAAAAAAGTAGACTTTATTAGATATTAAACAATTTTTTTGTATAACTTTAAATTACAAAAGAAATTTTGATATGTGATTTTATTATAAAAATAAAAAATATATAGTCATACAAATTTAAAATTTTAATATATTTGGTACAAATTTGCTCACACATTAATAATATAAACTATGCAAGTGAATTACTGGGAGGTGACATCATGGGGAAAATAGTAGAAGTAAACGATTTGACAAAAACATTTTATACTAAGGATGGTGAAATTCGTGTGCTTGATCATATTAATTTTCACGTTGAAGAAGGAGAAATTTTTTCACTTCTTGGACCATCTGGAAGTGGTAAATCTACTATTTTAAACATATTGACGAAATTATTAGAGCCAACTGAAGGTACTGTTACAATGGGTGGAACAATCGGATATATGTTTCAACGTGACAATTTGTTGGACTGGAGAACTATAATGGATAACATAACTATCGGGCTTGAGATTTTAAAAATGAAGGATAAAGCTTCTTTGGATAGAATTGAAAGACTTCTAAAAACGTACGGACTTTGGGATTTTAGAAATATGTATCCAAAAGAGTTATCAGGTGGAATGAGACAAAGAGTTGCGCTTATAAGAACTTTATCTGTAAATCCAGATATCCTTTTATTAGATGAACCTTTTTCAGCTCTTGATTATCAAACTAGGCTTATGGTAAACGATGATGTTTACAAAATTATAAAAAATGAAAACAAAACAGCTATACTTGTTACTCATGATATAAGTGAGGCAATTGCTATGTCTGATAGAATTGCAGTATTATCAAAGAGACCATCGACTATAAAAAGCGAACATAAGATAAATTTTGAAGATATGGAAGTAGAAAAAACACCATTTGAATGTAGAAAAATTCCAGAATTTCAAAAATATTTTGATATTTTATGGAAGGAGATAGATAATAATGATATTAGATAAATTTAAAAATAAAAAGAAAGATAAATCTCTAACTCCTTCTGAAGGTTATAAAAATTACTTAAAAAATATAAAAATAGAGAAAATAAAAATCTTTATAATGCAAATTGCGCTTTTAATCTTTATTTTAGGTATCTGGGAAATACTAGCTAATAAAGAAGTTATAAGTACATTTTTATTTAGCAAACCATCTGCTATTTACGATTTATTTATGAGATATATGGAGAATGGCCAACTATGGGTACACGTTAAAACATCTGTATATGAAACTGTACTAGGATTGATTATAGGTACTGTTGGAGGGGTTATTGTTGCAATATTACTTTGGGCATTTCCACGACTATCTAAAGTATTAGATCCGTTTTTAGTAGTGTTAAATGCACTTCCAAAAACTGCTTTAGCACCTATTGTAATAGTTTGGGTTGGAGCAAATGTAAAAGGGATAGTAGTAACAGCTATTTTGATTTCTATAGTAGTTACAATTTTATCTGCTTATAATTACTTTATAAATGTTGATGAAGAAAAAATTAAAATGTTAAAAAGTTTTAAAGCTACTAAGCTTCAGATATTATTTAAATTAATACTTCCTGCAAATATAGGAAACTTAATAAATATAATAAAAATAAATATTGGTATGGCTTGGGTAGGTGTAATAGTAGGAGAATTTTTAGTTTCTAGAAATGGTATTGGATATTTAATAGTATATGGAAGTCAAGTATTTAAACTAGATATAGTTATGATGGGAGTGTTCGTACTTGCAGTATGTGCTTGGATAATGTATGAAATTGTAAATATAATTGAAAAATTATATAAAAATTATAGATAAAGCTACGCTTATTTTAGCATAAAAATTTTAACAAGTATAAATTTATTAATTTAATTTAAATAAAACTTTATAATTCTTATCTATGAAGGGGCCTTTCGGCTCCTTTTTAAATATTAAATACCAAATTTGTTTAATATGTACTACTATTAAAGTAAGAAATATTTAGGGGAAATATTGGGGGATAATATGATAAAAGATACAGATTATGTAAAAAATACATTAGAAGAATTATGTAGTCAACTAGATGACAAAATAGCTCCTATAACAGGATTTAATTCTGATTTTAGTTATTATAAAAAGCAAGACGAAGATTTCTATACAATTCATAATAAAGTTAAATCTTTGGAAGATAAAAGGTTCGACTTAAACATGAGGCTATATAAAAGTAATGATGAAGATAGATTTTTATATGTTTATATTATGTGGTTTTCTGTGAATCCTAAAAAAGTAGGGGTTGGAAGTACAGTAATAACTGAAATAATTGAGCTTCTAAAAGCTGTTACTAAAATAGAATTTATAGTACTTCATCCAGATGATAATGAAGTTAAATATTTTTGGATAAAAAATAATTTTCTACCTAGTGATGGTACTTTTGATAATAAAATAAACGTAAATACTAGAAGAATATTGGTATATGCAGTTTAAAGAAATCCACATCTTTAAGGATATTTATGATAAAGTATAGTTTTTTCTAGCTGTATAAAAATAACTTATTTTTGGCATTATAAATATATAACTTATATTTTTATAAGTTAACAAATTTAATATAGATAATTTATAAATGAATATAATTTCCTATGAATTATAAAAAAATTATACATTTTGTAACATATGTTACTGACAATATTTCAATAAAAGTGTATTATATAAAAAAATATTTAATAAAGCTAGAGTTTAAACTTAATTTACATAGATAATTAAAGGAGGAGAATAATGGCTTATCACGGAAATTTACAAAAAATAAGAAATGGAAAAAGGACTTTTGCGATAACTCCTCATATTCCAGGTGGTTTTATAAAACCAGAGGGTCTTATAAAAATAGGAGAAGTAGCTAAAAAATACGGTGGAGTACTTAAAATAACATCTGGGCAAAGAATATTAATTACTAATTTACAAGAAGAAGATCTTCCTGCGATTTGGGAAGAACTTGATATGAAGCCAGCTGTTGTAACTCAAAATTCACTTAAAAATGTAGAACTTTGTCCTGCAAACTTCTGCAAAAGATCAAAATATCCAACTATTGGTATTGGAATGAGGCTTAGTAGAAAATTTCAAGGAATGGAGCTTCCTTGCAGAACTAAAATAGGCGTAGCAGGATGTAGAAATGCTTGCGGAAGTGTGTATGCTAAGGATATTGGAGTCTTAGTCGACTTTGATAAGATGTTTTTTGTTACAGCTGGAGGTAGCGCAGGGTTCCACCCTAGACAATCAGATATTATAACTAGAGGCTTAACTGAAGATGAAGCTTTCGCTTTAGTTGAAACTATATTAGAGTATTATAATGAATATGCTATGGCTGGAGAAAAACTTGGAGATTTTATCGATAGAATAAGTATAGATAAATTTAGAGATGATGTTTTAGAAATAGCTAAATTAGAAAAAAATTTAGAAAGTAAATTTTAATATTATATAATTCAAAGTGTTATATACTAGATAAAAACTTTATTGCAAGTAAAAATAAAACTTAAACTTAGTAAACATGACAAAATAAATTAACAAACAAGGAGAATAAAATGAGTTTATTTTTAGGAAAAATACATTATTGGTTATTTAACAAAATATTATGGTTTGAAAACTTAGAAGAAGAAATAATAAAATTTGCACAAGAAAATGGTCTTGATGTAGATAGTATTAGAGGAGAGATAGAATCTAAATACGGTAAAAAATTAGAAAATAAAAACTTAGAAGAAATAATAGATACAGATAATATACATGGGTGGCTTCAAAATAGAATACACTGTGCTGAAGGAAGAATGGCAGCTTGGACTAGTTTCTTAATTGAAAATGGTAAAATAGGTGATTTAGAAAAAATCTATGTTAAACAAGCAAAAGAAGCAGCAGATGAAGTTAAATCAGAAAGAAATGTTGAAACAGCTACAGAAATTTATGATTGCATGAATGACTACATACTTGATGGTATGCCATGTGATAGAGTAAATGAAATTACATATTCAGGTGAAGATGCAGTTCAATGGATAAGAAGAATATGTGTTCATAAAGATATATGGGAAAAAGAGGATGTAGATGTGAATATATTCTACAGACTTAGAAGTATGTGGATTAAAGAATTTGTTCACGAATTAAATAGTAATTTTAGATATATTGAATTTGATGATAAAGAATTTTGTATAAGTAAAAACAAATAAATTTACTAGTAGGAAGTAAGAAATTAAACTTTTTTATAAAGTATAACTTAAATATTCTAATAAAATTTATAAATACGTTCCAAAATAAAAACTTACACTGTGAAAGACGATATAAAATAACAAATTGCTATTTTATATCGTCTTTTTTATATGTGAAACTTCTAAAATAAATTATAAGAACTTAAAAACTAATAAATAGTATTTTAATTTAAAACTATACATAAAATCTAATAAAGAAATCTTTATTTTGGAGGTGGTATAGTGCAAAAAGTGAAGAATTTTATTGTAAAAGAGATTTTAATAGTTATAATAATGGGATGTGTTTATACAAATATAGAAATGATTTTTAGAGGGTATACTCATCCATCGATGATAATTGTTGGAGGCCTTTGTGGTATGCTTGCAGGACTTATAAATGATATTACACCTGAGATGAAAATGTACAAACAATGTATTTTAAGTGCTATTATTATAACTTTTATTGAATATGTCTCAGGTTACATATTAAATATTAAATTAGGACTAAATATATGGGACTATACAAATTTAAAATTTAATTTAAATGGACAAATATCATTAATATTTAGCTTCGCATGGGTATTTTTAAGTTACTTTGCTATAAAATTTGATGATATGCTTAAAAATGATCTTTGTAGAAAAACTATGTTTAATAATAAAATAAATTAAACTAGATAAACCCTTCTTAATAAATATTAGATATTTTGGATTTATATATGTAATTTATAAAAAAATCTAGTATTATTAAGGTATATAGTAATTTTAATAAATAAGGAGGGGTAGAATATGACGATAAAATGTAAACGTTGTAAAAGTGATGCTAAAATAATAAGTTCTTCGCAAAATTTTTGGAAAATGTGTTTATATTCTATAATTTGTGCAGTTATATTTTTATTTATACCTGTTATATCGGCAATTGCTCCAGTATTTATAGTATTTGCTGTTTTAATGGCTGTCGCCGCTTTATATATGAAGTTTAGAGGTGGTGCTATTGTCCAGTGTGACAAATGCAATGCTAGATACAAGATAAGTAAATACGATTATGATGAATATAAAAAGAATATAGAAAAAAATTAAATTTTACATATAAGATATATTCAAAAAAATAACTTAACTGGTAGATAAAGTACCAATTAAGTTATTTTTTTATTCGTGTAAAATTATAATCAGCTTTATATTATAGATAAAAATATTTTATAATAAAGAATTCTTAATTTTAAAATATTTTTTGTTAAAAAAAATACAAAATATATTTTATAGAATAAGATATAAAAACAGCGTCAAAATGGTAATCCCTACCGAAAATAAGGTAGGGACGGGAGAATACACGAAAAGTACATATCTAATAGAAGATATATCCATTCATAAATATTTAAACTATATATATATAGTAGCACAAAATACATAAAAATAAATAAAAAATTAACAAATTTTCGCAAATATTTTATTGTTTGTCCAATTCTAAAAAAAATACAAAAAATCTTAAAATTAACAAAAAATAATTAAATGAAAGAAAAAACAAGACGTAAAAAAATATTTTTATTATTAAAATAATAAAAATAAAAATTTTTTTTGTTAAAAGACAAAAAACTTTTTCTTTAAAAATATTGAAATTAAGCCAATTTATAAATATAATCACTTTGGAGAAATTGGAATTTAAGAAATTTTCTAAAAATAACATAATTATTACAATAATTATAAGATGGATTTTTCTATAATTATAGTATAAAAACATACAAATCTAAAATGTTGAGGTTTATAAATTCAATATTGAAAAGATTAATATGAATACCACAAATCGTATATTTTAATTTGATCTATTTAATGGGTCGTACAATACGCCTCTTGTCAAAATTTTTACGACCCAAAAGAATTTTTAATTCTTTACAAGAGGTTATATAAAAAATTTTACAATAAAGTAGATAAAATAATAAAAAATGGTTATGAAAAAAATTAATTAGGGGGAATATCTTATGATTATAGTTGGTGAATTAATAAACTCAAGTAGAAAAGCAATAAAAGAAGCAATAGACAAAGGTGATATCGAATATATCAAAAAAATAGCAGTTGATCAAGAAGAAGCTGGGGCTACATATATCGACGTAAATGCCGGAACTTTTGTAGGAACTGAAATAGAACATTTAAAATGGATGATAGAAAATATCCAACAAGTAGTAGATATACCATGTTGTATAGATTCTCCAGATCCAAAAGCTTTAGAAGCTGCTTTAAAAGTACATAAAGGGACTGCAATGATAAACTCAATATCTTTAGAAGAAGATAGATATGATGCAGTGCTTCCAGTAGTAGCTGGAACTGATTTAAAAATAGTTGCTTTATGTATGAGTTCAGACGGAATGCCTGAAACTTGTGATCAAAGACTTAAAATAGCTGATAAATTAATAAATGGATTAGTTAAAAATAATGTAGATATAGACAATATATATGTCGATCCACTTGTTCAACCTATAGGAACTGACGACACTTATGGATTTGAATTTTTAGATTCAGTAGCAGCAATAACAACTCAATTTAAAGGTGTTCATACTATGTGTGGATTAAGTAATATATCATTTGGACTTCCAGAAAGAAAATATATAAATAGAAACTTTGCAGTAATGGCTATCGCCAGAGGTCTTGATGGACTTATTATAAATCCACTTGATAGAGATATGATGGGTAGTATAGTTACAGCAGAAATGTTAGCAGGTAGAGATGAGTTCTGTGCTGAATATCTTCAAGCATTTAGAGCTGGAATAATTGGAAATCCTAAATAATAAATGAATTTTTAAAAAGTAAAAATAAGTAAATTGATAAGAATTATGAATATGTAAGTATTATTAATATAATTGTTGAAAGTGTTGTTCTAGTTTTTTAAATGAGGGCAGCACTTTTGTTTTTAACTAGAGAAAAAACTTGCCTTAATAACTTTTTATTAAGGCAAGTATAGGAAAAAATCATTTATTTAAAATGATTTTTAACCAAAAATATTACAATTTTATATGGTTTTAACTATTATGTTTTTGAAGTAGTATTTTTTCAGCAAGACGTGCAGCTGAGGCAGCATCTGCAGTATAATAATCAGCATTTACTCTCTTAGCAAAGTTGCTTGTTACTGGGGCTCCGCCAATCATGAAGATGTATTTTTCTTTAATACCCGCTTTTTTAAACTCTTTTATAACTTCACCGATTTCTGGCATAGTTGTAGTAAGTAAGGCAGAAAGACAGACTAAATCGGCATTTACTTCTTCAGCTTTATTTATAAAGTCTTGAGCTGAAACATCTACTCCTAAATCATAAACTTCAATACCAATACCACGAAGTGTGATTTTAACTAAGTTTTTACCAATATCATGAATATCGCCTCTTACAGTACCTATAACTGCTGTTCCTATTGGTTTTGCACCAGTTAAAGATAAGAGAGGTTCTAAGACTTTTATGCCAGCGCTCATTGCTTTGCCGGCAAGTAGCATTTCAGGGACATAAATTTCATTGTTCTTAAATTTAATACCTACTTCATTTAAAGCAGGTATAAGACCTTTTTCTAATATAACAGAAGCTTCAACCCCATTTTCTAGAGCTTCTTGAACTAATTTATTAGTCATTCTGGCATTACCTTTTTGAACATTTTGTGAAAGCTTACTAAAATCCATATGATGACCCCCTATTAGAAAATTTGTACTAAATGTTACAAAGAAAAGTTTTCTTATATATAATTAAATTATATATAAGAAGGGGGGTATAATCTATCAATTATTAGTATATAAAATTGTAAAATTTTTGGAAGTAAATAAAGTTTGGAGGAAATAATCATGAAGGAAAATAAAGTTAATGTAAAATTGATACTTAATGATAGTGAAAAGATATGTGAAGCAAACATAGGGGATAATCTTTTAGATATTATAAGAAAAAACAATATAGACTTTGATACACCATGTAATGGTAATGGAAGCTGTGGTAAATGCAAATGTAAAATAAAAGAAAATACAGAAATAGGAGCTTCTAGTAAAAAACATTTAAATAAATCAGAACTTATCTCTGGTATAAGACTTGCTTGTGATACTGAAATTAAAAGTGATTTAACAGTAGAACTTTCAAACAAAATAAAAGATATGACTGTTTTAATAAGCGGTGTAGAAAAAGAATTTAAAATAAACCCTTCTGTACAAAAACATTATATAGTTTTAGAAAAACCAACTTTAGATGATCAAAGAGATGATTTGATGAGAATAAAAGATTTCTTAAAAGAATACTTAAAAATAGAAAATATAGATATAGATTTAAATGTCCTTAGAAAAATTCCAAAAGCTCTTAGAGAAGATAATTACGATATAACCGTTACTATGTTTGATAATAAAATTATAGATATAGAACCTAAAGATACTACAAATAATAATTATGGTTTGGCAATCGATATAGGAACTACAACTATAGCTGTGTACTTACTTAGTCTTTATGATGGAAGTCAAATCGATGTAATCTCCGAAGTTAATAATCAAAGAAATTATGGTGCAGATGTAATATCAAGAATAAATTACACATTAGAAAACCCTGACGGGCTTAAAAAGCTTAAAGCTTCTATTGTGAGTCAACTTAACAATATAGTAAAAAATATTGCAAAGAGAAATAATATAAATATAGATAATATTTACGATACAGTAATAGTTGGAAATACAACAATGATTCACCTACTTTTAGGAATAGATCCTGAAAATATTGCAAAAGCACCTTATATATCAGGATTTACAGAAGCTATGGAATTTAATCCAAAAGATATTGGATTTAGCTTCAAGTCAAATATAAGTATAATGCCTGGTGTATCAAGTTATGTTGGTAGTGATATAACTGCTGGTATATTATCTTCAGGAATGTTGGAATCAGAAAAGTATTCATTATTATTAGATTTAGGTACTAATGGCGAAATGGCAATAGGTAATAAATATGAAGTTATAACTTGCTCTACTGCTGCTGGTCCTGCTTTTGAAGGTGCTAATATAAAGCATGGTGTCGGCGGAATATTAGGAGCAATTAGTAAAATAGATTTATCTAAAGAAAAAAAAATCGAGACAATCGGGAACCAACCACCTTGCGGTATATGTGGTTCAGGGGTATTAGATGCAGTTTCTGAAATGATTAAATATTCATTAATAGATGAAACAGGTAGAATGTTTGATGAAGAAGATGATGACTTCGAATTTGAAGAATATGAATATTTGACTAAAGACTTAGTCGAAATAGATGGCATGAAACAATATGTGCTTGCAAAAGATTCAAAAGGCGATATTATATCATTTACTCAAAAAGATGTTAGAGAAGTTCAACTTGCAAAAGCAGCAATTAATGCAGGTATTCAAATATTGGTAAAAGAAAAGGATTTAGATTTTAATGATCTAGAGTATTTATACTTAGGTGGAGGATTTGGTAACTATATGAATGTACAAAGTTCACTACAAATAGGTATGATACCTTTAGAATTAGATGGAAAAATTAAATCTATAGGAAATTGTGCTGGTAGTGGAGCAAAAATGTATTTATTATCTAAAGAATATAGAAATCTAATAATAGATAAAGTAAATACATCAAAATATATAGAATTATCTAATAGAAAAGAGTTCCAAGATTATTTTGTAAACGGGATGATGATGGAAAGAATTTATGAACCTGCTCAAAAATATACACAAAACCAAGGGATTACAGTTGATACATTTTAAAAAAAGTATACGTCTTGGATACAAATATGGTAAAGATTTTCGCAGTAATCTAAAAAAAATCCAAAATAATTACTAAAATGAGAAAATATTTTCGAAAAATTCATTTTTTTCTAAAATAAATACAAATCAAAATAAAAGTTTTAAAAAATAATCAGCCTTAAATATTGAAATACCAATACTTAAGGCTGATTTATAAAAAATCCTAAAAGGTTTAATAAAAAACGATATAAATTACAATAATTATATCTAAAAAAATATTATTATTTAAGTATAAAAGATAAACAAAACATAAAAGAAAATCAAAGCATAAAAAAGATTTTCTTAAAAATGGACAACAAGGAAATGACATTAAAGTATTTTAAGTATAATAAATAATATTTTAATAATTTGGTTAGGGGGAAAGATTTATGGAATTAAGAGAACTTTCATTAGCAGTACAAAAAGGTAGTGGAAAACAATCAAAACAATTAGTTAAAGAAGCTTTAGAACAAGGTTTAAAACCAGCTGATATATTAAACAATGGTTTAATCGCAGCAATGGGCGAAATAGGTGACAAATTCAAAGAAGGACAAATATATGTTCCTGAAATGTTAATAGCAGCTAAAGCAATGCAAGCTGGACTTAAAGTTTTAGCTCCATCTTTAAAAGCTGAAGGTGTTGAACCAATAGGTAAAGCAGTTATAGGTACTGTAAAAGGGGACTTACATGATATAGGTAAAAACTTAGTTAAAATGATGATGGATGGTGCTGGTATAGAAATGGTCGACTTAGGTGTTGACGTTTCAGAAGAAAAATTCGTTGAAAAAGCTGAAGAAATAGGAGCAGATATAGTCTGCTTATCAGCTTTACTTACAACTACAATGCCTGCAATCGAAACTACTATAAAAGCATTCGAAGATAAAGGAATAAAAGATAAATATATATTCATGATAGGTGGTGCTCCAGTTTCAGAAGAATACGCTAAACAAGTACATGCAGACTACTATACTACAGATGCAGCTGCTGCAGCAGACGTAGCTAAAAAAGTCTTACAAGAAAAAAAATAGTACAGTAAAAATTCAATCTGAAACAAGTTAAAATTTAGTAACGAGTGTAAATACGCAAATATATAAGGAGGAACGTATTATGAGTATAAAATTTAATAAATTAGCATACAACTCAGTTGATGATTTTGTTTATGGTTCTTGTCCAAAACCAGTAACAACTAAAAGTGGATTAGTAATAGGTGGTGGAGATGTTTATCCAGAATTAAACTTCACATTACCATCAATGATAGTTAATGAAGATAGTATAAAAGATGCATATCAAATATATAAAGATATGACTAATGGTATATTAAATAGAGCTAGAGAATTATATGCTCCAGGAGTAGTTATCGAATATGAAACTCTTCCTGAATTTACTGAAAACCCTAAATGGGGTATTGAAGTAAGTAAGATCATAGTTGATACTATGAAAGAATATGAAGCTAAATATGGTTTAAAATCTGCTTATAGAGCTACTCCAAATGATTTAAGAGAAATGAATAGACCACCAATTATGAGAAGCGGTAAGTATTGGGAAGCTATGATAGAAAGCTTCGCTGGTTGCTCACAAGCTGGCGCTGATTTTATCTCAGTTGAATCTACTGGTGGTAAAGAATTAAACGACGAAGCTTTAGTAAATGCTGATATTAAACAAGTTATATTTGCACTTGGTGTTTGTGGATGCAGAGATATGAAATTCTTATGGAAAAACATTTCTGATATCTGTAAAGCTAATGGATCACTTCCAGCAGGTGACTCTGCTTGTGGATTTGGTAATACTGCAATGGTACTTGCTGAAAGAGGTATGATACCTAAAGTATTTGCAGCAGTAGTAAGAGTTGCTACAGTAGCTAGAGCATTAGCTGCTTTCGAAGAAGGAGCTGTAGGACCATCTAAAGACTGTGCTTATGAAGGTGTTTATCTTAAAGCAATTACAGGTTCTCCAATATCTTGTGAAGGTAAATCAGCTGCTTGTGCTCACTTATCTCCAATAGGTAATATAGCTGCTGCTGTAACAGACTTATGGTCTAATGAATCTGTTCAACAAGTTAAACTATTAGCAGAAATGGCACCAGTTGTATCTATAGAACAATTAGTATATGATACAAGACTTATGAATACAGCTACTAAGAAAGGATTTAGAAAAGAATTCAGAGATTTATTAGCTGAATCTGATGCTCCACTTGATCCTCAAGCTTACGTATTAAAACCACAAGTTGTATATGATATAGCTAGTGAATTAGTTAAAGCTGAAAATTCATTCCAAATGACTAAGATGGGTGCACAGCTTGCTCTTGATAAGATAACTGAAGCTGTTAATAGTGGTGAAGTTTATGTAGAAGAAAGAGAAAAGAAATGGTTAGATATCATAGGAAATCAAATTGATGATATAGCTGACGATGAATTAGAATTCTACGATGATATGCAAGACGAATTAGATATGGATAAATTTATACCATCTGAATATGGTTTATAAAATTTGAAAGTCTAATTAAAATAAATTTAAAAAGTAAAACTGATAATCTTGAAAGTATATAGAATTAAATTATAAATTTAAATTGCAAAAAGGAACTGTCTCAAAGAAATTTGAGACAGTTTCACTATATATGTATTTTATGGCGCTAAATATATTGTGCTATTATTAGGGTGGTTAAATTTTTAGTAAGGGTGGTATGGCTATGAAAATAAAATTAGATATAGTATCAGGATTTTTGGGAGCGGGCAAAACTACTCTTATAAAAAAACTTGTAACTGAAGGATATAAAGACGAAAAGATAGTTGTTTTAGAAAATGAATTTGGAAAAGTAGGAATTGATACTGATATATTAAAAAATACTGGTGTTGAAGTTGAGGAAATAACAGCAGGATGTATCTGCTGTAGTTCGTCTGGAGATTTCCTATCTTCAATGAAGGATATAATAAATAAATTTTCTCCAGATAGAATAATTGTGGAGCCTACCGGCGTTGCAAAACTAAGCGAAATATTAAGATCGTGTAATGACTTTAAATTTAAGGGCTTATTTGAAGTTAATAATATTATTTCGGTTTTAGATGTTAAACGTTTTGACTTTGTATCTTCTTATTCTAAAGTGTTTGTGGATGATCAAATAGCAGTATCAAAGACTATTGTTTTGAGTAAAAATATAGGAGCTTCTATAAAACATATAGAGGATATTTATTCTTATATTAAAAATATAAATATAAACGTAAATATTATAAATGAAGATATATATAATATAAGTGGGCAAGAATTAATTAACGCTATTGAAAATGAAATACAAGAATATAATATGCTTAAGTTACTTAACAAACTAGACGAAACTGCAGGAACTAGAAATCCATATCATTTTGCTACGTTAGAATTCAAAACACATAAGCCAATTGATTATGAAAATATAGAACTTATATTTAAGTGTTTTGAAGATGAAGATACTTACGGAAAAGTTGTTAGGGGAAAAGGTATCTTACAAAATAGTGAACAGAATTGGTATAAATTTGATTATGTTGAAAATGAAATACAAGAAGAAAATTATTATAAAGAAGATATCGGGGCAATTTGTATTATAGGCTATAAATTGAATAAAAAGAATATATTAAATCTTTTTGATTGATAAAAAAATATGCAAACTGTGGTGAGGACAACACTATGGTTTGCATATTTTCATTTTAAAAAAGAGTGTGATAATTTATCACACTCTTTATCCATTTTGTCTATATTGTTTTGGAGTCATCTTTGTTAAGTTTTTAAATACTTTTGAGAAGTAGCTTTGGTCTTCAAAACCAACTTCTAGGGCTATTTCAACTATTGAGTAATCAGTATTTTTAAGCAGAAGCTTACTTTGTTCTATACGGATTTTATTTAAATAGTTTGAAAAACTAACTCCAACTTCCTTCTTAAATATACTAGAGAAATAAGAAGGATTTAAATGGACAATATTTGCTACTGTTTCTAAGTTAATGTCTTCATTATAATGTTCATTTATATAAGATATACATTTTTGAATAAGTACAGGATTTTTTGATTCATTAAAATTAAATACATTTTGAGTAAAACTATCTAGCATATGTATAACCCAATAAGATAAATCTTCGATATTTTTTATATTGGATATTTTGTATAAAAATTTACTGTTTAAATCTATAATTGTGTTAGAGTCGGCTCCGCCATCAATTGAGGCTCTAGATAATAATGTACACAATTCTAATGTCTTTGATTTAATTATGTTTATATTGCCACCTGATGCAAATAAAATACGCCCTATCATATCATTTAATATATTTTTTGCTCCGATTATATCTCCATTTCTTACTTTAAGCAATAATTCTTTTTCTGTCTCATATGAGTAAAATTCTATATTATCATTATCCTTTATGTCTTGTATTTTCTCATTTAAATCGGATTGATGAGCTGCTATTAACTTTCTATTTTCTAATTCTTTTTTTTCATCGTCTAAAAGGCTGAAAACAACGATAAATAATAAATTTCCTAAATATCTAACTCTAGTAGGATCTATAACTTGAATACTTCTAATTTTTGATTCTACCATTCCTAAATATTTTAAATCGATATTGAATTTCTGCATTATTTCAGAAATCATAAGTTGGTCAGAAAACTCCATAAGTATAGGGCCTGCCAAGACAGAACCTCTAAATATACCTTTCTTTATAACTGGTACTGTGTAGTGTATAAGACCAGCAGGACAGAAGAATGTATAAGCTTCTCCTAATTTTTCTGACTGTTTAGCTGCATATAGATGAGTTTGAGAACAAGGATTCATTTCACCTGTAAAATCTTTAAAAAATTTACAAAAAGGCTCCTCATTTCCAACTGAATACACAGTTTCTCCATTTTCATCCAATAAAACAAGGGGAATTTTAGTAGAAAAAGAATATGTAATTAGTGCTTCTTTTAATTTTTCTAAAAACTTTTCTTTCATTGTCTTTCATCACCACAATTTCGTATTTTATAAAAAAACATATTATTATACAATTCGATTTAAATAATAGAAATCCTTCTTTATTTAAAAATAAAAAAATCTTTATCCTAAAAGTGTTTCAAAATGTAAATTTTTTTGAAACACATGTACGGAAATTATACTTATCCAAAATTATAAATGAATATAATTTCCTATGTGTTATAAATATAAAATTAAATTTTTTATAAATCTAAATCAAAATATATTAAATTTGTTTTATTTTCGTGATATAATTTAATATAAATTATTTATGTAAACTAAAATAATTATTTAATAATGATGGGGGGATGGTTATGATATTGAGGAAAAAATGTTTATCATTATTTTTATCTTTATCGTTAGTTTTACCAAACTTGGCGCCAATTTATTCTTATGCCGAAGAAGCAACTTCTATAAACAGAGAAGAACAAAAAATCAAATCAGAAAACAGTCAAAAGGAAAAAGTATCTAAACAATTAGATGAAAAATTCGATTTAAATGACGTTTCTGGTGATTACGCTGCTGAGCAAATTAATAAATATAAGCTCCAAGACAATTTCGAATATGCAGTAAAAGAAGTTTTAAACTACTATTATGATGAAGATAAAAAAGATGAAATATCAAGTTTTGAAAATACTATCGATTCAAGAGCTAATAATCTAATAAAAGATTATAAAGAAGCTTCTGAAGAAAGAAGTGAAGACGATAGTGATTTAGGTTATAAATCAGGTCAAGTCATAGTTGAATTTAAAAGCAATATAGATAAAAATTTAAAAGAAGATGTGGCTAATAACTTAGATGGAGAAATAAAAGAATTACAAAATGGAGATATAGGTGTAATAGATATATCTAATAGCGACACTATAGATAAGGCATTAGAAAATTATGAAGATAATTACTTTATAGAATCTGTACAACCTAACTTTGTTTATAAATCACAATCATCAAAGACAAGTAATACAACAAGTACTAATGATAAATATTCAAGCAGACAGTATTACTTAGAAAAACTAAAAATATACGATGCATGGGATTATTTAAAAGATTTTAAAACTTCAAAAGTAAAAGTTGCTGTAATAGACACTGGACTTGATGTAAACCATAAAGATATAAAGGACAACCTATATTTAGGTGTAGATGCTGAAAATAACTACGCTGAACTTACAAGAGATCATTGGCATCATGGTACACATGTATCTGGAATAATAGCTGCATCTACTAATAACTCTATAGGAGTTGCAGGTATAGGAAATAATATGGTAGATTTAATGGCTATAAATGTATTTTTTGGAGAAGGTTCTGATACAGAAGCTTATACAACAGATATAATAAAAGGATACAACTATGCTGTTAAAAATGGTGCTAAAGTAATAAATATGAGTCTTGGAAGACTTGTAGATGATAACGATTATGATGATATTGATAAACAATATGACTCTATATTAGAAAAAGCAATTAATGAAGCTTATGATAAAGGTATAGTAACCGTTTGTGCCGCTGGTAATGAAAGTAGTTCTATGAAATCTTATCCATCAGATTTTGAAGCTTGCATATCTGTAATAAATATAGATAAAAGCAATCAAAAAGCTTATGATTCAAATTATGGAACTAAAAAAGATATTTCTGCTTATGGTGTAGATATATACAGTACAGTACCAGGAGATAAATATAGATATGAAAGTGGAACATCTATGGCTGCACCTATAGTAAGTGGTATTGTAGCATTAATGAAATCTAAATGTCCAAATGCATCTGTAGATGATATAAAATCTGCTTTATATTCTAGCGCAGATGATATAGGCAAAAAAGGAAAAGATGTATATACAGGTTATGGTAGGGTAAATGCGCTAAAAGCTGTTAAAGCTGTAAATAACTTAAAAACAAGCATGAAAAAACCTACAATAAATACTTTAAAAGCATCTGATACTTATATAACTGGAACTGCATCAAAGGGAGCAGACATAAGAGTTTATAATTCAAAAGGAAGTGTAATAGCAAGAGGTGTTGCTTCTACATCGACTGGAAAATATAAAATAAAAATAGCTAAACAAACTGCAGGGACTACTGTTAAAGTAGTAGCATTAAAACCAGGATATTATTCAAAACAAGCTACAAAAATTGTATCGAAAGCTGCGCTTAAGAAATTCTCAAGCAGTTTAACAGCAAAATCAACTATTTATTCGACTACAACTAAGATAACTGGTACAGGGGCTAAAGGAGCTACTATCAGAGCTTATGTAAAAGGAAAACAAATAGGTAAATCAACTACAGTAAATTCATATGGAAAGTATACACTTACTATTCCAAAACAAAAGAAAAAAACAGTTATAACTATAAAGATGTCTAAATCAGGATATTCAACTAAGAGTATTACAAGAACTGTTAAATAGAAAATTTTAGTTTGGAAATACAATAAGGCTAGAAGTTTTAAATATTAACTTCTAGCCTTTATTTTTTAACTTATAATTCTTTAGGAACTATAACTCCTAGTCTTTTTGATTTTTTTATGGCTTCTTCTGTATTTATTTTTATATTAAATAAAGTTTGATTATAGTCTAAAGATATTTCTTCAATTGATGTAGCTTTTGGTATTTCTTTATTTAAACAGATATATTTATATATTTCTCCTTCTAAAGCTTCCTGAATGGCAGAGTAACAATCATCTAAATTATCATCATATACTGTTACTTCTTTAAAATCATAGATTCTTATTTCATAATCATCGCTACTATGATTTATAATTATTGCTGGAAAATCATAATTTTCTTTGTACATACTTTTACCCCCTAAGATTATGTTCTTTTACCTTAATTATGACAGTTTAAAATTAATTTTGTCAAACTTTAACAAAAATATTGTCAAATAGCAGTGAAAAATAGAGTCAATATCATATAAGTATGAATATAATATATTAAATGGGGTGATATTTATGGATTTGAGTCAATTAGGTGAAAGTGCTCAATACATGGTTCCATTGATTATACTTTTTTGTATGTGTATAGGATATGTTATAAAGACTAGTTTAGATTTTATTGAAAATAAATATATTCCTTTGATTATGGTAAGCATAGGAATAGTTTTAAATATATGGATAAATAAACAAGTGACAGCAGAAATTGTAGTAGCAGGAGCCTTGAGTGGGCTGGCCAGTATAGGTACACACCAGACATGTAAAAATTTAAATCATAACAAAAAAGATCAAGAAAATAACAAAAACGATAATAAAGATGAATAACGAAATGAAGAAAATAGTAAAAATTAATAATTACAATCAACCTTCTTTTAAGCATACCAAGTTGAATAAAAAACTATTTGATGAAAAATCTACATTATCTGTATGAAATAATATAGGTAATGTAGGTTTAATAATTAACTATATATAGATTCATATAATATCCTCCATTCTTAAAAATAATTCTAAAGATCTATGATGTATATCAGAAATCTTTAGAATTATTTTTTTGTTACAGTTGTAAAATATCAATAATATGGATAAAATTTAAATATATTTAATTATAAGTAAATTATTATTGAAAGGAAAAGGAATACTAAAATGACATTAAAAATTTGTTTGGTAATCATTATAACATTGTCAATTGTAGCTATTATAGCATGTATATTTACTGGAAAGTTCTTTTATAATTTAGCTATAAATCCAAACTCATCAAAAAAGATGATATTTAGCAACGATGGTCTTTCTCACCACGAACTTTCAAAAGAAGAAGAATGGCTAGAAAAGTCTTCAAAATTTGAAGAAGTATTTACGACTTCATTTGATGGATTAAAACTACATGGGTATCAAGTATTAAATAAAAATACAAATAAATGGGCTATAACAGTCCATGGTTATATGACAGATGCATTTAGTCTTAGTACAAAGGCACTACATTATTATGAGATAGGATATAACGTTTTGGCAATCGATTTAAGAGGCCATGGAAAAAGCAAAGGTAATTATATAGGAATGGGATATCATGATGCGAAAGACCTTATTGAATGGATAAAATACATAAACTCAAAATATAGTGATGCAGAAATTCTAATTCACGGAGTATCTATGGGAGCGGCTACTGTAATGATAGCTTCTTCATTAGATGAACTTCCAACAAACGTAAAAGTAATAATTGAGGATTGTGGTTATACATGTGCACTAGAACAATTTAAATTCCAACTAAAGAAATTATTTAATCTACCATCATTTCCTATACTAAATATAGCTAATTTAGCGGTAAAAATAAAGGCAGGATATTTTTTAAACGAAGCCTCACCAATAGAAGCTGTAAAAAATTCAAAAGTTCCAATGATGTTTATTCATGGTGATAAAGATACATTTGTACCTTTTTATATGTTAGATGAGCTTTATGATGCTTGTAGTAGTGAAAAGTCTAAATTAGTTGTAAAAGAAGCTAGTCATGCACATGCAGAGGACGAAAATCCAGATTTATATTGGAGAGAAATAGACAAATTTGTAAATAAGTATATGTAGCGCAGAGTAGAATTATTCTTTTATAAGAAAGGGGTTAAAAAATGAAAGTTTATACTAAAAACGGTGATAAAGGGATGACATCTTTAATAGGTGGTAAAAAAATTGAAAAAGATGATATAAGAGTAGAAGCATATGGTACAATAGATGAGCTAAACTCATATATAGGTCTTTGTTACCATTATTTAAAAGAAGACTCAGATAAAGAAGCTTTAAGAAAAATTCAAGTAAAATTATTTGATATAGGAGCTGAATTATCATCACCTAATTACAAACGTATTAAAAATATAACAAAAGAAGAAGATGTAGAAGAACTTGAAAAATTAGTAGATTATTATACAGATAAAATAGAAAAAATAAATGAGTTTATAGTTCCAGGAACATCTATAGCATCAGCAAACTTACATATTGCTAGAACTATATGTAGAAGATGCGAAAGAAGGATACTTTCTTTATCAAAACAAGATGAAATAAATTTAGTTATTTTAAAATATATAAATAGATTATCGGATTTTCTATACATATTAGCTCGTTATAGCGAAGATGAAATAATACCTGTTAAGTTTTAGGTATATAATATAAGCTTCACATACAGCTTACTATAAAAAAAAACCTCCCTTAAAATTTCTAAAGGGAGGTTTTTTTTTATATCTAAATAGCCTTAGAATAAAGATTTATTTCGAGACTTTATTTGCATTTAAAATGCTCATTTTCACTTCTGATGAAAGAACATTATAATTTAGTATATCTTCCTTAGTCATTTTAAAATCATCTTCTCTACAAGCTTTCATAAATGATTTTATAGAGTATATATTTTGTAAGAATAATTTAAATGATGGATTTTCTTTAAATAACATCACATTAACAGCTAACATAACTATATAGGCTTTAAGTGAGAAATAGAAATAATATCTTTTTAATCTAGAGTATTCTCCAGTATCTTTTAAAAATAATCTAATAAGTGCGTATGCCTTCATATAGTCATTTTGTGTTTGAAGACATATATTTCTAACTATGCTAGTTTTTCTAATTCTATAGTAATAAAGAGCATCATTTATAACAGCTATTTTGTCTGCTTTATATATAAGCTGTGACATAATAGCCAAATCTTCAAATTTCATATCTGGGAATGAATTAAAATCTTCAAATATCTCTCTTTTCCATAGCTTGTTCCACAAATAAGAGTGTATTAAGTTATCTGGAATTAACCCCTTTAATATGTCGTATTTATTGAATACTCCTCTTCTGAATTTATAAAATACAGGTTTAGCTAAGTTTATTTGTTCGTAATATCTATAGAAATTACAGATAACAATGTCGCTTCTAGTATCTATTGCTGCATCGTATAGTCTGCTTAAATAATTTTCTCTTACAAAGTCATCACTGTCTAAAAAAGCAAGATAATCTCCCTTTGCATGTTTAAGTGCTGTGTTGCGAGTTTTTGCAACGCCGCTATTTACTTGATTTATAACTTTGATTTTTTCTGATTTTTTTTCATATTCCCTTAAAATTTCAAGAGAGTTGTCCGTAGAACCGTCGTTTACACATATAACTTCATAAGATGTAAAATCTTGTTCTAATATAGAATCAAGGCATCTTCTTAAATAAGTTGATGTATTGTAAACAGGAACTATGACACTTATTTTTGGATTTATAGTATTCATAATTCACCACCTTAATCTTTGTTCGAGTTTTTAATAGTTAAAGTATACCATAGATATCCTATAGCTAATCTTACAGTTTTATTACAAATTAGTAATAAAAACCATATTTTTTATTACAAATAAATTAGTTTATATATAATATTATTTTAAAAATATATTTTTGAATTTAATACTTAAATTTATGGCATTTAAAATCCATATCAGTTAATATTAATAATATATCCTTAAATTTAAAATTTTAAAAGGGGTGTAAATATAAATATTAGGGGGAGATAAGATGGATCCATTAGTAGTAATAATTCAGGGACAACAATTTAAACTTAAAAATTTAAACAACTTAGTAGCTTCAATATTTGGAAAAAGCTACTTTGATTTATCGCAAGAAGAAAGACTAAAAGTTAGATATGAAAAAGCACATGCTATAAGTCAATTTCATAAATATTTGCCAATAGTCAATACAGAACAAGGTACATATGGTGATAACTTTGATATAGTAAAAAAAGATTATGATTTTGAAAATGCTTTTATAATAGACGATGATTATTCATATATACTATCTTTATGTAAGATAAACAGTTTTATGCTTCTTGAAGTTAGAAATTCAAATATATTTACAGGACTTATAGATAAAAGTGAGATAAAAGATGATTTAGTAGTTATAAATCATTTTGCAAAAGAAATATTAGACGAATTATACAATTAATTTAAATTTTATATAATTCAAAATATAGTATAAAGTGATTGACTTTGGAAATGAGTTTACATAACGGTGTTATAGTTAACTTATTTCTTTTTTTATTGATATGACAAAAATGTAATTTAATATTTCGTAAAAATAATTTATAATTATGTAAGGATATAGTATATATTTTTATATTATTTTTCTTTAATATATAGATTAATATATGTTAAGGAGGAATTGAAAGGATGGTTTGACTTGAATAATAAAATATTAGTTGCAGATGATGAAAAAGAAATAAGAGATTTACTTGAAATATACCTTCTAAACGAAGGCTATAAAGTTGTAAAAGCGAAAGATGGCCAAGAAGCTTTAGATATAATAGAAAATGAGGATGTTGATTTATTAGTTTTAGATATAATGATGCCTAAAGTTAACGGTATAGAGGTATGTAAAAAAGTAAGACAAAATAAAAATATGCCTATTTTAATGTTGAGCGCAAAATCTGAGGATATGGATAAGATACAAGGCCTTATGACAGGTGCAGATGACTATATGACAAAGCCTTTTAATCCATTAGAGTTTACAGTAAGGGTTAAAGCACTTCTTAGAAGAAGCTACTATTTAAACAACAATAATTCCTCTGAAGAAAGTGATTTAATAAATGTTGGTTCGCTTACTATAGACAAAACTAGACATAGAGTAGTTGCAGATGGAGAAGAAATATCTCTTACAGCGAGAGAGTTTGACATACTTTATTTAATGGCAAGCAATAAAGGTAGAGTATTTTCATCTGAGGAGATATTTGAAAAAGTATGGAAAGAGAAATACTTCCAATCAAATAACACTGTAATGGTTCATATTAGTAGACTTAGAGATAAGCTAGATAAACATTTAAATGGCGAAAAAATAATTCACACAGTGTGGGGAGTTGGTTATAAAATTGAAAAATAAAAAGGCATTTTATTATGCTATATTACCTATAGCTTATTTTATTTTCAGCCTTATATTAGTCTCAGTTGTATTTGGAGTATTGAAAATAGTATTAGATATATATTATAGATACAATAGCCAATACGGAGGTACTGTTGTAGATGCAATAAAATTCTTTATGCTTTTTAGAGCTCAAACAGGACTTGATCGTAATTTAAATTATTTAATTATTGCTATATGTACATTTGTTACATATTTCTTATTTATGAGAAAAACTTTTGTCAGCCTTGCGAAAATTGTAGAAGCTACAAATCAAATGGCAGCAGGAGACTTGGATAAAGTTATAGACATAGATTGTAAGGGAGATACAAAGATTTTAGGAGACAATATAAATATTATATCTAGACTTCTAAAAGATGTTACTGTACAAGAGAGAAAGGCACAGCAAACAAAGGCTGACCTTATAACAAATGTATCACATGATTTAAGAACGCCTTTAACTTCAATAAAAGGATATTTAGGTCTTATAAATGAAGATAAATATAGAGATGAAGTTCAGCTTAGATATTATGTAGATATAGCTTATCAAAAGTCAAAAGAACTAGAAGTACTTATAAACGATTTATTTGAGCTTACAAAGGTCCAAAATAACTCTATAACGCTTGATAAAATAGAAATAGATTTAGTTGAACTTCTAAATCAAATTATATTCCAATTTGGATACCAATTTCAAAGCGAGAAAATTAAAGAGAGAAGCTTCTTTTCTGAGGATAAACTCATAATATGCGCTGATCCGAATAAATTAGTTAGAGTGTTTCAAAACCTAATAAATAATGGTATTAAATACGGAACGGGAGAGTTTTTAGATATATATGCATATAAAAAAGGAAGTTATGCTGTAGTAGATGTAGTAAGCTATGGAAATCCTATACCATCTGTTGAGCTTCCTTATATATTTGATAAATTTTATAGAGTAGAGAAGTCTAGAAATAAAAATGATGGTGGTTCAGGTCTTGGACTTGCTATTACTAAAAGCATAGTAACACTTCATGGTGGAATAATAAATGCACAAAGTGATGGAGAAAAAACAATATTTAAAGTTATGTTGCCACTTTTAGATAAAAAAATTAAAAACGAAAACAAAAATAGTTAAAAATTCTACTTATGAAAATTAATTTTCGTAAGTTATTTCATTATTTTGACTTTAAAAAATCATCAAAGACCAGTTTTTTGATGATTTTTTTTGTATTTTTGAAAATATTTCCAAAATGTAACTTTTTTTTTGTACAAAAGTAGACTATACTTTAAGTAAGAAGTGTTTCATAAGAGGGGGGAATGAATCATGACAATGGACAACTTAATAAAAATTTTAGCCACTATCGCAGTAATAGGAATTATTATATACTATGCGCTAGAAAGTAAACATCAAAGAGAACAAAAATCAAAAAATAAAGTAAAGAAAATCCTTTCTGAAAACGTTAAATTTATGATTTTTGGGAATGAAGGAAGTCCTAATATCGCTTTAGGAAAAGATAATTGTGTATATCTATTAGATTCTAATAATGTAACATTACATAAATTTACATTAGATGAAGTTTTAGATTTAAATATACATTATCATATAAGAGCAGATAAAAATAGTAGTGTTATTTCTCCGTCATTAACGCTAGATAATCAAACTTATATAGATAAGGTTGACTTAAACTTACGTGTAGTTGATGGTAATGAATATGCAGTAGGCTATGTTCCATATATGAAGCATGTTGAATCTAATGAAGTAAGAAGTAAAATTATTCAAATGAAGAGATTCATATTAATGGTTGAAAGAGAAAAAGAAGGAAATAGCGTTGTAAATAATTAACTCACGAATTTAAAATTGAATACGAAAAATCCAGGGGACTATAATCTCATATAGTTCCCTTTTAATTTATCTTTATTCCGAAGTTCTTCAAAATGTAAAAAATTAACATAGAAAATTTGTATTTATATATATATCTAATTGAGTATATAATATATAATATAATATTGTACTGAGTATAGAGCAATCTATACTACATAAATATAAAAATTACTAATTCATATATAGGAGGAAATCAATATGAGTAAATCACTAGTACCAACTCCGCATTTAGAAGCAAAAGTTGGAGATATAGCAGAAACAGTATTATTACCAGGAGATCCACTAAGAGCTAAATTTATAGCTGAAACTTTCTTAGAAGATGTTGTTCAATACAACACTGTAAGAGGTATGTACGGATATACAGGATACTATAATGGAAAAAGAATATCTGTTCAAGGTTCAGGAATGGGTATGCCATCAATGGGAATATACTCTTATGAGTTAATACATTTCTATGGTGTTAAAAATCTTATAAGAATAGGTTCTGCAGGAGCTATAAGCGATAAATTAAACTTACATGACGTAGTAATAGGTATGGCAGCTTCTACTGATTCAAACTATTCAACTCAATACAACTTACCAGGTACATATGCACCTACAGCAAGCTTCGAATTATTAGAAAAAGCTGTAAATGCAGGTCGCGAATTAAATATAGAAACAACTGTAGGAAACATAGTATCAAGTGATGTATTCTACGGAGATAATGGGCTTGAAGGATTAAAATCATGGCAAAAAATGGGCGCTCTTTGTGTAGAAATGGAAGCAGCAGCTCTTTACATGAATGCAGCTAGAGCAGGAGTTAACGCTCTTTGTATAGTAACTATATCTGACTGTCCATTAAGAGGACTTGAAACTACATCAGCTGAAAGACAAACTGCTTTCACTAATATGATGAAAATAGCTTTAAGTTTAGCTTAATAATAAGATATTAAAAAGGCATGTAACTATATAGGTATATGCCTTTTTGTTTTAGAATTTTGTATATATATTTGGTATATAATGATTTATAGTTTTAAAAAATATATATAAGTTAAAATGGATAATGTTCGTATGGGTATGTATATTTTTAAGATGGTCAAAATTATTACTGCGAGGATTTTTGAGACTTTCACGAATATTGAAAAGTAAAAAGTTAAATAAAATACGTTTTTAAAGGGTGTGATTTTTATATATACAATAAATTAATATAAAAACACAATATAGAATCACATAAAAATAAAGCCTACTAAATACGTTAAGTAAGCTTTATTTTATTTCGCATTATAATACTCTAAATACACCTGTAACAGTTCCAACAATTTCAACATCTCTTTCATTCAAAATGATAGGTTCCATAAATTCGTTTTCTGGTTGAAGTCTAACTATGCTTCCTTCTTTGAAAAATCTCTTTACAGTAGCAGATTCTTTATTTACTAAAGCCACTACTATTTGTGAGTTAGAAGCTGTAGAACCTTTGTCGACTACAACATAGTCGTTATTTAAAATACCAGCATTTATCATACTTTCCCCTTTTACTTTTAGAAGGAATGTATCATTACCTTTTATAAGTTGAGCAGGTAGTGGTATATATTCTTGGATATTTTGTTGTGCTAAAATCGGTTCACCAGCAGTTACTTGACCTACTAGAGGAAGATTTATCATTTCTTGCATTGTATTATTGTTATTTACAAAAACATTTCCACCATCTAATATTTCTATCGCTCTCGGTTTTGTAGGGTCACGTCTTATGTATCCTAATTTTTCGAGTTTGTTTAGATGAGAGTGAACAGTTGATGTAGATTTAAGACCTACAGCTTGACAAATCTCTCTGACTGAAGGTGGATATCCTTTAGATAAAAGTTGTTCCTTAATAAATTCTAAAATCATGAGTTGTTTATTTGTTAATGTATTTGAATTCATAAAAATCACTCATTTCTTTTTTTATTTGTAAAGTAATTTTCATTTTGACTTTACTATTTATTATATTGTACCATAATGCTTTTTTATATACAAACATTTGTTCTTGTTTTTAGAAAATTTCAAGGATTAGCTATACTAATTAATTTATAAGTCTATTCTTGATTTTCGTCTTTTATATCAGCTTCTGTATCTATATTGACATCATTAGCTTCTAGGTTATTATTATTATTATTATCTGAAGCTTGAATACCATCTAAGCTAACTTCTTCCTTTTCGTCTAACCATTCAAAGTTATTTACTATATCTCGTTTTATATTTTTCTTATGAGCTGCGTATAATTGTGTTGTAGTTACGTTGTCGTGGTCTAATAATGCCTTTACATCGTATATTGAAAATCCTGATTGGATTAGAGAAGTCGCAGCCGTTGCTCTAAGCTTGTGTGGAGAGTATCCTTTATCGCGAGAAGTATGCATACAAATAGAGGTATACTTTTTAACAAGCTGTCTTATAGCTCTTGGTGTAAGGCGTTTTCTTTGTAGTGATAAAAATAGGGCATCTTGTACATCTTCTGGTAAATCTTCTGACTTTGGTCTTTCGTAATTTATATAATCTATTACTACATTTTCACAAGTTTTATTTATAGGCATTAAAACTTCTTTACCACGTTTTCTATATATTTTAAATTCGCCCCTTGAAAAATTAAATGATGATATATTAAGTTCACGAAGCTCGTTTAATCTAAGTCCGTATGTAACAAATAAGGCAAGTATTGCTTTGTCACGAAGTTTTGTCTTTTCCCAATATACTTTTTCTTTTTCAGTTAGTCCCTCGCCACTTTCAACAGCATCTAACATAACCATAACTTCATCAATATCAAGCCTCTTTATAGCGTCTGGTTGCGGTTTTGGGAGCTTTATTGGATTAAAGCCATCAGTTATGTTGATTGGAAGCTGTTCGTTTCTATAAAGGAATTTAAAAAGGGTAGAGATAGATGATTTTTTTCTGGCTAAGGCTCTATTGTTATTTTCATAGACAAATGTGTGATCTTCTCTTTCTTTATAATATCTAGGGCAGTAGTCCCCTAAAAACAAATTAACATCTCTTGATTTTATATTTTTAAAGTCTTCTACAGTCAAGTTTTTAATATCATCTTTATCAGTAAGTCCGCTTTCGTTTACGATATATTCACAAAAGAATATAATATCCTCTAAATAAGCTGCTCTTGTCGAAACTGCGACGGAGCTTTTTAAATATACAAAGTAGTCTTTCATAAAAGAAGGCAGCCTCTTTTCGTATTCCATAGCTTTTTCAATTAGCAAATGGTCTCTAAGCACGATGTTGTCTGGTCTGTCTGATTTATTGCTTATTTTTAGTTCTTTTTTATTACTCAATTTACTACCTCCAATAAGTAATTTAAATTTGGATTAAATATATATATTTGTATTTTCTATTATTCTATCATTCATGATTATTTACTTCAAATATAAATATTATTTAAATACAATTGTAAAATGTGACAAAGTCATAGACCACAGCAAATTATATATGTATAATATATCTTGCAAAAAATATTTATTAAAAAGGAGATAGACATGACAGAACCATCAATGTATCATAGCCAAGGATATAATTGTGCAGAAGCATTAATAAAATCATATAACGAGGAACACAATACAGATATACCGATATCACTGGGGAGTGGAATGGGAACTGGTATGGCTGTAGGAAGCTTATGTGGAGCAGTAAACGCTGCAGCAATGATAATTGGATATGTAAAAGGGAGAGAAAGCAACCAAGACATCAATGTAGCTAGAGCTTATTCAAGGGAATTAATGAAGAATATAAGAGAGAACTTTGATTCTGAAATTTGTTTAGAACTAAAACAAAATGGAATAAGTTGTGAAGAGATAATAGATCATTCATATGACGCTTTAAAAGAATTATTAAGTAGATAAAGAATTGATTATAAACAAAAAAGTAGTAAAGCATTATTTTTGCCTTACTACTTTTTCATTTAATATAAATAGCACTTACTATAAGTTTTATCACCTAAGATATAATCTCTAGTAACCCTTCTAGAAACACTACATAAGACTTCATAATTAATAGTACCACGTCTAGAAGCTAAATCTTCAGCAGTAACTCCAACTTCGTCTCCAATTATTAAAACTTCATCTTCAATATTTACATTTAAACCTTTTGGTATTTTAACCATACATTGGTCCATGCATATTCTTCCGACAACATCACATAAAATACCGTTTATCATCACTTTAGGGTCATCTTGAGTTCTATCAAAACCATCTGCATATCCTATTGCTAGTGTAGCTAATGTAGAAGCTTCTTTAAATTCATAAGTATATCCGTAGCTTACCTTTGTACCAGGGGCTACTGTTTTAATATTTGTTATTATTGTTTTAAGCTTCATAGCAGGTTTTAACTCAACTTCTTTTGAAACTTCATCTGATGGATAGTGGCCATATAAACCTATACCAAGTCTAACCATATTAAATCCTAATTCTTTTAAGTCTATAATAGCAGCCGTATTAGATACGTGTTTAAATTGTATATCTATATTAGCTTTTTCTAAAGCATCTATTACTTTTTTATATCTTTCTAATTGTAAATAAGTTTCTTTTTTATCAGTTTCATCAGCAGTAGCAAAATGAGTGTATATACCGTCTATATTTAAGTTTATTAACTCTTTTAGTTTTAGTATATCGTTTATACTGTTATCACCTGTTAAAAATCCAAGTCTGCTCATACCAGTATCGATTTTTATATGTATACTAGCCTTTTTGCCTAACTTTCCAGCCTTTTGGTTTATTATCTTGGCCATTTCATAAGAATATACAGTTATACCTATATATCTGTTTATAGCTTCTTCTATATCACATTCAGATATATAACCCATACAAAGGATAGGTGTGTGAATATTATTATTTCTAAGTTCAACAGCTTCTTCAAATCTAGCTACTGAAAAATAATCGGCCTTTTCTTGTTGTAACATTTTAGCTACTTCAACAGCTCCATGGCCATAAGCATCGGCCTTTACAACACAACAAACCTTTGTATCAGATTTTAATGTGTTTTTAAGTGCGTGGAAGTTGTGTTTTATATTATTTAAATTAATTTCTGCCCAAGTTCCTCTTTTCATATTTAAAATACCTTCTTTCATCTTTATTAACTATATTTGATATTGATTTTTAAATATTTAAATAAAATTTATTTAAATTTATATTATAGATATTTTTTTATTTTATCATTCATATGTAATAACTTCAAATAAAATTTAATGAAAGAAGTAGTATATTTGTTAGTCTATAATTTTAAGAAGAATAAACAATAATAAGAAGCTTTCTAGAGTTAAAAGGGGTATCACATTTTTAAACTTTTTACCTTTATGGTGAATTATTTTCATAGATATTAACATACTAATTGAACCACCTATAAAAGCCAGTGTTAACAGTGTTTTTTCTGAAATTCTAAATTCATTTTTGATAGCTTTTCTCTTATCTATGTACATAAGACAGAAAAGAGCTATGTTTATAAATATTAAGTAAAGTATAAATAACATAATAATCTCCTTCATTTTATTGTAGATATTTATTATAGTAAATTTTTATTTAAAATAATAGTAAATAGATTAAAGTTAATGATTAATTAAAATTAATTCAAAGGTGTTTCTTATGATGAAATATCAATAGGAAGGGTAGCAGTTAAGAAAAACTATAGAGGTAATGGTATTTCAAGAGAAATGATGTCAAAGGCTATTGAATTTAGAGGATGATATTTCTCATATAGATATGTTGTATAAGAAATAATTTATTATAAATGTAGATAGATCTTTTTAACATTTTTGTTCCTTGATAATTATTATTTTATAAGATATTCTTTATGTGAGGCATAAGATAATACATGATTTTACATAATTAGGAGGGAATATGAAAAAATACGTTGTTCCAATAGCAAGCAGGGATATAGATTTAAGCAGAATAAAATTTTCAGAGCCTTTATCTTGTGAAATTGATAATAACAAAATCAATATTACATATAAAAAGCATTTAGATTCAAATACATATAAGACAGTGAAAAATAAAACAGGTGTTAATTTCAAAGGGGAAATAGTAAAAAATAAAGATACTATAGATTTAGTGGGTGATTTTCATTGTTCAACCCAATTTAAGATTTTATATATTACAGCTGCTATTTTGATAGTTTTATGTGCTTGTTATATAGCTTTATCAGATTTTGTAAAAGTCTGGGTTGTTATGGCAGAAATTTTGATATCTTTGTTTGTATACATCAACTTAGTAAATGATGATAATAAAAAGTTTATTATAATAAATTTACTCACGAAAGAAATAAACAAAATATCATCTAAAAAATTCGATTACTCATATTTATATAATGAAGCTGAAGGCTATTATGACTTAGATGAACTTTATAAAGAAGTTGATACATCTTTAAAGGTACAAAAGAAAAATAAAATTAAAAAAAGTCTATGCTATATATTATCTATTACTATGTTTTTATCTGGGGTTATTGGAGTTATAATTTTTGGCATAGGATCACAAACAAAACAATTTGAGATAGTCAACGAATACAGTCCTTTATATGAAAAGCATCATATAGCAGTAGATGAAGATGGTAGACTTTATGTAGTTTGTGAGAATTACACAGAGATTTTTGATAAAGAAGGCAATTTCTTAATGAAAGTAAATCATGGTAGGGGCGTCACATCAGTTTATTTAAACTTTAGAGATGGATTAACATCATTTTTACTTCATGGCAAAGGTAAAGAGTACGAAGAGCCTAATTACTACCACGAATTTGTAGTTGATATATCGAATAAGAAGATTTTAAATAAGAATACATATAAAGAAGCTCAAATAGAGATAGAAAACCCCAATAGAAGTCGATACTATATGAAAGAAGATACATTATATACCATACGAGACGATAAAGTCTATATAGAAGGCGATGGAGTCGACAAAGTCTTAGATTTAAATAGTCCAAAGAGTCCAATTTTCTTTGGTTACTTTTTTATATTAGCTGCTATGGGGGTATCATTATTGTTTTTTACTAGATTAAGATATAGATAAAATAAAGGGTAGAGAAGTATTATAAAAAAATCTAGAATACTTAGATGAAGCTGGAATTTATTCTATAAAACTATCAGAGGATCAAGTTTTTAGTAGCTTGAATTCTATAGAATTTGAGTAAAGTAAATTGATTTAGTTTTATTATTTTTAATACTGAGATATAAAGTCTCAGTATTTTTTTGTTTATTTTTTTGATAGTTTTAGAATTGTCTGAAAATATCAAAAAAACTAAGATTTAAGCATAAAAACACTATTATTTGTAATCCTTATTTAACTATTCCCTAAATCCACATTTGAGGAATAGTTAAATATTGGTCTCTATTTATCCCCTAGAACCTAAATTTCATAAAAATCGCGATTTATCGAGTTATCGATGATTTATCGATTTGCGGTATTTTTTTAATAACACCAATAGTATTATCATACATTGCAATTGGCTCGCCAATATCATGTGCAGCAAGTCAAGTTTATATTAATCATGAGTATATAGATCACATAACTTTTTGTAACTTATAAATAATTACTTCATTTTATAATAACTTTTTTAATCTACCTAAGTTAAACTAAATTATCATAACTAAATCAAAAAGCTCTAATTTCTAAGTGTAAATTTATATTAATTTAGATTTCTTAATATATTACACATAAAAATTGATTTATTTTACTAAGCTTCAGTCTAAAACATCCTGAATCATCTCAACTAAACAATATAAAAAGCGATATACTGCAAATCAAACAGATATATCGCTTTACTCCTCTACTCTACTATATTTCAAGTTTCTACATTTTTTTATTTTTTTCTCTTTCAAAACAATGTTTACACATAGATTTATATCTTTCATTTCCGCCTATTTCAATTTGTTCGCCGTCTAGAAGTATTTCTCCATTTTCATTTATGCGGGCGTTGATTGTAGCTTTTTTACCACATGCGCAAACTGTTTTTAATTCTCTAATATCATCTGCTAATTCAAACAATGCCTTACTTCCTTCAAAGAAGCATTGTCTAAAATCTGTTTTTAACCCAAAACAAACTACTGTATATTTAAGAGAAATTTGATATAATTCCTTTACTTGTTTTTCAGTAAGAAATTGAGCTTCATCAAGCATTATTATAGTTTTAGGATCATTTATCTTATCTAAGTATTTTGAGAAAGTCTCATCTTCATAAACAAGAGTACAAGAAGCTTCTAGACCTGCTCTTGAAGCTATTACGCCTTTATTTTCGCCATCTTTAAAACTTCCCCTTGTATCCATAGCTGGTTTATATAAAAAGACTTTATATCCAGCTTCTTCGTAATTGTATTTCCATGTAAGAAGCTGCATACTTTTACCTGAATTCATCGCTCCGTAACAAAATATCAATTTACTCATAAATCCTCCTTGTATTGTATCACATTTTTATTTAAATCTTATTTATTAAAATATTGGCCTTAAAGTAATTATTATAACATTAATCACATCAAAATAAAACTTATTTGCTTAAGGTCTTACATATAGTAATAAATTCTTCTAATGATTGTGTTATCTAATTATAAAGTTATTTAAAAAATATCTTATTGGGTTAAAGAAAAAATAAAAAATTAATTTAAAAATATAGAAATTTGGGTAACATAAATATTATTGAAATATATATAAGACTTTTAAGAATTTCAGGAGGTTTATATGAAATCTTTAAATAATAAAGTTGCCCTAGTAACATCCGCTACTAGAGGGATTGGATTAGCTTGTGCCCTAAAATTAGCACAAAACGGCGCAAAAGTTTATATGGGTGCTAGAAGATTAGATGCTGCACAAGAGATATGCGATAACCACGCTGATGAAGGCCTGATTATGGCTCCAGTGTTTTTTGACGCATTTAATAAAGACAGTTATAAAACTATGGTAGATGAAGTTATAGAAAAAGAAGGTAAAATAGACATACTTGTAAATAACTACGGAACTGGCAATCCAGAAAAAGACTTAGATTTAATAAATACAGATGAAGATGCTTTCTTTAGATTACTAGACTTAAATTTAGGAAGTGTTTTTAGAATAACTAAATTAGTAGTGCCACATATGATAAAAAATAACCGTGGCGGAAGTATAGTAAATATATCATCTATAAGTGGTACTGTTCCCGATATATCTAGAATTGGATACGGTGTATCAAAAGCTTCTGTAAACAATATAACTCAACAAATAGCGATGCAATACGCCAAATACAATATAAGATGCAATGCGGTACTTCCTGGTATGACTGCTACGGATTCTGTGAAAGAATCTTTAAACGATGAATTTAAAAAATCATTTTTATCACATATACCACTAAATAGAATGGGTACTCCAGAAGATATAGCAAATGCAGTATATTTCTTTGCTAGCGATAAATCAGCTTATATAACTGGTTCAGTTTTAGAAGTTTCTGGAGGATATCATCTTGGGACTCCTCAATATTCGGATTTTGTAGGAAAATCAAGACAAAGTTAAAAAGCAGGGGTTTTTAGACCTCTGCTTTTTTCTATTTAAGATTCCCACAATCTCTATTATAAAACCTTATCTAGGTTCTACAATTAATTTTATAGCAGTTTTTTGATCGCCTTCTATATTAATGTCAGTAAATGCAGGCACACATACAAGATCCATACCACTAGGTGCTACAAAACCTCTTGCAATTGCAATGGCTTTTACTGCTTGGTTTAAAGCTCCTGCACCTATTGCTTGTATTTCAGCGCTACCTTTTTCTCTTAGTACTCCTGCTAAAGCTCCAGCTACAGAATTAGGATTAGATTTTGATGAAACTTTTAATACTTCCATTTTAATGTCCTCCTCAGATTTTTTTATTATTTTTTAAGTACTAAATTTAACTTGTTAAACTTGTATTTATATATTTCTATAAAATTTCTTTAAATCCCTTTAAAATAAAATCAACAAATATATTTAATTTATGATTGTATTTTACAATGAATTTAAGTTTTAATTTTAAAAATAAACTAAATAAGATATTTAATTTAAAAATTAAAATTCATTAGCGATTTAATGTCAATAAGATATAATAAATTGATTTATATAAATATATTATTTATCTTTTTTTATCCAAAATAAAATTTAAAATTTTTATAAATGTTTCTTAAATTAAAGATTTTATTATAAATATAATCTATAATTAAGATATACGAATATTAAGGGGGATGAATTATGGATTTTGCAATGTCTGTTCTTAAAGAAGATGAGAATATATTAGCTTCTTTAAAATGCAATTTAAAAAGTTTTATTGATTTTACAATAGTAGATGAAAATGGGGTTTTATTAGTTACAGATACGAGAGTTTTATTTTGTAAGTATATAGGACGCAATTTATCTGTTGTACATAATTTTGATTACAAATTAATAACTTCTTTTAATCTTAAAGAAGACGATGATAAAAATAAATATATAATATTTAAATACAATGGTGATAGAGTTAAGATCACCAATATACAATCTGGAGATATATTAAAAGTATGTGAAGTGATTTCTAACAAACAACGAGTATTGTAATATAAAAAAGCCTGCATTTTAAAATACAGGCTTTTTTATAGGAAATCATCTTCTCTTGCTGCAATATTCAAGTTCTAATATCTCTACTTCTTCATAAGATACGTTTAAAAGTTTTACAATTGTATGTTTTCCAATATTATTTTTTAAAAGTTCTACTATAGCACTTTGTCTATTAGCTTCTCTCTCTTCTCTTTTCAAGTCATATTCAAATAAAACAGGTATGTAATATTGATAAAGTATTAAAAGAGACGGTATTATAAAATAGAATTTACAACCTAAAATTCCAATTATAACTGTTATATGGGCTAATATTTTATTTAAAAGTGCTACATTTTTAAGTTGATTTGGTTTTTTGTTTAATATCAAATTAATTAAGCTTATAAAGAAAACTATTATACATAATGGGTATAAAGCATATCCACAAATAAAATTAATATAATCCATTCCAGGAACAAATTTATTTCCAATTACAACGAGATTGCCATATACATATTCATATAAACAAGCTATAAGACCTAAAATTGCTCCAAAAGCTTGTGCATACATATAAATCACCCCTTCAAATAAATTTAACTTGTATAATTTAATATATGCTAGATATAATCTATATATATGTATTAAATTTATTTGAAGATATTTATATTTTTTTAAAAAAGTAATATAATTTAATAGAAATTAAAAATAAAAATTATATTATAATAGATATATTAAGACAAAATTTGAAAGGGTGAATATATGTTTAGTAGTTTCGAATTTATTTTTAAAATAGTATTCTTCTGTCTTTCTATCGCATGGATAGGCAATATATTGTTACTTAATTCAGAGAGGCAAATTTTAATAAATCCTCTACTAATGTTACTAGCTGCATTAATAATAGTAATACCTAGTGATGCAAAAGAGGTATTTGGATTTGAAGTTGATAGCGTTAAAACATTTTTATACGTTTTTTACTGCGTTGTAATTATGGTAGGATTGCCTCTTACAAAAGGTAAAAAAGGTAAACTTAGAAAAAGATTATAATAGAAAAGACTAATTACAGATTTTATACTGGAATTAGTCTTTTTTTCTATTTTACTTTTACATTTATTGTTGTAGTTGAATCATCGTAGAAATTATCATCTATAGATATTTTTACTTTGCATTCTCCAGGAGAGACTGCTTTTATTTTATTGCCTTCTTCTAAATTTAATACTTTATTATCGTATATTGATACTACATATTTTATATTTGTAGGTATTTCATCTGAAACTTCCCAATATTTTTCATACTTTTTATTTTTTATGTCTTTGCATAAAAGTTTGTCCAAAGATACTTTTTCACCTTTCTTTAAGTTTAGGTTTTTATAGACTGATTCAAATTTATATTGGTTATCTTTGTTTTTTATAAAGTTTAAATTGTAATTTATGTCTATTCCTTTTTTAATTAATTTATTTAGTATTGAATTATCTGTTATGTAGTTATTTAGTAAGTTTATATTTTTTACGTTCTTTAAGTTTAGTATTTCACTAGGAAGTTCTTTTATATTATTGTTAACAAAAACAAAGTTTTGTATATTTTTTAAATAAGAAATTCCTTCTAAGCTTTCTATACCTTCGCCTGTCGCATAAAACTCTCCTGATAGAGCTGCTATCTTGTCTAATGTAATTTCTTGATGTTTGAAGTTTCTAGTTATTACATTTCTAAAATTAGCATCTGGAAATAGCATTTTTAAATCTTCGTCGCTTAAAGCTTTATTTGATGCTATATTAGGCTTTTTACTAACTACAAGTTTTTCGCTGTCAGTTTCTTTAGCTTCTGTTTTAGAGTCTTGTTTTACTAGAGCTTTATTAGTTTTTAAAGCGTATACCCCATTTTGAGTATTATGTGTATCTAGGCAATTACTAGCAGTTGTTAATAATGTTATTGTAAAAAGAATGGAACAAAGTTTAATATATTTCATATTCATCAATGCTTGCGTTTTATTGCAAGCTGTCACCTCCTTTTTATTTAATAGAAAATATTAGATATTATATAAGTATTTTCTATTAACATTATTAAAACTCCTTGTAAGTTTTATACACTTTCGTAACAATAATTTCTACTAATTTATATATAATTCAATATATATAGAGGTTTATAGAGGTTTTACAGCTTCTAAACGATGTATTTTTATATTTTGTGACATAAACTTATCTTCATATTCTGTTGTCACATTTTCAAATTCTGTGTTATTTGCTAAGTCTAATGATATATTTTTTAATTTCCAGTTACAATCTGCCACTTCATTTAGAGAGAACTCGAATAAACCGACATTATCAGTTTTAAAGTGGATTTCTCCTTTATCTTCTAATATTGTAGCGTATTTATCTAAGAATCCTCTGTGAAGTAATCTTCTTTTTGCCCATCTTTTCTTTGGCCATGGATCACAGAAGTTTATGTATACTCTAGATATTTCGCCTTTATCGAAGTAATCTAGTATATTTGAAACATCTGCCCATAAGAATACTATATTATCTAAATTAGCTTCATCTGCTTTTTCAACACCTTTTACTAATACTTCTTCTTTTATTTCCATAGCTATGTAGTTTATATCTGGGTTTTGTTTTGCTAGAGTTGTTATAAACTTACCACGACCAGTTCCTACCTCGATGTGTATTGGATTGTCGTTTTTAAATTTTTCACTCCATTTTCCTTTTAAATCTTCTATATTTTCTCTTATAACGTAATTTGTATAACTTAATAGTTTGATATCTGCGCCTTTTTTTCTTCTTCTTCTCAAATTAATTACTGCCGCATAATTTAAGCGACATTTCCTCCTTAATAATGTTATTTAATTAAGAGTATATTTATATCTCTTATTGTGCTTATTAATTTTATCATAATTTACTTAGATAGCAAAATACTTATTTTGGTTTATACAATAAAACACCTCATAAATGATATTATTACCACTTATGAGGTGTTTTATATTTATTTTATTAGCAACCGCTGCATCCATCACAACAGCTTCCACCGCATTCTGAGTATCCAGTGTCTCTTTGTGGTGGATTGTCTACTGATACGACAAATCCTTGTGGTGGTACTTCAGATATTGTAACATTTCCGTATGTTAAATATTCATTATCATCCATTATGAAATGTATTCCACCTAAGTCATAAGATGTATCTGACATTTGTTCTTCATCTAAAGCAAGTGAGAATACTGCTCCTGAACAAGCGAAACCGGCAAAATAAACTCTTACATTTTGTGGTTTGTCTTGATTGTTTTCTAATATTTCTTTTAGTACGTCTAGTGCACTTTGTGGTGCTTGAACCTTCATGTGATCATCCCTTTCGTATATTATTACATATATTAAGTATACAATAAAATGGAGAATTTAGGTATATATTTTAAAAATTCACCATTTCTTTAATTTATTTTGTGTAATCATTTCTATATAATACGAATTTATTGCATTTTACAGTTTTGTTATTTGAATTTTTAAATCGTTTTACAAAATCGTTATTATGTGTGAAGTTTAACTTTTCTAAATAACGTTTTGAATATATATTGTCATTATAAGTTATAGCATATATATAGTTTAGATTTAATTTGTTAAATCCATATTGTAGTAAAACTTCTGTTAGTTCGTATGCTAAATTATTACCCCAAAAATCTGGGTTTAAACATATACCTATTTCACCATTTGTGGCATTTTGAGATATATTGTTAAATCCGACATTGCCTATGACTTTGTTTTGGTTTTTTAATAAAACAGCATAGTGGCCTATCCTTCCTCTTTCGTAGTTACTTATAAAGAAGCTTTTTATAAATCGCGTTGTATCAGAAGGTGTTTTATGGACCTTTATAGGTAAAAATTTTACTACATCAGGTTTGCTGTAGTATTCATATAAATCATCTACATCATCTAGAGTAATTGGTCTTAATATACAGTTTTGTGTCTCCAAAATTTCCATTTGAGGATACATTATAACTCCCCCTATATAAATCAAGATTGTTTATATTATAGTCTATGAAAAAATACAAGGCGGAGTTAAAGTTTTATATATTTACCAAGTGAATAAATCTATCTTTTTGATTTCACTTTCTAATATATCTATATCCATAGTATCCATTATAGTAATAGATATTGTATTTTCATGTACAGGGCTTTTAGCAGCTTCTGTTACTTTTGAACATACCCCCGAAATCGCTTTTCCCTCATCTAATTCTACTCTTACAGTTTTCCCTAAAAATTGATTGAAATCCATGATGTTTTTCCTCCTTAATACAAAGTTCCCCATTTTTATATATTTTTGCTCTCAACATATTATAGCAGTATTTACTTTTTATGGATAGCGTTTTGAAATATGTTTAATGTCGTATTTTAAAATTTGAAGGGATATATTTAATAGTTGTAGAATATGTATAAATAAGACTGATGTATATAAGGGAGAGAATTGTTTTTATGATGAACAAGATAAAAATATTTTTTGCTACTTTAGGGGTGATGCTTTTAGTTTTTGTTTTGACTCTTGGGAGGAACGATGAAAGCCTTCGACCTATGTTTACGATGTTGATACAAATCTATTTATTTTTTACTATGTTTGTGATTTTGATTGGTGGTTTTTTCGAGTATATTTATAGAAAGAGATAGCTGAAATTTATAAAAAAATTGATGGATTTTTAGGTGTGAAATTTTAAAACTCTGGGACTAATTTTTATTAGTTTTGGAGTTTTTATTTTTGTGATTTAATGTGAATATTATATAAAATTGAATTCGGTATTGTTGTTAATGGCATAAAATATATACTTTTATGCCATTTTTGTTAAAATGGCTATATTTCAATATTTTTAATGTGTAAAAAATAGCTTATGTCAGTAAAATGTCAGCTTTTTTACTGCTTTTTTTATGGTTTTATGGTAAAATATTTATAGAATAATTTTATTTTTTTACACTTTGTGCGAGCTTATAAAACACAAAATTTTACTATGGAGGGGATAATATGAGTTATGCTTTTATACGAAAAAGAAGTAAAAATTACATCGTATATTTAGAATATACAGACGAGACAACCGGCAAAAAGAAACAAAAAAATATGGGATCTTATCCCCTAAAAAGAGAGGCATCTAAGAGATTAAATGAGTTAAAAGAAGAAATTTATAACGACGATTTAGTAGCTCCAAATGACATAAAATTAGAAAAATATCTGATGGATTTCTTAGAAAAATATAAACCAAATTTGTCGATTACTACATATAATTGTTACATTAGAATATGCAAAAAATACATAAATCCGATGCTTGGAAACATAAAATTGAATGATTTAAAACCGATTCATATACAAAATTACGTCGATGATTTGGTCGGAATTTTAAGTCCACAGACGATAAAAATACATATAAATATACTTAATTTAGCTTTAAAAAGAGCTTATAAATTAAAACTTGTTAAGTATGATATAGTAGATTGCATTGAAGTTCCAAAGAATAAAAAGTTTAAAAGTGAGGTTTACGACCAAAAAGATATAGCAAAATTGTTAGAAACCATAAAAAATACAGACCTAGAATTACCTATAAATTTAGCCGTTGGACTTGGTCTTCGTATATCAGAAGTCTTAGGACTTAGCTGGAGCGATATAGATTTTACGGAAAATACTATAACAATAGAGAAAATTACAGCTAGAGATAGCGGCAAAGTTATACTAAAAGAACCTAAAACAGATACTTCAAAAAGGACTATTTCAGCTCCAAAAGAAGTTATAGCTATGCTTAAAGATTACAAAAGAAAGTATCTACAAGATAAGCTTCAGGGAAAAATAAAAGATTGTAATCTATTGTTTTTCGATAAAAACGAAAACCCTATAGCTGAAGATGTTTTAAGTAAAAAGTTCAGTCGTTTTTTAAAGAAACACAATCTAAAGCATATACGTTTCCATGATTTAAGACATTCACATGTAACTTTACTTATAAATGCAAAAGTACCTATAAAAGTTATTTCAGAGAGAGTTGGTCACTCAAATGTAAATACAACTTTAAACATCTACTCTCACACTCTTAAAGAAATGGATCAAGAAGCTTCAGAAAAAATTTCGGAAAGTATATTTAAATTAGGTTAATTAAAAATCGAATTAAAAGTCAGAAAAAAGCCACTTTGTATACGCCTTTTTAAGAGGTTTTACAAGTGGTTTTTATATTCACTTATCATAAACACTTTTAAACTCATTAAAAACCATTTTAAAGCCTTTTATTAAAAAATAACTTTAAATACATAAAATGATTACCAATAATAAAATTATGTAGACTAAATTAATTAAATCATTAGATTTGTTAGAAATTATAATATAATAAATTTGTTTTAAAATAAGATAGATATAAAAATAATATTTTAGGTTATAATAACAAAATGGATGGACGAAACATTTGTGTATGGATTTTCTCATGGATCAACAGGAGATAAATTAAAAGGCAGAAAAAAGAATTTTCACATCCACTAAAACAATTCGTAAATTTATGTTAAATGCAATGGTGTGGTTATGTAATTATATATTGTTGTTTTTAAAAATCTCAAAAATCGAACCTTTTTAAATCGTTTTTAAAGCAATTTAAAAAGGTCGTTAATGTATTTGCTTATCTGCAAAATAAAAATCTATTACAAAGCCTTTTATAGCCTCTTTTATTAAAATAGTATAAAAAATAGATTTTGGTTTACATAATTTCATTATAGTATACTTTTATTATAATCGCCCCTTATTTCTTCAAGTACGCTACCATTTCCTATACGTTATAAAAAGTACCCAGATCTATCAAAAGATAAATCCAGATACTTTTAAAAAACTATATACTCTCTTGTCTTATATTATCTATAATATTTTCTTTGCTTATTTTCTTAAGTGGTATATATGAAGCTATAAAAGTTATAATAAATATAGCTACTACACATATAAGTATTGCTTTGTATGGTATCAGTGTTTGAACTGTAATTACACCTTCTAATATTTTATTCATAAGCACATTCATACAGATTCCTATTGGAATACCGTAAAGCAGTGAAAGTATTCCATATAATATACTTTCCATATAAATCATCTTTTTAAATCCTTGAGGCGTTACACCTATAGATTTAATTATCGCAAATTCTCTTTTTCTAAGATTTATATTAGTACTTATTGTATTTATTATGTTGGTTACACTAACTAGAGATATAACTACTATAAATCCATATACGAATATTTTCATAACATTCATAGTTTGCTCAAGTTTTTGAGCTTCATCTATTGAATCTATTACGCTTAAGTTGTTTTCTTCTGCTACTTTTTTGACCTCATCTCTAGTAGACTTTTCTTGATTTGTAGCTACGTAATATGAATTTGAGCTTGATTCATCATCTTTTATACCAAGTGAAGGTATTAAATCATCATATGCTACTACTCCAAATGATGTTTCTGGGTATTGATTATTTCCTGTTAAGATTTCATCTGTTATAGCTAGTATTTTTAATTTTACTTCTTTTTCACTTTCCTTTCCATCAGAATCATATGAAGTTATTGTACAATTTAAAGTATCTCCAACTTTATAATTTGAAAGAACTACTTTACCTTTTTTAGCTAGTGATTCTTGATAACTATATCTTACTAAAATCACACCATTTTCAGCTTTAGCAGTTTTTCTATCAAATTTTCCTTCTGATAATTTTATATTTGATATGCTAAAATCTCCAGGAGTATATAATCTACTATTTATAAAATTATAAGTAGAATTATCCATATCTACATAATCGCTTTGTTTTAAACTTTCTCTTAAATCTTTATTTATATTTTTTTCATCAACATGAACATTTAAATTATAGCCTTTATCAATTGCTACATCTTTTAGACCATTTATTTTTTTAAGTTCATCTATAGTTTTTTGAACTTCTTCTTTGGTAAGCAAGTTATTTACATATAATGTCAAATCATTTGTAATACTTCCATAGTTAATTTGATTAGCTTCTATAAACATATCTACAAACCCATTAAATGATATAAAGATTACTATACTTATAACAAGAGAAAATAAAGTGATTCTAAATTTACCTTTATTTCTTCTTAAATTTTTATATGCAAGTTCGCCTTCTGTTTTAAAAATCTTTTTGACAAGTTTAGAGCTTTTGATTTTTCCAACTTTTAAATTAGAGCTATTTCTTATAGCTTCAAGTGGTGATATCTTAGCTGCATTTATAGCTGGTATTAAAGCTGATATAAATATAGTAAGCAGTATTACAAGTGTACTTATAATTAATACGATTGGGCTAAATACTACTCTTAAATCTAATTCACCAAACATAGAAGTTTTAAAGAATATTTTTATAACTTTAAATACTATATCGATAGCTACTGTACCACTTAAAAGTCCAATAGGTATTCCAACTATACTTACTAAAAATCCTTCTAAAAATACAAGCTTCATAATTTGAGATTTTGTAGCACCTATAGAATTTAATATACCGAATTGTTTTTTACGTTCGCTTATAGCTATACTAAATGAATTGTATATAGTAGCTATAGTAGCTATTATAACAAGTGAAGCTACTAGACCTACTATAAGTAATAAAGTTATATTTATATTACTATATGAACTTGCACCCAATAATCTAAGTAATCCTTCGTTAAATTCTATATCTTTATAGTACATAGAAGTTTGATCATTATAACTATAATCTTCATCATTTGTTTCATCAGCTTGTGCTAATCCTATATTTTCTCCTATTGATATAGCTGTCTTATATATATCTTTAGGATTTTTTGTACATATAGAAACATCGAATTTTTCATTTTTATTTACAGAGTTTATATCAAATCCTGCTATTGCGAATAATTTTGAATTATATGGAGCTTTATCTAGTGTACCTACAATTTTAAAAGTAGTTTTTTGAGAATTTTTTAATTTACTTATCATCCCCATATCATCATAAATTAATTCACCTAAGTTTAAAGTTATTTTATCTCCTATTATTTTGTTCCATTTGTTTAATAAATCTTGTGTAACAATTAGCTCACTTTCATTTTTAGGATAACTTCCTTTTTTTAAGGTGATTTGGAAGCTATTTATTGTATTTTTATCAAAAACATTTATATCTAGTGAGGTTGAATTTTTTTTGTCCCATATAACACTTCCCAAATTCTTTTTATAACCATATTCACTAACTCCTGATGATTTTGTTATAACTGATGCTTTTTCTTTGTCTATATCAGTGAATGTAGCATAAAAACTTCCGCTACTTTGTATTTGATCTCTCATTTGATAATCCATAAAGCTTGTACATATATTGCCTATACCGCATATAAGTGCAGTTGCAAGGATTATCCCGATTATTGTTACTAGTGTTCTTCTTTTATTTTGTTTTAAATATCTTAGTGTAAGTGAAGTGTATAAATTCATCTATATCACCTCGTCACTTTTTATTATTCCGTCTTCAATAGTTATAACTCTGTCTGCTTGTAATGCGATATTTGTATCGTGAGTTATCATTATTAAAGTTTGGTTGTATTTTTTAACAGACACTTTCAGAAGTTCCACTATTTCTTTTGAGTTTTTGCTATCTAGGTTACCTGTTGGTTCATCTGCAAGTACTATAGATGGTCTGTTTATTAATGCCCTTCCTATCGATGTTCTTTGTTGTTGTCCGCCTGAAAGCTCACTTGGGAGGTGATTTTCTCTTTCTTTTAAATCAAGTGTTTTTAATAAATCTTCTAGATATTCTTTGTCTATTTTTCTGTTGTCTAATTCTGCTGGAAGAAGTATATTTTCTTTTACTGTAAGTACTGGTATTAAGTTGTAAAATTGATATATAAGTCCTACATTTCTTCTTCTGAATATAGCTAAGTCTTTTTCTTTTAAGTCGTATATATTTATATCGTTTATAAATACATTTCCGCTAGTTGGTTTATCTACTCCTCCTAGTAAGTGAAGAAGTGTACTTTTACCACTTCCACTTGGGCCAACTATGGCGATAAATTCTCCTTTTTTAATACTTAAATTTATATTTTTAAGCGCATCTACTTTAGCCTCGCCTTTTCCATAACTTTTTGATAGATTTTCTACTCTTAGTAATTCCATTTTATCCTTTTTATCCTCCCTGAAATATAATTATTATACTTATATTCTATATTTATTATCTTACAGCCAAGTGAATTAGAAAATTACAATTTAGTCACTAAAGTATAAAGATTTTAAATTTTAAAATATACTTTATTGAATTTATTTAGAATAAATATTTATGAAATGCATAATATATAAACGCAAAAAATCCAGTAGAATCAATATATCTACTGGATTAGTATTTTTAATTAATTGTACCTTTTGTGAAATGTGATATGAAACTCAGTTCCTTTATTCTTTTCGCTTTTTACATATATATCACCATTTTGGCTTTCTATAATCGATTTTGCCATAGCGAGACCTATTCCAACACTGTCACTTTTGCTGTTTTTACCTTTATAAAAGCGTTTAAATATATTTGGAATATCGTCTTTATCTATACCCTCGCCGTTGTCTTTTATTACTATTTCTGAATATATAGGGTTTTCTTCATAACTTATATTTAAATTTCCGCCTTCTTTTGTATGTTCTATGCAGTTTTTGATTATATTGCCCAAAGCTTCTGATGACCATTCTATATCACCTATATAAGAAGCTTCTTTATCTACATTTATATTTAAACTTATATTTTTAAGCTCCATAGGTACAGACAAAGGACTTATAGATCTTCTTATAAGTTCATTTATATTTACTTTTTCTGTTTTAAAATCTATAACTTTAGCTTCTAGTTTTGAAAGCTTTAACATACTTTTGATTAGCCAGTCCATACGAGATAGTTGTGCATTTATTCTATCTAAAAACTCAATTTTCTTTTCTTTATCTAAATCATTATACATAAGGTCAGTCAGTAACATAAGAGAAGTCATCGGTGTTTTTAGCTGGTGCGATATATCTGATATAGTATCATTTAAAAATATTTTTTCGCTGTGTAAAAGGGCCACCTTTTCTTTTAATACAGTTGTCATTTTCATAAGCTCTGTTTTTAAAAGTCCCATTTGACCTTCTTGGTTTTTGTTTTTCATTTGATATTCTCGACCTTCAGAACTATGATATACATAATCAGTCATATCTTTTATATCATTATATAAATCTATAAAAAAGCTAAATGACAATATAGCAAATGATATAAATACAAATATTATAAATGCAAAGTTTAATTTGAGTATTTTTGAAAAATTATTTTTTATTATAGGTTCTTCTTTTAATGTTATTGAACTTTTATAATTATATTTTTCTAATACTTCTTTTCCAAGTTCCACATTTTGATTAGTATTAGACTGAGTTATTATATCTACTATTTCATTTTCTAATTCTGGATGTTTTGATAATATATTTCCAACTATCGCTTGATTATTTATAACTATATTATCTTTAATTATATTTAAGCTCATTATATTTACAAATACCATGATTATTATTGATGCAATAAATATAAGAAAAATATTTAAGTTGTATTTTTTGACTTCTGGATTAGATAGTATTTTCATTGTTGTCACTTCCATTCCACTTATAACCAAGTCCTCTTACAGTAAGTATATACTGTGGTTTTGATGAGTCGTCTTCTATTTTTTCACGAAGTCTCTTTATATATACACTAAGTGTATTGTCATTTATAAAGTCATAAGTAACATCCCAAAGTTTTTCTAATATCTGAGCTCTCGATAGTACCATATTTTTATTTTGGATTAATATTAAAAGAAGCTTGTATTCGGCTGAAGTTAAAAATATCTCTTCGTTATTTTTAAATACCCTAGCTTCCAATGTATGTATTGATATATTTTTGAATTTAAGGATTTTTTTATTGCTATCTTGAGATTTACCTTTTCTTCTAAGTATTGCATTAATTCTCGATATAAGTTCTCTAACTCTAAACGGTTTTGTTATATAGTCGTCTCCTCCTATATCTAACCCCATTACTATATTAACTTCTTCATCACATGCAGTTAAAAATATCACTGGTGTATCTTCATCGTGTTCACGTAATTGTTTTAAAAATTCATATCCATTTCCATCTGGAAGCATAACATCAAGTAGTATTAAGTCGTATTCCTTGCTATTTACTATTTTTCTTGCATTTTCTAGATTTTCTGCTATATCTAAATTAAAGCCCTCTTGTTCGACTGCATATTTTACAGCAAATGTAATCGTACTGTCGTCTTCTACCATAAGTATATTTTTCATATTTTTCCCTTCTTTTTATAATTTATTTTAATTATAGTTTTATAAATTGCTATTTATATAGTATAGGATTTTTTAAAATTAGTAAATATATAATTTACTTAAGAAAAAAGGATGACATATTTGCCATCCCATATACTACTCTATATCTCCCAGCCTAGAATATCTATTTTTAGCTTTTAATAAAAGATCTTTTACATATTCATTTTTATGTTCGTCTTTTTCTAATAAACTTATTATTAAAGCTTCACATTCTTTAGCTGTTTTCTTACCTTTAAGATATAGTGATTTATTTATACTTTCTATTTCAGATTTTATATTTTCAAATAAAGTATGTTCTAAATTTATTATATCTATGCTTCTTTCATATATATCTAGAACTTTATTATTTCCTATATAAGCATCACATAATTTTGTTTCGATAAATGCAGAGCCTGTTTCTTCATTAATTTCTAGACAAATATTTATAAACTCAGTTTTAGCTTTAGCATCTTTTATAGATTTTGAAGAAACATGGTTGTGTGTAATCTTTCCACTGTATTCTTCTAATATAGAAAACTGTATTACATTTATAGTGTTTGTTTTTCTATATATATCTACACATCCTTTATATTTTGCACTTGGGAATATACTCATTATGCTGTTTTGTATATCTCTGTAATTTGGATGTTTTAAGTTTTGTGTATCAAGAAGTAGTTTTCCTAGAGCTTTTGCTTTTAATTTTAATTCAACTTCATCTATAGTTTGTGTTGAATAATCTTTATATTGCTCTATATAATCTTCGTTTTCTTGTCTTTGTGCAGTTACTGCATCTATATAGTAATTTAAAATTCTATTTCCTTCATTTACAGCATATATTGTTTCTATATTTGAGTTAAAATATTTAAGTTCATTTTCATTATCTAAATAGTCTATACTTACATATGCTTTTAATATAGCTTTATTTTTATCATTTTTTTGAATATCTATATAAAGATCGTACACTCTTAGATATTCCTCTACTATTTTAACTTCATTCCATATTTCAGTTTTTCCAAACTCACCAGTATAAGGTTCATTTATTTTAAAAGTTATATGTCCTAAGTTGTTTTTATAATTCACAAAGTCTGACATTACTTCTGCACTTGGAAAAATCTCTTTTATTATATCTTCAAGCTCTGAAGCTGTTTTATCTTCAAATAATCTAAGGCCTAACTTTTTTATATTTTCGCTTAATGTCGTCTTGTTCATTTCTTACCCCCTATTTTAGTCAGCTATACCTATTGTACCAGTATTTATATACAAAGAATAGTATTTGTTTTGAAAAATAGCCTTTTTTATTATTTTTTATAAATAAATATAATTTCCTATGTGTTATAAGTTAAAAGTAAAAGGGTGAACACTTATTTTATGTTCACCCCATTTAAAAGATTAGTATATTTTTGTTTTTATATAGCCTTTTGATTGCTATTTACATTCTTTTTAGTTTTTATAAAGTTTCCAATAACTCCACCTAAGATTGCTGGTAAAACCCAGTTAAACCCATATTGAGCTAGTGGCAATTTTGAAAGTAAGTCAGAAACTTGAGTTATATTAAATAAGCTACTTCCTACTGATAATATACTTACTAATAATGTAACGTATGCAACACCTTTAAATGCATTATCATTTTTTATATATTTATCTAAGAAAGTTGTAGCTATAAGAGCTACTAGTACAGGACAAACAATTTCTAGAACTGGTGCTGAAAATTGTATGATTGTACTTACACCGAAATTAGCTAATATTAAACTAAATACACAAATACCTATTACTAGTGTTTGGTATTTTACCTTTCCATTACTTATATTTGAAAAATAGCTTGCTGCTGATGAAGTAAGCCCTATAGATGTTGTTAAACAAGCTAGTGAAACTATTATTCCTAATATTATTTTTCCTGGCTTACCTAATATAGCATTTGTTATAACTACCATCAAAGAAGCTTGTGGTGTATCTACTCCATAAGTAGTAGATAACATTGAACCTAAATATGTAAGACCTGCGTATACTAAAGCTAAAAATACACCTGAGATTAATCCAGATTGAAGTGTAAGCTTAACTTTTTCTTTTGAGTCACTATATCCTCTTTGTATTATTGCAGTTATCGCTACTGTTGAAAATGCAACAGCTGCTAGTGTATCTAATGTTTGATAACCTTGTGCTACCCCTTCTGCAAATAAATTATTTTCTATAAGTTGAGAACTGCTTAAATCTCCTATTGGATTTATTATACCCATTATTATAAGTATAGCTAAGCATACCAAAAGTGCCGGTGTTAAAAACTTCCCTATTATATCTACGACTTTTGATGGTCTTATTGTAAGTAATAATGTAAGCCCAAAGAAAATTATTGAAACTATTAGTTTCGCTACTGGTGTATCAAACCCAAGTATAGGTGCTATACCCATTTCATAAGTTGTCGCTCCGTTTCTTGGTATTGCAAGTAGTGGTCCAATACATAATATAGATGCTATTATAATTGCTCTTGCAAATTTTTTACCAGCTCTGCTTAAAGTTAAATCTAGATCCCCATCAAATTTAACAGCTGCCATTACTACTACAAGCGCTAGGATTATATCTGTTAGTATAAATCCAGATAGTGAAACTATCCAGTTAGTTCCAGATACAAGTCCTAAATACGGTGGAAATAATAAATTTCCTGCTCCAAAAAACATTGAAAACAATGCGAATCCAACTACTACTACGTCTAGTGCCTTTTTGTTATTCATTTGTACCCCCTGTAATTTAAATAAAATTTATATAGATTATATTGTAATACAAATTATGGAAATTATAAAGCTTTTTTTATAAAATATTTTGAAAATTTTAAACAAATGACAAAAGAAGCTTGCAAAATAGATTACTATCTCACAAGCTTCCTTTATATAAATAACAATATATCAAATATTATTGGTAATTACTTATTAATATTGTATACCCATAACTTCTTTAACGTGTTCTATTGGCATATCTTGATTTGTCCAAAGTTTAAATGCTGCAGCACCTTGGAATAACATCATTGGGAAACCATTTAATGTTTTGCAACCAACTTCTTTAGCCATTTTTAAAAGTGCAGTTTCAGCTGGAGCGTAAACAACGTCTGTTACTATTAAATCTTCTCTTAAGAATGATTTATCAGGTATATAAGTTTGTCCTTCAAGTGGTTTCATACCCATTCCTGTAGCATTTGTGAATATGTAACTTGAAGCTATTTCTTCTTTTAATTTATCTAAATCTTCTAAGTCATATAAAGTAGCTTTACAGTTAGTTTTTTCATTTATATCTTTAACTGTTTTTTGAGCTCTTTCATAAAATTCATCTTTTCTATTGAATATAGATATTTCTTTAACTCCATCAAGAGCAGCTTGTACTTGTATAGCTGTAGCAGCTCCACCAGCACCTACTATAGTCATTTTTTTGCCTATTATATCTATGCCAGCATCTTTTAATCCACTCATATATCCTATACCATCTGTTATATGACCAGTTAATACACCGTCATCATTAACTATAGTGTTTACAGCACCACACATTTCTGCAGCATCTGATAATTTGTCTAAGTATTTGTGAACTACTGTTTTATTAGGCATTGATACATTAGAACCTCTAACTTTCATTGCTCTAAATCCTTTTATAGTATCTTCTAATTCTTCATTTCCTACTTCAAATGCTAAGTATGCATAATCAAGTCCTAATTTTGCAAATGCTTCATTATGCATTCTTGGTGATGATGAATGTCTTATTGGTGTAGCTATTAATCCTATTAATTCTGTATGTCCTGTTATTCTTTCTGCCATTTTATATTCCTCCGATTTATATATATCTTAATTTTTATTATTTGTTATCAATTAATTATAATTTATTTTATTTCTATATTAACTATTTGCTTTCATGCATTACTTCAAGTATTGTAGCAAGTTTGTCTACTGATATTTGTCCTGGTGCTGAAGCAGCTTTTGCAGCTCCGAAAGTAAGGGCTGAACCGAAAGTTTCTCCTGATAGACGACTTACAAGACCAAGTCCTCCCATAGACATTGTTATTATCGGTCTATTTGCATGTTTTGTAGACATTTCTTCAGTTGCAGCTAATAATGTAACTACATCTTCTGAATTATTTGGCATAACTGCTATTTTAGGTAAATCTGCTCCTAAATCTTGCATTTTGCAAAGTCTTGATATTATTTCTTCTTTTGCTGGTGTTTTAAAGAAGTCGTGGTTTGACATTACAACTTTAACTCCATTATTGTGTGCAGTTTCAACTATATCTTTTACTATTTCATCTCCAGTAAATAATTCAACATCTACTAAATCAACTAATTTAGTTTCTGCTACTGTTTTATTAAGCTGTGCATAATACTCATCACTTACTTCTAGCTCTCCACCTTCTTTTTTACTTCTGAAAGTGAATAGTATAACAGTTTCTCCAACTTCTTCTCTAAGAGCTTTTACTATTTCTTTTACTTTTTCAAGATCTTCTACATTTTCGTAGTGGTCAACTCTCCATTCTATTAAATCGAATTTTACATTTTTTAAGAATTTAGCTTCTTCTAAAATTTCTTCATTTGTTTTTCCTACTAAAGGTACACATATTTTTGGGATACCTTCACCTAATTTTAAATTTCTTACTTCAACTATGTTTGCCATTTTATTTCCCCTTATCTATTTAAACTTCGTTAATTTTTTGTCGTTTGTTATACTTCTATTATAATACGCCAGTCATGATAATTCTAATATTATTTTCTATTAATATTGATAGGTTTTAACTATCAATTATGTTATACTAAAATCAAATATAATATAGGACGTGAGAAAATGAATTTAAATCAACTTTATTATTTTAAAACAGTCGCAAAACTTCAGCATTTTAGACAAGCAGCAAATGAATTAAATGTATCGCAGCCTAGTTTAAGCCTTGCAATTTCAAATTTAGAAAAAGATTTGGGGACTTATTTATTTGAAAGACAGGGGCGTAACGTAACACTTACAAAATACGGGAAGCTTTATTTAGAATATGTTGAAGAAGCTTTATCAATCCTCGAAGTCGGGGAAAAGAAATTAAGACAAATAACAAGTGAGACAGAAGGCCATATCGATATCGCTTATATATACCCACTTGCACCTTATTTTATACCTAAAAAAGTAAGATCATTTTTAGAATTAGAAAAAAATAAAGATATAACCTTCTCATTTAGACAGGGGATAACATCTGATTTGATAAAAGGGCTTAATGATTCAAAATACGATGTAGTCTTTTGCTCTTATGTAGAAAATGAAGAAGATATAGTATTTGATTTGTTATTTAAAGATGAACTTATATTAATAGTTCCAATAGGTCATCCACTTAGCAAAGTTGAAAGTATAGATTTAAAGGATATAGCTTCTTATCCAGTCGTAGTATATGATAAAAATACAGCTCTTGGCAAAATAACTAAAGATATTTTCAAAAAAGTTGGTATAAATCCAAAAGTAATTTGTGAAGGTGAAGATGAAAATGGAATATATGGGCTTGTATCAGAAGGATTTGGGGTAGCTGTTGTCGCCGATATTGTAAATTACGATAATTTTAATATAAAGAAGATTAAAATAAATAATTCTGGCTGTGATAGATGTATATATATGGCGTATAAGAAAAATACATATCAAGTACCTGCTGTGAAGAAGTTTATTAAATATATAAATGATACTTCTAAGGATATTTTTATAAATGATAAATAAAATAAAAAGGTAAGCAAGTACTATAATTCCTTGCTTACCTTTTACTATATAGATTCTAAAAAGTCTATAACCTCAGATATAATCCAATCTGGAGTTGAAGCTCCTGCTGTTATACCTATAGATTTATAGTTTTTAAGTTCTTCTTTATTAAGTTCGTCTTTTGTCTCTATTGCAAATGTATTTGTTAAATCTTTGCATATATTAACTAGCTTTTGTGTGTTAGAGCTGTGTTTGCCACCTATTACTATCATGCAATCAACTTCTTTTGCTAGATTTTTAGCTGAAAGTTGTCTTTCTTTTGTTGCAGAACATATTGTGTTTTTCATTACTGTATCTTTTAAAATAGAATTTAGTTTTTCTACTATTTTTTCGTAATTATCTATATCTACAGTAGTTTGACTTACTACGCAGTATTTTGCATCTTTATCAAATTCTATATTGTCTATATCGTCTACATTTTTTATTACTATAGCAGAGTTTTCGCACCATCCGTTTATTCCGACAACTTCTGGATGAGTTTTATTTCCTATTATTATGATTTTATATCCTTTTTTATAAAAATCATTTACTATTTTATGAATCTTTTTTACATAAGGACATGTTGTGTCTACTATTTTTACACTTTTGTTTTCAGCTTCGTTGTATACAATTTCTCCAACTCCGTGTGATCTTATAATAACTCTTTCGTTAGATGGTATATTTTCTATTTCTTCTACTACTTTAAGTCCTTTTTCTTCGTATTTGCTTACGGCTTGTTTATTGTGTATTAATGGACCAAGTGAATAAACTTCTGTGCTTTTATCATCAAGTTCATCACTTGCCATTTGCATAGCTCTTTTTACACCGAAACAAAATCCAGCATTTTTAGCAATTTTAATTTCCATATAAGTCCTCCTCTTATATTTTATATATTTTTTTGATTAAATTCATTATATCAAAAAAGCCTCCATCATCAATGATGAAGACTTATTTTCTAGATTTCGCCTTTTTCAAGCTTATAGTAATTTTGTTTTATGATATCCATAACCTCGCCTGATATACGTTCGTGATCTTCACTAGTTAATTTTTGTTTATAGTATTCTTCAAGTGATATAGGTTTACCAAAGTATATTTTAGCAGGTTTAAATAATTTATAGCTAGAGTATATTGTACATGGTACAATTTCTGCTTTTGCTTTTGTTGCAAATAATGAAAGCCCAGCTTTTGCATTGTTAAAATCATCAGTTTTACTTCTTGTTCCTTCTGGGAACATTACAAGGGCATAATCATTTTTTATGTATTTAAGAATTCTCTTTATAGTCCCAAGACCTGGGTTTTGTCTATTAATAGGTATAATTTCTACTTTATTTAATATTTTTGCTAAAATCTTATTCTTAAATAATTCCTCTTTTGCTATTGCCGTCATCTTTCTTTTTTTATTTACAGCACTTGCTACAAATATAGGATCTAAGTTTGATTTATGATTTGCAGCTATAATCAAATTACCCTCGCTTGGGATATTTTCTGTACCGATTACTTCAAATTTAAAGAAAGTCTTGCTAAATATACTAAAAAGCTTTAGCATAAAATTATAAAAACTCAAATTTATCTCCCCTTTAATCTATTTAATTTTTTGTAGTACTAAATCTACAACTTGGTCAATGTCTTTTCCTGTTGTGTCTATTTCTATAGCGCCTTCTGCTTTTACAAGTGGAGCGAATTCTCTGTTTGAATCGATTTCGTCTCTTCTTATTATATCATTTATTATATCTTCTAAAGTTCCGTCATATCCTTTTTCTTTTAACTCGATATAACGTCTTTTGCCTCTTTCTTCTGGAGTTGCTACTAAGAAGAATTTATAATCTGCATTTGGGAATACATAAGAACCGATATCTCTACCGTCTAGTATTACTGCATTGTTTTTCCCGATTTCTCTTTGTAAATCTACCATTAAGTATCTAACTTCTTTTATTTTTGCAACATCTGATACGTTTTTGCTCACTTCTAAAGTTCTTATTTCATCGTTTACTATTTTTGAATCTAGATATATATTGTTATCTCTAAAATCTATTGATGTTTTTTTAGCCATTTCGATTACTGCATTTTCATCTTTAACATCTACGTTATTTTGAAGGCATTTTAAAGTTACAGCTCTATACATTGCTCCTGTGTCTATGTAATTTATGTTTAATCTTTTAGCTATTATTTTAGCTATTGTACTTTTACCTGCTCCTGCAGGTCCATCTACTGCTATTATTATATTTTCCATTGTGTTTCTCCTATTTTTAAATAAATATTAGTTTAAACTAAGTCCTGCTAAATATCCTGTTGAAAATGCTATTTGAAGATTATATCCTCCTGTTTCAGCATCTAAATCAAGTAATTCACCAGTTATAAATAAGTTTTCTATTTTTTTAGATTCTAAAGTAGATGCATCTACTTCTTTTGTGCTTACACCGCCACATGTCACCATTGCACCTTTAAATCCTAGTGATGATGTTATTGTAAGCTTCATATTTTTAATATATTCTACTATAGAGTTTTCATCTTCTTTTGTAAGTGAGTTTCCTTTGACATCGCTTAAATTTAAGATGTTTAGAAGCTCTTTTACAAATCCATCAGGAAGAATTGTCTTTAAGTTAGTAGATATATTTTTATTTGGGTTATTTCTAATTAAGCTTACTATTTCTTCTTTTGATGTATCTTGCATAAAGTCGATAAATATCTCTACATGTTCTCCCGCTAATACTTTATTTATATATGAGTCTATTATAAGTACTACAGGACCGCTTATTCCAAAGTGAGTAAATATCATATCGCCACATTTGCTTATTTTTTTCTTTTTAAGCTTTGTAGAGATTTTTACATTTCTCATAGATATACCTTGAAGACTTTTAACCCAAGTTTCTGCTGTTTTTAGTGGGCATAAAGCCGGCAGTGTTTTATTTATAGTATGTCCATGTTTTTCTAAAACTTGATACATACTTCCATCAGAACCTGTATGTGCGTAACTTTTTCCTCCAGTAGATAAGATTACTTTATCAGCGTACAATACTTCACTTTTTTCATTTTCTTCAGAAGTTACTACAACACCTTTTATTTTTTCATCTTCTACTATTAAATCTGTTACTTTTGTATTGTATATTATATTTACGTTTTTGTCTTTTAAGTCATCTTCTAATGATTTTATTAGATTTAATGCCTTGTCGTTTTTAGTATATACTTTTGAATCATTTTCTTCTTCGATTTTATATTCTACACCTATGCTGCTTAAATAATCTAATAAATCGTAATTACTAAATGAATAAAAGCTACTATATAAGAATTTATTGTTGTTTACGACTTTATCGAAAAAGTCTTCTATATATCTGTTGTTTGTTATATTACATCTTCCACCACCAGTAAGTTTAAGCTTCTTTCCTAAAAATTCGTTTCTTTCGATTAAAGTTACACTGTGGTTTTGTTTTGCAGCACTTATAGCTGCCATTATTCCAGAAGGTCCGCCTCCTACAACTATTACTTTAGCCATTATATCCTACTCCAATGCACTGTTTTCTAATTTTATATCATTTATAATATGTGTAGTATCGTTCATTTTCATAACTACAGGACCATAATCTCTAAGTTCGATTATGTTTAGAGCAGTATTTGCTTGATTTATTCTGTATATGTTTTTAACATCTGAATCTAAGAATGATAAAAGCATAATTCTTGCACATAGAGAGTGAGTTACTAAAACTATGTGTTTTCCATCGTATTTTTCATTTATTTCTTTTATAAAAGCATCTGTTCTTTCTTTTATTTGAGAAAGTGTTTCTCCTTGAGGGATTTTTGCTAGATGTGGTTCATTTCTCCACATTTTATATAACTCAGGATCTTCTTCAATTATATCTTTTATAATTCTTCCTTCCCAAGTCCCAAAATTCATTTCTCTTAAAGCTTCAGTTTTTTCAACTTCTATATTTAATTTGTTTCCGATAATTTCGGCAGTTTGATAAGCTCTTCCTAAATCACTACTGTAGATATAATCTATTGGATATTTAGTCATACTATCTGCTAAAAGCTCAGCTTGTTCTATACCTTTTGGTGTTAAATCTGAATTTCCATGTCCTTGTGTTTTGCCAAGTAAGTTCCATTCAGTCTGTCCATGTCTAACTATATATATTGTATTTGTCAACTATTTCCACTCCTTTGTTTATTTCTCTCAAATTTTAATTATATCATAAATAAATATAATTTCATATGTATTATAAAGCATAAAAACTATCTCACTTATATAAATGAGATAGTTTTTGAATTTAAAGCCATTTATCATTTGGTATTTTTCTATTTCGAATTCGCTTATACACTGATTTTCTAAGAAGTGTGTAAATTACAGAACTTAGAGGAATAAATAATATCATACCGACAATACCCATAAGTTTTGAACCTAAAGTTATTACAAATATAACCCATATAGGTGGAAGTCCTATTGATTTGCCAACAACTCTAGGATATATTAAGTTTCCTTCTATTTGTTGTAATACTGCAAATAAGATTGCAAATACTATTACTTTTATAGGATTTACCATAACAATAAGTATTGAGGCTATGATAAATGCTATACAAAGACCGAAAATAGGTATTAAAGCCATTATTGTAATCATAACACTTATTAAAAGCGCATATGGTATTCTTAGTATTACCATAGTTACAAAGAACATACTTCCAAGTATAAGACATTCAATACATTGATATGTAAAGAAGTTTGTAAATGTTTTATGTGTTAATTTTCCTACTTCAACCATTTTATCTACTATTTTTTCAGGTAAAAATGCATATAGTAATTTTTTTAATTGAACGCTTAATTTTTCTTTTGAAATAAGTATGTAAGCTGCAAATATAAAGCTTATTATTGTACTTATAATTGTTGAAACTACGCCTGTAACTACTCCAAACGTAGAAGTAAATAAGCTGCTAAAAGAGTCTTTGAAGAAGCTTAAAACTTTATTGCTCATGCTTTGCCAGTCTATTTCAATACTTGCAAGATAATCTTGAACCCAGTCCCAGTTTATATTTGTATCTTGTAGCAATTTGCGTAAGCTTTCTACTGACTCTGGAACAGTATTTACTATATTTGTAATCGTATCTATTAGTTTTGGTCCAATTAAAAATACTAAAACTAATATTACTAATATAAATATTAAAAATGTAAGCAACAGGCTAAGCGGTCTTTTTAGCCTTGGAAATTTTCTTTCTAAAAAGTTCATAGGTATGCTCAGAATAAATGCAATTGCAGCACCTACTAAAAATGGTTCTACTATAGAAAGTATATTTGTAAAAATACCAAATATATCTCCAATTCGATATAAAATAAAAACGAGGAATATTAAAAATATAATTCCTTCAAATATTTTTCTTATTTGTTTTTCGTGCACAATAGTACCTCCCAATATGTGAAAATTTATTAAACAAATATCTGTATCTATAATCATATACCAGATTTATGAAATATATACTAAGTTTATGAATTATATGTTACATATTTATTTCGAGTCCAAAATCTACTTCTTCTACATCTAGCATTTTTATCATCTAATTTAAATCTTAAGTTATAATATAATAAAAAACAATAAGTTTGTACATATTTATAGTCAATTTATGATAAAATAAAAAAATAAAGACAATACTAAGGAGAATGACAAAATGGAAGAGATGAGTATTTTAATAACAAACGAAGCAAAAAGAGAATTAGATAAGCTTCTAGAAAATAGTGATAAAACTTGTATAAGAATTCTTACAAGACATATAACTATGACAACTGAAGCTAAAATAGACTTAGAGTTAGACGAACCAAATGCAAATGACAATTGTTATGATGTAGATGGATATAAAATAATAATAAACAAAGTATTAGATTCTCAAATGAACTACATAACTATATCATATGGAGGATTATTAAGCAGAAACGCATTTTGCGTAGAAGCTGATTTTAATTTCTATTATTAAAATATCTTAATAAGGTGATAATATTGATAAAATTAGATACTCTTGAATTAGTACAAAATAATATAAATCAAAATAAAATGACAGTAGTTTACTTCACAGGCAACTCTTGTGGTGCATGTGAAGTTATAAAGAAAAAAATCGAAAAATTTTTAGAAAACTATCCTAAAATAAAGGCCTATGAAATAAACGGCGAAGAAAATACAAAAATAGCTTATAAATATAGTGTTTTTTCTATGCCCGTGTTTCTTTTATTTATAGAAGGAAAAGAAAGTATTAGGACTGGAAGACATGTTGATTTATTGAGTCTAGAAAGAAGTATTGATAGATATTATAATATGATTTATTAAATGGCATAGGCTAACTAATTAGCCTATGCTTTTTTATTTCAAAACAAAAAGGTATATCGCAATATCTGCGATATACCCTAAAAGTATTACATATATTATTTAACAACTATATCTATATTATCTCCGTCTCCATCGACAACTATAGTATCGCCATTTCTAATTTGGCCTGCTATTAATTTTCTAGCTATTATAGTTTCAAGAGTGTTTCCTATATATCTCTTAAGTGGTCTTGCACCATAAACTGGGTCATAACCTTCTCTAACCATAATATCTTTTGCAGCATCTGTAACTTCCATATTTATATCTTTATCTTTTAATCTGTTTGATAAGCTATTCATAAATATATCTATTATTTTCTTGATTTCTTCTTTATCTAGAGATTTGAACATTATAATGTCGTCAACTCTGTTTAAGAATTCTGGTTTAAATCTTCTCTTCATTTCACCCATTACAAGGTCTTTAGTTTCTTCTGTTATCTTACCTTGATCTTGTAATAAGTAGCTACTACCTATATTTGATGTCATTATGATGATAGTATTTTTAAAGTCTACTGTATTACCTTTGTTATCTGTAAGTCTACCATCATCTAGTATTTGTAAGAACATGTTAAATACATCTTCGTGAGCTTTTTCGATTTCGTCGAATAATATTACTGAATATGGAGAACGTCTAACTGCTTCTGTTAATTGTCCACCTTCTTCATATCCTACATATCCTGGAGGTGGTCCTACAAGTCTAGATACTGAGTGTTTTTCCATGTATTCAGACATATCAATTCTTATTATGTTTTCTTCGCTGTCAAATAATGAACGAGCTAAAGTTTTTGCAAGTTCAGTTTTACCTACACCAGTTGGTCCAAGGAATATAAATGAACCTATTGGTTTGTTTTCATCTTTAAGTCCTGCTCTTGCACGAATTACTGCATTTGATACTGCTGTAACAGCTTCATTTTGTCCTATAACTCTTTCATGAAGCTCATCTTCAAGTTTAAGAAGTTTTTCTCTTTCGCCTTCAACTAATTTAGTTACAGGTATACCAGTCCATTTAGATACTATTTCAGAAATTTCATTTTCAGTAACTTCTTCTTTAAGTAAAGCTGTATCGTATCCACTGCTTATTTTTTCTTCGTATTCTTTTATTTGAGCTTCAAGTTTTGGAATTTCACCGTATTTTATTTCAGCAACTTTGTTAAAGTCGTATTCTCTTTCGTATTTTTCAACTTGTCCTTTTAAATCATCAAGTTGTGCTTTTAAGTTTCTAACTTGTAGTATTTGATTTTTTTCTTTTTCATATTTAGCTGTCATTTCGTCATCTTTAGATTTTAATTCAGCTAATTCTTTTTCAAGTACTTCAAGACGTTTTTTACTTTTTTCATCTTCTTCTGTAAGTAGTGCTTCTCTTTCAGTTTCTAGAGTGAATAATTTTCTTCTTACTATGTCAAGTTCTGTTGGTAAAGAATCTATTTCACTACGTATCATAGCGCCAGCTTCATCTATTAAGTCGATAGCTTTATCTGGTAAGAATCTATCAGTTATATATCTATCAGATAATTTAGCGGCAGCTACTATAGCATTGTCGTGAATTCTTATTCCGTGATGTATTTCAAAACGTTCTTTTAAACCTCTAAGTATTGATATTGTATCTTCTACAGTAGGTTCTTCAGCTATTACTGGTTGGAAACGTCTTTCAAGTGCTTTATCTTTTTCGATATATTTTCTATATTCATCAAATGTAGTCGCACCTATACAGTTTAATTCACCACGAGCAAGCATAGGTTTAATTAAGTTACCAGCATCCATAGAACCTTCAGTTTTACCAGCACCAACTATTGTATGAATTTCGTCTATAAATAGTATTATCTTACCTTCAGCATTTTGAACTTCTTTTAATACTGCTTTTAGACGTTCTTCGAATTCACCACGGTATTTAGCACCAGCGATTAATGCACCCATATCAAGTGAGAAGATTATTTTATCTTTTAATCCTTCTGGAACATCTCCTCTAACAATTCTTTCTGCTAAACCTTCGACTATAGCAGTTTTACCTACACCAGGTTCACCAATTAAAACTGGATTGTTTTTAGTTCTTCTTGATAATATTCTTATGATTCTTCTTATTTCTTCGTCCCTACCTATAACAGGGTCTAGTTTATGTTTTTTAGCTAAATCTACTAAGTTTGTACCGAATTTAGCTAGTGCATCATAAGTTCCTTCTGGATCATTAGAATCTACTCTTTGGCTACCCCTTACACTTGATAAAACTTGTAAGAAGTCGTTTTTATTAATTCCGTACATTTTAAGTATTTTTCCTACAACAGATTTAGATTCAGTTTCCATCATAGCAAGCATTACGTGTTCAACGCTTATATATGAATCTTTGAAATCTTTAGATATTTCTTCGGCCTTAATTAGTACTTCTTCAATTCTTCTAGAAGCAGTAACGCCTTGTGATGATATACCTTCTCCGTATATTTGAGGTATTTTACCTAATTCTTCGTCTATAGTGCTTTTTAATGCTGCTACAGATACATTCATTTTTTCAAAAATATTTGGAATTAAACCGTCTTCTTGGTTTACTAAAGCAGAAAATAGATGAATAACATCTACTTGTTGATTGTGATGTTTAACTGCCTCATTATAGGCATCGTTTAAACTTTTTTGGACTCTTACTGTCATTCTTTCTATATCCATATTGATCCCTCCATTTATATATTATGTCCTAAATAAAGAGAAATAGATATGCCTTATCGCAAATTTGATAAGTTATTTTGATTTTGCAATTACCCTAAAATTATAAGAAATGTAAATTTCTTTGCATAAAATAAAATTAAAAAGTCTAATTTGATTTTCTTAGACTGTATCTATAAAAACAAGATTTATTTAATCTTTAAATACTATTATAGAACTTTTTTTCAAAAAATCCAGTGTTTTTTGATTACAATTTTGTTTCTTTTCGAATTATTTCAAAAAATAACACTTTTTTCATAATTTCTGTGATATTTTAATTATAAATATAAATATTTCTTTATATATTAAGAATTTTTTTGATAAATAAAAAAATATCAATGTGTTTAATATTATCTACTTTAAAATCCTTTTTTCGATTTTATTTTCAAATCCAAACTTAAAAAGATAAAATAAGCAATATTATTCATACAATAGATACCACTTTTTTAAATCAAAAATAAAATTTAATTTGTTTATTATATGTTAAAAATTTAACTTTTGTTTTTTTATATTACATATATTTACAAAAATCTCTAAAAAAATAAAGGAAAAACGCCTTTTCTTAGTGAATTTATAATATAATTAAGTAAGTACTATTTTTTACAGGGGTGATGAAATGAAAAAAATCAAATTCGAAAAGAATGGAAAGATTTTCACTTTAAAAGCTATTGTTTGCGAAAACAAGGATTTAATTAAGTTTATGAATAGAGACTATTTCCTTAAACTATGTAAGAATGGTTGCTCTAATTACAATAAAAATTGGTCTTGTCCTCCAAATAGCCCAAAGTTTGATGAATTCTCAGCAGATTATACAAATTCCCTTCTTGTCGAAGTTACAAGCGAAGTAAGAGATAAAGAAGATTATATGGAAGCTTATATTGAAAATAGAAGTACTTTGGAAGCTTTATTATCTAAAATGCAAATAGATTTTGAATGCTTAAAAACTTCTTGTGGTACATGTAATATATGTAAGAGATGTGCCCTTTTGGACAATAAAAATTGTTATCATCCAGAAGAAATGAGATATTCAATGGAAGCTATGGGGATGGATTTAGCAAAACTATCTGAAGAAATATTTGATCACAAACTTACTTGGAATAGTGAAAATAAAAAATCAAATATATGTACTTCAATAGGTTCTATACTTTTTAACGGTACTTTTTTAGAAGATGATTTCTGTGACTTAGCACGAAATTACAGATTCTAGATTGAAAATTTTAATTTTAAAAAGCTATTTTTAGCTATATTAATTATTACATATAACAACGAAAAAGGAGTGTTTCAAAACAACTTTCTACAGTATTTTGAAACACTCTTTTTAATTAATTTAAATATAAGTTCACTATAGATTTACTATATATTATGGTATAATTCTAAATTTATATCTAAATATATAATAAACAATTTTATACTAAAGATTTTTTATTTATATCAGCTTTAATATGTTTTAAAATTTCATCTTTACTAAGTCCTGATAGATGAAGTTTATGACCAAGTTTTATATATTCTGAAAATAAAATCCCAGGCTTTAATCCAAGTTCAATTAAGTCTTTGCCTACAACTTCAGGCTCTAACATAAGCTCTTTATATTCATTTAACGATTTATTAAGAATACATTCTATTTCACTATAATCCTTTTTTACACCTCGTCCAAGGGCGTCAGCCTTTGCAAGCAATATTAAATCACTAGGATGTATAGCATCATCCCAAAGCTTCATCATAGATTTCTTTTTAGCACTATTATACATTTGATTTGGTTTCATATGTAATTTTATTAAATTTAATGTTTCCTTTTTTAAACTTATTTTATTAGTAAGTCTATCTAAAAGTCCTTTAGCTAAAGTAACACTTTCTACTTCATGGCCGTAGGCCGTTAATTTACCCTTTTTAAGCTCTGTAGTTACAGTTTTTCCAAAATCATGACATAATGCTGCCAACATAAATGCAAGTTTATTTTTAGCTTGATCTCTTAATTTTGCAGCTTCATCTAAAACCATCATAGTATGTGTAAATACATCACCTTCTGGATGATGAATTTCAGATTGATTAATTCCAATTAAATCTTCTACTTCCTTAAACCAATAAGATAATTGATTCATATCTTTTGAAGATTTAAAGAATATAGATGGTTTATTTGCTTTTAATAATGCTTTTTTAAGCTCATCAAAAACTCTTTCAAATGCAAGGGATGATACATCCATAGTCGAAGATAATAATTTTGTTTTTTCGTCTATTTCAAAATCAAATCTAGCTGCAAATTGTGCACCTCTGAATACTCTAAGTGGATCTTCACAAAATGAATCATCGTTTACATGTCTTATAATTTTATTATTTAAATCCTCTATCCCATTAAAAGAATCTATTATTTCTCCACTTAATACATCTTTCATAAGAGAATTTATAGTAAAATCCCTTCTAAGAGCAGCTTCCTTATAGCCTATAAATGGATCTACAAATATTTCAAAGTCCTTATGTCCCCTTCCATTTGATTTTTCTTTTCTAGGCATAGCAATATCTATATCATACCCTTTTATATTGAAAACTCCAAAAAATGAACCTATCTTTTGAACATCTCCTATAGATTCAAGTATTTTTACTAAATCTTCAACCTCTATATTGTGAACCTCGATATCTACATCTTTTATATCTATACCTAGGATTTCATCTCTTACACAACCGCCAACAAAGAAGGTTCTTCCTCCTTTTTTTAATACTTCTTGAGCTATAACCTTTGCTATATGTATATCTTTATTTTCCAAAATATCATCTCCTTTCCTCTTTATTTTAATAACATATACTTATTATAATAAATTCCTTTAAATAATATATAATATTTTTGCAAAAAATAAGACGTCACAAAGATAAATTTGTAACGCCTTACTTTTAATGATTGATTTAAATGTATATTAGCTTAAGAACGCTTCAACTATAACAGCTTCAGCTTGTTCTTCATCAAGTCCAAATGTCTCTAATTTTAATAATTGTTCATTGTTTATTCTACCTATAGCAGCTTCGTGGATTATTGCAGCATCTGTATGATTAGCTTGTATTTCTGGTATAGAAGCTACTTTTGCATTATCCATTATTATAGAGTCACATTGTATATGAGCTCTACATTTTTCATTACCAACAGCTATTGGGTGGAATGATTGAGTTGAATCATTTTTTGCAACTGAACGAGAAACTATTTGTAATATTGAATTTTTACCGTTTAAGTTTGCAGTTATATTTGAAGTTGCATGTTGTTTATCATGAGTCATTAATTTTTCTGTAACAACAAGTTTGGCATCTTTTCCTAAATTAGCTTCAGTTTCTCTAACTGTAGAAGTGACTCCTTCTATTTGAGTCATTTCCATCTCGCAATATGAACCTTCTTCCATATGTACTATAGTAGTTGGATTTAATATTCTATCTCCAGTCCCTTCGCCTTCGCCATAGTGTTTTTCAACATATGTAACTTTTGCACCCTTACTTATATAGAAAGTATGGATACCGTCGTGTTCTGAAGCGGAGCTTCCACAGTTATGGATTCCACATCCTGCTACTATGTCTACTTCTGCACCTTCTCCTATAAAGAAGTCGTTGTATACTAAATCATTTACACCAGTTTCAGTTATTACAACAGGTATATGAACTTTTTCACCTTTTGTATGAGGTTTTACAATTATATCTATTCCTGGTTTATCTTCTTTTGATTTTATTTCTATATTTTCTGTAGAGTGTCTTATAACTCCGACACCGTCTTTTCTAAGATTAAAAGCTCCATCAGTTTCTCCTGTAATGTCGGCTATTGTTTTTAATAAATTTTCTAACATGCTATCTTTCATTTGTAAGTACAACCTCCTTTATAGGACAACCACAACTAGTTGATTTCCCTTGAATCATAGGCATAATTTCTTCTTTAGTTCCTTTATTTTGAACTTTGCCATCTGCAATTATCATAAGTTCATCAGCTAAATCTATTATTTTTTCTTGATGTGATATGATAACTACTGTTTGATCTTTATTTTCTTTGAATTTTTGGAAGCTGTCTACAAGCATTGAAAAACTCCATAAGTCAATTCCTGCTTCTGGTTCATCATATATAGCAAGTTTAGGATTTCTAGCCATTAATGAAGCTATTTCTATTCTTTTTAATTCCCCACCTGATAAAGATGCATCTACATCTCTTTTTAAGTATTCTTTTGAACAAAGTCCTACATTTGTAAGATATTCACAACAAGCAGTATCATTTAATTTATTCCCTGATGCTAGATTAAGAAGCTTTTTAACTGTAACTCCTTTAAATCTTGGTGGTTGTTGGAATGCATAACCTATTCCAAGTCTAGCACGTTCTGTTATACTAAGATTAGTAACGTCTTTCCCATCAAATAATATTTGACCTGATGTTGGTTTTTCTATACCCATTATTATTTTAGCTAATGTAGATTTACCACCACCATTAGGTCCTGTTATAATTAATATTTTCCCTTGTTCAATTTTAAAGCTTACATTATCTAAAATAGTAATTTCACCTTTACCATCTAAGTTGTCAACTTTAAATGTAATATTTTTTAATTCAAGCATAACAAATCCCTTTCTATTTCTATATTTCACTTTTTAATTTTTTAGCCATTTAAAGTAAAAATTTTTAATAAGTAATTAATATATCCCTATATTTAATAATATACAAATTTTTACATATTTTCCATATATATTTCTGTTTTAAATTAAAATTTATTTTCCTGCCACAGAAAGACCAGTAGCTATTACAGTTGGACTTCCTATAGAACTAAGTGGGAAAGTTAAGTCATCCCCGACTACTGTTATTTGTTTTAATAAGTCAAAGAAATTTCCAGCTACAGTTATTTGATCTACTGGATACGCCTTTTTACCATCTTTTATATAGAAACCTTTTGATGCAAGAGAAAAATCTCCACTTATGGCGTTAGCCCCAGAGTGAAGCCCTGCAAACTCTGTAATAAGAAGTCCTTCTCCTAAAGTATTTAAAACTTCATCAAATGACTTATCTCCTTTTTCTATATAGAAGTTGCTTGGAGAAACAGACACACTAGAAGCGTATGAGCTTTTGAATCCATTTCCTGTGCTCTTTGTATTTGCTTTATGAGCAGTTTTTAAGTTGTGAAGTAATGTAGTTAGTTTTCCTTTAGAGATAATTTCTTTTCTAAATGTTGCAACGCCTTCATCATCAAATGGAGCTGATGAAAGTCCATTTTCTAAAAGAGGATTGTCTACTATTGTGACATTTTCAGAAGCTATAATAGTATTTTCTTTGTCTTTTAATAAAGATAGACCTTTTTGTGTTGCATCTGCACTAAATACACCACAAAATGCGCTAAGTAATGATACCATAGCCTCATTATATAAAGCTATTTTGTAGTTTCCTGTTTCTATAGATTTTGAATTTATCTTAGATAATGCTTCGTCTACTCCCATTTTAGCTATTTTTCTAGGATTTATCTCATCTATATTTGTAGCTATTTTATAGCCTGTTCCATCTTGTTTTTGGCCATCTATTTCTAGCACAGGTACTACATATGTATAAAGTATATTTTCTTTATTTTTTAAATCAAGCCCCTTAGTATTTGAAATTTGTATATCTCCTTTAGAGTAAATAACTTTACAACCTCTTATATTGACTACATTTTCGTTGTAATTTTTGCACTCTTTTTCTATTTCAAGGCCTATATTTATAAGATCTTTTGGATCAATATTGTCTATTGCTTCATAATAGCAAACTACATCTTCGTAATTTTTATCTCCTTCATATATAAACTGAGTATCTTCATTTTCTATAAGTAAGGCTGCATTTTTTGCAGTGTTTACTAACATATCTATAGAATCTTCATCTAATATTCTAGTATGAGAATACCCGATTTTGCCGTTTATTATACCTCTAAAAGATAAACCAAAGCTTTTATCTAAATTATAACCTTCAACTTCTTGTTTATAAATTGATATACTTAGAGATTCTGAATTAGTAACATATATCTCACTATCTTCAAATCCAGATTCTTTCGCTTTATCAAATAATTTTTCTTTAAATTCATTTAAATTCATAATAGTTACTCCCTTCCGCCAACAGTTATACTTTTAACTCTAATCATAGGTTGACCAACATTAACTGGTATACTTCCTGATTTAGAACCACACATTCCTTCAGCTTGAGCAACATTATCAGAGACCATATCTATATCCATTAATATTTCACTACCCTTACCTATAAGAGAGGCTCCTCTAACAGGTTCAGTTATTTCACCATTTTTTACTAAGTAGCCTTCGCTTACAGCAAAGTTAAATTCACCTGTTACTGGATTTACAGAACCACCGCCCATTTTTTTAGCGTATAGTCCATCGTCTATTGATTTTATAATATCTTCAACTTTATCTTCTCCAGGTGCTATATATGTATTAGTCATTCTTGAAGTAGGCTCGTATTTATAACTTTGACGCCTAGAACTGCCTGTAACTTCTGTATTCATTCTTCTGGCATTTAATTTATCTACCATATATGATTTTAATATTCCATTTTCTATTAGCACATTTCTTCTAGTTGGCGTTCCTTCATCATCTATATTTGATGAACCCCAGTGATTTTTCATAGTTCCATCATCAATAGCAGTTATTTTGCTAGAAGCTATTTGCTGACCTAATTTATCACAAAATACTGAATTACCTTTTGCTACTGCTGTAGCTTCTAATGAATGGCCGCAGGCCTCATGGAATATTACACCGCCAAAACCGTTATCTATTGCAACAGGCATTTTACCCGCAGGACAATTTTTAGCATGTAACATTATATGAGCAGTTTTAGCAGCTTCTCTTGCATGATATTCAGGATCTACTTCATCTTTAAACATTTCAAATCCCATAAGTCTTCCTGGATTTTGGCTACCTGTTTGGTTTTCATTTTCATTAGATGCAATTGCATTTATCATAAGTCTAGTTCTAATTCTAGTATCTTCAGTATATAAACCTTCACTATTTGCTATTAATATGTTTTGTTCTTTGTCTAAGTAACCTACACTTACTTTTGATATATCACTATGAAAATCTTTTGCACTTTTATAAGCAGTTTTCATAACTTTTATTTTATCTTTACAATCTACAGTATTTGGATAAATTTTTATTGGATGCATATTTTTAAAAGTCTTTTGATTATTTAATACAATTGACTTTCCGTCTTCTATTTTTCCTAGAGCAATAGCTGCTTTATAAGCAGTATCTAAAAGAGATGATAAACTGTTGTCGTTTGTATATGCATAAACGCTTTTTAAATTTTTAAAAATTCTAATTCCTATACCATAATCTCTTCCACCTAATATATTTTCTACTTTATCGTCTAAAACAGAAATACTGTTAGTTATACTATCTTCTTCAAATATTTCTGCAAAATCGCCTCCTGTAATCAAACATTTTTCTAATACTTGTGTCGCTATTTCTTTTGAAATCATTTTTTCCCTCCTACTATTTAATTTAAGTTTTTAGATAATTTTTACAAAGTTTTGTATAAACTCTCTAATCTTAGTAGTTAATTAATAATTGTATTTCTTTAATAAAGAATCAACTGAAACTGTAGATAAGATGTCTTTTATAGAATTCATAATTTCACCGAAAGCTGGTGATAGTAATTCAGGTAAATCTGAAACAATAGGACTTGCAATTTGTAAATCATCGCTGCAGAATATATTATTTATATCTACTTCATCTGTTATTTTGTAAATATCCCATAAAGTTATATCCTTTATATTTCTTTTTAATCTTATATTTGAAATAGATGAGCCCTTTGTAAGAAAATTATTTTTACATAATATATTTAATATATTTTTTATAACCACTGGATTACATTTCATTTCCTTTGAAATATTTTCGCAAGTCATCTCTTTTTTATCACTATAGACAGCAATAAATAAAACAGTTTGGACTGTTAATTGAAAACGTCTACTAACTTTCATTTTTATCACCTCATGCTAATTTTAGCATAGTTAATATACATATTCAAACAACAAAAATATTATCTAAATTTGTAGTTAATATTGGCCACTAATATCTTTTAAATTTCAAAAAAAATATAAATATAATTTTATATTTGCATATAAATTAAAAATTCTAATATATGATAATAATGTTTCTATGTAAATAAAATTCATAATTGCTTTTTGTAAGAAACTTGACTACTATATACCTATAGGGGTATACCCTTAATATTTTTATTTATATACCCCAATGGGTATATAAATAAAAATGAGGGTTCATTATGAAGTTATTTAAATCAGAAACACAAAAAACAGTTACATTTATTATTATCTCATCTATTTGCTTATTTATGAGTCTTATCCAAAGCGTAGATGAACTTTTACATTTTAATTTGTCATGGATTGCAATAATACTTTGCGGTTTGCCAATTATAAAATAAGCTGCAACTTGTCTATATGAAGAATTTGATATTAAAGCCGATGTTTTGGTATCTTTAGCATTAATAGCGTCTGTTATTATTGGGGATGTAGTTGAAAGATTATCAAAAATAAAAAATATCGCATTTGACAAAACAGGTACTTTAACTTATGGAAAATTATCAGTAGTGGAATATAAGAGCTTTTGCCCTGAGTATGATGATGAAACTTTCTTAAAAATATTAGCATCTGTAGAAGCTTATTCAGAACACCCACTTGGCAAAGCTATAACATCTTATTATAAAGAAAATAACGAAGAATTATTAGACATTCAAAATTTTATAGTTAATCCTGGTAAAGGTATAACTGCAAATTTAGGTGAAAAATCTATATTAGTTGGCAATTTAAAACTAATAAAAGATGTCGATATAAATTTAAATAAAGACATAATAAATATTTCAGAAGAATTCACTAAAAAAGGCTGCACAGTTATATACCTATCAATCGACAATAAGTTAATAGGATATGTTGCATTATCTGATATTTTAAGAGAAGAAGCTAAAGAAGTAATAAGTTATATAAAATCTCAAAAAATAAATCCTGTAATGTTAACTGGTGACAATAAAAATAGTGCCCAAAATATAGCTAGTATAGTTGGTATAGATGATATTAATCCAAGTTTACTTCCAGAAGATAAAATGAATATAATTAAAAACTTAGAAGATAGTAAATCACCAACTTGTATGATTGGCGATGGTGTAAATGATGCACTAGCATTAAAATACTCAAGTGTAGGAATTTCTATGGGGGCTATAGGTAGTGATATAGCAATAGAAGCTTCTGATATAGCACTTGCAAGTGATGATATAAAAAATATCCCTTATCTTTTATATTTATCTAAAAAAACTATGAAAACTATAAAATTAAATGTAACATTTTCGCTTGCTTTAAACTTTTTAGCAATAATTTTAGCTATGACTGGTATATTAAATCCAGTAGTTGGTGCCTTAGTTCATAATTTAGGATCAGTATTTGTTATACTTAATTCGGCTAAACTTTTAAAAACAAGAAATAATTTAGATTTGCATATTAAAATAGAATATGAAGTTACAAATGAAAGTAAAGGTGCTCTAATTGTATAATATTGTATATTTTTGGTATATTATTTTGGAATCGTTGTTAAGTTGATTTTTCAATAGAATAGTATTATCATATAATAATAACTAATAATTATTGATAATGGGAGGAATTAGTATGCGTCAATGCATGGATGTACCAAATATTCAACTTAGAATAAAAAAAATCCAAGGTCAACTTAATGCAATTTCTAAAATGGTAGAAGAAGATGTTCCTTGTGAAGATATTTTAATTCAAATAAATGCAGCAAAAAGCGCAATGCATAAAGTCGGGAAAGTAGTATTAGAAGGACATTTACATCACTGTGTTAAAGATGGAATTGAACATGGCGATGCTGAAAAAACAATAGAAGATTTTTCAAAAGCTATAGATTATTTTACTCGTATGGGGTAATTATATATACATAAAAAGCGATAAACTATAAAGGTTTATCGCTTTTTATGTATTCCATTTTGTTATACCTCTTTGTTTTAACTATTTATATTACAAAACCGCCATTAGAGCTTATAACTTGTCCTGTAATAAAATCACCTTGTTCTGCCAAGAATAATGCACATTTTGCGATATCTTCAGGCTTTCCAATTCTCATAAGAGGAGTTTCCTCTTTTAACATATCCATAGTATCTTGGCTTAAGTCATTTAACATATCTGTTTGTATTACCCCAGGAGCTATAGCATTTACATTGATATTAGATGGTCCTAATTCTTTAGCTAAAGCCTTTGTCATTCCGATTATACCTGCTTTTGTAGCTGAGTAATCTACTTCAAAAGAACTTCCTACAAGTCCCCACATAGAAGAAATATTTATTATATGGCCACTTTGATTTGGCAGCATATATTGTAGTGCTTTTTTTGTAACATAAAACACTGAGCTTAAATTTGTAGATATCATCTCATCCCATTGTTCATAAGATATATCTGTAAATAAACAAGGTTTGCTTATCCCAGCATTATTTACTAATACATCTATATTTTCAAATTGGCCTATCGTATAGTTTACAAGTGCATTTGCTTCTTGTACATTAGATACATCAGCCTTGAATATTTTTACATTTAAATTTTCCTTACTTAACATATCGTAAAGTTCTTGTGCTTCTTTTTCTGATTTATTGTAATTTATAACTACATTGTAATTGTTTCTAGCAAATAAAATTGCAATCGCTCTTCCAATTCCTCTAGAAGAACCTGTTATCAAAGCTGTTTTCTTGTTCATTATTATACCTCGTTATATTTTTACTTGTTTGTTTTATTTTTTTCTTATTAAATCTACATTCATTTTGACAATTATAACAATTTAAATTAAGATTTGAAATACTTGAAAATCTCTCTGGATGTTTTTTTAATAAATACTCCCACTGTATTAAACTTATTACAGAAAGTGCTATTAAAGAGTATGTCCAAAAATTTGGGATTAATATAAAAGGTGTAACATACATTATATGATCCCAGTTATAAATCCTGCATGTATTGCAACATTTATTTTTCATAAATAATTTTTGGAATGGACACCAAACGTTGACACATACCATATCACTCCAGAAATAAAATAAAAATAACATTATAATCCATGACTTGTCTAAATGAAGTCTAAAATATATGTAAAACAAGATTGAATTTAAACCAATCCACGCTAAAGCTATGTTAAATGCTCTTTTATTTTTTTCAAATGTTTCAAATATTACCTTATCTTTATTGTAATTATCTCTTTTTTTATAATGTTTTAAAAATAATTTACCGTTATAAGTATTTTTACTTTTAGACGGTATAATTACTTTTAATATATCATTTACTAGATAAGCCCAAAATACATGGTAAACTTTTATATTAAATATTATATTATAATCTAAAATTTTATATATATTGTTGGAGTCATCAATAAATATTATTATACAGGGAAAAAATAATATGGTTCTAATAATAAAATTTATTCTAGATTTTTTATCCAAAGTTTTACCTCCATATATCTATTTAAATATAGATTTATATTATATCACACTGATAGTTATCTTATAACATAATATTAAAATAAAAAAATAAAGGGTTCAACAACTCCCCTTTATTTTTTAACATAAAATTAGCATTTATATTATAATATTTTAAATTTACACACCTTGATGATATTTTCCTAAAAATTCTCGAGTACGTTCATTTTTAGAATTAAATAATTCTTCTGGTGTACAGTTTTCTACTATTACACCTTTATCCATAAATATCATTCTATCAGATATATCTCTTGCAAAAGACATCTCATGAGTTACTATTACCATAGTCATATTCATCTCAGCAAGTGAACGTATAACTTTTAATACTTCGCCTGTAAGCTCTGGGTCAAGTGCACTTGTCGGTTCATCGAAGAAAAGAATTACAGGTTTTAAAGCGAGTGCTCTAGCTATTGCAACCCTCTGTGCTTGCCCTCCTGATAATTGGTGAGGATATGCATCTTTTCTATTTTCAAGCCCTAATTTTTTTAAAAGGTCCATTGCTTCTTTTTCTGCAACATCTTTAGGTACTTTTTTAACTCTTATTGGTGCCTGAGTTATATTTTTTAATACATTAAAATGTGGAAATAGGTTAAAATTTTGGAAAACAAGACCTGTTTTTAATCTTATTTCATTTAATATATCGTTATTTGCATATTGAACTTTCCCATTTTCTGTAGATACCATAATTTGACCATCTACAGTTATTTTTCCTGAATCGATAGTTTCTAATCTATTTATACATCTAAGTAATGTAGATTTACCTGAACCAGAAGATCCTATAATAGATACTATCTCCCCGTGATTTACTTCCATTGAAATATCTTTTAATACTTGTAAATCACCAAAACTTTTTTCTAAGTTTTCAACTGATAAAATTTTCATTTTTTTACCTCCTATTCATAGTAATCTAATTTCTTTTCTAAATAGAAACAGAATCTTTCAACTACAGCATTCATAATTAAATAAAAAACACCCGCAACGATTAATGGTACTGTAGAAAATTGAGAAGACATTGTAGCACCTGCAAGTTTGAATATTTCAGCAACACCGATTACTTGAGCTAAAGCTGTATCTTTTACTAAAGTCATAAGTTCATTACTCATCGGTGGTATTATTCTTTTTACAACTTGAGGTAATATAATTTTGAAAAATGTCTCAGCTTTTCCAAAACCTAAAACTGTCGCTGCTTCATATTGTCCAATAGGTATAGATTCTATACCACTTCTATATATCTCTGCTATATATGCACTATAGTTTAATGTAAATGCAAGTATTGCTGCCCAAAAACGTGGCAATGTAGCTGCGAATATATAATAAGGAGCAAAATAGAAAAACATCAATTGAAGTATAAGAGGTGTCCCTCTCATAATAAGTAAAAATACTTGAATAGGTATTCTTATAATAGCATATTTTGACATTCTACCAAAAGCTACAAACATGCCAAGTATTGATGAAAATATTATAGTTAAGAAAAATATTTCTAAAGTAACTATTGAACTTGGCAACATATTTTTTACTAAATCCATTACGCCTGCAAAATCCAAGCTAATCCCCCCTGTCTAGTTTTATAAAGTCTTATATCTTAAAAAAGGCGTCAAGCTCTAAGTCTTTAGACTTATAAATTTGACACCTTTTAAAATATACTAAGTTTGAAATATATAACTATTTATCTTCTCCGATTATAGTTAAATCTTCACCAAACCATTCTTTACTTATTTTTGCTAATGTACCGTCTTTTTTCATTTCTTTTAAAGTATCTTCAACTTTTTTACATAAAGCGTTGTCGCCTTTTCTAAAGCCAACACCCATTTTTTCATCTAATATAGTAGTGTCTTTTATGATGCTATATTTACCTGGGTCTTTTGCCATATAATAACGAGCAACTACTGTATCCATTGCAACTGCATCAGAACCTCCAACTCCTAAGTCCATTAATGCTTTTACATTATCTTCAACACCCACAAATTCTTTGAAAGAATCTTTAAGTTCAGTATCTTTATCTATAGTAGCATATGCAGTTGATCCATTTTGAGCTGCTACAACTTTTCCTTTTAAATCATCTTGAGTTTTTATTCCTGAATCAGCTAAAACTACAAATATTTGTGGATTTGCCATATATGGTTCTGAGATAGTTAGAACTTTTTCTCTTTCAGGAGTTATACCAAAACCATTCCATATACAGTCTATATTTTTAGATGATAATTCTTGTTCTTTAGCTTGCCAGTTTACTGGTTGGAATTTAACCTTGATATCCATTCTTTTTGCAACTTCTTTTGCTAAATCGATATCAAACCCTACAATATTATTATCATCATCTCTAAAACCCATTGGCGGGAATGCATCGTCAAGTCCTACTATTAATTCCCCTTTGTCCATTACATATTTTAATGAATCATCGTTAGCAGAACTGCTTGATGAAGATGATGATGAACATCCACCTAAAAATGTACTAAGTCCCAGCACAAGTACTAATGCTATTACTGATAATTTTTTCATAATTCTACCCCCTATGAACATTTAATTTTCCAAATTTTTACTATTTAAGGGAATAATAACACATTTCTTGTCATAAATCAACAATTTGTAGTTATATTTCGAACTATATTTAATTTTTTTATTTAAAAATTCGTTTTTAAACTATATATTACAAATTTTTCTTTATCATCATTTTTATAAAGTTCTTCAAGTATTATTTCACTTTCAAGCATAAAAGGAGTTCTGTACTCTAAAAACTGAATATACTCATCGCTTGGATAATATATTATTAAATCCATGTCCCTTGGATTTTTTTCAAAAGATTTCAGTATATTTTCAATAACTTTCATAAAGATTTGTACTGAAAATGGATTGAAGAAATAAAATTTGTTGTCTTTTTCTTCTACATTATAATTTTGTGATAAGTTGCAATAGAAGTTTACTTTGTCTTCCATTTTCTTATGCTTTTGAATATATTTTGATTTATTTAATAGAGATTCATTATAATATATTTCATTCATCTCAACTCCATTTGAATAACATCTGAAAAAGTGGTTTATATAAAATACTATTCTCCCTTTTCCAGAGCCAAAATCAACAATATGATCATCTTCATCTAAATCGTATTTTTCAAATAAAGTATCTAATGCCTCATATAGAGTCGGTTGATATGGATGGTTATGTGGCGATGTTTTATTCCAATTCTCATTTCCTGCTGTATTTATATTTAATAGTTTTTCGTAGTAATTTTCTTTCATTTTTTCTCTTCCTTTTTTAAAATTTCTATATTTATAGTAACATATTTAATTTTTTAAGGGGATTTTTCTTGCGAATTAGTTTTTGTTTTTTATTTTGTTAATAATATTATTTCCTACTCGGATTATATAGTTGTTTTATTTTGCTCCATATAATAAATGTTTTAATCTATAATTTTTCACAAAATAAAAGACGTTATTTTTTCTAACGCCTTCTTTTCAAAACTATTAATTTATTTCTACCAGTTTATCTCAAGCCCAACATGTGCATCTTTTATATCTAGAGTTTTAAACATCTCAGCCTTAACATAAAATTTTGTACAATGACATGGATATAGCTCTTTTATATTATTTTCTTTAAAGTACTCTATTGTTTTATATAATTGTTCATTTATTTCTTGAAGATGTGTACCACCTATTACTCCAAGTACTTTATCTTTTCCAGAAACCTTTTTTAGCATATTCGATTATATTGCATATACCACTATGTGAGCATCCAGTAATTATATATATTCCATCTTCTGTGTCGTATAATAAAGCTGAATCGTCCATAATATAGTCATCTTTATACTTACCATCTATTTCAATTTCACCCATTAGCTTTCTATTTTCAAAATCCATAATATCTGGAATTTGTCCTAAGTAAGTTATATTTTTACTTACTTTAACAGGCTTATCACTAAAATTTACATTTGCAAGTTTTATTATTTCATCTTTTCTATATGGTGCTCCCATATTTGTATTTCCCTTTTTCTTTTTATTAAATGATAGTGGATGGCAAATAATATTTATTTTATCATCTCTACTTTCTATAAAATCCTTAAGGCCGCCAGCGTGATCATAATGACCATGTGACAATACAACTGTGTCTATATCATCTAAATTTATATCTAGATTTTTTGCATTTTCCATAAATAATCCTGATGCACCAGCATCAAGTAAGAATTTCTTATCCTCATCTTCTATATAATAAGACGCTCCACCTTCACCTTTCAAATTTCTCCCGTTTATTGTGCAATTGTCTATTAATACAACTAATCTCATGATAAATCCCCCCTTTAGCTTTCTTGTAAAGCTATCATTTCTTCTATTAAATAATCGTTTATATAGTGAATCAAAGGTAAGAATACCCGATTTAAATAAAATTGTATTCTCTCATTCACCTTGCATCTTCCTAAGTGGAAATTAAATGCCTCACCATTTAAACTTTTATTTCTATCTGTCATAACTACTAAATAGTCATACATCGCCTTTATATGGTCATTTTTATTTTTTGGTATTATGACACTTTTATAGCCACAATCCTCTTCTATAAATGATTTTTGCCAGTCTATACTTGAATATTTGACCTTTGAATCTATGTAATCTTTTATTATTTTATTATCATCTATAAATTCCCTAAATTTTATTAGATAGACATTATTATCGTCTGTAATTGAGTTTAACATATCGCTGCTAACTCTTCTAAATTCAAAACTTATCTTTCTTAAATCTTCCATATTCACTTCAAATCCACCCCACAATAAGTACAGTATAATATTGTCTCTTCGTCAGATAATAATCTCTCTTTTGAAGAGCATATATGACATATATATTCAACTTCTTTTAAGTTCTTATCTTTTAATCTGTCTACATTTACATTTTGAAGTTTTTTATTTTCCATCTTTATCTTATAAATAGGCTTGTCCTTTTCTATTTGTTTTTCCATACTTGAAAAACTCATATCTAAAGATTTGCTGCTATTTAATCTTGGAGTATGGTTTATATTATAGCTAGACATACCTAAAATATCCCCTTGTTTCGATTTTAAAGGCTTTTTGTTTGTTGTATCGCATAATTTATCATTATCTTTTATATTATTGTATTTTTTGTCATTTAAACTCGATTCATTTTTGTCATTTTGGATATTATAATTTTCTTTTCCTACTTTTGTAGCTTTTGATTTAATTTCCCTTGTATAAAAAGTTTTTATCTCCTTCGTTAACCCGCAATATGGACAAAAAAGTTCATTGTATATTCCTCTTTCTTGAAGATCATATGATGATACTTTAAATTCACTTTTGCAATATGGACATATAAGTATTATATATCCTTCGTCATCCCCTAATATCTCTATATCTTTGTTAAATATTTCCATAATACTCCTCCAACCGCTGTATCTATGTAACTATCTTATTTTACCTTTACATTTTTTCCAAGCGCATTAAGTAACTTTAATTTTCGTTCTATTGTTTCTTTACGTTTTATACTTTTATTAAGTATCTCACCTTTTGGAGATATATAGTCATAGTTCAATTCTTTAACTCCACCGTTTTTATTTTTTATAAGAACTATATTTTTAGCCGAATCTAATTCTTTTTCTTCTTTCTTCTGAGCTGATGATTTTTCTTTAACTGACTTAATTTCTAAATTGTATTCTTTAAATATATCTATATAGTATTGTGCTTGACTTTTAAATCCTATAGATGTAGAACCTTTATCATATTCAAAAGAAAGATGTTTAAACCCTCCATTTGGTCCATAGGTTATTACTATATCATGTGCATTTTTTAATTTAATTTTCTCTTCTGCTTTTTTCATTTCAACTTCTTTAAGATAATCTTCATCTATTATTTTTAGTCCTTTCCATAAAACATCTAACTGTTTTGAATTATCAAAAATCACTGTAGTAAAATTATCATTATTTCTGCTCCAAATACCTTTTGCCCCAATAGCATATCCTTTGATGCCTACAACTAAACCTTCACCATACCTAGTTAAATCTTCTGTTAATTCAACTCTTATTTTCATTGTTATCCTCCTTATTATTTTTAGAACATATGTTCTATATTCATTATTTACATAATATCTATTATATATACATTTTTTAATAAGAATATTTTAAGTTTATTTTTTTAATTTATATATTTATTATATCATAGGCAAAATTCATACTATATATTTGCTATTTATCTATAAGAATCTTCTTATTTTTACACACTAAAAGTTAAGGATGTAACTTAAACAACATTAAGCTACATCCTTAACTTTTACTCTTATAACTCCCCTATATATTGAAAAGTAGTCTATTACATAACTCATTAAACAGCCCTTTTACTTTTCTTTGGTAATTTTTAGAGTTTTTTATTTTCTTTATCTCATATTCTATCGTGATTTTCAGTATCTGTTTATTCACATTTATAAAATTTTATTAAGTAATATGTTTTTAAATTATTTTCATAAAATTTCTCCTACAATATAGGCTATAACTTAATTATACCTGGATTTTATATAAAATAAAAACTAGTATTTTAATTAGATTTTGTTAATAATTTTATTTTTTATGAACAATTTTTCTTAAATCCAATTAGGTATCTTTTTATTGTATTCTTATATTTTTCAGTTTACTCTTATAACTACACATTCTTATATTTAATTTATTTTATCCTTTATTTCTTTAATTTTATTTTTTAATTCTATTCTATAATTGTTTTCTAATATACATAAAAGCATTATTTGATAAGTATTATCATACCATTCCTCTAATTCTTCTTTATCTATAGTTACTAAATATTCTTTCTTATGTTTTCCTTCTAAGTTATTATGTCTTATGTTTATATTATTAGCTAAATATCCAAAATCCGAAGATAAACCTTTGTCAAGATTATCTTTAAATCCTTCAACTTTATCAGCTAAAACTTTTAATATACCTCTTTTTTTATCCAAATCACCTTTCAACAAGTAATGATTATATTCTATAACCTTAAATGCTAACTCTTCTTCAACTATATCAGCTACAGCAAATACAGCAGCATCTTTTTCTACTAATAATACCTGTTGTTCCTTTTCAAAGTATTTATATTCATAATTGAGATTACTTAATAATATTTCTATATTCATTTTTAATCTAGAATATGGTTTTATAAAATAGGCATGACGAAAAAATATTGGTTGAGATTTTTCACATAAACTTATAATATTCAATATATATTCTAGAAACAACAGCACTTGTTTGATTGAAATACTATTTCCTCTAGATATATATGCAATAATTTTATTAATTCCTATGGCCTGTTTTAACTCTTCACAATCAATATAATGATAACTATTCTTCCAATTATCAAACTCATATTCATCAACAAATTCTTCTAAAGTAAACTCCTCTTGATCATACTTAATCATACTCTCATGTAATAACCTACTTAATTTTTTAATTTCCTCAGCATAATTATATTTTTCTTGCATAATTTCAAATATATTTTTTCTCATCGTAAATATCTCCTTTATATAAATAATTATTCTAATCTATTTATGATTCTGTTCTGTAACATGTATATATTTTTTCCTTCTTACTTTAATAGTAGAATTATCTTTGTATGCAATATTTCACTAATTTCTTTAAAATCACCTACCACCATCTTTATCTAGAAACTCAAAATCACAAACCATCTTTTTAAAAGACTCTACAACATTTCTTATAAAGTTTTTTTATCTATCATTTAACTATTTTATGTATATATAGCTATTATAGATATTTTTTTACCTGGACCATCAACATATATATCTCCGTCATTATCTTCTATTTCTCTTCTCATAGCTCTATTTATTTTAAATAAATCTTTATACTTATCATATATTTTAATTTTTCCTTTAGCATGACATTTTTCAACTTTAGCTATAACAGTTACATCATCTTCTATATAACTTTCAAATTCATCATATCTTACAGTTAAATTTTCTGATTTTATATTTGAATATAAAATTAAATCATTTAAACTAAAATAAATTGGTATTTCTCCTCCTTCCTTAAGTAACACCTTAAAAAGTTCTTCATCCGATGAATTATTGTTGATTATATCTTTTATGAAGTAATCCGATGTTTTTGGGTTATTTAAAACTTTTTTTATAAAATCTATTTCATCAAATTCATGTGGAACTTCTAACTTTCCTTCAAATTTTACGATTGCACCTTTTGATATTGTATCTATATCTATCCCTTCATCATATAAATCGAAAAATTTAGATTTATCTTCTTTCTGCAACTTTTGCTCAAATTTCTGTAGCTTTTGCTCAAATAATTGTAATACATCTTCCGTTTCATAACTTATACCTATATCAATTTGCTTACTTTTTGTCTGGTTTCCATTTACTTTTTCAAATTTCACTCCAGCACTTGTATCTAAATTTGCATTCTTCTCTATTAATTTCTTTTCTTTATTTGGAATAACTCCACATATTTGTTTATAATATTTATTTATTCTATTTTTATCTAAATATAAATAATCCCTAAACACTTAAAGTTTCCTCCTTAATATAAATAGTTAATACTCTATCATATTTTATATCCAATTCATCAAAGCGGATTTCTTATATCATCTTCCATCTGTCTACTTTTAGCAAATCGCTTGAATAATATATTTGTAGTACTTTCCATATTGTACTCAAATAACTTGCTGTAGTCTTCTAATTCTTAAATTCCAACACATCTATCTGCTATAAAGAGTAATTTATAAGGAAAAATTACTCTTTTTTCTCTAAATCCCCATTTAATAATATTAGTTCAAGTATTATATATTTTCATTCTCCTATATATATTATACCATTTTATGTCAAAACTAGACAATTATATAAAATGTAGTAATTCTAACAATATTATTTTTAAAAATATAATCATTTTCTACTCATAAAAATTCTATTTTTACATCAAAAAAGATGCCTAGAAAATTAATTCCAGACATCTTTCTATATTACAATTTAAATTCTTTAACCTCGTCTCTTTCTTCCTGACTTAAATCATTTAAATAAGCTTCTATAGTCTTACCCTCTATAGTAAGTTCTTTATTTAAATCCATAAGCGGAACAAGAACGAATGCTCTTTCTTTTATTCTTGGATGTGGTATTAGAAGTTTTTCGTCATCTGACACTATATCGTCGTAGAAAAGTACATCTACATCGATTGTTCTAGGACCCCATCTTATAACTCTTACACGATCTAATTTATTTTCTATATCTTGACAAATGCTTAGAAGGTCGTATGGAGCTAAACTTGTTTCTATTTCGACACACATATTTAAAAAGTCAGCTTGGTCTGTATATCCCCATGCTTTAGTTTCATAAAGATTTGATTTTTTAAGGGATAATACATTTTTATTTTGCTCTAATAAATCACATGCTTTGTTAAGATAGTCAAGTCTATCTCCCATATTTGTTCCAAGTCCTAAGTAAGCTCTACTCATCTTTTGTTCTTTTTATTTCTACACCAAAGTAGTCGTATATTCCAGGCACTGGGGCTTCTGGTTTTTTAACTCTGACCATTATTCCTTTTATAAGGTCAAATTTTTCTAATACTTCACTAGCTATATTTTCTGCTAATGCTTCTAATAAATTAAATCGTTTGTTTTCTACTATTTCCTTTACTACTTCATACACATCTGCATAACTTACTGATTTGTACATATCGTCAGTTTCGCCTGCTTCTTTTGTATCTAAGTAAAGCTCTATATCTATAAAGAACTTTTGGCCTAATACAGCTTCTTCTTTTAAAAGACCGTGGTAACCGTAAAAACCTAAGTTGCTCATTAATATTTTATCCATGTTTCACCTCTTATTTTGCAATATATACTGATTTTAATATTGTCGTTTATTTATGTCTATTGTTTAAACTTTAATAGTTATAACTTGATTTAATATAGACTAATTATCTTCTGTATATTGCATCTGCCACCATTGCAGCTTCTTTGTTTTCTTTCACGTCGTGAACTCTTACTATATCAACGCCGTCTTTCACTCCAAGTACTGTAGTTGCTACAGTTGCGTTTACTCTTTCTTTTGGAGTTGAATTTTCTAGTATTTTACCTAAAACAGATTTTCTAGATGTTCCAAGTAATACTGGATATCCTAAATCTCTAAGTTCGCCTAATCTTTCTAAAACTTCTATGTTTTGTTCATAAGTTTTACCAAATCCTATACCTGGATCTAGAACTATTTTTTCTTTTTTAACACCTGCTTTAAGTGCCATATCAATGCTATTTTGTAAGAATTCTTTTATAGCTTCCATTATGTCTTTGTCGTAGTCTGTTCCTTCTTGGTTGTGCATTATACAAACTTCACCGTCGTATTTTGCAACTACATCAGCCATTTTTCCATCGTAAGTTAGACCCCAAACGTCGTTTACCATATCAACACCTAATTTTAAAGCTTCTTCTGCAACTTCACTTTTGTAAGTGTCTATTGATATGGGAACATTTATTTCTTCTTTTAATCTTTTTATAACTGGAACTATTCTAGATATTTCTTCTTCTGCTGATACAAATTTGTGACCCGGTCTTGTTGATTCTCCACCTAAGTCTATCATATCTGCACCTAGTTCTATCATTTCTTTTGCATGATTTACAGCTATATCTATATTTGTATAATCTCCACCATCAGAAAAACTATCTGGTGTTACATTTAGTATTCCCATTATGTAAGTTTTTTTTCCGTAATCTAACATGTTTTTCTCCTCAAAAATTATATTTCATTTAATATCTTATTTTGTCTAAACTATATTAAAAGTTATACCCGCTAAAAATAGCGAATATAACTTTTAAATTCAATCTTATAAGTTTATTAGAGCCATAGCTTCACTTCTAGCTAATGCATCACTTTCAAATACACCTCTAACTGCAGAAGTTACAGTTTTTGAACCTGGTTTTTTAACTCCACGCATAGTCATACACATATGCTCAGCTTCTACAACTACCATAACTCCATAAGGTCTTAATTCTTCCATTATTATGTTTGCAGTATCTTTAGTTATTCTTTCTTGTAATTGTGGTCTTTTTGCTATTGTTTCTATAACTCTAGCTAATTTAGATAAACCTGTTAATCTTCCGTCTTTTGGAATATAAACTACATGAGCTTTCCCGAAGAATGGAACTAAGTGATGTTCACAACTTGAGTAGAATGGTATATCTTTTACAACAACCATTTCTTCATGTTTTTCATCTGCAAATAATACTTTTAAATGTTCTCTTGGATCTTGGTGTAATCCACAGAATATTTCTTCGTACATTCTAGCAACTCTATCAGGAGTTCCAACTAACCCTTCTCTGTCTGGATCTTCTCCGATTGCTTCTAATATATCTCTAACTGCTTTTCTTATTTTTGCTTGATCTACTGCCATACTTCTACCTCCAAATTTCTAAGGGCATTATTTTATATATTTATATATTTTTAATAGCATTTCATATTTGTTAAAAGATTCATTTTTTAATATATCGTATATATTTTTATCATCTTTTTTTATGCTTTTTAATAATTTTTTGTCCTTAGGTACCCATTTATCATTTTTAATATAATACATTCTTATTAAATCTCTAAGAGCTATATTTATAAAAAAGTCGTATTCAAATTCTTCAAATTCGTCTTTTGATTCTAGTTTTTTAATTTCCGATTTAATTTCTAGCATCTTATCTCTTTTTTCTTCTTCACAAATCTTATCAGGACCGTTATCATAAATAGTTTTGCATTTTTGTAGTGTTTCTTTTGCAAAACCACAAGTATCATAAATTATCTTTCCATCATTTATTTTTAAAAAGAAGTATTCTTTAGTTTCTATAAAATGTTTGCACCCTTTTATAGATATGTAATTTAAATCAAACTCTATAGAAGAGATTTCTTTATTTATACGAATTTGGTTTTCATCTTGCTCTTTTGTAAATATAAAAAGATCTATATCATTTATTTTTATATCTTTTTCAAAATCTAAATCTTTACTAGAACCTACAAGAACTATACCTAACGTATTTTCGTCTTTTTTTATCAAATCTATTTCTCTATTGAATATCTCGCTTAGTTTTGACATAGACTCACTTCCTTTTATAGATTCTTTTGTAATTTTTTTATTAAGTCGTAATTTTTATCGTAATTTACATCACATATATTTGTAACTGGCATAATTCCCATTAAGCTATTTGTCACAAATACGGCATCGTATTCATCTATACATGAAACATTTATATCGCACTCTACTAAGTTTATATCTAAGTTTTTACAAATACTCTTAACATTAGACTTCATTATACCATTTAAAATTGGAGATGAACTCTTTGGTGTATATATAGTATTTGATTTTATAAAGAATATATTGCTCATTGAACATTCAAGAATATTGCTTAAGCTATCTATAAAAATAGCATCATCGAAATTTCTATCAGTTGCATAATGTTTAGAGTACATACTTTCAAAGTAGTTAGTCGTCTTATGTCTGTATATTATGCTGTCTCCTCTTTTAATTGGAGATATACATAGACTAAACCCTTTTTTATAAGTATCTTCTTTATAAGTTATATCTCTCAAACTTATATTATATCCTTCGTCAAATACTGTAAGTCTCAGTGCTTTATTTTTCACGTTGTTTTCTTTTATATATTTTAAAATTGTTTCTTTATAAAACTCTTTATCATTTTCAATACTTAAATTTAATTCTTTTATCGAATTAAATAATCTATTCATATGTAAATCTAAATCTAGAGGATAATCTGTAACTTTTATAGTTTCAAATAAACCCATACCAAATTTTGTAAGGGTCGAATTAAAAGAAACATTATTCTTCATAGTAACCTCTAAGTGCTTTCATTATAGAAGCAGCTTTGTCTAGTGTTTCTTGATATTCATCACTAGGATTAGAACCCCATGTCATACCTCCACCAACTTGGAAGTAAACATCTTCATTTTCTTTTACTATAGTTCTTATAGCTATATTTAAGTCCATATTTCCATCAAATCCTATATACCCAATAGAACCTGTGTAAACATTTCTCTTAGTTGGCTCTAACTCTTCTATAATTTCCATAGATCTAATTTTTGGCGCACCTGTTATTGACCCCCCAGGAAAAGTGGCCTTTATTACATCTACTGCATTATACTCGTCTTTTAAAGTTCCTACTACTGTTGAAACTAAGTGATTTACATTTGCATAAGGTTCAATTACAAATAGCTCAGGAACTTTTACAGTACCTACTTTTGATACTCTAGATAAGTCATTTCTTTCTAAGTCTACTATCATAAGTAATTCTGCTCTGTCTTTTTCACTATTTACTAATTCTTCTCTTAATCTTAAATCATCAGCTTCATCCTTACCTCTAGGTCTAGTACCTTTTATCGGTCTAGTTTCTAGTTTTCTATCTACACACTTTATAAATCTTTCTGGTGAATTAGATAGTATATGGAATTTATCGAAGTTTAAGAATGCTCCAAATGGTGCTGGAGAGAATCTTCTTAAATCTCTATATAATTCGTAACTAGATAAAGTGGTTTTTCCACTAAAACGTTGAGTTAAATTTGCTTGATATATATCCCCGCTTCTTATGTAGTCTCTTACTTTTTGAACGGCATCTTCAAATCCTTTTTTTGTGAAATTCGATTTAAGTTTTATAGGTTTAATGTTTTTAGTTTCATAACAAATTGGGTCTATCCCATTTTGTTCTGCATTTTTTATTTTTCTCTCAATTTCATCAATTAAAGATTCCTCTTTTTGTCTGTCTAAATTCGGTGTTGCTATGTAAGTTTTGTTTTCTAGATGGTCAACTACAACTACCCAATTGTAAAACCCAAAATATAAGTCATATACATTCATATCATCCTCTGCAATTTTAGGTAGTTTTTCCATATAGTTTCCTAAGTCATAAGATAAATAACCTACCGCGCCACCTACAAATGGCAAATGTGTATCATTTTCGCCCTGATAATTTTTAAGTTCCTCCTCTAAATCATCAAGAGGATTTGTTTTAGAATCTTTTGCTTTTATTTTTTTAAATGGATTACTGCTTATAAAAGAGTATCTCCCCAGTTTTTCAGGATCCATTGCGCTGTCTAGTATAAAGCTGTCATTTTCATCTTTAAATATTGTATAGATTTCAAAAGCATTTAATTTAGTATTAATTTCTCTAAGCATTTTGTTCTTCCCTTTCTGAGCTTTTTGCTTTTTCTCTAGCTAAAGTAATAAAGTTTTGTAAAAGTTCATGTCCACATTCAGTAAGCATTGCTTCTGGGTGGAATTGCACACCTTCTATCATGTACTTTTTATGTCTAAGTCCCATGATTTCTCCTTCTTTAGTCTCTGCAGTTATTTCTAACTCGTCTGATAAAGTATCTCTATCTACTACTAAAGAGTGGTATCTTGTGACATTTAAAGGATTTTTTAAATTTGTGAAAACTCCTTTATTGTCGTGAGTTATACTGTGTACTTTTCCATGAACAGGCTCTATAGCTTTAACTATTTTAGAGCCAAATACCTGCCCTATAGTTTGATGTCCTAAACATATACCAAGTATAGGTATTACGCCTTTAAAATGTTTTACAACATCCATACAAATTCCAGCTTCATTTGGACTGCAAGGTCCTGGTGATAAGACGATAATTTCAGGGTTTAATGTTTTTATATCGTCTATCGTAATTTCGTCGTTTCTTTTCACTACCATGTCTTCGTTTAGTTCACCAAAATATTGAACTAAGTTATATACGAAAGAATCATAGTTATCTATCATTAGAATCATGTTTTTTCTCCCTTTTTTTAATTTTTCCTATAAAACTCTAAATTTCTACATAAAAGGGGATATTTAATTTAACTACGTAGTTAGATTATAGCACACTTTAGTGTTATTGCATTAATATATACAAAATAAAAAATCTTTTTTTAATTTACTGTATAATAAACATAAAATTCTATTATACACAATTTTGTCTAGATTTAAAATATTTTTAAATATATTTTAAATTTTAATTTAAAAATATCTTAGTGTATTTTCTATATCATCAAAGTTTATTTCTAAAATTAAATAATCTGGATTTACATTTTCTATCTTTTCAAATATACTAGAATCTAAAATCCCCTTTGTATATCCGATATGTAAATCTTCTTTTCCATTATTATCGCTAAAATGTATTATTTTTATTTTATCAAAAATCTGTTCATAATCACTATTATCTATTAAATCATGTCCTGTATCATAGCAAAAATACACATTATCGTTTTCAATTTTGTCAAATATATATTTAAAATCATAGACAGAGTTTCCTACATTCGAAAAATCACCTTTTTTAGAATATGTATTTTCTATAGATATAATTTTATTTTGTAAATTATTTTTTAATTTCTCATCATTTAAAAACTCTACTGTATTTTGTAAATACCTTTGTCTATTTTTGTCTAATCGAGTGCTCATAATATAACCCAAATGAGCATTATAGTATTTTATATCAAAGTCTAAACTCAAAATTTTATCCATCTCGCATATAAAATCTACCCATGAATTTCTTATAAATTTTATATCTTCACAAGTATTTAATTCCATCGGAAGGTGAATTGATATACTTAAATTCAATTTATTTATCTCGTCTTTGTATTTTCTTAAAGATTCTACATCTTCTAAGTTGTCAATTCCCATCTCGATATGGCTTATTTTTTTATTTTTCTTACATATATTTAACGCATCTTCTAAATTAAATTTTAATGCTGAAATTCCTATTTTCATAAACTCACCCTTTCCATAAATTAAAACTTTTTTAATCTTTTATTCTATTTTATCTATTATATCAAAATAATAATATAACCTAAAAAAGAAAATATCCAAAACCACATTAAGTTGATTTCAGATATTTTCTTTTTAACAAATAAATCTATATTTTCTAATTATATCTTTTTAATCTTGAAAGTACTCTTCTTTCTTTTTATTCCAATATATCTTATCCTTCTCTGTTATTTTCCTTAAAATCTTGCAAGGATTACCTACAGCTATTACATTGTCTTCTATATCCTTTGTAACTACTGATGCAGCACCTATAATTACATTGTCCCCTATTTTGACTCCTGGGGTTATAACAGTATTTCCACCTATCCATACATTATTTCCAATTTTTATTTCTTTTCCAAATTCAAGACCTGTAATTCTTACATCTGCATCTATTGGATGACCTGCTGTAAATACAGATACTCTTGGTCCAAACATGACATTATTTCCTATTTCAACTTTACAAACGTCTAATATAATACAATCGTAATTTGCAACAAAATTGTCTCCAATATAGATATTCTTTCCATAATCACATCTAAATGTAGGCTCTATAAATATATTTTCACCAACTTTTCCAAATAAATCTTTTAATAGTTTACTTCTATACTCAATATCTTCTTCAGTGGAATTATTAAACAATCTAGTTAATTTCCTACATCTTTTCAGTTCTTTTTGAAGCTCTGCATCACTTGCATTGTATAATTTCCCCAGTAACATTTTTTCTTTTTCTGTCACAGTTTACTCCATTTTCCATTACAAACAATTATATAAATTGCTCATATTTTTTTCTCAAATTTTCTACTTCTTCAATTTCTGGCATAGAACAAATTGCACCTTTTTTTGTAGTTACTATAGATGCTGCTGCACTAGCAAAAGAAATCATATCTTTTATTTTTTCTTCATTTAAATTATCTATATCATTTTCTATTATATAACCTAAACAACTTCCACAAAAAGTATCCCCTGCTCCAGTTGTATCTATAGTATTTGATTGTAAATAAGCTTCTTGTTTTACAACTAAATCCTTATAATATGCTGTACTTCCTTTACTTCCGGCAGTTAATAAAATAATCTTTATGTTGTATTTATTTTTTAATATTTCCACAGCTTCTTCTATATTATCACAATTAGTTAAAAACTTAGCTTCTTCATCTTCTATTTTTAAAATATCGCATACAGAACATCCAAAGTCGATTTGTTCTCTTGCTAAATTTAAATCTTCCCATAATAATGGTCTTAAATTAGGATCAAAAGATATTAATATATTTCGTTTTTTCGCTTCATCTATTGCCCTTTTTGTAGCCATTCTGACTTTTTCATGTGTCATTGATAATGTTCCAAAATGGAATATTTTTGCGTTTTTTATAATTTCAAAATCTACTTCTTCTTCTGTTAGCATCATATCTGCTCCAGGATTTCTATAAAATGAAAAGCTTCTTTCTCCATTTTCATCAATATTTACAAAAGCTAATGTAGTATTAACATGTTCATCAAACATTAAACCCTTAGAATCTATACCTACATCATCGATTGTCTTTTTTAATATTTGGCCAAAAGCATCGTTTCCTACTTTTCCTATAAAAGCAGTTTTTTTATTCATCTTATTTAGCATAGCTAATACATTGCAAGGAGCACCTCCTGGATTAGCTTCATAAGTATTATTGCCCTGATTACTTTTACCATCAATGGTAAAATCAATTAATAATTCCCCGAGAGCTACTACATCGTATTTCATATTTATAAGTTCCTTTCCTTACTAGTTAATAGTATATACTTTAAAATCACTTAAATTACTTGCTTCTAATTTACTTTCTAATGGGTTTACAATATGGCTCATTACATATTGTCCATTATTTATATAAACTTCTACTACTCCATAGTCAATATATACTTCTATATAGCAATTATCTTCTAATACTTTAGTTGATGATTTTAAAGCTACATTTTCTTGATTACAAACTTTAGTTCTATCACCAGTTATAGTATTATTTTCAAATGATATTTCATATCCTCCGATATTTATTTTTGAATTATTTTTTAAAGTAGCTTTTATACATATACTATTTTTTAAATCTACATGGTCTATATCTACTTCTTTTGTAAATAAAGATGATATATTTGGATGAACATTAGTAATAATTTGTCCATTTTTAACTTCTACAACTCTTGGTAAACTCATCATACCTAACCATGTATGATTTTCAAAAGGTTTATTCATTCTTATCCAACCAATTTGAACTCGTCTACCTTCTTTATCTATAAATGACTGTGGAGCATAGTAATCTAATCCTAAATCTACTACTCTAAAGTCATCCTTTTTAAATTTTGTATTACAAGTTTCTTCTTCAAAATCTACAATTCCAAATACTGCATTATTAGTTGGATTTATTCCATCAGTATAATAATTTTCTGGCGAAAGTGTTAATACATATTTTCCATCTACAGAAAATATATCAGGGCACTCCCACATATCTCCTAATCCATGTAATTCAAATGAATTTATATATTCCCATTTCTTCGCATCTTTACTTTTATAATATAATAACTTTCCTGTATATTTTTCATTATCGTCTTTTTTTACCTTAGTTCCAAGAATTATATAGTAATTATCTTTATATTCCCATACTTTAGGATCCCTAGTATGTGTGTAATGACCTAAATCTTTATCTTCAATAGCAGGTATTATCAAAGATTTATCATTGAAATTATCAAAATTAAATCCATCTTTAGATATAATCATAGCTTGTGATGCTTCAAATAAATCATCTTTTGGTACTGTTATATTATCTTCAGGTGTATCTAGATATTTAACAGAAGTATAATATAAATATAAATCTCCATTTACCTCTATTGCACTACCTGAAAAGCACCCATTTCTATCATATAATTTTGTTGGAAATAGCGCTATTGGTTCATAAGTCCAATTTACCATATCATCACTTATAGCATGTCCCCAGTGCATAGTTCCCCATTGAGGTGCATAAGGAAAATGTTGATAAAACATATGATACTTTCCTTTATAGTATATCAATCCATTCGGATCATTAATCCAATTTCTTTTTCCTGTTAGATGTAACTTTGGTTTATTTATTGATTTATTTTTCATTATATTGCTGTCTCACTTTCATTTAAATAGTTAAGTATACTTTCTTCAGTTTCTATATCGAAAAAGTGTAATCTATTTGAGTCTATTACAAATTCAATTTCTTCTCCTATACTTTTTAAATCATATTTAGATGCTCTTGCTATTATTGTTTCCCCTCCTAATGTGAAGTATATATTATTTTCATTTCCCATAACTTCAACATTGCTTACTGTAGCTTTTAATATATCATCTTTTCTAAGTTCCATATTTAAAGAATCAAATTTAATATCTTCTCCTCTAATACCTAAAATCATTTTTCCTGATTTTTGTAATCTATCTCTAATTCCTTTAGTTATATGTATTTTATTTCCATCATTAAATTCTACTACATCATCTTTTACATTTACTTCTATAAAATTCATCTGTGGAGATCCAATAAATCCAGCAACAAATTTATTTACAGGTTCATCATAAAGCTTAATTGGTGAACCTATTTGTTGAATAACTCCATCTTTCATTACTACTATCCTATCTGCCATAGTCATAGCTTCTACTTGATCATGAGTTACATAAATAGTAGTTGCTCCTAATTCTCTATGTAATTTTGTTATTTCATTTCTCATACTTACACGTAATTTTGCATCTAAATTTGATAATGGTTCATCCATTAAAAATACTTTTTGATTACGGACTATAGCTCTTCCAAGTGCAACTCTTTGGCGTTGTCCTCCTGATAGATTTTTAGGTTTTCTCTTTCTATATTCCTCAAGCCCTAAAACATCTATTGCCCAATCTACTTTTTTATTGATTTCTTCTTGTGGAGTTTTTATATTTTTAAGTCCAAAAGCTATATTTTTTTCTACTGTCATATGAGGATATAAAGCATAATTTTGAAAAACCATAGCTATTCCTCTATCTCTTGGTAATAAGTCATTTACAACTTTGTTGTCTATTTCTATTTTTCCTTCTGTAACTTCTTCAAATCCCGCTATCATTCTAAGTGTAGTAGATTTACCGCATCCAGATGGACCTACAAATGCTATAAATTCTCCTTTTTCTATATCTAAATTAAAATCTGTAACTGATTTTTTATTATTTCCTTTATATTGTTTATTTACATTTTTTAAAGATACAAATCTCATATCTTAGCCCTCCTTAGTTCCTGTTGTAGTAACTCCCTCAACAATTTGTTTAGAGAATAATGAATAAATAATTATTACTGGTATTGTTATTAATGAAATTGTAGCTAATACTTGTCCTGTAGTTGTATTATCGTTAGCTGTTATAGAATTTAACCCTATTTGCACTGTTAATAAATCATTAGATGTAAATATTAAAGATGGCCATATAAAGTCGTTCCATACATTTAAAAAAGTAAATACACTAACTGTAGCCACAACTGATTTTGACATTGGAAGTACTATTTTTAAAAAATATTTTAAAGTTCCGCAGTGATCCATTTCAGCAGCTTCTCTAAGCTCATCAGGTAGTTGTACAAATACTTGTCTAAATAAGAATATATTAAATGGGTTGACTATCAGTGGTAAAATATATCCTATTATATTATTTAATAAGCCAGCTTTTGCAATCATCATGTAGTTAATTGTTATTATAGTTTCAGTTGGTACTATCATAAGTAAAGTTATTACTAATACCCAACCTTCTCTAAATGGGAATTTAATTTTAGCAAGTGCATATCCCGCTAAACCATTTACTAAAACACTTAGCACTATAAGTATAGCTGCATAAAAAACTGTATTTGCCATATACTTCATTAAATCTGAATTCTGAATTATAGTTATATAGTTACTAAAGAAGTTTCTATCTAAAGTAGGTGGTATAAATGCACCAAATGTATTCATATCTTGTATAATTTGAGCATCTCCTTTAAATGAATTTGCTATCATCCATATTATAGGGAATAAGAATAATAATGAAACTCCTATCATAATTACACATACAATTATCTCAATAGTTTTACGTTTGTTACTCTTCATATTCTATTCCTCCTTGTCCTTTGTTATTTTATTTTGTATTATTGTAAGAATTATTACAAATATTGCAAACACTATAGACATAGCAGATGCAGTTCCTATTTCCCAGTTTACTGTACCAGTTTGATATATGTCATATACCAATGTGTATGTAGAATATGAAGGTCCACCACCTGTCATAACCATAGGTTGGACAACCATTTTAAATGCACCAATTGTTATTGTTATAAATACAAAGATTAAAATCGGTTTTAACGCTGGTAAGGTTATATATCTAAATTTAGCCCATGCAGATGCATTGTCTATTTCTGCTGCTTCATACAAACTAGGTGATATTGCTTGTAATCCTCCTAAGAAAATTAGCATTTGATATCCTGCCCCTTGCCATATACTCATAAATGCAATTGAAGGCAATGCTTGTTTTGCACTATATATAAATGGTTGTGGATCTATTCCTATCCATCCTAAAAGAGTATTTAAAATACCTTCTGCATTGTATATTTGCATCCATAAAGTAGAAACTACAGCTAATGACATTACTACTGGGATAAAAAATGATATTTTAAAATAAGTTTTACAATATGATATTTTATCTATAAACAATGCAAGTCCAAAAGCAAGTCCCATTTGAAGAGGAACTATTATAATTACAAATAAAATTGTATTTCCAAAAGCTTGAACAAATAATCGATCTTTAAATAATGCTACATAATTATCTAATCCAACAAAACTTGTCAAACTTGGATTTAATGCAAAGTAATCCGTAAAACTAAACACAAGTGTTAAAATCATTGGTATGAATAGAAATATTGCCATCAGTACTAATGCTGGTCCAAAAAATGACATACCAAGTATAGAGTTTCTTTTTTCTACTGTATTATTTTTAGCCATTTCATCTATCTATAACGCTTTAATTTTGCGTCTATCCTTTCTACAGAGTATTCAATTGTATCTTTTTTGTCTTTATTATTTAAAACTATATCTTCTAGTGATCTTTGATATTGCTCGCTCACTTGAGGATAAACTGGTGTTTTAGGTCTTGGGTGACCATAAGTTATTAATTGTTCTTTTAAAAATGCATATAACCCATCTTTAAATTGAGGTAATCTATCATATGCTTCATATGTAGAAGGCATATTTCCAGTTAATTCGCTTAATATGACACCACTTTCAACGCCACTTAACCATTTAACAGCTTCTGTAGCTGCACTTACATTAGTACAATTAGTACTTACTGCATATGTCCATGAACCCGTTGGTGTATATTTTTCTTGGTTCCAATCATTTCCTACAGGATAAGGTGCAATACCTAGACTAAAATCTGGATAACTAGTTTTCATATTATTTACCAGCCAAGCACCGTCAAATTTAAATGCTGCTCTTTCAAGTTCAAATAAATTCTCTATCTTAGTTTTTGAAAACATTTTATTGTCTAGTAGTTTTTTGAAATAATCAACTGTTTCATAAGTCTTTTCTGAATTAAAATATCCATTAACTGTTAAACCATCTTTACTTACGAAATCTCCTCCATTAGACCATATAAAAGGTGCATAATAGTAAATTGTTGACTCTCCTGAAGGAAATGTCATATCAATAGGATAATCGTTTTCCGGAATGACATTTTTTATTTTTTCACATACTTCATAAAATTCATCCCAAGTCCATGGATCATTCATACTAGGAATTTCAACCCCAGCTTTTTCTATTATATCTTTGTTGTAATATAATCCAACGCTTGATTCCATAGCACCTAGTGTATAAAGCTTGTTATTAACTGTTCCTTGTTCTATTATAGAATCTAAATATACAGATTTGTCTTTTTCTGATACACCTTCTAGAGGTTGTATTATATTATTTGCTACATATGCTGAAACGTTTGGTCCATCTACTGTTATAATATCAGGTAAATCTCCTGACATAACACCAGCATTAATTTTATCTGAGTAGCCCCCTCCATTTTCATTACGTGGAATAAACTCTATGTCTAAAAAATATTTTCCGTTATATTTTTTATTAAAAAGATCTACACTTTTTTTATATGCTTCCCCTTCTGGGGTATTTTCTATTGTATGTATCCACATAGAAATGTACTCCTCATTCTCATCAAAGCCACTAATACTTCCAGTTTCTATTTTCTTTTCACATCCAACCAAACTTATTATAAATGTGAAAATTAATAGAATACTCCCAATTTTTTTTGTCATTTAAATTAATTCCCCCTTAATTTTGTTATGTAATCGATTACATTTTTGATTACATTTTCATAATATCATATTTTTTCCAATTAGGTCAACTATAATTTTTTCTATTTCCAATTGTTTTTTCTTTATTTCCTATAATGTTGATAAACACTTATTTATTTGATAAACTTAATATTAATTATTTATTATAAAGAGGTGTTATTTTGAAAAAAAATATTACATATAGCGATATAGCTAAGTATACAAACTTATCTACTGCTACAATTTCTAGATATTTTAATTCTCCAGAAAACCTTACTAAAGAGACAAGTCTATTAATAGAAAATGCCCTTAAAGAATTGAATTATAAAAAAAATAAGGTTGCTAAAATATTCTCTAATGGTAAAACAGAATTTATAGGAATAATTGCACCAAAACTAGAATTACACTTTTATTCATATTTACTAAATTCTATATTAAACACTTATTCTAGATATGGTTATAAATTTTTAGTTTTTACTAGTAATGGAAATATCGATGAAGAAAAAGAGTATATAGATGAGTTATTAGCATATCAAATTGAAGGCTTAATTATGATTAGTTCCTGTATTCCTTCTATACAATTAAAAGATTATAATATACCTATTGTGGGAATCGAAAGGGAATCTAAATATATTTCAAGCGTCGATACAAATAACTACTTGGGTGCATCTTTAGCTACAAACACCCTTATTGAAAATAATTGTGATGTGTTAATACATATAAATAGTCCTATATCAGAGGAAATTCCATCAATCGATAGAATTAAGGCCTTTGAAAATATCTGTTTAGATAAAAATATTGAACATATGGTGTTTTATGAAGTTTTCAATAACGATATAAGCGATACTACAAGTAAATTATTTAATATTTTTAAAAAAATAGAAGCTAAATATAACGGCAAAAAAATTGGGGTATTTTTAAGTAATGATACTTTAGCCAATTATTTTATCAAAATACTTGTAAAAAACAATAAATCTATTCCTGATGATTATGAGGTAATTGGCTTTGATGATTCTCCAGCTGCAATAGAGTCATTTATACCATTAACTTCAATTAAACAAGATGTTAATAAAATTACCCAAAATACTTTATCTATATTAACAGAGGGAATAAAAATAAATCGTAAAAATAAAAAAGGCTGTCTAAGAGTTAATAAACACGTAGTCATAGACCCTACTATTGTAAAAAGAGAATCAACATTATAATTTTTTATAGTTTATACTTTTAAAATATAAGTTGTTTTTAGCATATAAATATCATTTTCTATTTAAATATAAAAGGGATATAATGCAAATCTTACTTGCTTTATATCCCTTTTGTATCTTTAAATTAAGCTAATTGTTCTTCTTTTTCTCCATAGAACATATCTTTATCAAAGTCATTTTCACTATTTGCAATTATAAGTGTACAGATATTGTCACCCATTACATTTACAGTAGTTCTAAACATATCTATTATTCTTTCAACACCCATTATAAGCCCTATTCCTTCAAGTGGAAGATTTACAGATGTTAATACCATAGATAACATTATCATTCCGACACCTGGAACACCTGCTGTTCCGATTGATGCTAAAGTCGCTGTTAAAATTATTGTAATCATTTGATTTATACTTAAGTCAATTCCGTATATTTGAGCTATAAATAATGCTGCAACACCTTGCATTATAGCAGTTCCATCCATATTTATAGTTGCTCCCATTGGTATAGTAAATGATCTAGTAGTTTTACCTACCCCTAATTCTTCAAGTATTTCCATACTTGCTGGTACTGATGCATTACTTGATGCTGTTGAGAATGTTATAGCTGCTACTGATGTAAATTTCTTTAAAAATGGCATTATTTTTTCTTTTGTAAATAATTTAAACATTCCTCCATATACACAAATTATATGTATTCCCATACCTAATAAAACTACTGCTACATATTTAATAAGTACAAGGATTGCATCTTGTCCTACTGATGAGAATGTATCACAAACTAAAGCAAATACACCGTATGGAGCAAATAACATTATTATTCCTACCATTTTCATGCATATTTCGTTTAAACTTTCAAATATCACTCTAACAGGTTCAGCTTTTTTCCCAACAATACTCATTGCTATCCCTGTAATCATTGCAAAGAATATTATTTGTAACATTTCTCCATCCGCAAATGCTTTTATTGGATTCGATGGAACTATCCCTAATATTATATCTACTAGTGATTTAGATTCACCAATTGATACTTCGCCACTTACCATATGGCTCATATCAAGCCCTGCGCCTGGTTTTAATACACTTCCTAAAAATAAAGCTATTATTATTGCTACTGCTGTTGTAGATAAGTAAAATGCCATTGTCTTTGTACCTATTCTACCTAATTTTTTTATATCTCCCATAGATGATGTCCCACATACTAATGATACAAATACAAGTGGCACAACCATCATTTTAATGGCTGTTGTAAATCCTGTTCCGAATATTTTTAATATTCCACCTATAATTATAGTATCTTTTATATAACTATCTGGTATAGATTTTAATATAAGTCCACATATAAACCCTAAAAATAAACCTATTAAAATTTTTGTTGTCAAACTAATTTTTTTCTTCATCTAATACTGTCTCCCTTTGCATATAAATATTTTTTATTATTTTTTGTCACTTCTTAATTATACAATATAAAAAATACTTTTGCATTATTTTTTTAAGTCCAAATATATTTTTTAATGCTTTTTCTTTGTTTTTTAAAGTTTTAATAGTTTTTTATTTATTTTATTAACATTAATTTATTTTTAGTTATATTTTATAAAGATAAACTGCTTAAATTTGTTAATTCGATATATTTTCCAGAATATTTAAATAAATACAATTTAAAGCTGATTATAATTTCCTATGTGCTATAAAAAAATACATTCTCAACTATAAAGTATTTTCCATAGTATTAGAGAATGTATTTTAAAATCAATTTAAATATTTTTATAATTCAAATTGCTATATATATTTTAATATTTCATTTGTAAATTCATCAGTTGTAGCATTTCCACCTAAATCTCCAGTTAAATTTTCTCCTTTTTCGAAAACTTTTATTAAAGCATTTTCTATTTTAGCAGCTGCTTCTTGTTCTCCTAAATATCTAAGCATCATTACAGATGATTGAATTATTGCTGTTGGATTAGCTATATTTTTTCCAGCTATATCTGGTGCACTACCATGGACTGCTTCAAATACTGCATAATCCTTTCCTATATTAGCTCCTGGTATCATTCCAAGACCACCAACAAGACCTGAGCATAAATCAGATACTATATCTCCGTATAAGTTAGGCATAACCATAACATCGTATTTTTCTGGATTTATAACTAAATTCATACAAGCAGCATCTACTATTAAATCATCACTTTTTATATCTGGATATTTAGATGCTATATCTCTAAATGTATTTAAGAATAGTCCATCGCTAAGTTTCATTATATTAGCTTTATGCACTCCTGTTACTTTTTTTCTATTATTATCTTTTGCATAGTTAAATGCAAATTCACATATTCTTTCGCAAGCTGGTTTAGTTATTATTTTTATTGTCTCTGCACCGTAATCGCCTATTTTGTGTTCTATTCCTGAATATAATCCTTCTGTATTTTCTCTCACTATAACTAAGTCGATATCTTCATATCTAGATTTAATACCTTTAAAACTCTTTACTGGTCTTAAATTTACATATAAATCTAAAGTTTGTCTAAGTGTTACATTTACACTTTTAAATCCTTTCCCTACTGGTGTAGTTACAGGTCCTTTTATAGCTATTTTATTTCTTTTTATTGCATCTATTACATGTTCTGGAAGTGGTGTACCATATTCGTCTATGACGCCTGCTCCTGCATCTACTTTTTCCCATTCTATATCTACGCCTGTTGATTCTACAACTTTCACCATAGCAGCTGCAACTTCTGGTCCTATTCCATCTCCTGGTATTAGTGTTACTTTATACATTTTTTGTCCCCCTATTAAATTACAGTATCTAATTTCAACCAAAAACTATCGCCTTTAGTTATATTTATTTTCATAAAACTTCTCATAAATTTAAGATTTTAATTTTAATAAACCTAAAATTAGAATATTTTATAATCATTTTTTATATCGTGATATATTTGAACTAATTCTTTATCAAATAATTCTCTCTTTAATCCTACAGATACTTTACGTACTTCTTCTAATATTTGATTAGCTTCTTCATTTGTAAGTTCTATAGAGTATTCTTTAAATTTATTTACTATTGCAGCCTTACCAGAGTGTTTACCTATTACTATTTGTCTTTGAAGTCCAACTTCTGCTGGGTCAAATGCTTCATAGTTTTTAGGATCTTTTAGTGCTCCATCTGCATGTATTCCTGATTCATGTCTAAACATATTAGTACCAACTATTGCTTTCCATGGTGGTAGACGTCTACCTGATGCTTGTGATACATATTTACATATTTCAACAAATTTAGTAGTATCTACATCTGTATCATATCCGTATACAAATTTAAGTGCCATTAAAACTTCTTCAAGTGCTGCATTTCCTGCTCTTTCACCTAATCCATTTACTGTGCATCCTATATAATTTGCTCCACCTATAACACCTGCTATAGCATTTGCAGTAGCCATACCAAAGTCATTATGAGTATGCATTTCTATATCAAAGTTAGTAGCTTTGTGTATTTTTTCTATTTTTTCTCTAGTAGCAAATGGTTCCATAACACCTACTGTATCGCAGAATCTAAATCTATTTGCACCAGCTTGTTTTGCAACGTTTATAAATTCGATTAAAAAGTCTGTATCTGCTCTTGAAGCATCTTCACCATTTACTGAAATGTATAATCCATTTTTGTGAGCAAAAGAAACTGCATTAAACATGTTTTCTAAAACCCATTCTCTAGATTTTTTCAATTTATGTTGAATATGAATATCTGATACTGATAAAGAAATTGCAACAGCATCAACACCACAGTCTATAGATTGTTCTATATCAGAAACAACTGCTCTATTCCATGCCATTATACTTGCTTTTAGATTTCTTTTGCATATTGCTTTTATTGTAGCTTTTTCATCCCCACCCATTGTAGGTATACCAACTTCTAGTTGGTCTATTCCTATATCACTTAGAGCTTGAGCTATTGCTATTTTTTCATGGTTTGCAAAAGCGACGCCTGCTGTTTGTTCACCATCTCTTAAAGTTGTATCAACTATTTTTATTTCTTTATTTTTAATCTTATCTTTTACGCACATTTTTTCGTCCCCCTAAATAAATATTCTTTGTTTAAAAATTAAAGGTGTATACACAATGTTTAACTTTTTAAAATGAATGAATTTTTTTTTAAGTTTCATTCATTTTTCATATTATATACTTTTTTTAGTATCTAATTTCATTTCTAACTCTTTATATATCTTATTATATAACCATTTATAGGAAATTGCACTATAATTTTAATTATTTTTAAAACTTATTAATTTTGAAAGTTTTTTTATTTAAATTGCAATTTTCACCATATAAATTTTATTATATTTGATTTTTTCTATATTTTTTTAGTAAGGAATGGTACTTTTAAACTTAAATTTTTTCAAAAATATTCTATATTTTTTTAATTTAATAATTTATTTATCTAAAAAGAACCTATATCAATATTAAAAATTAATATAGGCCCTTTAATTTACTTATTATTTATAAGTTTTAATAATAAATAATAAATGCACCTTTTTCTTTTATTATTCATTAAAAACTTTATTATTTATGATTTACACTTATGTCTACATCTGCTAAAGTTGCAACCATAACTGCTTTTATTGTGTGCATTCTGTTTTCAGCTTCATCAAATACTTTTGAATATTTAGATCTAAATACTTCGTCAGTTACTTCTAATTCATCTAGATTGTATTTTTCATATATTTCTTTTCCAACTTCAGTTTCTAAATCGTGGAATGCTGGTAAACAGTGTAAGAATATTACATTTTCATTTTTAGTTTTCTTTATCATATCCATATTTACTTGATAATCTTTTAATAGATTTATTCTTTGTTCGTATTGATCTTCTTCACCCATTGAAACCCAAACATCAGTGTATATAACGTCTGCATCTTCTACATCATTTATATCTTCTGTTAGATGAATGCTTCCTTTAGTCACTTTTGCTACTTCTTCCATTTCTTTAACTAATTCTTCATTAGGCCATAATTCTTTTGGTGCAAGTGATACAAATTTCATACCCATTTTTACACATCCTATCATAAGCGAATTTCCCATATTATTTCTTGCATCACCTACATATACAAATTTTATTTTATCAAATGGTTTATCTACATGTTCTGAAACAGTTAATAAATCAGCTAATATTTGAGTTGGATGGTATTCATCTGTAAGACCATTCCAAACAGGTACTCCTGAATATTTAGATAAGCACTCAACTGTTTCTTGTTTGTAACCTCTAAATTCTATCCCATCGAAGAATCTTCCTAATACTTTCGCTGTATCTTCCATAGATTCTTTTTTCCCCATATGACAATCCTTTGGTCCTAAATAAGTAACTTGAGCCCCTTCATCATGTGCTGCAACTTCAAATGAGCATCTAGTTCTTGTAGAAGCTTTTTCAAACAATAAAGCTATATTTTTTCCTTCTAATAAATCCCCTTTTATACCTATTTTCTTTTTAGTTTTTAAATAACTTGCAAGTGATAAGAAATATTTTATTTCTTCTTTTGTAAAATCTTTTAATGTTAAAAAACTTTTCCCTTTTAATTCTATTTTTTGTGCCATAGTATTATCTCCTTTATATTATTTACTCTTAAAAAATCTCATTTTAAAGATACCTTATATTAAAAAAGTCTCTTAGTTATAAAACTAAGAGACGACATTGCGCGTTACCACTCTAATTGATAAGATACCTTATCCACTCTGACCTTTAAGGCAGGTTTACCGACTATCGTACTAAAATTCAGATAGCCTTCTCAAAAACTCTTTTCACAATGGATGTAATTATTAGGCTTCCACCAACCCCAACTCTCTATAAATAAAATCCATGCTACTCCTCTTTATCAATGAATTTAAAATGATTTTTCTTTTGTTAATAAAATAATAGATAATTTTACATATATTGTCAATTATAATTTTGTTAATTTTTTATGTTTTTCAAAAAAATGTCGTAATTAGATTTTTTATAAATCAATTACGACTTTTTTAATTTATTCATATACTACATATTCTTCCCATATTTGCTCTAAATCATGGAAATATTTTTTAATATCATCAGTTTCTTTCATTGCAACTGATATAATAAGTGCATTTGCAACACTCATAGGCGCTACTAAAGAATCTACAAATGATGCCATATTACTTTTTACTAATAATATATTATCTGATAGTGGCGCTACTGGTGCAAATGAACTATCTGTTATAGATACTATATAAGCACCTTTGCTTTTAGCGTATTTTGCAACTTGATGTGATTGTTTTGAGTATCTTGGGAAACTAAACACTATAAGGATATCATCTTCATTCATTCTTACTATTTGTTGATAAGGATCCCCCATATCTATTCTAATTAATTGGACATTATCTAATATAACATTTAAATAAAATGCCAAGTATTGAGCTACTGTGAATGAACTTCTCATACCTAATATATATATTTTTCTAGATTTTAAAATTCTATTTGAAGCCTCTTCAAATGCTTTTTCATCTAAGTCTTCAGATGTTGTTTTTATATTATCTATATCACTTTTTAAAACTTTACTAAGTATTGTAGAATCATCTGAATAATCTTCATTTGCCATTTCTACCCTTTGAACTGTAGTCAATTTATTTTTTATTAATTCTTGTAGACCTTCTTGTAATTTAGGGTATCCTGCATATCCTAGAGCATTTGCAAATCTGACTACTGTCGATTCACTTACGCCTACAGCTTCTCCTAATTTACTTGCAGTCATAAAAGCAACTTTATCGTAATTATTTATTATATATTGCGCTATTAATTTTTGACCTTTACTTAGCCTCGAATATTGTGCTTGTATTATATTTATTAATTGTTTATTGTCATTTTTCGACTTTTTATCATCCATACATTTCCCTCTTTCCTATTAATACTTCAAACTCTCAAAGATATTATATCACTATTCTTTCTTTTATTATCTGTATTCTAAAATTTATATATATTTATCCTTTTTTCTCTATTAACAATAATTCTGGCGGATTATTTATTTGGTTTATAAATTTAGTGCATAATACATTAAAGTAATTTTGATCTAAAGTTTCTGTATATTTATATACTTCATTTTTTTCTTCCATTCCACCTTCATGACCGCTATAAATAGCTATACTCATAACACCATTTGGTTTTAATAATTCAAGTCCTTTTTTAATAGCCTCTAGCGTTGTATCTGCCTTTGTTATTATTTGATGTTTAGCTCTTGGAAGATACCCTAAATTAAAAACTATGCAAGATACTTCTTCTTTTACGTATTTATCCATATTTTGATGTCCATCTAGGATAAGCTCTACGTTATTTAATTCTTCTTTATTTACTTTTTTTGTAGTTGATTTTAATGCCTCTTCTTGTACATCAAATGCATATACCTTGCCATTTTCTCCTACTTTTTTTGCAAGGTATACAGTGTCATATCCGTTTCCCATAGTAGCATCTACTACTACATCACCTTCTTGTATTATATTTTCTAAGTAAATTTTATTTACTTCTGTTACTTTATTTATAAATTTAGCTCTTAACATATACTTCCTCTTTTTTATTATTTTAAAGATTTTTTAAATATTTTATCTCATCTTCTGTTAAATATCTGTATTTTCCGATTTCACAATCTCCAATTTTTATTTTACCCATAGCGCTTCTTCTAAGTCTAAGAACAGGATGGTTTATAGCTTTACACATTTTTCTAACTTGACGGTTTTTACCTTCATGTATTTTTATCTCTAAAAGCGATGAATCTCTTTGTTCATCGTATTTTATAACTTTTAATTTAGCTGGTGCAGTTGTGTAATCTTCTATTTTAAGACCTGTTTTAAATCTTTCTATTTCTTCTTTTGTAAGTTTCCCTTTTACTCTTGCAACATAAGTTTTGTCTACTTCGTGTTTTGGATGAGTTAATTTATAAGTTAAATCTCCATCATTTGTTAAAAGTAAAAGACCGCTTGTCTCATAATCTAGTCTTCCTATTGGATATACTCTTTCTTTTATATCACTTACTAAATCAAGTACACTTGGTCTGTCAAATTGATCTTTTACAGTTGTTATATATCCTTCTGGTTTGTTTAAAAGTATATATACAAGTTTGTTCTCTTCTTTTATTAATTTATCGTCAACTTTTACTATATCATTTTCTTCATCTACTTTATAAGAAAGTTCAGTCATAACTTCATCGTTTACTGTCACTCTTCCTGCAAGTATTAATTCTTCTGCTTTTCTTCTAGATGCAACTCCGCAAAGTGCAATATATTTATTAATCCTCATTGTTTCTCCTTTAAATCTATCTAAACATAGTTCATTTTTTCTATGGCTTTAGCAAACTTATTGTAATATAAGTTTAGCTAATTAACAAGGTGTAATCAAAAAAAAGTTGCCGTAAGCGGCAACTTTTCATTTGTTTATTTAATTTCTAACTTTTTAGAAATTAAATAAACCACCTAATGCATTTTTTATATTATCTATTATACTTGTATCAGAAGAATCTCCATCTTGATTGTTGTCATCATCTTCTGTATTAGAGTTGTTTTCTTGATTCTTTTGCCAAATATAAAGTTCTTCTTCTGATTTTTCTACAGCTTTTTTTGCTACTTCTTTTGCATTTGCTTTTCTTATATTTGAAGCTTCTTCTTCTTCACTTTTAAGTTTTTCTACTTCCTTTTTTAATTCTTGAGATTCAACTTTTATCTTTTGTGAGCCATTTTCTAAATTTACTAACCCATCTAAATTATCTAGTGATTTATCGTAAAGTCCTTTATTTTTATAATACTCTGCTTTAGACATTTTAGTAGCTTGTATGTACATGCATCTTGCACTTTCATTTTTTGAATCTTGTTCTAAAACATCAGATAAGTATTTTTTAGCCTTATCATATTCATGATTTTCAAGTGCCGTTTGCCCTTCTTTAAAAGCAGTTGATTCTTTGTTGTTGCATCCAACAGCAAATATCATCAATACAATTACTATAATTAGATATTTTTTCTTCATAATTATACCTCCATAAGCGCTAGAAAACTTAATTAAACTTTCTAAGTGTTAAATTAATTATATAACTACATAATACAAAATATCAATCGTCATAATTGTAACTTAAAATATCATAATTGTAACTTTTATACTTCTAATGCTAGTAAATCTTCATAACTTTGTCTTTTACAAGCCAATTTATCTTCACCATTTTGTACAAATACTACAGGATTTTTTGGTATTTTATTATAGTTTGAAGCCATAGAATATCCATAAGCTCCAGTTGTTGTAGTTATAAGAATATCTCCACTGTTTATATCGCCTATTTCTGTGTCTGATATCAAGATATCTCCACTTTCACAGCATTTTCCAGCTATTGTTACTTTATGATTATGTCCAGTTTTATTAATTTTATTCACTATACCACATTCATAATCAGCTTGATATAGAGATGGTCTTATATTATCAGTCATACCTCCATCTACACTTACATAAGTTCTTACATTTTTGATTTCTTTTATAGAACCCACTGTATAGATTGTGCTTCCTGCATTTGCTACAAGCGATCTACCTGGTTCAATAAGCAGTGTAGGTCGTTTTATATTTAATTCTTCACAAACTTCATCTGCTTTATTTATTATAGCTTCACAGAATTCACTTATAGTTTTAGGTTTGTCTTCTTCTGTATAATAAACACCTATTCCTCCACCTAAATCTACTTCTGTAAGATTTATATCGTCGTTATTTTCATTTACTTCTTTTAATAATTTAAGCATTATTTCTACTTCATCTAAGAATGGTTTTATTTCGAAAATTTGTGAACCTATATGAGCGTGTATTCCTACAAGTTCTATATTTTTATATTGTTTTACTTTTTCTACTGCTTTATAAAAATCTCCATTTATAAGTGCAAAACCGAACTTAGAATCAATTTGACCTGTTCTTATATATTTATGAGTATGGGCATCTATTCCTGGAGTTACTCTAAAATAGATTTTTTGAGTTTTATTGTTTTCTAAACAAAATTTTTCTATTAAATCAAGTTCATAGAAATTATCTACTACAAATCTTCCTACTCCTAATTCTATTCCAAGTTTTACTTCATCTACAGTTTTGTTATTTCCATGGAATAATATATTTTCCATTGGCATCCCAGCTTTATATGCAGTATATAGTTCCCCTCCTGAGACAACGTCTAGGCAAAGTCCCTCTTCACAAACTAACTTACACATATATTTAGTTAAAAATGCCTTACCTGCATAAGCTACTTTATTTCCATTTTCTTTTACTTTAAAGGATTTTATATATTCTCTACATTTATTTCTTATTAATTCTTCATCAAATACATATAGAGGAGTTTTATATTTTTTAACAAGATCTAGAGTATTTACCCCACCTATATGAAGTACATTGTCTTTTATTTCCATAGTTCCTTGAAGTTTCATAATTGTCCTCCTAAATTTCAAAAGCTTTTCTATATATTAAATTCTCTTGCTATTCCTTGTACAGCTGCATGTGTATCTTTAGAACTTATAGCACAAGTTATTCTTATTTCTGATGTAGTTATTAATTTTACTTTTATTCCGTTTTTTCTAAGGATGTTGAATACTTTTGATGCTACACCGCTAGTGTGTTTCATTCCTAATCCTACTAAAGATAATTTTGTTATATTTTCATCGATTATAATTTTATTTTTTAAAACATATTTTGAAACTATTTCTTTTGCTTTAACTAAGTCTTCTTTTGGTATTGTAAATGAAACAGTTATATTTGAACTATTAATTGGAGCAGTTTGACTTATCATATCCATGCTTATATTTTCATTTGCTATACTTTCAAATAAATCAACTATTTTTTCTTCATCTATATCTATAGTTATAGCAACATCGTCATCACTTGTTGCAAGTCCTGTTATTACTTTATCTTCTAATTTCATATTTTTCATCCCCCTTATATATGTTCCTTTTATATCACTACATGATAAACCTACATATAATTCTATTTGATATTTTTGAGCAAGCTCTATACTTCTTGAATGCATTACTTGTGCACCTAAACTAGCAAGTTCTAGCATTTCTTCATATTCTATCTCTTCTAATTTTTTAGCATCTTTAAATTTTCTAGGATCTGTGAAATAAATTCCATCTACATCTGTATATATTTCACATTTACCATTTAATTTTACTGCAAGAGCTACTGCTGATGTATCAGAGCCACCCCTACCCAAAGTAGTTATATCACCTATATCGTCTAACCCTTGGAATCCTGTTACTACTACTATTTTGCCTTCATCTAAACTTTTTTCAATTTTACTAACATCTATATCATCTATTAAAGATTTTCCATGAGTACCACTTGTTTGAATGTCTAATTGATAAGCATTGTAGCTTATTGCATCACAGCCCATAGATTTTAAACTCATAGCTAAAAGTGATGCAGAAATCATTTCTCCTGTAGACATAAGTACATCTAGTTCTCTTTTATCTGGAGTATCTGTTATTTCTTTAGCAAGACTTATATAATCGTCTGTAGTATCTCCCATAGCTGAAACTACAACTACTATTTTAGGATTTGTCTTTTTTCTTTCTATCAATCTTTTTGCAATTGTTGTTATTTTTTCAGTTGTTGCAACTGAGCTTCCACCATATTTTTGTACAATTATATCACCCATTATTTTTCCCCCTTAATCCTTTTGGGTATTAAAAAACGTCCAAAGGTATACTTTGGACGTTTAAGTATCAAAGTAAACCTTGTAGCTCATCACAAAAGTGACAGCCTTATACATCTTATGCATAAGTCCAGCAGTAAACTTTGCCAAGTTTACAACTTCGGCTCTAAAATCCTTTCTTTATAAATCTCAACTTGCCAGCTCCTTATAAATACTCTTATTTTAAAGCACCTCTACCCTAGGTTTGTAATCTTTTATTTAAATTATAAATATAATTTAATCATATTATTGTATATTTTGCAACCATTATTTTCCATAATTTAGTTGTTTTTAAATAACTTATTTAATTTTTCTATATATTATAAATATTTAAATAAGTTTTGTAAAGACGTGTCTGTGAAAAAAACATTCTTTGGCACGTATTCCAAATTTGAATATTCCTTTAAATTATTTGTTACTACAATTACATTTGGCATCATAAAAAAAGGAATTGTGGTCTTTTGAATATCAAATTTTAAAGTTTCATATTTAGAAAGGTCGATTTTATCATTAAAAACTATATCAAATAAGACTTGCTTTCTCCTATAAAAAGTATCTATATATTCAATATATAAATTATAGTTGTGTTCTCCAATATTTATATTTCTATAGAACCTAACCATTTCAAAATTAGCTAATTTCAATCTGACTGCCACATCTGAGCCGATTAATGTCTTTATCAAATCATCTCCTTCATAATATTCACAACTCCCATTAATATAATACAAATAAGAATTTTCTTTATACCCCCTGTAGTTTATATTGCATGGAAATTTAACTAATATATAATCATTACACATTCTTCTTAATGTTTTTCTAAGAGTCTTTCTTTTTGATTCTCTTTTATAATTGTATAGCTTGTTAAATTGACTTTCTGTCAAACATCGTAGTCTACTAACCATAAAAAGTATCTCTTTTTCAAGTAAATTCATGTTAATCTCTCCATAAGATGTTATTTTTCTTAATATATTATATTAATTACATAAAAAAAGAGGACTAATTATTAGCCCTCTTTTTTATTTAATGTATTATTAACTTATTGATTATTTTTATTTTCTTTATCTTGTGTGCTATTTGAATCATTTTGTTTTGTGTCTTCTGATTTAGAAGAATTATTATCATTTGAAGTTTTATCATTATTTTCATCTGATGATTTTTGATCTTTTTTAGACTCAGTTTTTGTAGATAACTTACCTAAAATACTGTTATTTTCAAATTTAGTTATATTTATTGTAGTAGCATCAGTTTTTGTATAAGTGACAACTACATTATCGCCTACATTTGTTAAAGGAAGTTCATTAGATACTTTTGAAGTCCCTTTAAATATAAATTTGCTGTTGTCTTGTAAAGTGAAGTAATAAGTTGTAGCTCCGCCTTGAACATCTGCACTTATTCTTTGTATTTTATCATTAAGCACAACATCATCTTTATCTGTTTCAAATTTTAAGTCCTCACCATCAGACTCTAATGCATCTTTATAAGCCGCTAGAGCCTCTTTTTTATTATCTCCAACACCTAACACACTATAGTCTTCTACTGATATAAATGCAACACTCTTAACAAGCCCCGCTTTATCTTTTAGTGCACATACATATGTAGGTGTTCCATAGATATTATACATTACTGGGAATGTAGCTTCGTAATTCTTTTCTTGTACCTTACCTTCTGCAGATGTCATAGCTGCAGTTTCTGTTGCACCTGTTTGCATATAAAGTTTTGCTTCTTTTGTTCTAGAATCTACTAACATAAATCCTACTGTAGATTCATCTCCACCTGAAGATGTTATACCTGTATACCAATATGATTTTCCATCATTACCATATACTAATGATGCTCCTTCTGTTGGAACTAATACACCTTCTTCTGAAAATACTGAGTTTATAAATCCTTTTACATATAATCCCCAGTCTTTTATTTGGTTTATTACTAGAGATTCTGGTTGAATTCTATCTACCCATTTTGGAGTATTTTCTATATCATATACGTTTAAGTCACCAGTTTGTGCATCTAGTATTGCAACTCCTACTGCATCAGAACCTGAAAAACCGACTTTGTGATCGTATAAAGTTACAACCCAATATGGTCTGCCATTGTCGTCTATTTCAAGTGTAAATTCTGTCATACCGTAATTTACAATACCTTTTAAATAAAGATATCTATGTAAATCTTGTAAGAAATATGCTTCTGGCTGATATTTTATTTTTATTGGTTTGCCGTCTAGTGATTGAACTAGTCTTACATCTTGAGGGTCTGTAGCTGATACCATTACATATCCGTCAGTACCGTCTAAGTTAGTAATCCATTTTATTATGTCTCTATGTACTAGTGGTGCAACCCAGTAAAGCTCTCCATTTACACTTTGTATGTGGAAAGTTCCAAGTTGTGAAACACTACCTATTGCTGGTATTTCTCCGATTTTCTTTTCACCAAGTTTCATCGCCATACCTTCATCTACAATACGTATATCATTTACATTTACTGGACTCACATCTTCTGTAAATTCACTTTCAGTTACTTCTCCAATTAAGTTTTTATATGCGCTTGCATGTAATATAGGTGTAGTTATGAAAAATGGAACAACTATAACTAAAACTAATAATATTAATGCGATTATAAAGTTGTTTTTTGCAAGTTTTGATGCTCTTGCGCCTCTATCAAGCATCATATCGATTATTCCAGCTAATACGAAAAATAGTATTAAAGTTGTAAAACCTGATGTGAAATCTAGTCTAAGTACTGGTAATTTGACAAATGAGTATATTGCAACTATTATAAAAGCAATTCCATACGATTTTAAATATTTTTTCATTTTTTCTCCTTCCAAATAAATTTTATTTTTTTTTAATTTGTGATATACTAGACAAGCATATATATCAGAATAATTTTCTAATATTAGACAATTATATTATATAATCATATATTTTTAAATACATTTTGTACTTATATATATAATTCTACTTAAAAAGTTAATGAACCTTTAGCTTTATTAATTATTTTTTCCAAATATATAAAAATATAAACTATTTTTTCCAAAATAGTTTATATTTTTATATAAAATGTAGATATCTTATATTTAGTAGACTTTGCTAGAATTTATAAAGAAAATATTTATTATAAAGTCTTTTATATATATAGATTTCTTTTAGATATATATTTAATTTTTAGATATATATAAATTTGTATATGTTGTAAAAAAAATTTATTTAATTCGTTATTTTACTTAATTTAATTAAATATACTTTATTTTTTTTCAATATTGAATTAAAATTAATAATATGAATTATAATAAATTTATACATATTAAAATTAAAAATTGAAAATGAGAGGTAATTATTATGTCAAGCGAAAATAATCGTACTAACTTTATAAAAAACATAATTAAAGACGACTTAGCTTCTGGTAAACACGATTCTATAATAACTCGTTTCCCACCAGAGCCAAACGGATATTTACATATAGGGCATGCTAAGTCAATTTGCTTAAACTTTGGATTAGCTAACGAATTTAACGGAAAAGTAAATATGAGATTTGATGATACTAATCCTTTAAAAGAAGATGAAGAGTATGTAAACTCAATTAAAGAAGACGTTAAGTGGTTAGGATTTAACTGGGATAACTTATTCTTTGCATCTGACTATTTCGATGAAATGTACAAAAGAGCTATCGTATTAATCAAAAAAGGTAAAGCATATGTATGTGATTTATCTCAAGAAGAAATAAGAGAAACTCGTGGTACTTTAACTGAACCAGGTAAAGAAAGTCCATACAGAAATAGATCTGTAGAAGAAAACTTAGATTTATTCGAAAGAATGAAAAATGGTGAATTTAAAGATGGAGAAAAAGTTTTAAGAGCTAAAATAGATATGTCTTCTCCAAACTTAAACTTCAGAGACCCTGTTATATACAGAATCTCTCACAGCACTCACCACAATACTGGTGATAAATGGTGCATATACCCAATGTATTCATTTGCTCATCCTCTAGAAGATGCTATAGAAGGAATAACTCACTCTATCTGTACTCTAGAATTTGAAGATCAAAGACCACTTTATGATTGGGTTGTTAGAGAATGCGAAATGGAAAGTGTTCCAAGACAAATTGAGTTTGCTAGACTTAACTTAACAAACACAGTTATGAGTAAAAGAAAATTAAAATTATTAGTTGACGAAGGTGTAACTGATGGATGGGATGACCCTCGTATGCCTACTATATCAGGTGTTAGACGTAGAGGTTTCACTCCAGAAGCTATAAGAGCATTCTGTAATGAAATAGGTGTTGCTAAAGCTGACTCTACAGTTGACTCTAGACTTTTAGACCACTTCTTAAGAGAAGACTTACAACAAAAAGCTCCTCTTGCTATGGCAGTTTTAAAACCTTTAAAATTAGTTATAACTAACTATCCAGAAGGTCAAACTGAAATGTTAGAAGTTGAAAACATGGCTAAAAATGAAGAAGCTGGTACAAGAATGGTTCCATTCAGTAGAGAACTTTACATCGAAAGAGATGACTTCATGGAAGAACCAGTTAAAAAATACAGACGTTTCTTCGTTGGAAATGAAGTTAGATTAAAAGGTGCTTACTTCGTTAAATGTACAGACTTTGTAAAAGATGAAAATGGAGAAATAGTTGAAATTCACGGTACTTATGACCCTGAAACTAAGAGTGGTTCTGGATTTACTGGAAGAAAAGTAAAAGGAACTGTTCACTGGGTAGATGCAAACAACTGTGTACCTTGCGAATTTAGATTATTCGAGCCATTAATATTAGATAATGATCCAGAAAATGAAGGTAAACACTTCTTAGATCAAATAAACCCTAATTCACTTGAAGTTTTACAAGGTTATGTTGAACCAACTCAAATAAAAGACGCTAAACCACTTGACAAATTCCAATTTGTTAGAAATGGATTCTACAGTGTTGATACTAAATACACTACTGATGATAAATTAGTATTCAATAGAATAGTTCCATTAAAAAGCTCTTTTAAATTAGAAAGTAAATAAGCTTAAATAAATATAAAAAAGGAATCCACTTTAATGTGCGATTCCTTTTTTATTACTTTATTTTAATTTAAATCTAGGTTTATATTGTGAAAGCTCTTTATTCTTATATGTAAAAGCATTTTTAGGACAAATATTTATACATCTTTGACAAAATAAACAATCCTTAGTATAGCTCGCAACTTTATCTATTTTTATACATCCAAGTGGACATGATTTTTCGCATAGTTTACAATTTATACATTTATCATTATCTATATTGATTTTTTTGTTTATTGATTTTATAAACATAGGATAAACCATTTTATAAACTAAATTAATCATAAATACCATAAATTTATTTCTAGGGTATAATTTCGTTTCACCGTCTAAAAACGATTTTAAACTAGCTTCTATAATATCATTGACATTAGTTATCATTTCATCTTGTTTTTCGTCTTCTGTTCTTTTAAAAAAGAAATTATACACGTTATTTGGCATAGGAACGTATATACAGTAAGTTACGTTTAAGTTTGGCATATTATTAATAAAATGTTGATATGCAGTTGAATCTTTTTCAGATGCCTGTGTTGCAAATAACATACATTTATTTTTATAATTTTTTAAATTATCTTTTGCATATTTAATTAAAATTTCAGGATATCTATCTATATAAATAGGTCCGCCTATTATAAGATATTTATAGTGAGTCGGTATTATTTTGTCTTTTTCGATATTTATTAAATCTAATTCTTCACCCCATTGTTGTAGTTTTTTTGCTATATTTTGAGCTACAAATTTTGTATTCCCAGTTCCAGAAAAATATATAATTCCAATTTTATTCCCCATAATACCACCCCTATTTTATATTTTTATTCATATCCTAAAAGTTGTATTCCATCTTTAATACATTCTATTGTAAGAGGGAAATCAGGCCCTTTTTCACCATCTATATCGGTTCCAAGTTTATCTTCACATTCAATAGTTACTTTCTTAGTTTTGAAAAATAGTATTTCATTTTCGTTATACCCTTCAAGATGTTCACCTTTTAATATATTTATTAAAAGCGGCAATGTCTTTGGTATTGGCATCCCCTTTACGATAATTACATCTAAGTATCCATCATCTATCTCTGCTTTGTAAGCTAGATTTATATTTCCAGCACTCTTTCCATTAAACACAAGCATAAGATACATATCGCCATCATAATTCATCTCGTCTGAAGTTACTTTAATTTTAAATTGTCTCATATTTAAAGCTTCTTCAATTCCCTTTATATAATAAGAGACTTTTCCGATAGTGTTTTTAAAATCTGGATTAATTTTTTGCGAAACATCAGTAAACATACCAGCACTAGCGACATTTATAAAATATCTATCGTTTATTTTTCCTATATCGACGTATTTAGGTTTTGATGAAATTATTTTTTCAATACACTTTTTAACATCGTGTGGGTAATTTATAGCATTTGCAAAGTCATTTGCAGTTCCAGAGGGCAGTATTCCTATAGGAATGTCTATTTCTAGCTTTTTTATTATATTTATAAGTAAATCTATAGTCCCATCGCCACCAGATAATAATACATGGTCGTAATTATCATCTATATCCCAAAAAGCGTCCTCATTTGGACGAGTTTTTGTAAGTCTATACGGCACTACACAATATCCATATGCTTGATATATTTGAATTATAGTGTCTATTTCATTTTTTATTCTTTTATCTCCTGAGTTTGGATTATAGATAAATTTTACTTTTTTCATAATTCCTTGCAATATCTCCTTTTCTTATTTTATTTACACATTATAATCAATTTATTAAATTTATATGAATAGCAATAATATCTTAAAATTCAAAAACTATTTTTTTACTCTAAGAAGTCTATCAAGGTATATTGATTTTACTTGGTCCCTTGCTAAAAGTTGTTTTACTGGAGACATTTTTAAAATTGCAGAAAGTATAGAAGCCATGACTCTATGATTTTTAAAAGCCTCAGTTTCTGAAATAAGATCTAGCAAAGTCCCTTTTTCAATCGCTTGAAGTACTACTCTATGTACTGAACTCGATGGAGTTATTATTTTTTCTTGCCTTCTTTTTAAAATTATACTTCCCTTATGGCAATTTCTAGCGCAAACCCCACATCCTAAACATACGTCATAATCTATATCTACCTTTTTATTTCCATTTTCGTCTTTAATTAGACTTATAGCATCTATTGGACATGCTTTTTCACATTTGCCACATTTTACACAAGATTCATCATTTACACTTGGGTAAAAAGCTGTAGTTTGAACTGGATGCATATTACCGAATTTTTTAGCTGCTAAAAGTGCCTCACAACAACATCCACAGCAGTTACAAATGAATGTAACTCCCTCTCTTACATTTTCACCACATTGAACAAGATTATGCTCATAAGCTTGATGTAAAAGCTCCTTGCATTCAACAGCATCAACTCGTCTTGCGTAATTATTTTGTATTAGTGAGTTTGCAGTATTTCCAAAAGTCATACATATATCCATAGGTGCATCACATGCCATGCCCATATGTTGCATCTTATGTCTGCAATAACACATACCAACTGCTATATGTTTTGAACTTTCTATTATATGAGTTGCCCTTTCAAAATCAAGTATATCGACTTGATTTTCATTAGTTAATACTTCTTCTTGAACATAAACTCTACCTAATTTAGTTTCTGATGAATAAAATAAATCCTTTATAAAATCCTCTTCAACATTTAAATATTGATAGTAAAGTTCTGATAGTAATTTTTGATCTATATCTCCCCTAGTTCTCATAAGAGCAAATTCTATAAATCCTGCCATTGGTGGAGGTAATATGTATTTTTTCCCCTTTTCATCTTCAATATCTAAAAGTATCGCCCTTGATGCCAAAGTATCTAGTACTTTTAGAGCTTCGTCATATGTCATTGTCCAAATTCTAGCTGCTGTTTTAACCCTAAAAGCCCCTATTGGAAGTTGTGATACTAAATCAGCTTCTCTTTCTGTAAATAAAACACTAAGTATTTGATAAAGCGTTTTTGATTCAGGCGCACCTTGTGGAAATTTATTTAATCTATCTACTAAATTTTTGTATTCTTTTTTTGCACTTATATGCGACATTTTATCATCTCCTATTTCGTTATATTAAGTAAATCTCTAAGTATTGCAGCTGCTGCGTTTAGAGGTGATGATGCACCACCTGTTACTGTTATATCCCCTAAGATATCTGTTTTATAATGTACCCCTTTATTTTTTCCATCTACAAAATAAAGAGGATGATATTTATCTATTGATATCGGTTTTACTTCAAATTCAAAATTCCCGTTTAAGTAAAAGGCTCTCCCAATTAATTTTGTCTTTTTACCTGAAAAATTATCTAATAACAAATCATTTAATTTTACATCTGTTATTCCTTTAATGTCTAATTTATCAAATTCAAAGTCAACATCCCATATAACCTTGCTCAAAATAGCCATTTTAATCCCCGTATCAATCCCCAAAACGTCTAGCGAAGGATCTTTTTCTGCAATATTTAAATCTTGAGCTTTTTTCAAGGCATCTTTGTATTCAACTTTGTTTTTTAACATTTCTTCTAATATAAAGTTTGTTGTCCCATTTAAAACACCTATAATTTCTGTAACTTGTGCTCCTAATACATCCTTAGTCCCAACATTTATACTTGGAAGTGCTCCCCCTGTTGTACATCCTATTTTTAACTCTACATTGTTTTTTAGAGCTAAATTTTTAAGATTGTTATAGTAAAGCAAAATAGGTCCTTTGTTTCCTGTTACAACATTTATTTTATTTTCCAGTGCACCTTTTATATGAGTGTATCCTGGTTCACCATTTATTATATTTGTGCTTGTAAGCTCTATTAAAATATCTACGTCTTTATTTTTTAATATGTCTTTAAATGATATATCTGACCATAAAGGATGGTTTTGTATTTTGTTATTTGAACTTGTGTATTTGATTATCTCATCTATATCAAGTCCATCTTTATTGTAAATGCCGCCATCTCTTTTTATAACGTATTTTAACTTTGTATTTTTAGGTAACAAATCTTTTTTTATTTGTAATAATTTTATAAAAGATTTCCCAACTTCCCCAAAACCGATTAAAGCAATATTACTCATAAATCCTCCTTTTTAAATTTACATAAGTATTATTTTATACATATTTTCCCAAAATTTCTACAGTTTTGCAGTATATATTGAAAATTTTATAGATATATCTATATTTTGCAATAAAGAAATCTTTATTCTAAGCAAAAAATACCCCCAGCTATTATAACTGGGGATATTTCTCATTCTGTATATGTGTCATCTATTTTAACTTCTTCAACTTCAACTTCAAAATCATTTTCGTTATATGTATCTATAATGCTATTATCTTCATATGTGTCGTGTATTTCTATATATTCATTCTCACTAAATTCATAGTTCGTAAAATCTCTCATAGCATACCTCCATATTCTTATTTAATATAATTATACTATTTTTGCCATGCAAATATTGTAGTTTTTTTGTATAAAAATTATTTTTTTCATAACATATTATTATATATATTTTTATTATATTTTTTACAATCTTTATTTTAAACATTTTAAAAAGGAGTATAAATCTTGCAGCTAGATTTATACTCCTCTTGACACTTTATCGTGTTTGGATGGTGAATTATCCTTTTTAAAATTTTAATTTATTAATTTAAATAAATCCTAAATAAAGTTATTTTTTAAATTGTGAACTATTGATTTCCGACAATTTTTTTCAATGCTAAACCTGCAGTTCCTAAAATAACAACAAACGCCACTGACATAAAAATCCAAGCTACACCAGTCATAATCGTTACCCCCTATACTAATTTTGGTTTTAGATTGCTTTTATTTTGTTAAGTTATTATTATATTGTTAATTAAATTATATAATAATTTTCAGTAAATTCAATATATTCTGATTAATTTTTACGTAGTCTTAACACGTGGAGTTTTATTTTACAATTTCTTAACAAAACGCTTGTCTTTTCTTTACACAGTTTTAACATATTTATATGTATATTATCATTGTAAAATATTTTTTATATGTGATGTATATTTTGTTTACATTATAATTTATAAGTTGACATTTTTCGATATTACATAGAATATTTGAATTTTTTTATATAAGCTAAAAAAAATTACTAGAATATAAACTCTAGTAATTTTTTATCATATATTTTTAGCAAATATAAATTATTCACTAGTATCACTTTCAGATTCAAGCGTATCAAATTCTTTATCTGTTTCTATATAATTTTTTAACTCTCTGTAATCATCTAAAAAATCATTTGTTCGTTGGTTATTATTATCTGAATACTGCGTATAATTACCTTCGGGATAAATCGCTAAATCATAAAAATCAGTATATGAGTTGTATGAATTTGTTACAATATTTAATAAGTTTGATAAATCCTCACTTCCTTCTGGAATATCTTTTAATTTTGTATATAATTCCTTTATACTCTCATCATATTCTTTTGCTTTTGAAATTTGTGAACTTTTATCATCAAATGCGTTTTGAATTGCTACGTTTATATCTGATCCATGTTTATGTTCAAATATATTTTCTTGCCAATATTTTTGAGTTGTATCTGCTATATCTTCTAAATTAATTCCTGCTATTAATAAAACTGCTTGATATGTTTTTACAGATTCTAAATATTCACTTCTTGCTTCTGCTTGTTTTTCTGCTTCAATTGAGTTATTTATTAAAATTGCTACTACTATAATTATTGCTACTGATATTATTCCAATAATATATTTTTTCTTAGATTTTGATTTAGTATACTTATTAATCTTTTCGTCATTTTCTTGTTTTTGATTTACTTCTTTGCCATCTACTTTTGTTCCACATTTACCACAAAATAATTGTCCTTCATTTATTACTTCTCCACATTTTGTACAATAAATTTTATTACTATTTTGTTGTGTAATATGTTCTTGTTCATTTTTATCCAAATTAGTATTTACACTTGTACTATTTTCATTCAAATTGCTTTCTTTTAACTCTTTTTCATTTAAATCACTATCTTCTCCGCACTCCATACATACATGTTGCAATTCATCAAAACAAGTTTTATGATATACACTTTTGCATTTTTTACATTCTACCTTATCTCCTTCCTCTATCTCTTCATCACAAAACATACAAATATCTTTTTCATCTCTCATAGGCCCTCACCTTTCTTTTGAATTCTTAACTTATAGTACATGATACTCCCCATACATAATCTAATAAGTTATTACATAATTCTATACAATAATTTATAATTCCTCTATTATTTCATTTTAAATTACAATACTTTTCACCTTCGCTTATTTTAGAAAGGCTCATTTTAGAACATATTCACTATCTCATCTATATAATAAAGTAATGAAAACTTGAAGGTTGGTGATAATATGGAATTTACTCCAGATAAACTTGAAATTACGCTTATAGAGCCTGTAACAGAAAATGGACCTGTGGAAGGTAGAAAATATACTCTTACACATTCTGATGAGACTGGGATGCTTTTTTTAGATATAGGCAATGTATATAATTACTCTGCAATAGACCAAGATTTGCGTGATGAGGTTTTAGGTAGATGGCTTCTACCTGATAATGCACCTCCTATGCTAATTTTTTATGCATATGTAGGTTGTGAGGACTTTGAAAGTGCTGCTAAACGTTATAAAATATTTAAATCTCATATGGAAATGGCTTTAGCTGCAATAATCTATGGTGATAGCGTATTATTTGATAATTTTCCTGAATTAGTCAATGCACCTATTTACGTTAAATTCGATTCCACAGTTCCAAATTTTAATAATTATGAATACTACGGTAATGTAGAATATTTTATATCATAAACATCAAAAAAGGCTATCGCATATTAATGCAATAGCCTTTTTTCAAAACTTTAAATTAAGCGTACATCTCTTTTAATTTCTTTTGTATATCTTTATTTTCAAGATAATCTTCTAAAGTAGTTTTTCTATCCATTATTCCGTTTGGAGTGAACTCTATTATTCTGTTTGCTAGAGTTTGTATCATCTCGTGGTCGTGAGAAGAGAATAATAATACTCCAGGGAATTTTTCTAGCCCTTTATTTACTGATGTTATAGACTCTAAGTCTAAGTGGTTAGTTGGGTCGTCTAAAACTAATACGTTAGCGTTTGAAAGCATTAGTTTCGAGAACATACATCTAACTTTTTCTCCTCCTGATAAAACGTGAGCTTCTTTTAATGCTTCTTCACCACTGAATAACATTCTTCCTAAGAATCCTCTTATGAAGCTTTCACTTTTTTCTTCAGAGTATTGTCTTAACCAGTCAACTAGTGAGTATTCGATACCATCGAAGAACTCGTTGTGGTTTTTAGGAAGATAACTTTGAGAAGTTGTAACTCCCCATTTGAAAGTACCGCTATCTGGAGTGTCAAGTCCCATTATTATGTTGAATAATGCAGTTATAGCCATTTCATCTCCCATGAAAGCAACTTTGTCATCTCTATCTAATCTGAATGTTACGTTATCTAAAACTTTAACACCGTCTATAGTTTTTGTTAATCCTTCAACTTCTAATACTTCGTTTCCTATTTCACGCTCTGGAGTGAATCCAACGTATGGGTATCTTCTTCTTGAAGGTTGTATTTCTGATACTTCTAATTTTTCAAGTTGTTTCTTTCTTGAAGTCGCTTGTTTTGCTTTAGAAGCATTTGAGCTGAATCTTGCGATGAACTCTTTTAATTGAGCTATTTTTTCTTCAGCTTTTTTGTTTTGATCTTTCATAAGTTGTAGAGCTAATTGACTTGATTCATACCAGAAATCGTAGTTACCTACGTATATTTTGATTTGACCAAAGTCAACGTCAACTATATGAGTACATATTTGGTTTAAGAAGTGTCTATCATGTGATACAACGATTACGATAGAATCTTCAAGTTCCATTATGAAGTTGTTTAACCATTCGATTGATTTGAAATCTAAGTGGTTAGTAGGTTCGTCAAGAAGTAGTATTTCTGGTTTACCGAATAAAGCTTGAGCAAGTAATACTTTAACTTTTTCTCCACCTTCTAATTCTTTCATTTGTTTGTAGTGTAATTCTTTGTCTATTCCAAGACCCATTAATATTTTTTCTGCATTAGTTTCTGCATCCCATCCATCAAGTTCAGCGAATTCTCCTTCAAGTTCTGCAGCTTTTATACCATCTTCTTCTGAGAAGTCTTCTTTCATGTATAATGCATCTTTTTCTTTCATTATTTCGTATAATCTAGCATGACCCATTATAACAACGTCTAAAACAGTATCTTCATCGTATTTGAAGTGGTCCTGTCTAAGAACTGACATTCTTTCTTTTTCAGTTATGCTTACACTTCCTGTGTTTGGTTCTATATCTCCAGCTAATATTTTAAGGAAAGTAGTTTTTCCTGCACCATTAGCACCTATTATTCCATAACAATTTCCTTTAGTAAACTTTAAATTTACGTCTTTATATAATTCCTTATCTCCAAATCTAAGTCCTACATTAGTTACTTGTAACATTTAGTTTAGTTCCTTTCTTTCAATATATTTAAATTTTACACAATAAGATTAATATTATAATAAATTCATTTATAAGTCAATAATATCTTAATGGAAAAATCCCACGCCATAATATTTTTTATGTGTGGGATTTGTATTATTGTATATATTTCTTAATTTATTAAAATTATATATCTTTTTAATATAATTTGATATAGTAGATTTTTGTTAATTTCTTAAATAAGCTATTTTCATAGTTTTTTGATCTTTTGCTTTTTCGTTATATGAAAATACCATATCTATATTAGATTCTGTTATATCTTTTAGAGCATTTATTACTTCGTTTAAGTAAATTAAAGTGTTATCTCCAGCAGCCTCACTGCATTCTGCAAGTAAAAGACCTTTTTTAAGCGTTAACTCACCTTCACTTTTGTAGAAGTCTTCTTCTAACATTTTTGCAAGCTCAGCATGATTTTTATCAAGCTCGAATTCTTTAACTGAGTAAGACACAGCCCCTTTGCTTTGGAATATTTCTTTTAAGTCACTTAAATCTACGTATATTAAAGTTTCTTCGTCCATAGCTTCACTTATAAGATTTATCATATCCACTGTAGTTTCTAAGTTGTATTTGTTTAATTTGAACTCTTTATCTACACCTATATCTTCTTTATTTTCTTTTAAACATATATCAAGTCCTATGCATAAAACTCTTCTTTCTTGTGCCATGAAAGATATTGCTTTAAGTATATTCACAACATCTTTGTCTGAGCTATCGTATAACATATATAAAACTTCTATTCCGTCTAATAAGCCTCTTACGAACTCTTTGTCTACGTCTTTAGTTACTTTTATATTTTCAAAGCTAGCATTTTTTTGTAAATTATGTTTTATATCTTCTAAATAATTTATTGCTTCTTCACCTACTGCGATTACTTTTGTGTATTTTTCTTCCATATCATTAAGCCTCCTTTATATTAAAAATAGATGGGTATTTAGAACTTATAATTTTAAATAAAGGAACACCAATAATAGTTACAACTCCAAATTCACCTATTCCAACTTGTAGCATACTAAGTATAAGTGGGTATTTAAAGAATACATTTAACATAAGTCCTATTATAAGTGCATTAATAAGTACTGGCCATAAAGATGCTACCCAAATAGCATATTTGCTTTTTATAAACTTAGGCGTAACGTAGATTAAATAAGCACTTACAAATGTTGCAAAAGTACCACATATTATATCAGCAAGACCATAAGGTCCTAATAAGTTTGCTATTAAACATCCTATTGTTAAACCGACGATATAATCAGCATTTACAAATGCTAAAAGAACAAGCACTTCTGATAATCTAAATTGAACTGCTCCATAACTAATTGGATTTAATCCAACTGTTAAAGCTGCATAGATAGATGCAACTATCGCTGTCTTTACTATTCTATTAGTTGTCAAAAAATCTCCTCCTTCATATATAGTCTTAAATGAATACATTTCATTAATAATCTTATATTATTTAAATATTACGTATATGAATTATATTACAAAAAAGATAATAACTCAATATTTAAATACTTAGTTATTTATTTCCAATTTTTATAATTTTATTCACAATATTCTTGTCATATAATACTACACTTTATCATAAATTTGAATAGATATCTTATAAGAAGGTGTTATTTATGAAAAATTTAGAACGTTATAAAAGAAGTATAAAGTCAGAAGCCTTAAGCAGCGTGTTGCTTTTAATTTGTACAATAAGCGCACTTTGTATTGCAAACAGTTCTTATGAAGGAATTTACAATAAAATCATTTTTGATAATTTATTTTTCAGGTTTCCACTAAATGAATTTATAAATGATTTTTTAATGTTTTTCTTCTTTTTAAATGTAGGACTCGAAATTAAAGAAAATATCTTATATGGAAATTTATCTTCTATAAAGAAGGCATCTTTTCCAGTTATTGGTTCAATCGGTGGGGTCATCGTCCCCGCAATAATATTTTTTATTTTCAATTTTAGAACTGATTACATAAACGGATTTTGTATTCCAATTTCCACAGACATCGCATTTGCAGTCGGCATATTTTACATATTTAAAAACCATATAAATCCTCAAGCTAGGTTGTTTTTACTTACACTTGCCGTTGTCGATGATTTGATTTCGATACTTGTGATTGCAATATTTTTTACACAAGATATAAATACGACTTATTTAATTATAGCAATTTGTGTAATGCTTATTTTAATTGTAGCAAATAAGGTGTTTCATATAGAAAATATCCCTTATTATATTTTCAGCGGACTTATTTTGTGGTATTTGATAAATTGTAGCAATGTCCACCCTACAATAAGCGGTATTTTGTTAGCTATATGTATACCTGCCAAAGCTTATAACGGCAAAAAAAGTGTATTAGAGATTTTGCAAGAAAAATTATCTCCTTTTACAAACTTTATCGTTATACCTTTATTCGCATTTGTAAATAGTGGTGTTTCTTTAGATATTACTACTAATTTGGGGGCTAGCGAAAGACTTTACTTTGGAATATTATTTGGGCTTGCATTCGGAAAACCACTAGGCATAACTTTATTTACATATGTTTTTGCAAAATTAAAACTTGTAAGTAGACCTAAAGATCTCGATTTTTACTCTGTATTTTTAGTTTCATTAATAGCTGGAATCGGATTTACGATGTCGATATTTATGTGTGAACTTACTTTTTCATATGATTTTGAACTTATAAATCTGTGTAAATTCGCAATACTAAGCGCTTGTATTTTATCGGTTGCCTTGACTTCTGTTTTTATATTTGTAAATGAATTTTTAAAAAGTAGAAGACATAATTTTAGATTTGCTCAAAAATAAATATAAATATTATTTCATGAGAAAATATAGAATTTTTTCCATATTTTGTGTACAATATATCTGTTACAATAAAAAGGGGAGGGACGATTATGCCACTTAAAATACCAAAAACATTACCAGCATATTCCGTTTTATCAAATGAAAATATTTTCGTCATGGACACAGAAAGATCTATGCGACAAGATATAAGACCATTAAAAATAGCTATACTAAATTTAATGCCTCTTAAAATACAAACTGAAAACCAACTACTTAGATATTTATCTAATTCACCTATACAAGTAGAAATAACTTTACTTAATGTAAAAAGCCACGAATGTAAAAACACATCAAGCGAACATTTAGATAAATTCTACACTCATTTTGACAATATTAAAGATCAAAAATTCGACGGATTAATAATAACAGGGGCTCCAGTTGAACTTTTAGAATTTGAAGAAGTTGAATACTGGGATGAATTAGTCGAAATTATGGAATGGAGCAAGAAAAATGTCTTCTCAACTATACATATATGTTGGGCCGCACAAGCTGCACTATACCATTATTATGGAATACAAAAACACGTTTTAAAAGATAAATTATCAGGAATATTTGCACACAAAGTAAATAATCCATCTGCAACTTTAACAAGAGGGCTAAACGATATGTTCTACGCTCCACATTCTAGACATACAGAAGTTAGAAAAGAAGACATCTTAAAAGTAGACGAATTAGAAATTTTATCTGAATCTGAAAAAGCAGGAGCATTTATAATATCTACTGAAGATGGAAGAAAAATCTTTGTAACAGGCCATCTAGAATACGATACTGACACATTGCAACAAGAATATGTCAGAGACTTTAACAAGGGTATGAATCCACTTATACCTGAAAATTACTATCCTAATGGAGATACACAAAGCGAACCTGTAAACACTTGGAGATCAAACGCCAACTTATTCTATGGCAACTGGTTGAATTACCAAGTTTATCAAAATACACCATATGATATTAATAAGATTGGCGAAAAGATGAGTTTACGTAGTGACTCGTATGAAGCTGATGAAGATTAGTATTTTTTGAACGCTGAAAGTTTTTTGGCGTTCTTTTTTTGTGGGTATAGGATTCTTTTTAACGACTTTGTGATGATTTTTATTATTAATTTTTTAGTATTATTTCCTACTGGGAATTTATAGTTTTATTGTTTTTAGAGTATAAAAAATAGAACAGTACAGTCTACTACCCTATATAAATTCAATAAATATCTATGTATATTAATCGAATCTAAACGACTTAACCTCTGAGTCTTTTAATGAAATATACTAATTTTCTTCAAAATAATCATTATCTATTCTTTTTACTTCATAAGATTTTTCTAAAGATACCCCTACATTAAATTCAATCATATATTCTGCTAGTTGTTGTCCATCAATTAAAATAATTTTTTTATTATTTATATTTTTACTATACTCTTTAGCCTCTTTAGTAAAAGTAGATGTAGTTATAAATATTCCTTTATTAGCTCCCGGTGTATCTAATGCCCCAGAAAACTTTTGTATTTCTGGTCTTCCAACTACAGTGTCTGTCCATCTTTTAGCTTGTATATATATCATATCTAATCCCAGTCTATCTTGATTTATAATTCCATCAATACCACCATCTCCAGTTTTTTTAGTTGCTCTCCCTGCTTCTTCTCTAGAACCGCCATAACCCATTTTTATAAGTAAATCGATTACCATTCTCTCAAAAAAATCAAACGAACAGGTATTTATTTTATCTAGTATTTCATCAGCTAAGTTTAACTTCAATTTTAAAAATGCATCTTCTAAATTTTCTTCTGGTGTTTTACTTTCAACATTCTCATCATTATTTCCATTTTGAATATATTTTTGTAATGATTTAGATCTATTTTTAAATTCTACAAATTGAGGATATCTTTCTAAGTCCTCCAAAGTTATTTTAGAAGGTTTAGATTTTAGAAATGCCAATCCTTCTGATGTTATTTTTACTTCACCACGTTTTGGATATTCTACTAATCCAGCTTGTTTTAAATATGTTTTAGCCCAAGCAATTCTATTACTAAATAATTTAGTTTTCCCATTAGATATTACTTGTTTTTTATCCTCTTCAGAAAGATTAAATTCTTTCTCTAAATGAGATATATACTCTTTGCTAGTATAAACCCTTTCATCTTGTAATAAATTTAATAGTGGCAGTAAAATTTCTATATATTTAGGTATCATAATAATTCTCCTTTAGCTACATCTTTATATAAAGTCCATTTTTTTACATAAATATATATTCTTCATCAATTTTTTTATTCCTTTAGTAAAATATTAATTATATTAAAAAATACAAAATTTGAACTCTACACAATTTCCATATATTTACTATACCCCAAATAAACTATACAATTTATTATTAGAGGATATTTTTTAGAAAGAGTGATGTAAAATGGAAAACAGTAAAAATAATTGTTGGTTTTATCGCATTTTGATTTATTCAATAGGGCTTGTCGTCCTTTCAATCGGAATTACATTAAACACAAAATCGGGACTTGGAGTATCTCCAATCATATCTATCCCATTTTCGATATCAAGTATTTTTAATTTAAACTTTGCAACTATGACATTTGTCGTATATACAATGTTTGTAATAATCCAATTTATAATAAAAGGTAAAAACAGACAATGGATAGACATCTTGCAAATACCTTTTAGTTTATTATTCAGCGTTCTTATAAACTTTTTCAACGGGATTTTTCAGTTTAATTACACTACATTATGGCAAAATCTATTGCTTCTTTTAGTTGCAATAATTGTGACATCTATAGGAGCTGCTATGACAGTAAATATGAAACTTGTTCCAAATCCTGCCGATGGGCTCGCACAGGCTGTTGGTGATTTATTAAATAAGGGGCTTGGCTTTGGCAAAAATACAATCGACTTATTTTCAGTCGCTACAACATGTGGCATTGGATTGTTGTTTACTGGCAATGTCGTTGCAATTGGGCTTGGAACTTTGATCGCTATGATTGGCGTTGGACGATGTATAGCGCTTTTTAATTTTGTTTTTAAGAAAAAGATGGATGAGGTTTCTGGACTTGTAAATTATGAAGTTGAGGTTGAAGTTGCACAGACAAATTAGGTTATTAAACATAAAGTAAGGGGTCTAAATACATAGATCCCTTATTTTATATATATTTACTTTTCAATTCGGTACTAATTAATAACTTTAAAAAATAAATCCTTACTATAATCCTTTATATCAACAAAGTTAATAATATTATACTTATCTTTAACTTCCTTAAAATATGAATTTATTAAATATTTTTCAATAATCTTATTTGATGCTTGATTATCATCTAATCCATTCCTAGAAAATATCCACGGCTTTTCTAAATGTGTCATACTTACAAGAATACTCGTATTATAACACCCAAAATATTTAATTACAGAATCAACCACTTGCTCTTCAATATAATTATCTAATCTTATATCGTCATCTGAACTTATTCCTCTACCTTTATAATCTCTATAATAATCGTATACTTCTCTATAAACTGGTCCATAAACCCATGCTTCACAATCATCTTCAAACAAGTTTTTTTCTGTAAACATATTATAGAAAGCTTGAGAGTAGTATAATAGTTTTTGAAGTGCTAGAGGCGTTACATCATACATTTTAGATATTATATACTTTGATACTCTTATAAGCTTACTATATTCTGCATCTATACAAACTTCATTAGATTTTAATTTTTTTATTGCCTCCATAGTTTTGTTATATGCAACATTACTTATATTGCCTTTATTAGATTCAAGTAAACTTAACATCTCCTCAACATCATCAAGTATTAATTTTAACTTATCTGAATATTCCTTATTAGGTAAGAATCCTTCTAAATACCTAGTTATTGTTAAATCTCCCCATCCTAATAATTTAGACAATGGTCTTTTACCTATATCATATTTTTTCATTATTTCTTCTATCTTCTCAATACTTATAAGGTCTTCCACTTTTCTCGCTGCTGAATATAATGTATTTAAATTTTCATCATTTATTTCACCTACATAAACTAATCCACCACATTCCTTACAATATGTTTCTTTTTTTACGTATTTTATTTCATGACCTCTAACTTTTTCTGTTACTGGTATATTTTTAATTATATACTCTGTATCATCTAAACAGTTTTCACAAAAAGCTATATTTTGTTTATTCATAAATTCTCACCTTCTTATTTAAAGTAATACCTAATTTTTTTATTTGCCTTATGAAAAGATATTACAACCATTAATTCTCCTCTTTTTCGTTACTTAAATACAAATTTAATATATGTATTTACCAACTCTTCTTTTCCTGTCTCAATATCCATAAGGTCATATATTTTTCCAAATATATATACTGTTTCATCTTGAGTTTTTATATCTCCTTCAGATTTACAAAAATCAGTATATACTAGACTTTTTATCATATTTACTTGCCTCGATTTAGTTAAGTTGTATCTTTTAATAAAAATTTCATTTTCCTCTCTATTTTCATTTCTAGATATAATAAATTGATCATTATTGCAACAGTTATATGCTCTAATTAAAACATACTCTATAATTTCTTTAGTTATCATTAAAATCTTTTTCACTTCTTTCTATATCAAGTTGATAAATATGATACATTTTTACTTTATTATATCACGTAATCATTTTAAAAATGTATCATATTTTATTTTCTGTATCATTTTTTATAAAATTATGTTTCTTTATTATATTTGTAGCCTTAATAACTGAATTGTATACCCTAAAATAAAAAAGACACAGCGATTAGTACATATTATACATACCATCCTGTGTCTTTCTAATTATATTTAATTATCCTAAAAGCGCCTTATCACTAGCAAATTCTTCCCCACTAGCTTCCTCAAACTTATGAAGCAAATCCTCCACAGTAAGTTTCTTTTTCTCTTCGCCTTTAATATCTAAAATAATATTCCCATCCATCATCATTATAAGGCGGTTTCCGTGGGCGATTGCGTCTTTCATATTGTGTGTAATCATTAGTGTTGTTAGATTGTTTCGTTTTATAATTTCATCTGTCGTTTCTAAAACTTTTGCGGCAGTTTTCGGGTCAAGTGCTGCTGTGTGTTCGTCTAGAAGAATCAGCAAATCCTTGATATTGTGCAAGCAAAGCACCAGAAAGTGCAACTAAAGCATTTGATAACATAAGTCCTATAACACGATTTAGACCAGTATTTATACCTTGTGCACGATCCATTGCAGCATTGCATCCAGTTGTACGAATAGCTGCTCCTAATTCTGTTCCAAAGAACCAATATAATACGCCTATTAAAATAATAATTATAAGTGCTACAATAAATAAAGTATTTTGTAAAAGAGGGATCTCTTTAATATAACGTAGAGATACAAGTAAATCGAATTGATCTACGTTTATCTCGGGCAACTTTTTTACAATTTATTCCAGTAAGCAGTATTTTGATTTCTAACAAAAGACTCCTTATATGGAATTAACCAAAATAAGGAGTCTTTTCATAATTTATAGGATATTATAATCCTTTTATATCAATTAAAATTTTATAACCTTAGGTTCTTCAGTAAATGAATATATTGTAGCAGTCGCATTTTTTAAATAAAGAACTTCTGTATTATCGTCATCAGCACGATAAAGAGTTTGTAAGTTTGGATAACTGTCTAACATATGTTTTTTAGGTTCAACTCTATCATCTCTTACCACTTCCCCTGCAACACGTATCCATTTTTGACCATCAAAGGCACATATCTCTACCTTAGGATTTGCTTGCATTTCTTTTGATACGTCTTTCACTTTACCAGTTTGAATATATAATTTGTCTTCAAATATGTCTATAGTTCCAAAAGGACGAACTCTCGGTTGATCTCCTTCTACAGTCGCTAGGTAGTATGTACCACAAGCTTTTAAAAATTCATATACTTCTTGCATTTTTTTACCCCCTGATATTATTGTATAGTTTTATTATAGTACTTTTTGGGGGATTTTGTATTTATTTTATTTATTATGTTTTAATCTTCATCATAATCTGATGAGTTAAATATATCTTGACTAAAGCTTGTAATTTCAGCATCATTTTGGTTTAATATTAAATCTTCATCTACATATATTTCATTTTCGTTATTATTGTCAAATATTTTTTTTATAAAATCATACTCATCAATATGATTATATTCTTCTTTGTATGCTTCAAATATTTCTTTTATTATTATATCTAAATATTTTTTAACTTGTATCTTTTCTTCTTCTAAATTTTTATCTTTTATTTTTTGATATCCTTCAAAATATTCAACAATATTGCTTTCTATATAATCTCTTTTCACTTCTATTTCAATATTACTTCTTTCTAAATAAGAAAAATATTCATCTAAAAGCCATAATCTTCTTTCTTGTGTATCTCTCCAAAATAAATCTATAACATTTTTATAAACTAAAGCTTCTTCTTTACTACCTTCAGGATAAATTGATTTTACTCCACCCATAAAATCTGTAACTTTTTCCTCTTCAAAAATTTTATCTTCTATACCTAAAATATATTTTGGTACAATATTATTTTTTTCAAAAGCTTTTTGTATATATAAATTCGCATTAACTTCATCATTACAAATATGATAATATAGAGCTTTGTTATATAACATAAATGTACTTTCATCATTTTTAAATTCAGAAACAAATTGTTTAGCTTCTTCAAGTCTGTTAAGTTTTATCAAGCAAGGTAATATTCTATGTCTAGCGCCAAACATATCTGTTTTATCTAATTCTAAAACTTCTTTAAATGGTTGTAATGCATCCTTAAAGTTGCATCCAACATAATTAAGTATGCCTATATCAAACTTTAATCTTAAATAAGTCATTGTTTCATTGTTATCAAGAAATCTTCCATGTAAATTTTCAAAAACATCATCTGGAATTTTATTTCTAGCTTCTTCAAGTAAATATTTTCTATTTTTAATTGTAACTTTTCTAAATTGTTGATTAATATAATCTTCTATTGCTTCAAGAACTTGTAGCGGAAAATCATAAAAATATTCACATATATCATCTATATTTGTTATGTCTTTAGCACTTTTTACATTAGTACTGAAGTTAGACATTATTTCATAAGCTGCATTATTTTTAAGTTTAACATAACATTTAAAGTTTTTTGGCAATGCTTTTCTTATTTTATCAGCATTATATTTCATAATATCGTATTTTACTCTTATTATAAGTTTTGCCATTTTTTCTTCAGATATACACATTTCATCATTTTTTCTAACTTCTGACATCTTAAATAGTCCACTTTCTTTTGCAATTAAATATAAAATTGCCCCTGACCATTCTTTAGCCTTTCCATTATCCATTGAAAAATTTGAAACGTAAGATAGTTTATCTACAATTAATCTTCCCATTGTTTCAAATTCTTCAGGAAATCCACAAATACAAAGAAAATCTATTAAATCTACAATTTCTTCTACTCTTATTTTGCTAGTCATATTAATACCTCCTTTTTTGTTTTCTTAATATTATTGTAGTATATTTTTACATATTCTTCGTATTTTTTCGAATTTTCTTAAAAGTAATTTCTTACAAAATTTTGTCGATGTTTACTTGATTATACATAATTTCATCTATTTTTACAGCAAAAAAACTGTTCAAATCTTTTTAATAATTATATTAATATTTAATTTATTGATTTTACATATTTTTCATATTAAAAACCCCGACTATCAGATTCATCTAACAGCCGGGGCTCTATCTTTTTATATAAATATTATTAATAATTTTCTACTTCATTTTTAGCATTCTCAACAGCTTCTAATATATCTTGTTGATCTTGATTTGCTCTTTGGATTTCTTGATTCGCTCTATCAATCACACTGCTGATTTCATTTCTAGAGTCTTCTAATTGATTATTTAAATCTGCTATAGTTGACTCAAGCTCACTTTTTTCGTTGTTTAATTTAGTTATTTCAGATTTTAAGTTCGCTATTTCAGATTTTAATTCTACATTTTCGTTAGACTGATTTTTATTTGCATTTTTTAATTCTTCTAGTTCCTGTTCTAACCTTGAAATTGTAGCTTCTTTAACTTTTAAAGCTTCTTTTAGCTCTTCGATTTTATCTTCATATTCCATAGCTTTTATGTAAGTTTGAGTATAAAGTTTATCTTTAAAAACTATTAAATCATTTAATCTATTTATTTCAGATTGAGATGTTTGTAAAGTTTTTTCCAACTCGGTCATTTCATTTCGTAAATTAGATAATTCCGTCTCTAAATCTCTTATTGTTTGATTTAGCCTTTTTATCTCATTTTTTAACTCATCTGAATCTTCTTTAGATACTGTATTTTTTAATTGTTCTTCTAATTCTGAAACTCTATTTTTATAAGAATCCCTTTCATCAGTTAATTCTTCTACTTTTTCTTTTTTCTCTTCTAGCTGTGATTTTACCTTTTCTAAATCTTCTTTTAACTTATCTCTTTGTGCAGTTACTTGAGATACTTCATTCTTAGCTTCTATCGCAGTATTTTTAAGATAATCTATCCCATTTATTATTTTTGTTTTTTCAGAATTATAAGATAATAATCCACCTATTAAAATACCCGATGCGACTAACGCTCCTGTTTTAGCAAGTTTTCCTAATATCATATTCCCTTCCTTCATATACCTATATTTTACGTTTTAATTCATAACTTTCCCTAATCTCATTCATTTTAATATGTTTTTAAATCTATTTCAATAGTTTCAATCATTTGTAATAAATTTACAAAAATACATATATTTGGAGCGATTAGACCATGTTTTAATGGGTATTTATATAGATTCGATAAAGTCTCAAATTTCCGCGCGGTTATAATTTTAGCATACCGAAAATAATTCACACTCATACGAATATTATACAAAACCTAAAAGCACCATAACATAGTAATCTGTCTCTATGTTATGGTGTTATTTTAATACCTATTACAATTAATTTTCTTAATTTAAATCAAAAAACTAATCTTGTGTCTTAAAAGATATTTCAATCTTCTCAGCTCTAGGTTTTAATCTAATACACTCAACTTTTGCCTTCTCAAACATAAACTTAGAAGCCTTTGTTGAATCGGTATCTTTATATTTATCTTCTAAATAATAAACCTTTTTAATCCCAGACTGAATTATATTTCTTGCGCAGTCATGACATGGGAATAAATTTACATAAATGCTGCATCCCTCTAAATTCTTGCCACGCGCATTTAAAATCGCATTTTGTTCCGCATGAACAACATATGGATATTTCGTATTTAAAAAATCACCTTCTCTTTCCCAAGGGAAATCCTCATCACTGCATCCATTTAAAAATCCATTGTACCCGATTGATACTATTCTATTATCGCTGTCTACTATACATGCACCAACTTGTGTAGATGGATCCTTACTTCTCATACCTGATAATAGAGAAATTCCCATAAAATATTCGTCCCATGATATGTAATCTGTTCTTTTCATATTGCCTCCGATGTAATTTTTATGTATTTTACTATTTATATATTAGTATAACCTCATTTTGTTTGTTTATCTATACCTAAATAAAAAAGACCTCTATCAAACTAATTAACAAAGGTCTTTTTTTATATGAACTATAATACTCTATACTATAAATTTTTATAATGTAACTTTAGTAGCTAACTCTTCTAAAATTTTTATACATTCTATCTTTTTATCACTATCTAATGAATTAAATATAGTAACTATACTTTCAATATTTAATTCATTCACCCTTAGTTCAACAAGTTTCTTTATTTCATTATATAAATTTATAGTTTCATCATATAAATATGTTGGTAAGGCTCTGTTAACTTCTAACCAACCAAAACATTCTTCTGTTGACCACTTAGAAATAACTTGTTCATCAAACTTAAGATTTTTGTCTGTCCATTTTTCATTTAAATCTTGTATTTTTAAGTCAATTAAATTTATGCACTCATTTAATATGCTATCTGAACTTAATATGCAATCTTCTTGATAATTTTTATATTTCTTTTTTAAATATGCTATTTCTTTTTTCTGGTCATTATAGTCATCTAATTTTTTTATACTGTCTAAATCTGTAATAATTAATTGTAATGCTTCTCCTATTTCTTCTATATCAACTCTATCTATACTTTTTAAGTTTCTATTAAGAATCAATTTAATATCAGATAATAAATTATTTGCATCTTTAATAGATTTTAACTCTAATGATCTATCAATAATATTAGTTATTTTATCCATTATATTATTTAGTTCTTTTTTTACTTTATCTAAATATAAATCTAATTCAGTATCTAATTCTATTTTATCTTGACTACTTAATAATTTATTTTCTTTAATTCTATTTTTATAATCAGCTAAATTCTTTTCCCAATCTAATAATAAATCTTGATTAGTATATTCAGTTATATGTATAGAAGTTGTAAGTTTTTTTATATCTATTTTCATAGATTCTCTTTCTTTTATTAAATTTAGATTTTCTGTCTCTTTTTCAAGTCTTGTTAAAGTTTTTCTAGATAAATCACGATAACCTAATTTATCTAAATTTTTAGATAAACCTCTCATCCATTTATCATAAGCATTGACGCTACCGATTTGTTTACATTTTGCATTATGATTTAAAAAATATTCATACTTATTCTCTATAAACTTTCTACCTCTAGATGCTAGAATTTCAAATTTTTTCATTTGTGATGGGTTATATAAAAAATCTTCATCCCCATCTATAGACTCTGTTTTTTCTTCACACTCTATAATAATAGGTAGTATACGCTTAAACTCTACTCTTTCTTGAGATTCTTCTAAAACCTGTTCTTTATTTGCTATATCTTTAACTACTTTTTCATTTACAACATATCCATGGTTCACCATTCTTCTACATGATTCTACCCTAATTTTTAAATCTTCTCTTGGTTCTTCTTCTTTTAATAATTCCTCTAACTCAATCTTTAAGTTCGGACACTCTGATGCATAATTATTATTCTCTATTGATGTACATATTTTTTGATACTTTAGAATATACCCTTCTAGATTAACTTTTTTTAATTTCGTAGATTTCAAGTATTTAAAGTCTAAATTTTTCTCTTTAAAGAAATTTACAGTCCATTCTGAAGTTAGTATAGCTGAATTATTTTGATATATTTTGGTTTCCAATTTTTTTAAAGATATATATATAGATATTAGCATTGAAAAAGAATAGTCATTCATACCATAAGGCAATCTAGTGTATTTTAAATATAAATTATATATACTAACTTCTTCTTTTTTATCTAAAATTTCATCAATTTCATTAAAAATATATTTAACTTTGGGATTCTGAGGTGATTTTATCTCATAATTTTCAGTTAATGCGCCCCATCCAGTTACATTATTTTGTATAACTGCAGATACTCTATTTTGTAACTCTCTTGGTTGTAATTGTAACCATTGATAATTTAACCCGCTAGTCAATATAGTTCTACATATATTTCCATGATTTTTTTTAGCTGGAGTTAATGTTTTTTTATCAAATCCATCAAATGCAAATGGTATTATTCTTTCATATAGATATTCAAATTTCTCTAGACATAATATTTTTAATTTTTTCTCACTTTTTACAACTCCTTTTTCACTTACTATAAGTCTCTCTTTTGCAAGAGAGTCAAAGTTATGTCTAAGATTTTGTGTTGTTTTTGCAATAAAATTATTTATAAATCTAGAAAACTTTGCTTTTTCTTCTTCTGTAAATCGAGTTATTACGGTAATGTTTATAATTTCATCTAGTAAATATTTATTCTTATCATCTATTAATATAAATATAATTGGATTTTCATGTAGTTTTAACTGCACATACAGTTTTTCTATATTTTGAATATTATCTACTTCAGAATTGTTATATATATATATAATTCTTCCCTTTGGTTTATCTGGTGAAGTTGATAACTCCATATCGCTTTTTAAGTTTTTTAAAAAAACATCGTCTATCCTTAGTGAAGTTACTATGTCTTGCTTATATACCCATTCATTTGTTTTTATATTATATTTTTTAGAAAATGCATTATCATATGAATTTGTTAAACCTAATTCCTCTTTTATTTTTGGTGTTAAGAGAAGTTCTATTTCTTGATTTTCAATTTCTAATTTTTTCTTTCTAAGAAATCGTTTAAAATCATTCATTCCAATTGCATCTTCAACAAAATCAAATGTACTATTTTTTTCATCATATTCTATAATACCATAATTGTCTTGTAGTTGATTGATTGCCTCTTCTATAAGAACATTTGCTTGTCCTGTTATATATTTAAGAGCTAGCAAAACATCTTCTCTATCTACTGTCCTAAAATTGCCTAATTTTAAAATTAATACACCAGATAATACATCCAACTCTATTTTAGATAATTTTTGATTATATTTTATGTATATACTATTATAAATTACACAATTTTCACTTTTTTGTCTTCCTTCATTCTCTGCAAGTAATAACTCATTAAAAAAATCGCTTTTTATAATATCTATAGGTAAAATTTGAGGCAGTATGCCTAATTCTGTTATTTCGCTATTTTCAACATATTCAAATGAATTAATCAAAAAATTGATTGCAGATCGTTGTTGATACCAATCAGATAAATAATTTAGCATCCAAGTTGTAAGAGGATTAAATGGATATATACCTTTTAATATAATGTCATCAAATTTATTTTTATCTTTCCAAATACCTCTATTTTTAGAAGTAGGTAACCAATCACTAATTTTATTAAAAAGTAGGTTATTGTCCTCTTTATTCTTATCTTTTTCTAATTTTTCTAATATAAACTTATTATATAAATATTCATCTTTTATCTTTATTAAATGTGCAAAAATTGTTTCTAAATTTGAAGATAAATAAACTTTTTCTCCAGATTCATATCTACCAATATATCTACTTATATTAGAAGTCTTATTAACTCTAGATAAATATGTTTTTAAATCAGATTGTATGAATCCAGCAAATATTATATTATTACTACTATCTTGTATAGCTTCAAATATTTGTTGTAAAGCTGAATCCCCAGCTCTATTTGGATATGCAGATGCATATTCTATATATCTTCCAAATTCATCAAATAATATTAATACTTTATTGAATGGTGCATTATCTCCACACATCTTGTCCACAATATTTTTTAATACATCAGCAGAAGATACGCCTTCATCCCATCGTATATAATTTCCAGTCATCAAATTATATACTTCATTTATACTGTCAAAGACTTCATCCTTATATATATTATCTATTAGATATTGTTTTAAATTATTAGAAACTATATTTTTTGTTTTTGCAAATCTAATAAATTCTTCTTCAAATTTATCAAAATTACGTTCTACAAATAATCCTGCTATATTATAAGCTTTAGTGTATTCAGAGAATATTTCTTCACTATACCCATAATTTTTTAAAACTTGCTTAGCTGTGTTTAATATTTCATAATTCAAATTGAAGTCTTTCATACCATTTAAAACTATTACTAAATTCGGCTTTATTAATTTAGACTCAATCTTTTTTGCTATATCAATATCAGCTGACTTAATTTGTTTAAGTATATTTTGTGCATCTAAATCATCGTTTGTTCTAGAAAATAAAGACCCTAATGTTATTGCTAAATGCGATTTACCAGTTCCATATCCTGCTATAGTAAGAACTATTGGACTCCCCTCATCTTCATAAAGTTTATTTGCTATCATGTCCGCATAACTACAAGTATCCATTAATTTATGAGATTTAAATTCTATATCCTCTTGTGTAACGCCAAAGAAATTTGGTCCATGAAAAATAAAATTTTCTGATATAATTTTAGATTTATCTTTATCATAATACCAATCAGTTTGAACCGCTCCTCCAAATACTACATCCTTTTTTAATGTTAATATATTATTAATATTAGCCACTCTTAATTCCCCCTAAATTATAACTTATAAAATTAATGAGTATAATTCATTTACTATACTTTCACTCGATTTATTAATTATTAAAGTTATCGGATTTAGCTGCCTATTTAAAGTTATTATATTCATATCATTTAACTTTTCAAAAACCATAAGTGTTAGTTTTTCATCCCAACAAAATCCTCTATTCCATGCAATTTTTTCTATAATTTCATCTATTGTAAACTCTTTTCTGTCTTTATCTAACCTTTCTAAATCTTTTATTAAGGTATATGCATATACATAAATACTATCTTCATCATATATATTTTTATTAAATTTTATATTATTACTTTTATCACTATTTTCATCAAAATAAATTAAATTTAATGAAGCTAGTGATTTTTGATTTTTATAACAACTTTTAAATGCTGATATTCTAGTTGTACAATTAAATCTTTCTTCTATTTCCCTTAAGATTAAGCTTTCTTTTATATTGTCCCCACATTTTTGAGGCATATCTCTAAAAATAAGATTCCACAGTGTAGCTCCTCCTGTTTTTGAAGTTAGAAAATAATTACATACTAGCTTACTTATATATTCTAAGAAATATAAATCTTCTTCTTTAATAACTTTCCCTAAATCAGTAGTATATATCTTATATCTCCCGTTATTTCTTTCAAATTCTATTAAATTCATATATTTTGAATACATTATATGAGGTTCAACTTTTCCAGAACTTTTTCCTGTCGGTATCCCTGTTAATTCAGATATCTCTTCTTTTGTGAGTCCTTCACAATCATCTGCTATTTCTAATATTTTCGTTATATAATCAAAATCTGGACTAAATGTACTGTGAAAATTTAAATTTATATTGTCATTTTTTATCATTGTTCTACCCCACTATTTAAATAATTTATTATATCATATATTTCATCTTCATCTATATATGGTGATTTAGTACGTACAAATGTAGAGCTCTCTGCTGTTTTAATAAGCATATCACCTTTACCTAGTAATGATTCTGCCCCTTTGGAATCTAATATTAAACTTGAAGCATTTGAGTCTGTTACTTTTAATGCAATTCTTGCTGTTAAGTTATTTCTTATTGTAGTAGTGATGATATCTGCCCTTGGAGTTTGAGTTGATATTATCATATGTATACCAGCTGCTCTTGCTTTTTGAGCTAATTTTTTTATAGAATACTCTAATTTGTCCTTAACTTCTTTACTATCTTCTATCATAGCTCCAAATTCATCAAATACTAGTAAAATACGCTTTTGTTTATTATCTGGGAATTTTTCATTATAGCTAGCTATGTTTTTAACTCTTGATTTTCTAAATAATTTATATCTTTCATCCATTTCCTCAACCAATGAATCCAATACTTTAATAGCTTCTTCTGGTTCTGTAAATATATAATTATTCTTAGTAAAAGGACTATCTTCAAATACTGTTAATTCTACTTGTTTAGGATCTATTAATATCATTTCTATATCATCTGGTTCATACATAAACATAATAGATACTAACATAGAATTTAATAAAACACTTTTCCCACTACCAGTCTGACCAGCTATAAGTAAATGAGGAGAATTAGAGTCGTTTAAATCAATCATTTTGATATTTCCTAATAAATCTTCACCTATTAATACATAGAACTTATCTTTATAGTCATAATACTTTTCAAAATTATTATTTAATTTCGTTAAAACATTCGCCATTTTTACAGTGCGTCTTTTATCCCTTACAATATCTATATTTACAAATCCTTCTTCTATAAATATTAAAGGTTTTTCATTAACTCTAAGCCATAATTTCATGTCTTCAGAATATTTTTCTATTTTATTAAAATCTACACCTGTTCCTAAAGTAGCTCTTATTCTTATAATATCAGGTCCGATAATAAAATCATCATTTTTAACATTTATTTTTACTTTTCTTATATTTAATTCATTTTTTAAATCATTTATTTTTTTTCTTATATCATTTTCTTCTTCTACATCTTGAACATAATCATCCTTTGTCATTAATAAATCTATAAAGTTCTTATGTTTTTTACTCAAAACAACATCTTTATTACTCTCATTACTTTCTTCACCTACTTCTATATCATCTATAGAAATTTTATTATCTTCAGTTTCATTATATACTTCTCTTTTGTTATCTTTATGCTCATTTGATATAGATTCTTCATCTATTTCACAATCATCGACAGCTGTATTAAAAGGCTCCTTATATTGATTATTAATTTCTTCATCTTTATTTTCATATTCATCTTCTATTCCTGTTAACATAAATTTAAGCGATTTATTTCCAAATGATTTTATATTTATTGAAATAGTATCATCTTCTATAGATGATGTATCTACATATTCCTCATCATCTCTTTCATCTGTATAAAATGCATATATATCATTTTCAAACTCTATCTCAAAATTACCGTCATTTATTGCCTCTAATTTAGTATTTATAAATAAAATCTGCTCTTTATCATTAATTCTCTCTGCACTATTTTCATATGCCAATATTCTATATAATTGATTAAACCAGAATTTCTTTTCAACTGATGAATTATTGTTATCCCATATTCTTTTTAATATTTTATATCCATTAGTAATTTGAATCTTTGCTTTATCTAAATAGTTATAATTACCTCCAGATAATTTACATTCTATTATTTTAATTTTTATTTTTAAATTATTATCATTGTTTTGCTCTTTAGGAATTTCAACAATTAAAAAATCTGGTCTATATTTTTCTTCTCCATCTTTTTTTAATTCTAATTGATTATCAAATAAATGGCTATGTGAATCTAAATTAACAATTTTTCTTACATAATAATTTTTATTATATTCTACATCTAAAAGTTTTTCTTTTTCAATAGTTAGAATATATGCTAAATAATTACATATTGATTCATCTTCAGGATTTATAGCTGTTATTATTTTACCTCCATCAAGATATAATGCAGAATCAATACATTTTTCAGTTGCTAACTTTAATTGAGAATCGCTCCAATTGCTTAATCTATGTTTTAATCTTCTTTTCAAAAATTTATATAAATTTTTAATCTTATCTTGTTGTGTAGAAATAGCTACATTTATTTCTCCAAAATAACCATTTCCGGTTGAAAATCCTATAACTTTATTTCTATTTAGTTTTAAAATCTTTGTATCTATATTTTCATCAAATATAACAACCCAATTTGCCTTTTTATGAAATTCTTCTATAAGTTTTTCATTTCTTTCAGTTAATTCCACTCTTTTTACAATTCTATATTTTGCATCCGTCGTATTTGGATTTCTAAGGAAAACCATTAATTTTGTATAATTTTCTTCGCATTCAAACTGATTCTGACTTATAGCTACTTTTCTAACTCTTTCCTCATTTGAGATTATTGGCAGATACACTGAAGGGTATCTATTTTCTAATTTTTTATCAAATACATTATTAACTTGTTGTTCTTCAATTTCTTTTTCTTCTAATATATCCTTCACAAACACTATATCTGTATCCATAAAGTTATCATTTATATACCCCTCTATATTTATTCTATCGAATGTTATATATTTTAAATATACTTTTATTTTTATATTCTCATCTTCTGAAAACTTATTTTCAAGCCAATATTGTATGTAATTTCTACCTGTTCCTATATAGTCATATGTATATATATATACATCCATTTCAAAATCTATTTCTAATTTCTTAATTTTAGTGATTACATTATATAACCCTATTATTATAGTATTATAATTATTATAATTTATAAAACTTATACTCAGTCCATTTGCCTTATATGGATATACTTTTAAATAATCTTGTATAGCCTTCGAAATATAGGTTGAAATAGGATTATCATTACTTACTTCTTCAAAATCATCTTGAGTCTCAAAATCAACCTTAATTGTTGAACTTCTATAATCATCATTAGATTCTCCATATAATGAATAGAATTCATATGTAGCATTAGAGGTTATAAATTTATTTTTTTCACTATACATAATACTTGCACCAGATGTTATAGTTGCTAATTGTTCAAATCTATTAAATTTATCATTTATAATCTTATTTGTAAAACTTTCTTCACTTTTTATAATTTCTCCTAAAATCTCCATAAACCCATTAGTCAAGTATATATATCGATCTATTATCTTTTCTAACATTACTGGATGATAAGGATTCATTAAACTACCTTTTATGTATTTTAAATTAAATTGATCTGTATTTAAGATTAAAAATACTTTTGAAAATTGATTCACAAGTGATATATTATTATCATTTTTTATATCTTCTATAATAGATGGTATTATATTATTATAAGAATTTATAAATTCTAGTGCATATAATGTATTGTTTTCAGGTTCACATATAGAAGAAAACAATCCCTTTCTATCTATATATTCTATAAATCTAGGGAATTTTTTAGAAAGTTCCTCTATCATTATAGCTGATTGTGAACTTTTATTTTTAAAAAAATTATATATATCAGTATATTGAACTTCTAAATCCTTTATTGAATATATAAATTCTTCTTTATTTTTAACCCCAAATGCGGAATCTAATCTAGAAGAATATCCTATTGGTAGAAATGTCTTATCTTGAATTAATTCTTTAAATTGTCCATTCATAAAATTAAATACATTTATCCATATATCTGTTTCCGAAATTTCCCATTGATATTCTATAGAATCTAAAATTTCATTTTCATAATCTATAAAGTAATATTCCATAACAATTTTTGATTTGGTTTTATTATTTGATGCACTTTTTAAAATACCTTCATCTATCATTCTTTTTATAGAATTTGGACTAAATGGATAAAATAAATCTTCATCTCCAGAGTTTATACTTAATTCAATATCACCTTCAGCAATATCATCTGACATAAAATTATTAAATAAATATTCTATCCCTCCTAAGAATCTAATCATATTTTTCCATTTAATTTTCAAATCATTATTATCCTTTGATTTTGTATTAACTAGACTAACTTCTTCAATATTAATTTGTATATTTTTTATTTTATTTTTATTTTCAATATCAAAATTATTTACTTCTAGTAATATTGGCATAAATAATGCCTTAAAAGGATCTCCTGATATTTTTTTTAATGTTGGAGGGGGTGGAGGATTTGTTCCTGTGTCTTTAGGTCTATAACCTAGCATTTCACTAATTATTTTAAAATCACACTCAAACAATTTAGACTTTATTGATATATTTTTTCCTTCTATATAATTAATTAAATCATCTATTACATCATCAAATTTATCATAGTCAGGAAAAATATTATTAAAATCATTATCTATATCATTCTTTTTATATTGATAATATTTTAATATATTTTCTTTCAAGTTCTTAATTTTTTTATCTGTTAGATACTTATCCAAACCAACTCGTCTAGAAAACTTATATGAATTTTCTATTAAACTTATTTTTTTCTTTTTCTTTATAGCTCCATATTCAGTCAAAATTGACTTTATATTAGGTATTGTCCAATATTCATATAATGTGCTAAATATCTCATTAATTAAATTTAAATATCCTATATTATTAGGTATTGTATCTATAAAATTGCTAAGCTTAAATAAATCTTTTTGTACATATTTAAATATTGATTTATAAACTAAATTTAAAAATCCACTTTCATCTTCTTGTAACTGAAAGCCATTAATTTTAAATAGTTTTGAATAGTCATCTCCAATTTCATCTTCAATTGATGAAGGAGTTATTGCATAGAAATCATCAAGCCCACCTTGATCTTCAGCTATCTCAGTTCCCAATAAAATCACAGTCATTTTATCTAAACTTCTATTATGCTTTAAATTTCTATAAAATGTTAATTTTTCAGTTGATACAATATTATCTTTCATCATCAAGTCTAAAATTGTTTTATTATTTTCATTATCATACCAATACTTATATTTTTCTTGAGATAATTTTATAATTAAATTAAGTTCATCTTTATCAATCTTATTAAAAATATCTTTCACTAGTTTTAAATATATTTCTGGATTTGTAAAATCTTTTATTTTAATAAAAACAAAATTACTTGTTATTCCTACTTGCTTTATTACTAAATCACTTAAAATTTTAGTATATCCCTTCATTATTCCCCTCCGTTTTACTATAGTTATTTTCGACAATGGATGTTGCATCTGATAATTCACGCAAGAATCCGTTATTTCTTAATAACTTTTGAAATTCCATTAAATTATCATTTAAAAATGAAATTTCTATATTATCTATAATGTTATTTTCATCTATATATCTTTCATATTGTATAGGTCCTATTACTATTCCATAATATTCATATAATCTATCTAAAAATGTATCTAAAGTTACTTTACTTTCTGGCTTAACAATAGATAATACTAAGTATCTTATAATAGAATCGTCTATACTAAATCTCATATTATCTCCCTTTAAAGGCACTATAAGACCTATTTCTTTTCCTAGCTTTCTAAGTAATTTATATGAATCTTTATTTGCATCTTTTATTCGTGCCAGTTCACTTTTTGTTTTTTTTGAAGATTTTATAACTATACCATCATTGCTTTTCAAAATCTTAGCAACTGCATCTTGCATATATTCTTCAACTATTTTATAAGATTCTACTGCTAACTTTTTCGTTTTTCTATTTAATTCATCATTAGTAGATGGTATATGAATTAACCACATTGGTCCTATAGTTTCATTATATTTACCTTCTTCTGCTTGTTCTGATATAATTTTAGCTGATTCAGTCATCATACGAAGTATTTGCATGCATATACCAACATTTAATAAGTCTATTTTTTCAAATTGTGACGCTTCACATGATAATAAATTATCTAACTCTTTAGCAGAATATTTACTTCTTCTATTATATCTTATTGGTATCCATTGACACATTTTTTCTTCTTTTAATATATTTCTTATTTCATTTTCAGATTTATTTAGTTTTTGAGATAAAAATAAGTTCCATGTATTATTGATCCATTCTGATAATATTCTTATCTCTGGATATGAATCTATTAATTCAAACAATTTTTTTTGTAATCTATATTTCATTTCACAATCATTCACTAAATATTGCATTAGATGTAAATAGTATACTTCACCACCTCTAGCCATAAAATTATACTCTTTAAATTCAAAATTACTATCTACTAAAATCTTTTTGTTCTGATTGTTCATTTTCACTGAATCAGTATAATTCATACCTTTTCTAGTAGTACTTTTTCCCATTGCTTCTGGGAACATAACTTCTCTGCATATTGGCATTAGAGATTGTGCAAACCAACCTCTATTTTTTGTTACTGCTGAAAAACCATAAAATAATTCTTGAACAATATCTAAAATATCATTTTCACTATGAGTAGAACTCTTTATTCTAACTTTTAATAAATCTTTTAGCTCCTCATAAGCATCCCTATCTACATCATATCTATTCTCTAATTTACTATTTTCAAAAAAAACAAATCTTTTAAATGCTATATTGGGATTCACTGTGTATTTTGTTTGAGCATCTATTCTAAATTTATCAAATCCAGTACTTATTTTTCCATCTTCACATCTATATTCCCCTATAAAAGTTAATAGAAATTCCAAAAGATATTCTGGTACTGTTTGGTCTGTTCTTATTCTTTTCCCATATAATTGTATTTGTAAATTTTCTTGCTTTATATTATTGTTTAATTCTATATTTGGAAATATTTCATTATTATAATTCATATATATACACCCCTAATATACTTGCATGTTATTATCTTCTATTATTATATTGACATTTTCTGTGCCCTCTCTTTTTATTATAAGCAATCTTATTTCTCTATTTTGACTACTTTCATATTCTTTGTTATATCTATAATTATTTAATAAACTTGATTTAATTCTATTTATCCCAACTGTAAAATTAGGATTAAAACTAGTAAAGATCTCTCCATTTTTTATTTGTTCAAAATATTGTATAGTTTGCAGATTAAGATATAACCTTTCATTAGAATTTCCGAATTTTACACATACTCTAAATTTTACATTTGATTCATTAAATACATCTTTTATTTTTTCTTGTACAATTTTTATATCATTATTTTTATTTATCTCTCCTAAAATCAATTGTACATTTTGAACTTCATCTAAATTTTTCTTCAATGTTAAATATAAATTTTTTTCATCTTCTGAAGGGTATACACCTATATACATCTTATATAATCCAATAAATACAAGATCTCTTACTTCATTTATTTCTTTAAGAGTCATCTTACAATTTGCAAAATGGTCATATTTAAAAAATGACTTTGATAAAACATCTTTTATTAATTCATTGTAATCATCATTATCTAATTTACTTAATATCATATAATATCTTCTAAAGGCTTCTCTTATCTCAATTCCTGTTTTATTAGAAAGACATAAATTTTCTTGATTTGTATTAATTTTTTCTTCTAATATATTTATAATATTCTCATCAAACATGTCATATCTTTCATCTACGAATAATTTATAATCAGCATGTAATGATTTTTTATAGAAACTTACTTTATTTAGCTCTCTAATGGCCTTTATATTTAAACTATCCTTTATAATACTTGTCCCTTTATATCCAAAAAATAAATTTGCAAATGAATAGTCAAATAGTACATCATTTTTATATATAGTTGTATTAATTATTTCTTGGCAAGATAAATTTCCTGTAATAGCAAATGATAAATGTGATATTATTTGTCTAACTGTAAGTCTAGACTCATTTTCTTTAAGCCAAAGGTAAATTTTTTTTATAATATCAGAAATTCTATCTTTATGTTCTTTACACAATAAGTAGTTAAAATAAATAGGACACTTGCTATTTGCCTCACATTTAGTGCAACTCTCCCATAAATTATCCTGAATAAATTTATCTAGAAGCTCCTTAACTATATATATATTATCTAATTTAGCCATATTTATAATTGTAAATTTACTTTTTTGTGAACCTATACAAACTTCAATTTCTTTTAAATCATTATTATCCAATCTACTTAATAAATCATTTTCTAACTCTTCAAACTGATCTTTGTTCAAAATACTTTTAAAAGTATTTATTAATGGTCCTGTATTTGAAATTAAAAGTGAAGAAACCCCTTTATCTGCATAAGTTAAAAATCTATTTAATGCCTCTTTCCTTTTTTCTTCATTTAATTCACTCATATCCTTTACATAAAATAATAAATCTTTATATAATTCCTTTTCTTTTAATGATTTTTTGCCCTCATTAAAATATCCCATCTTATTAAGTATTTGTATAAGAATACTTGTTTTTCCATCACCAGCATGTCCTGTTAAAATGATGGCTTTTTTTTCATCTTTTATTAAATAATCATATATGTATTCCCCTAATTTTCGCTCTATTTTTATAAAATCATAATATTCACTCAAAATTTGAGATTCTGCTAAAGCATTTTCATTTGAACTATCTGCATTATTCATTGAATTTAAATAGTCTACAAATTTATTACCCATATTGAATTCCCCCATTATATTTCATACTCTAAATCATCAAATATCTCTTCTAAGGCTTGTAAATCTTCTTCCTCTGTGAAATAACTTAAACTAAACCTAATCGTCCCTTCTGGAAAACTATTTATCAGCTTATGCACTAATGGGCTACAATGTAATCCATATCTTAAAGCTATATTATATTTTTTAGCTATTAATTCTCCCATTGAATCAACTGGATATCCTTTTATTTTAAATGAAACTATAGATCTATGATTATTATTAGGTAAATAAAGCTGTATATAATCATACTTATTCATAATTTCCACTAATTTATAAGTTAATTCATCTTCTTTTTTCCTTATATTTTCCGTTCCTATTTTTTCTATCCATTTTAATGATTGATATAATCCAAATATACTCAAAATATTCATGCTTCCAGCTTCATATTTTGTTGGAATTGTATTTGGCATTTCTAAATTGGCGGATTCAGTTCCAGTTCCTCCATATATCAATGGTTCTAAATCAAAAGATTTATTCATTATAAAACCTGCTATACCATATGGTGCATATAAAGTCTTATGTCCTGCATAGATTAGAAAATCAATTTTACTTTTTATTACGTCAATGTCTTCAATTCCTACAGATTGTGATCCATCTACCATATAAATAGCATTATCATTATATTGTTTAGCTATCTCTCCAATAGTATCTATTGGAGAGATATAACCTATAACATTACTTACATGACTTACTATAACTAAATCTGGAGTATTATTTTCAAAATCGTATTTAATTTTAGAGTAGTCATACTCCCATTTATTTATATCAAATTCTAAATATCTTATATTTATACTATAATTTTTTTTTAAACTTTCTAATGTTCTCAAAACTGCATTATGTTCAAAATAGCTTATATACACATTTTTTATGTTAGAAAAATCTAATCCTCTCAAAACTTGATTAATAGCTATAGTTGCTGAAGGTTGAAATATAACTTCATAGTCATAGTTTGCTTTAACAAGTTTTTTTAACATTTTCCTAACTTCTGTAGCTATTTCATTAAGATTTATTTCATTATAATTTACACCTCTTCCTAAATTAAAACCATAATTTTTATACATATTCATCATATAATCATATACTTCTGGTGGTTTTGGAAAAGTTGTTGCAGCATTGTCTAAATATATATCTTTATGCATAGCATCCCCCTGCTTTTATTGTATTTCTTTTAATAATTCAACTATTATGTATTTTTTTTCTTCTATGTTTATAGAATCCCCATATTCTTCAAAAGTGTCTCTTAAATCATCTAAAAGCATCTCTGCTTTTCTACTTAAAATAATTTCTTCTTGTTTCTTAATATTTATATCTTCATTATTTGGTTTAGTATCTCTACTTAATTCAATACTTCTTTGCTTAATATCTTTTAATTTTATTAACATCTCTTCAGCTGTATTATCATTCCAGTCACTTAAGTAAATACCTAATATCGTATTAGAAAGGTTATCTATATAGTTAACTACATAATTATTATCTTTATTATTTAATATCATATTTATAAAATTATTTATTAATTTACTTGGTATTATTTCTTTTAATTCAAGTTGGTTTAACCATTTATACATTCCATTATTTAAAGATTCATTTGGTTTTATATCAAATATATTTTTTATATCTATTTCTATATTCTTATATAAATTATCTGAATATTGTTCTATATCATTTTTACAATGTTCTATTTTGTGCAATAATTCATAATAATTATTACAACTAAAAATCTGAGGTAAATCTTCAAACAGAAATTCTATTGACCTTTCATCTACTGTCCTAATTTTATTTTTAAATTTAACTATTTCTTTTGATAATTTTTCATATTTGCCATTTCCGATATAAATTTTCTTTACGTCTTTAGTATACTTATTTAAAGATAAAAACCAATATTTTATTGATTTAGTTACATATGATAAATTTGAATTTCTATTTTCTAGTATTTCTTCTTTATCCATAAATAAATTAGATAATTTATTTATATAATCCATTCTTTCATAATTATTTTTAATTAATGTTATTGAATATTTTTCTGGATTTTTATCTACTAAATCTAAAGTTTGACCACTTAAATCATAGATTTGTTCATCATCTTTAATTGATATACAATTTTTATACTTTGAAATAACCCATGTTATAACTATAGGAATAACGCCTCTCTTTAATCCAAATCCATTTTCTGAGCTCATACACAAATCATATAATTTTAATATATTTACTGTATTACTACTTAAAATCATATCTTCTATCTTTGTAAGTAGTTCTAAAAATGTATCTTCTTTCATATTTGACTTACTTAAATTTGTGTCTATATCAAAATAATTATTATTGCTATCACATGGAATTAACCCTCTATTTATAAAAATAGCTCTTAATATAGTAGTTTCTGCACTACCTTTTTTAAGATATAACTGTTTTTCATTGTTATAATTTAATAACATATCAATAATATTTTTTCTAGCCTTAACTATTGCACTAGATAAGTTAGTTTTATTTATCATTTCATTATTTATTTTAACTGCTAATGGATATAGTTCCTCTATTGATTCAGATACCAATTTAGATAAATCTCTTTTATTCCTTACATCATTTCTTTTTATAGTATTTTTAATAACAATATTATTATTTTCAAGATTTAACACTGTGTTCAAATATTCATTGATTCTTTTTTCGTATTGCAATTCTAAACTATTCAATTCATCTAAATTACCATTTTTATTTTTTATATAATTTATGGCATCTAAGTCTAAAATTATTTCTTTAATATTTTGTGGTATCTTATTTTTAATCAAAATAACTTGACTCTCTTTACCTTCAAATTCTATATCTGTTATTTGTTCAGTTATATATATAATTCCATCTTCTTCTTGCTTATTTTTTAAGTCTTGTAATATGTATTGTTTTGATGAATTATCAATAAATTTAACTTTAAAATACCTAAAAATATTATGCTCATCATTATATATCTTAGCTTCTAAAAAAAGATTTTTTACTAGTTTATTTAATACAGAATTAATATTCTTGTTATTATTCAGTCTATTTCTAGCCTCTTTTATTTCATAAAAAATTTCTGTTCTTTCATGACTTACTATCTCTAAAGTACTATCATATTTATTTTCAAATAAGCAATTTTCTATTATTAATTTATCTATTAATAATAGACCATTTTCTCCATATAATTCTTTTATAAGATTTCTATCTGGCTTAAGTTCAGAAAAATTATTTATAACATAAACAATTGCAATTGTTTTCAAAATACTTTTACTTGTCTCATCTTTAAATGTCTTAATCAAATCTTTTGTATCTTTTACTATATCCACAAATTTATCATTTAATCCTGAATTTAAAATACTATTTTCAAAGTAATCATATATGCAATCTAATTTTATTTCTTCATTTCCTTTTTGTACAAAGTACTTTAAACTATTTTCATCATTTTTACCTAAAAAACTAAACAGCGTTCTTTCATTTTGGGCAATTTTTTCTGATACATGCGGTAATGTATATGCAGCTATTGGAGTAAGAGGATATGCACCTTCTATTATCCATTTTTTAAACTGCATATCTGACATTCCTTTAAATAAATTGCGTATATAAATATTATCTTCTAACATTTCAAATTTTTCTTTATTTGCATTCTTATATTTTGTCCATAACTTTTGATCTTTTTTGATAGCTGATGCTATAATTTCATATTGTTCATTTGTGAACTCATTATATTGTATTTGGTCAAATCTTCCTTCTATTGTTTTCCATGTATTATTATTTGAATTGTCTATATTATTAATATATTGAGTTATAGATTTGTGTGATATAAGCAATAAATTTATATTATAATCTTTGTTGCTACGATTGCATAACTCTGCAAAATCTTGAAGCTTTTTTACATCTAAAATTAAATCTTTTGCTATTAAATACTCCATGTATTTACTAAATTCGTCACATAATACATATATTCCTGTATATCCTGCTTTTTTTATTTTTTTTGATGCATCAATATATGTATTAATTAAATTTATTTCATAATAGGGATTAAATTCTTCCCCAGACATAATTTCTTTATATACTTTTTTAAATTGTTTATAAGTATTACTATTATAGGATTTTAATTCTTTAATAAATATATTTATATCTCTATCTATTAAATCCTTAAATTTTTTGAATGTTTCTTTATAGTTAAGTTTCCATCTTTCAATTTTATCTATTGCTTTTTCAAAATAAAAATCTAATTCTATCTCATCTAAATCATTTAGTTCTAAAGCTTGTTTCAAACTATATATAAATAGTTCATCTATTCCTTTATCATATATATTTGAATTAAGTACTACTGGTAAATATCTCTCATCCGAATTTATAAATGCTTTTATATTTAAATATACTTTATTATCTAATTCCTTTGCTTTATCTAATAGTGAATTATAATATTTATTTTGTTTTCTATTATTATCATTAATTAAATTCATAATATATAAAGCTAAATATGATTTTCCTTTACCATAAGGACCAATAATAATTTTAGATTTATTCTTTGTAGTATCACTTTTAAAACTACAAAGAACTTCATTGATTATCTCTACAGATTTGTATGTATGTATATATTCTTTTAATTTATTCTCTTTTTTGTAGTCCATTTCTAAGTTTATGGAATATTGAATATTATTATCATATTGTAGTATATCTTTAATATTATATTTTAAACTATCTTTTATCATATTACTCCCTCAAATTCTATCTATATATATTTTCTAATACCTCTATATTACTTTCATTTTTTATTATGCTTATGTAATTTAACCCTGCTGTTCTTATAAATTTTATTTTGCCTTCATTTTGTAAATTATCTAATATTCCAAGAACTTCAGAAAAATCTAGATTAAATATTTTACATATACTTTCTCTTCCATTAATTATTTCTTCTAAATCAATTAACTCTCTTTCTCCAGCTTGTTCAAGCAAAATATAATATAATAACATAGAATTAGGGAAATATTTTTTACTCTTTTTATAAGTTATATTGTTTCCCTTTATACTGCTCATTTCAATTAATCCTAATTGTGCAAAGGGACTTTCCATGTTATCTTCAGGAGAAGTTATTTCCCTTGTTAAATATGTATTTAATAAACATGTAATATCATCCTTAATACTTCGTTCTACAACAGATTTTTCATAATTACTCTCTATATAATTTTGCAATGCATTAAATAATGATAATCTATTAAACTTCACCCCTTCATATATATTAAAGAACCAATACCACGTAGTTGCTATATCTTCATTTGTAGATATTTTATAATGCAACAATTCCCATGTTTCTATATTTTCTAAGTATTTATCATATTTATAAATTAATTCTCCAATGTCAGTTAACTTATATATATATTTATTTCCACTCCTAACTTGTTCTACTAAACCTAATACTTTTAACCAGTATTTTAAAGATAAAACCATGTTACTTCCTATTCCAAATATATCAGTAAGTACTAAATCTTTGTCTGAAAACACTTTAGGATTCTGTTTTATTTCTTTTAGTCCTTTATGTATCCATCCTCTTCTAATATAAAAACTTTGATGTCCCTTTATTTTCATTTAAAATTCCTCCCATATTATACATTTTTAGTGTATAAAACTTTTCTTACATAGCATCCACCATTAAAATGTGTAATACACTCCTTACAACTTACACACTTTTCTTCATTTATTATATATTTACCATTTTTTATTTTTATAGCATCAAATTTACATACACTTTCGCATGCTAAACACCCCATACATAGTTGATACTTTGTAATTTGGCACTCTACTCTTTGTTTTGTTATTTTTTGCTTATAATCATCCAGTATGACAATTTTTAAATCTGTATCTTTTAAAATACCTTGTATTGATAAAATAGGTTCTAAAGAATTTTTCTTTCTTACTATAACTTCATTAATTGCCTTTCTTCCACTTTCTTTGTCTATCACTCCAAATGGTTTAAACAATTCGTACAATTCTTCTGTAATTGGTCTTTTTAACTTATATTTATATGCATTATGTTGTGTTGTACATACCTCTGATGATATTTTAGTATTTTCAACATTCAATCCATTTCCACCTTGTCTAGCTTTCCACCATCCCTCAGAAGCATAAATTTCTGGATCAGGTTTTCCTATTTTAGTCGCAAAATCAACTAATATGGATTGCCATTTTTCAAATCTTTCTGCTTCATATATTTTATTCATATATTCTGACCAGTCACTGCTATTAGGACAACACCAACACCCTACACGTCTATAGCCTTGTCTATATGCATTATTAATCAATACATTATTGCTCAATATATAAAGCCAAACCTCTGCATCTTTCCAAAAGAATATTGGTCCTCTAACTTTCTGTTTTAATATTTTTGGACTATCATAATCTCTTTCATACTTGCTTCTAGCTACAGATTCACTTTTTCTTATACCATAAAAAGTTAGTATACTTTTTTTATCCTTGAATAAAGCGTCTAATTTTTTACTAATTGGACCAGTTTTAAATATAGTACAACACCATCTCATTAGTCTCGAAGGAGGACCAAATGTATTTATAGTTAAATCCTCAAAATCCTTTTCTTTATTCTTAACAGTTCTTACTATTATATTAGGATTTTTTCTTTTAAATTCTTTAATATATTTATATGTTTCCTTGAATTCAAGAGTAGTGTCTCCAAATATGTGAAGTATATCATTAGTTGCTAAAGCCCTAATAACTAAATGTGATACAACTGTTGAGTCCTTTCCTCCACTAAATGATACAAACATATCATTTATATCATATTTTTCTGATGATTTTTTTATATATTCAATAGCTTCGTCTGTAATAATATCTAATCTTTTTTTATTTATTTTATTAAAAACTTTTATATATTTATTAAAATATTGATATGTATTTTTGGAATTAAAATCTTCAATAATTTTTATAACTTTCTTAGTATCGGAAGATACAATTTTTTTAATTTCTATATCTAAAATATTTCCATCTACAATATATCTGCTTCCCTGTATACTCCAAACATTATTTTGTATGTACTTGAGTGGTTCTCCTAGTGATGCTTCTAACATCAATCTTTCTTCTGGATATACAGGTCTTATATCTGTAGAAATATATTTAACTGTATTATGACAATTTGGGCAATGTAAATTTTTTTCTCCTTCTTCTAATAGAACTGGAGAATTACAATAATCACAATAATATACTTTTATTTGTTTTATTTCTTTCATCGAATATTTTCTCCCTAAAAACTTACTTATAATATACCTTTTTACATGCTTTATCTTATCATACAAAATATAAATTGTCTAATTTTGGATATCTATTTTTTATACTTGTAATTTCTATATTTTTTTTAATTATCAAACTTATAGAATATATATTTTACTTAAAACATTCGATATGTAATATTTCAAATATTTTTCTATAAAAATTACTGCTTTTTATTACACAATAAAAGCTGTATAAAAAATCATAAAGAATTTTTCATACAGCTTTAAATACTAGTTAATATTAATCCTAAACCGCGTCAATAGATTTAAATCCTTTACCAAGTACTTCATAAACATCAGTAACAATAATAAACGATTTCTCATCTAGTTCTTTAACCATTTTTTTAAGCGCGACTTCTTGTTTTTTCTGATTTACAACAACAAGCATTACATTTTTATCTTCATTAGTATATCCACCTTTTGCATCTAAAATAGTAATACCTCTGTTTAATTCTATAATAGCTTCTTGTAAAACATCCTTTTTCTCAGTTATTATAAAGAATGCCTTTGCATAGTCAAATCCTGCTGTGATTGTATCTATGATTTTGACCATTATGTAAAGTGCAATTGCTGAGTAAAGTCCTGTTTCAAAATTCATATTTACTACCCCTGCTAAAACTACAACAGTTCCATCTATCATACTCAAGCATTTAGATACTGGTATACTTGGTATTATTCTATTTAGCATAAGTGCAATTAAATCTGTACCACCAGTTGATGCATCAATTCTGAAAAGTATTCCTAGAGATAATCCGACTAGTATAGATCCTGAAATAGCAGCTAAAAGCGTATTGTCAGTAAGTGATATAGTCGATAATGGCTCTGTTACTTTAAGTGAAAGTGTAAGAATTGCCATTCCTATAAATGTTTTTATTGCATCTTTTTTACCTAATATTTTCACTGAGAAAAGTAAAAGCGGTGTACTTATCGTGAATAATATGTTAGATACTGGAAATCCAGTAAGTTTTGATATTACAACAGATAGACCACTAAGACCCCCCGGTGCGATTGTCTTTGGAACTAAGAACATATTTAATCCAACAGCCATTATCATACAAGCTATTATTAATCCTATGTATTGTATTAAAATATCCTTATTTTTTTTCATGATATAACCTCCTTTTGTTTCAATCACAATTAGATATTATACCATATTATTCTTATTTGTATACAAGTTATTTCAATATGTTTGTATTATTTTTCAGTTAAATATTTTAAGCAAATTTTCTAATATTTAAGAATATTTTTTGTATAAATTTTGGGATTAATATCCCTTTGAAATAAACTCTACTGTAAACGCATATTTTATAAAGTCTTCTAAAAATTTATGTAATACATCTTTAAATTTTTCTTCATTATTTAAGTCTTCTTTTTTAATACTATTTACAATAATCCAAGATGCATCGTCATATTCGACAACTTGGCTTCCTAACTTTTGTATTAAATCTTCTTGTCTTTTTATTATTCCATCATGATTTTTTACATTTCTATATAATTTGCAAATAGATCCACACTGTTTTGCATTAGATATATTTTTTAATATGTATATATTTTCATCTTGTTCTATAGCATCTGATAAATCTAAAAAGTCGAGAACACTTCCCCAATGTTGTAAATAAACAGTAGTACCTTTTATCCTGCTTTCTTCGTCAAAATCAAATACTCCTAGACTTAATTCATATTCATCATTTTCATCAAAATCGCTATTTTGTTTGTCTTTAAAAAGTGCACAACTATATCCATTTTCGCCAACATCTATTGGTTTTGAGATATGTTGTATTATTATTTTATTAGATAAAATATCTAGATTTATCTCTCTTTCCAATTGGCATACCTTTAATATTTCCTTTATTTTATATGCATATTCTTCTTCAATGGGCTTATATTTCAAATTTTGAGTTTCTTTATTTATATAGGCTTCATTATCAAAGTTTTCTTTTATTTTTCTTTCTATATTATAATTTACCGTTGTTAAATTCCCCATTTTCGCACCCCCAAATTTACAATATTGATTTTATTAAATTCTACATAAGCATTGTGTTTCCCTTTTATTTTTACATTTAATATTAATTTTATATATTTTAAGTAAATTTTTCTAAACTTTTATATATAGTTTTTGTTATTTTATCCAATTTTATGTTTTTTATACAACAAAAAACTAGCAAATAATATATCTACTAGTTAATACTTTTTAATATAAATATCTATATAACATCTTTAAGCTCGCTTATGGACATCTTTTCAACAAGGTCATGCATCTTCATCTTATCTCTTAAAAAACTATTGTAGATTTTATAAGAGACTTCTTTATCTCCATAAATTCTCCAGCTACAAACTTCTACAAATTCTTGTTTTCCGTATCCCATAAATCCAAGAACGTCTTTTAATGGATAACCAAGGAAAATCCCTATTTCGTGGGGAAATTCTTCAGATTCTAATCTAAGCATTAATTCTCTCATATATGCTTCGAAATTATATTCTCTTGGATAGCCTAAAAATCTCAAAAAGTTTCTGCATTTTTTATCTAAAAGTCGTCTATTCATAGATTTTTCATTTACAAATAAAACCCTTTTGCTGCCATCGTGTACATTTATAATTTTATATTTTACTTTTTTGCAATTTCCAAAAAAGGCTTCTATTTCGTTTAGTTTAATAATTTTTTCTTCAGGACATCCTGGAATATTTACAATCTCAGACGGCTTTGATCCTAAAATCACAGGCCCGATTAATTTTATTATTCTCTTTATATATGATGAATTTGTTTTATTTTCACAATTTTTATTTTCGCACTTATTTTTACAATCTATCTTCATGATTATACCCTCCGTAATTGATAATTATTATCACCTTAATTTAATTATATTGATAATGATAATAATTGTCAACTAAATATCACAATCATTTATTTCCTCATTTTGGAAGGCTGGTTGTTTTTAATATTTTCTATTATTATATATATAATTCTTTAGATTAATTTTTAAATCACACAACTAAAAAAGCCCAATTGGTTTAATATCAATTGGGCTTAGTTTAGACTATTGTAAATCTAATTTCGCAATATTTTCTTTCATAATAGCTACAGATTTATCGAATTTTTCTTTGTCTTCTTTATCTAAGTTAAGGTCGACAACTTCTCTAACTCCATCAGCATTTATTACACTTGGTACAGATATATAAACATCATCATGTCCATATTCTCCATCTAAGTATGAAGATACACTTAGTATACTGTTTTCGTTATCTAATACTGCTTTAGTAATTCTTGCAAGAGACATACCTATTCCATAGTAAGTCGCTCTTTTTGCTTTTATTATTTTATATGCGATATTTCTAACTTCATCTTCTATTTCGCTTAATTCTTCAAAACTTATTCCTTTGTTTTTCGCTGCAAAGTGATATATTGGTTTTGGTCCACAAAGAGCATAACTCCAAGGAACGAATTGTGAATCTCCGTGTTCACCAATTACATATGCATGTATATTTTTTTCGTTTATATTTAATTTTTCTCCTAATGCAGATCTAAGTCTTGCTGTATCTAGAGTAGTTCCAGAACCTATTACTTTAGTCTTGTCAAAACCAGATAATTTCCAAGCTGCATAAGTCATGATATCAACTGGGTTTGTAGCTACTAATATTATGCCGTCAAATCCAGAAGTTTTTATATTAGATATTATGTTTTTCATAACAGCTATACTTTTATGTATTGTATCTAGTCTTGTTTCGCCTTCTTGTGGTGGTGGTCCTGCTGTTATACAAACAAGAGCTGCATCACTTAAATCACTATAATCCCCTGAGTATATTTTCATTTTACGTGGTGCGAAGCTAAGACCGTGATTTAAGTCGATTGCTTCACCTTCTGTTTTTTCTTTATTGATATCGATTAAAACAAGTTCTTCGCATGTTCCTTGGTTTACCATTGAATATGCATAACTCATTCCAACCATCCCTGTTCCGATAATTCCTACTTTTGATTTCATATACCCTCCGATGTTTTTATTTTAGTTTGTCAATTTTTTGTGTTTTTATTCATATTAAGTACCATTGCGTACATCGATGTTATTTTTTTAACATGACTAATGAATATCTCTCCATTAGTATATTATCAATTTTTTTCTATTTTTGCTATATATTTTTAAGAATTATTTAATTTTATTATAAATCAAATTATATATTTCTGTATTTTTTATTATTCTATCTATATTTTATCAACTTTACTCCATAGATTTTATTAAATGAACATTTGCACGTTCCACATTATTTAATATACTTTCATCATCTGGAACAGTTGGGTCTGGATAATACCAAGATTTAGCTCCAAAATAATTTCTGTATTTTGCTTTTGAAAATACATATCCATATCTCGCAAATATTTCATTTCTTATATACCCAAGGTCTGTTTTTGTATATCTGCTAAGTTCGCTTCTTGTAAGATATCTAGAATCACTGTCTGGAATTATATATTCATTACTGTTGTAGTTGTAGTATGAATTACTGTTATTTCTCACTACTTTATTTGTATTATTATTTGAACTGCTATTTGTTTTATTATATGATTCTAATTCATCTATATATTTAAAGTCATTTTTGTAGTATCCATAAAATACAGCTTTATCTAATTCCTTTTCACAAAGTTTATAATCACCCTCTTTATATGCATTTGTAGCTTCTTTTACATATACATCTACATATAGTTGGTTTAAATCACTACTTTTTAAAACTCCATCTAAGTCTTCTAATAATGATGTTGCGTATTCATCGCTTTGTAAGACGTTTAATTTTATTTTATCAACTAGAAGGTCATCGTATTTTATTTTCAATGCATCTGTATAATCTTGTACTGCTTTCCAAGATTCTACTTCTTTATCTCCTTTATTGACATAATATCCATACATTATACTATCTTTGCTGAAAAAAATTACTAATCCTACTAAAATAACTGCTCCCACTATTATTTTTATAGTTTTATTGTTTGTATTTTCTTGATTCATATTGTTTTAATCTCCCCTCATTTGTATAAATATATTTCTTTCTCTCTATTTATAGTATATCAAAATATAAATTAGATTGAACACTAATTACATTAAATATAAAATTCATTATTGTTATTTTTAAATATATTAAAATCAAAAAAATATGGATACCTCATATAAGATATCCATACTTTTATGTTAATTTTATAAATTCTAATTAATAAGTTAATATTTCGCAACCGTCTTCAGTTACTAATATCATATTTTCCCATTGTGCTGATAATTTTCCGTCATCTGTGTAAGATGTCCATTCATTATCTTGGTCTATATATAATTCATATCCACCTTCGTTTATCATTGGTTCTATTGTGAATGTCATTCCTGGAACCATAAGAACACCGTCGTTTTCGTTTCCATAGTGGAATACGAATGGATCTTCGTGGAAATCAACACCTATTCCGTGTCCACCGAAGTCTCTAACTACTGTGTATCCGTTTTTGTGTGCATGTTCTTGTATAGTAGCACCTATTATACCCATTGGAATCCATGGTTTAACATTTGCTATTGCCATTTCCATACATTCTTTTGTAACTCTTACAAGTCTGTCAGCTTCTTCGCTAACTTCCCCTATTTTGAACATTCTTGATGCATCTGAATAGTATCCGTTGTATATTGTTGATACGTCTACGTTTACTATATCTCCTTCTTTAAGAACATCGTCTTCTGATGGTATACCATGACATATTTGGTCGTTTATTGATGTACAAACACTTTTTGGGAAGCCACCGTATCCAAGTGGAGCAGGTATTGCACCGTGTTCAACTGTGAAGTTGTGAACTATTGTATTTATTTCTTCTGTAGTCATACCAGGTTTTATATGTTTTGCAACCTCGTCAAGTACAGCTGTATTTATTTTAGCACTTTCTTTTATTTTTTCTATTTGCTCAGCGTTTTTTATCATATCTCTAGTTGGAACTTGATAACCAGCTTTTGCGTATTCTTTTAATTTCTCATCGAATTCCATGTGGCATTTTTTATATTTTTCTCCACTGCCACACCAGCATTTACTATTTCTTCCTAATAACATTATTTTCCTCCCTAACCCTTAATTATAGGTTTTCTAAGTATATAATTTTTATCAACTTCAATTCCTAATTTCATCTTAACTATTTGTCTTGCATGTGGGGCAGATTCAATCGGCTCACCATCTTCATTGTACATTTCTAAAATAGTTGTGAACATAGTTTCTTTATAAGGCCCTATTACTTCTATATCGTCATTTACAGACATTTTATTTCTTTGTTCTACTATTATATATCCATCATCTAAAACATCTCTTACTATTCCTATAAAGTCGTAATTTCTTATATATGAAGCTGATTCGTAGTTGTTTGAATTTTTCCCTGGTCTATCAAGGAAGAATCCTGTTGAGAAATCTCTGTGACTTCCCTTTTTAAGTTCGTCTAACCACATAGGATTAAACTCCCAGTTTTCTGGGTCTTTATAATAAGCATCAATTGCCATTCTGTAAGCTCTTACTGTTGTTGCAACGTAATAAGCTGTTTTCATACGACCTTCTATTTTTAAACTTGTTATACCGCTATCAAATATTTGTGGTATATATTTAATCATACATAAATCTTTTGTGTTGAAGAAGAATTGGTAATCTTCGTTGTCTAATACATTTTCATATTCTCCGTCTTTTTCTTCAACTAAGTTGTATTTCCATCTACAAGATTGCGCACAAGATCCTTTATTAGCATCTCTTCCTGTAGTATAGTTACTTATTACACATTTTCCAGAATAACTCATACACATAGCTCCGTGTATGAAAGCTTCTATATCCATATCTTCTGGAGTGTTTTCTCTAAGTTGTTTTGTCTCTTCAAAAGACATCTCTCTAGCTGTTACTATTCTTTTTGCACCTTGGTTATACCAGAAGTTTGCAGCAATATAGTTTGATGTACTTGCTTGAGTACTTATGTGTATCTCCATATTTGGATCTACTTTTTTAACTATATTAAATACTCCAGCATCACTTACTATAACCGCATCTACACCTATTTCGCTTAATTCTTTTATATAATCAGTTAAAGCGTCTATATCCTCACTTCTTGGAATTATATTAACTGTTACAAATACTCTTTTTCCCATGCTGTGTGCAAACTCAACACCCTCTATCATATCTTCTTTTGAGAAGTTTTTAGCTGCAGAACGCATTCCGAAAACTTCTCCACCAATATAAACGGCATCGGCTCCATATATAAAAGCTATTTTTAACTTTTCTAAATCACCAGCAGGAGCTAATAATTCTACTTCTCTCATTGTTTCTCCTTTACTACTTTATAAATATATAAAGTTTTATATATTTAATTGTTTTTTATATTAATTACCTCATATATTGTATTTTTAATCATTATTATTACAAATCTTATACTAGATTATAACACAAAAATGGTGCTTTAATACAGTAATTATCTACTGGTATAAAAGCACCATCTATTTTTATACTATTATACTAGAAGCTCTAGTACTATTATACTACATAAACCATAATTTTAATATAAATAAAATAGCTAAAACAATCATAACACCTGAAACGTGTTTTTTATCTTCTTTTTTAGCAATTAAATTATATAATAAATTTATGAATACATAAGATAAAACTCCTAATGTTAAACCATCACCTATTGAATAAGTTAAAGCCATTCCACCTATTGTTATAAACGCTGGAACACCTTCAGTTATATTTTCAAATTCTATTTCTTTAACTGAAGTTAACATTAAGTATCCAACATAGATTAATGCTGGAGCTGTTGCACAAGAAGGTATTGCTATAAATATTGGTGAGAAGAACATAGCTATTAAGAATAATACACCTGCTGTTATTGCAGTATATCCAGTTCTTCCGCCTTCAAGAACACCTGTCGAACTTTCAACAAAAGTAGTTACTGTTGAAACACCTAACCAAGCACCTATAGTAGTTGCTATTGCATCTGAAAGTAAAGCTCTACCAACATTTTCAACTTTTCCATCTTCATCAACCATATTAGCTTTTGAAGCAACACCAACAACAGTACCTACAGTATCGAAGAAGTCTACGAATAAGAATGTACATAATACTGTTATAAAGTTAAATGCTGTTTCTGGATTAGTAATATAAGTAAAGTCTAATTTATTTACTATTGGAAGTGGTGATTCAAATTTGAATACGCCATTTGGTAGGTATATTCCAAGATTAGCTGCAGCTTCTGGGCTTATTAATGCAAATCCCCATGCAAGTAATGAAGAAATAACTATACCTATTAATATAGAGCCTTTTACATTTTTCTTACTTAAAACTGCTGTAACAACTAAACCTATACAAGTTATTATAATAGCTGGGTTGAAGTCTCCCATTTCGATTAATGTAGATTCATTTGCTACTACTAAACCGCAGTTTTTTAAACCTATAAATGCTATGAATAATCCTATACCACCTGAAACTGCTAATTTTAAGTTCTTTGGAATTGCATTAACTACAGCTTCACGAACTTTAAAAAGTGATAAAATTATAAATATTATACCTTCAACAAATACTGCTGTTAATGCTATATGCCAACTTACTCCCATACCGATTACTACAGTGTAAGCAAAATATGCATTAAGTCCCATACCTGATGCTAATGCAAATGGCATATTTGCTAGTAATCCCATTAAGAAACAACCTATTGCAGCACCTAAACAAGTAGATGTTACAAGTGCCCCTGCTGGCATTCCTGCTTCTGATAATATATTAGGGTTGACAGCTATTATGTACGCCATTGTTAAAAATGTTGTTAAACCAGCCATCATTTCTGTTCTTTTGTTAACGTCTTTATTTGTCAAAATTGGAAACAATTTCTGCATGAATGTTGCATCCTGATTCATAAATGATACCTCCCATTTGTTTATTTCGCGAATATTATTTTAAATTATTCGACAAAAAAAGTCAATAGTACAAATAAATTTTATATAATCAAAATTATTATTCGTATTTCTTGCATATTTTAATAAATCGAGTTTATTCGCTATAATTTTTTATTTAGTACTGTTATCTCTCTATTTTGACACTTTTAATTGAATTTCATCGTATTATATCTAAATTTTTTAAATGGATTTAATGCAAAAAATAAAGGTGCATTGAGAAATAATTTATTTTATTTTCTCCTCACACCTTTATTTTATGTATAATTAAGTTTTACTTTTTATATAAATTCAGTCTAACCATTTTTAACTCTAACTCTAAGCGGTATACCAAGTGAATCAGCTAACTCTTGTGACTTACGTATTTCTTCTTCTGATATTTCATCTACTACTGAAAAACATACTTCTTTTAGACAAGTTTTACAGTCTTTTGCAAAACTAAGCATAGCATCAAATGATTTTATCCCAAATGCAGGTCTTGCAACTTCTAAATACACTTCTTTATTTGGTGCATTTAAACTTATTGATACAGCATCTATTACATCTTTAAGCATAACTGCTGTTTTTTTCTTGTGAATTAAATCAGCAAGCCCATTTGTATTTATTCTTATTTTTATATCTTTCTTACTTTTTATATATGTAGCAAATTCCACAACTTCATTTATTCTCATTAGAGGTTCGCCATATCCACAAAATACAACTTCTTCATAATCATCTAAATCGAATTTTTCAAGTTCTGCTTTTAACTCATCTATTGTAGGCTCGTGATCTAGCCAAAGACTATCACTTCCACCCACGCTATCTGTAATATCTCTTACGCAAAATACACATTTACAACAACATAAATTTGTTATATTTACGTATAAACTTTTTCCTATTGGATATAATAATGTCATTTTTCTCTCCTTAATATTATAAATTTTTATGCACTATAAAACTTTTTGAAGTTTATTTTATCTAAAACTAAGCCTAATATTATAAATGCTATAAAACTACCAATTGGTTGAATCATACCAACTGCAGTAATTGTAAATGCAGCCATTATATTTCCGAAATATAATCCTTCTACAAACATATAAAGTACGCAACAAATTATCCCAGCAAAAAATGCTCCCACAACATTTCTCACAGTTATTATTTTATCGCTTTTATTTGAAAAACACAAAACTAAAATTGGTTTTATTATTAATGTTGGTAAAACCCATATAATTGCCCCTGTTGTCAAATCTGCAAGCCCAGCCCCTATCGCACTACAAGCTATTGCATAAGGCAGTGGAAGTATTGATGCACTCAAATATATAACTGCATCTCCTATATGAGCATATCCACCGTTTGGAGTTGGAATATGAAGTATATACCCTGTAACTAGACATATTATAGCAGCCAATAATGCTGATGTAACTAAATTTCTTGTTCTTACTGATACATTTTTATTTACCTTTACATTCTCCATAGAATTACCTCCTAAAAAATTATATTTAGATTGTAATACAATTTTGTATGTAATTGTTGTTTTTTTCTATTTTTTGCTTTTTGTATTGATACAATTTTTACAATAAAATAAGGGCTGGCACCCTATTTCTAGCATACCAGCCCTTATTAAAAAATATGAATTTTATTTGAAAGAATTGTCTCTAAAATCGTCATTTTTGACTTCTTTATCTACATGTTCTCTTAATTTTCGATGATATTCTTCTTCTTTATATTCTTCCACTAATTCGTCTTTTTTATCCTCTAAATTTTGCATAACACCTTTTGCTTCACCTTTTAAATCAAAAGCCGTATTTTTTATAGTATGACCTACCTTTTGGATACCTTCTTTAACATCATCTTTCATATTCTTCATATGTGTTTTTAAACTAGTCATATTATTACCTCCTTATAGATATTATTATTTTTCCAAAAATAATATAAAATATTTATAAAGAGAACAAAATTTAAATATCTTTTTGAAGCGTATAACCTATTCCTTTTACAGTTTTTATGTACGGTAAAATTATTTTTTTTCTTATATTTTTAATATGTGCATCAACTATTCTAGTGTCTCCAAAATAATCATATCCCCAAATGCTATCTAATAATTTTTCCCTTGTTACTACCTGTGGATAATTTTCGATTAAAGATTTTAAAATATTAAACTCTTTAAGCGTTAAATCAATTATCTTACCATCAATTTCAGCAGAATATGTCTTCAGATTTAATTTAATTTTTTCAAAAGTTAGATAAACCCCTGCTTTATCTTCTTTTGACCTTCTTAAAACAGCCTCTATTCTTTTTATTAATAAATTATACGAAAATGGTTTTACAATATAATCATCGCATAATAAATCAAAACCTTTTATCTGATCGCTTTCACTACTTAATGCTGTCACAAATATAATAGGGACATCTGACTCTTTTCTTATCATCTTGCACATGGAAAACCCATCTAAATTTGGCATTACTATATCTAGAAGTATCAAATTGTAATTTCTGTCTTTATACATCTGTATTCCTTCCAAACCATCATTTGCACAATCTACTTTATAACCATTTGAGGTTAAGAATTGCTGTAATAATTGTTGGCTTTTGTAATCATCTTCTACTACTAGTATATACTTCTCCATCAGTAACCTCCCTACTCAAAAAAAACTTTATTCTAAATACCAATATATTTTATTTTTTGATTAATACCACCCATTATTTATATTTACGTTTTATACGTTAAAACATATCTTTAGGTTTATTATAACATATAATTATTTATAATAATTTATGAATTCGTTTTACTTTATTAAATACCAATTCTATTTTATTGTGTTTTTGCTACTATATAATTTTTTTTATATATATAAAAAGATTGTTAGACTTTGCAATCCAACAATCTTTTAATATTTTGATTCTTATTTAATTTAAATTTTTTAAAGATATTTTCATATAATTGTTAAAAATTTCTAACTCGTGTCATGGTGAATATTACACTTTATTTTTAAACTTATTGTTTTGCATGTATAAAATATTTTATATCATTAAGCATTATAAGGTTTAAACTTTCTTAATCTCAAAGCATTAGATACAACAGACACTGAACTTAAACTCATAGCAGCTGCTGCTATCATTGGATTTAGAAGCGGACCGCCGAATATATATAAAACTCCAGCAGCAACTGGGATTCCTATTGTATTATAACCAAATGCCCAGAATAAGTTTTGTTTTATATTTCTTATAGTGTCTTTGCTAAGTTTTATAGCAGTTGGAACATCCATTAAATCATTTTTCATTAAAACAATATCTGCTGATTCAATTGCAACATCAGTACCATTACCTATAGCTATACCAATATCTGCTGCAGCAAGAGCAGGAGCGTCATTTATACCATCACCAACCATAGCGACAAAGTTACCCTCAGCTTGTAATTTCTTAACTTCATTTGATTTGTCTTGTGGAAGAACTTCTGCTAAAACTATATCTATTCCAACTTGCTTAGCAATTGCATCTGCAGTGTTTTTGTTGTCACCTGTAACCATAGCAACTTTTATACCTAAGTTGTGTAAAAGTTCAACAGCTCTTTTGCTGCTTTCTTTTACAACATCATTAACTGCAATAATTCCAGCAAGTTCATTTTCTATTGATATAAACATAGGAGTTTTACCTTGTTTAGCCAATTCTTCATATTTATTTTCAACTATATCTAAAGATATATTTAAATCCTCCATCATTTTTACATTACCAAGGTTTACTTTTTTATTGTCGATTACTGCATTTATACCTTTTCCTGTAACTGAGTTGAATTTTTCTACATTAATTAAATTCATATTTTTTTCTTCTGCATATCTAACAATAGCTTCACCAAGTGGATGTTCAGATCCTTTTTCAGCTGATGCAGCTAATTTTAATATATAATCTTCGTCATAATCTCCATAAGTTATTATTTCAGTAACTTTTGGTTTACCTTCAGTGATTGTACCAGTTTTATCGAATATTACTGTATCAACTTTATGTGCAAGTTCTAAAGCAACACTACTTTTTATTAATATTCCATTTTCAGCACCCTTACCAGTACCAACCATAATCGCAGTTGGTGTTGCAAGACCAAGTGCACAAGGACAAGCAATTACTAAAACTGATATAAATATTGTAAGCACGAAAGTCGTATTTTCTTTACCTATAATAGCCCAAAGTAAAGCAGAAATTACAGCAATTGTTATAACAGCTGGCACAAAATACCCTGCCACAGTATCTGCAAGTTTTGCAATAGGAGCCTTTGTTCCTTGAGCATCCTCAACAAGTTTTATAATTTGAGCAAGAGCAGTATCTTTACCTACTTTAGTAGCCTCAAATCTTATAAGACCATTTTTATTTATACTAGCACCAGTAACACTGTCACCAACAGTCTTTTCAACAGGCATACTTTCACCAGTAAGCATAGATTCATCTATTGACGTATGTCCAAATACGATTTTACCATCTACAGGTATTTTTTCACCAGGTTTTACAACGACTATATCACCTTCTAAAACCTCATCAATTGAAACCTCAACTTCTTTATCATCAACCATAATTATCGCAGTCTTAGGTTGTAGCCCCATAAGTTTTTTAATAGCTTCTGAAGTTTTACCCTTTGAACGAGATTCTAAAAACTTACCAAGAAGTATTAAAGCGATTATTATCCCAGCACTTTCAAAATAAAGTTGGTGGTGATGAGACATATGCATTTCCATTGAAACGCCAGCATTTCTTATTAAATTTATAGTAGTGTATAAACTATATATAAACGCTGATGATGTACCAATAGCAACTAATGTGTCCATGTTTGGACTTCCATGGAATAATGATTTAAATCCATTTATATAGAATTTGTATCCTACAAGCATAATAGGAACAACTAATACAATTTGTATAAGTGCATAATTTATAATATTTGTCTCTGGACTTATGATATTTGGCACTGGCCAAGGTCCAAAAGGTTTCGGAACCATAGGTCCCATCGCAATGTAGAATAAAGGAATTGCAAAACAAATCGCAACTATAAATTTTCTAAATAAAGTATTTCTCTCTTTATCTTTTCTCTTTTGATCCTCATCTACAGTTTCTTTATTTTCCTCAGTTATCGGCTCATATCCAGCCTTTTCAATTGCCTTAGTAATTTGAGATAATCTTACTTTAGTTGGGTCATAAGTAATTATCGCCTTTTCAGTTGCAATATTTACGCTAGAATCCTCAACACCATCAAGCTTCTTAGTCACCCTTTCAACAGCCTTTGAACAAGCAGCGCATGTCATACCGTGAACAGTAAGCTCTATTTTTTTATTGTTAGACTCCATAATAGGCTCATACCCAGCCTTTATAATAGCGTTATTAATTTCATCAAGAGAAACTTTATTTTCATCATATGAAATAACAGCCTTTTCAGTCGCAATATTTACATTAGATTCCTTAACACCATCTAATTTTTTAGTAACTCTTTCGACAGCCTTCGCACAAGCCGCACAACTCATGCCTCCAACTTTCATCTCGATTTTCTCTATTTTTTCTTCCTCTTTAACTAATTTATAACCAGCCTTACTAATCGCCTTTTCCAGCGTATCATAGTCGATTTTATCATCTTCAAACTCTACAGTTAGTTTTTCTGTAGCTAAATTTACATTTTGGTTTACAACACCATCAAGCTTTCTAACAGCTCTCTCAGCCGCATTAGCACAAGAGGCGCATGTCATGCCTTCCACTTTATATGTCTCTTTCACTATATTGCTCATAAGATTTCCTCCTTACCTTTTATTGTGTACAAAATTTGCACGCTTTAAACATGCTTTTTTATATTTTTTTGATATTTTGTTAATATATGTTTTTTGGATGTTGGTGCGTTCTAAAAATACCCCCTATAGGTATAATGATAAGACATATTGGTGGAAATTTCAATATCAATTTGATATTTTTTAAATTTATTTCAAATAGTTTATACCCTTAACCAGCGGATTGAGTTTACAAACACTTGAAACATACAAAGACTTTATAGATACAGACGAAATTTACTTTGGTGGGAATAATTTTGAAATTTATTTTGAAGAAGATGATTTCTATAACTTTATAGACAAGCTTCAAAATTATGATATTGAGTATGTTCATCCTGTAAAAGAACATTCGTAGTTCGTTTATATGATCCTGATAAGCATATTATTGAGGTTGTTGAAAATATAAAAGTGGTTTGTATCGTATGGATGTTCCTGTGGAGTTTGTAAAGGCTTGTATGAGATAGTGTTCGTTTTTCGCAATAAAATCACCTTTCTTTATTATATTTGTATCTTGAATAACTACATTATAACTAGAAAGGTGATTTTTTAGCAGGTCTATAAATACTACATCATCATAGTAAATTGTTTATTATTATATATATTATTTTAATATATTCAATTTATAAATTTAACTTTACCTCATGGTCATATACTAACCCACCTCTTCCAAAACTGTCTGTATTGCCTTCTTTAAATTTTTCATATACAGCTAATACAAACTTTTCATCTTCTGTATTATTTATTCTTCTATTGATTAATTTATCTATTTTTTCAACTGTTGTAAGCAAATCAAACTCCTCTTTTTTTAAAATATAACTATACCCATCACTTCCCACGGGTTTACTTATTATATCATAAAGAAATCTAAATACATTATTTTCATTCAATATATTACTTACATATGATTTTATGTTCCTTTGATTATCTTCTAGTAATCTATATATAGCATAAATATTACCTTCCCTATATTCATTTTTATAAATATCTATATTATTATCATATATTTCAAATGCCATTTTTTTAAGTATTTCCTTTAAGGAATTACTTCTAATTTTTCTTGTATTATAATCATTATTATGTTCAACCCAATAATATATTTGATCTAAAATATTTAAATTTGTATATTGTTTTTTTATATTTTCTAAAAATTGATTAAATTCTTCTTCTGATATTTTTAATATTACATCTGAAATAATTACTGTTGCTCTTCTTCTAGCATCTAATTCAAAAAATCCACTAGAATTATCAATATCGTAGATATTTTCATATAATGAATATAGTACATCCAACAATTTATTATTTTTAATATATTCAATATAAAATTGCATTGTTTCAAAGAAAATTTTATGGTAACTTACTGGAATTTTATTAATTATTTCTTTTAGATAATTTATTACTTCTTGTCTGTTTTGTAATTTATTAACATATATTATAAAATTTTCAACCTTATTGCTTATTTCTATAAATTCATTACAATTATAAGTAAAATATAATTCAAAAAATTTTCCACTACAAATACTTCTTTTTCGAGTGATATTTGCATATTCTTTATTATTTGGTATAATTATAGTTCCAGTTTGTTCTAAATCTTGATTTGAACTGTAACTTTCTACATAGGGAAACATATATTTTAATAAATTCAAGCATTTTTTATTTTCTTTATTTAAAAAAAGCTCATTAAAATATTTCTTTCCTTCTTTATTAAACCTAGTATTATTCCTAAAACTTTCTGTTATATCAAAAAATTGTTTATCTTGTGAAATAAAAAATCTTCTGTTTCTCCATATAGACTCATATAGCTCAATATTTTGCATTTTTATCAACTCTATAGATAATATATCTGTTGCACTTAAAAATTTATTTGTTTTAAATGTAAATGCTATTACCGAATTAATAAATCTTTTTAAGTCTCTAATATCATCAATAAGTTCACCTATATTACTTATTATTCCATCAAATCTATTTAAATATTGTTCCCCAACTCCATTTAATTTAATTAAATTTTTCATACATTTTTTTACTAGTTCTTCATTCACAGATTTATCTATTTTAGGCAATTTAATTTCTAATTGAACTATTTTCTTCAAGTAATTATAATCAATTTTTAAATCTTGCTTCATTATTTTTTTAATTTGTTCATCATCAAAAGCTAAAACATATGTAATATTTTCAAAGTCAAATATATTATTTACTAATTTAAAAATTAAAGTTATATTCTCTTTCTCAGCTCTATCTATATTATCAATAATAAAAATAATTCTTTTATTACACTTTTTAATATAATTATTTATCATACTTTTAACTTTATTTACTTGAACAAGATTTTCTTCATTATATAGCCCTAAAGCTTTTATCTTAGCTCTCTTTTCATCTGAAAACAACACTGAATATAGATTATTAATCATATTTTTAGATTTACTCATACTATACTTAAATTCTGTTTTTCTTAAAATTGTATCAAACATATCAATAAATAAACTTTCTTTATTATCATATGACCATGGATCAAAATCATCTATTATAATTATATTCTCATTATTATCTTTAATTTTTTTCTTAACGATATTTAATATTGTTGTCTTCCCACTTCCCCAAGGACCTTCTAATCCTATAACAAATTTCTTATCAGGATTACAATTAACTATAATATCATATAAATTATTTATAAAAATTTCTCTATCTAGTAAATCATAATCTGCTGAATCTTCATCTATTAATATTAATTCTTCACTTTCATCTATATTACCATCATATAAATCTTTTAAAGTATATATATTCGTATGCTTATTTTGTTCTTTATCTTGTTTGCAGATTAAATATATTCTACAAGTTAACACTACAATACCTATGGCTAAAATAAATATACATGTAAATATTCTACTTAAATTAAATCCTAATACTAACCATGATATTAAAAAATATATAAAACTCGATATTAAAATAATCAATAGTACTGCATCTACATTATTTACTATTTTTAATTTTAATGAATTAATTAAATGTAGCTGTAGTATAATTACTGATACCAACATCATTAACAAGACACCTATTGCAATATTTAGTGGTTCTAATTCTACTTTTTGAAGTAATTTACTTTTTTCAATTCCAAATAAAGCAATATTTAATATTATTGCATATTTTAATATGCTACTTATATCATAAATTTCTTTAAAATCATTCGTATATTGTTTTATATTTTGTTTAACTTTTTGCATATCTTATTCCCCCAATGATATATTTTCTACAAATTCTAAGTTTTTTATTAAATTGCATTGCTTATTAGAAAATAGATATTCCATACTTAATGATTCCCAATTATCATTAAATGAAATTCTAAACTCATTCGATTCTAAATTGATATTATAATCCTCTATACATTTAAGTGCTTTTAAAAATTTACTTAACACTTCTTCATTTAATTTATTAAAAATATTTTTATTTTTTATGATATCATCAAAATCATGTTGAAAACTTATATTTTTAATATTATCTAACTCAAATGTCAATTTTATATCTGTCTCATTATTTTCATAATCTAAATTTATAATTTTTCTATATAAATTTGAATCTTTTATTTTTAGTGAAATTAAATATGCGTATAAATAGCTAATAACTACTGTATATGTTCTTCCATAGCTCCCTTGAAATTCTTTAACTAAAGGTATTAAATATTTTATATAATATATTATTTTATCTACATCTCTAAGAGAAAAATTATATCCTTTTATAAAACCAAATAAAAATTGTTTAAATATTTTTAATGTCTCAAGATTTATATTTTTTAATTCAATATTTTTATACTTATTATTAAAGTATTGCACTTTGTCAGGCATAGGTAACTTAAAATCCAAATCGAAAAATCTTCTCAAATATCCGTCTACATTCATATTTTGTCCATATATATTTTGAATAGAGTATGATAACTGTTCCTTGTCCAAAGATATAACAAAAACAATACCCTTTGTACTAAATAAATGCTTTATAACCTCTAATAACTCTATTGCAAAAGTTGGTCTGCATCTATCTAATTCATCTATAAAAAATATTATTGTTTTTCCTGAGGTTCGTTGTTCTTTTTCTAAAAATTCTTTAAATGCTTGTCGCGATTGTTTTAATTCTACAACTTCTTCAAACATAGAATTTCCTAATTTTTCAGCCAATTTAGGCATTTCATCTTTAATGTAATTATCTATTTGTATAGAATCAATAGTTATTATTCCATGTGTTGCAACCTTTAATCCTGTAGATAATAATGGTTTTGCTATTTTTTTACCTTTGTTTTTTATCTTTTCAAAAACTTGTTTCTTTTTATCTTCATTTACCTCAATTTCAGTCAAAATAGCTAATAGAGGATCTTTTATGTAATCATTTTCCCAAGCATTAAAATAAAATGTTTCATATTTATCTTTATACTCATTACTATTATTTATCATTATTTCCCACATTTTTATAAATGTAGTCTTTCCTGTTCCCCAAGCAGAGTCTATTGATAGGATAATTCCTTCTTCATCAGCTTCAAATATTTTCATAAAATTTTCAGCTATTGTTTTTCTATCAAATAAATCGTTTTGAAATGGATTATCTCTAGGCATTTCTAGTAAATTATCTCTCATTTGTATATTCTCCCTAATAATATTAAACTTATATTCCTCAAAATCATATTATTATCTATTACCGTTTAATATATCTTCTATCATAGGGTCAATGCCCCTATTTATTAAACTTTTTATTTTACGTTGCATAGAAAATCTATTTTTGCTATAAGCAGTACAATATAAAATATTAGCTGCCATTTCTTGAATAATATATGTATAGTTATTAAAAATTAATTTATATGCTATATTTCCAAATTTATCATAATCCTCCCATGCATGACATACCTCCAAATAATATTTATAAATTAATTCTATTGTTTCCACTGCTCGCTTCTCATCATTTTTTATAAAATTTAATACTATTGAATCCATATTAGATATTTCTATAATACATTTACAAAGTTCCATACCATCTAAATCAAAAATATAATTTTCTACCTCAGTATCATACACATTATTTTTAATTTTGGTTCTTACTTTAGCATCTCTACCTTTTGCTTTTTTATATACAATGACAGCTTCAATAGCATTTAAAAATTCTCCAGCATCTAAATATCTCATATCTGTATTTTCACTTGTAGCCTTTTCAATACATCGTCTTAAAAAATGTTTATTATTTAAAGGTTCTTTAGTCATTATAAAATTAACAAGACGTCCTAAAGAAAATACATCACTTCGTTTGTCACCTGCTCCAAGCTTCATTAATTGTTCTGGTGCACAATAATTATACTGACCTATACCTTGTGTTCCCATCGTTCTATAAGAATGAATCATATCTAAATTTTTTCCTAATCCAAAATCGCAAACCTTAAATTTGTCCTTAAATAACAATATATTATTAGGACTTATATCCCTATGTACAATATCTCTATTATGTACTTCTTTTATAATCCCTAGTACCTGACGTATAATATTAATTTTAGTTTTATTAGATAAATTATAGTTATTTACATAATCTTCTAAACTTTTTTCTCCTTTTTCCATTGTATATGAATAATTTGAATCATCAAATGTATATACTTCTATTATCCCTTCTAAATCAGCAAGACTTTTTGTTAAATCATATTCTCTTCTAAATCTATGTCTAATACCTTTATCAGTTTTAAATTCGTCTTTTAATTTTTTTAATATAACCCTTGTAGAAATTGATTCATAAACTTTAGCAAATCCACCTTCTCCAATATATTTTAAATCCTTATTCTGAGAAATAATTTTATATTTTCCATTTATTTTTAAAAGTTTATATTCATCCATACTCAATTCCTTATTTAATTTTTCTATTATATTATCAATTCTACTTATGGCTTCTATATCGTTTAAATTATTATCTCTCATTACAAATCTTTTATTTAAAATTAAATTTATAAATTCATCAAACTTATTATTATTTAAAAGTTCTTTTATTTTTTCTTGAGTATATAACCAACGTGATGGAAATCCTCTATAATAAACATCTTCAAATCCAAAATATTCATTAAAAAACTCTACAATTTTAGGTCCTGATTTATATTTATAATAGTTTTCTTCACTATCCCCTATAAAAATCTCTGAAATTTTTCTTATTGTATTATCACTTATCATCTTATCTCCTTTATACACTTAGTTTATATATTTACAGATAATTCTATATATTATAAATTCTAACATATCTATTTTCACTTTTAAATCGGAACATATTCCTATTTAATTTCTCATTATCGAATAATAAGTATATACTAAAAAAGTTTTTCTTATTAAGATTTGCTATAATTTTTCAATTTAAATTCACTCTAAATACCTCCTATTTCTAAGCGTACCAGATTCCCTCATACTACATATATCTACATAAAGTGATTCTATCCATATCACATTAAATCACATAAAAAAATGAATATCATTAATAATATATTTATCACAAAATTGTTAAATATATTATTAACAAGTAAAACAATACTACAAATGCATCTTCCTCACTCGATCGAAACTAATATAGATTCCCACATTATTTAAATTATTAACTTTATCATTTTATTCCATTTTGAAATGTACCTACCAAGCTGACCAAAATCAACACCCCTAGACTTAAACGTACTCCTTAGGTCTTTAACAGTCATCACCCTTATACTCTAAAGTTCCCACCAGGTCTCCAAAAATCACACCATCCTGACCAAAATCCACTCATTCGACAAAAAACACCTCATCACTTGACCCAAAAGTCCACCCTTACCGTATTTTCTTCTCCTTTATCCAAACCAAAATACGAATAAAACTGATGAAAACATGGACCAAATAACTCCTCTACTATATAACTACTATAAAACTATAAAAAAAAGTAGATAATCTTAAGTCTGTACTTACCGATTTATCTACTCTTTTTATTAAGCTCCATTCTCTTATCTTAGTTATTCTATAGCATTTTTATATAGTAATATTTTCTTATAATAGATTACCAACTTTATATCGACTCTGCCTTGTCAGCTATATTTTTATTTATCCTGCAATCTAAGTACTCTATGATTTCCTTTTTAGAAAGACTTTTATATGTTTCTCTCAGTCCTTTTTGTATAATCTCAACATATCTTTCACTAGGTAGATTTTCTTCATTTATTTCATAATCCGTAAATGTAACAATCTCTCTTCCATCATAAGCACCTAATCTGACTTTATTTTGATACTTACTTCCTTCTAGTTGTTTAATTTGTTTTAGAATTTGCTTTCAACTTAAGTATATTTTTGAACTCTTCTTCATAATCTATTCCTAAATCACAAATGGTATCTCCTTGATTAACCCTTTCTTGCATCTCTTTAAATATACGTTTTATGCACACATTGAATCTTGGACATAATTCTTTATTTTCTCTTAAAAATTCAAATAGTCCAGATTGTATAAACATATTTAAAACTTTTATTTTATCTTTTTCAGCCTCGTAAATATATCCCCTAAAGCTTCTTTTAGTGCATGCTTCTAACCCCAACTTAAAGCAATCATCAAAACCGTCTATTTCTTTGTTTAAATTCATCATATACCCAATCATCATCGCCATAGTTATACAATAAGTTGGCCAATATAAAAAATCAATTCTCGCATCAGATGGCATATAATCATCTAATATTATTGCCCAAAAGCCTTCAAGTTTACCTTTATTCTGAGTTTTTACAAATTCAGAACACAATTCTTTTAATTGATTTCTTTTGATTTTTCCTTCATTTATGTCATTAACCATAATTTCTAAACTATTTTTTATTTCTAATCCCTTTTCAATGTTTATATTTTCCCCTGTCATTGTTTTAAATTTTTTCATACTACCATCCTCCATTAAATTTTATTTAAAATATCTTTCTTAGATAATTTATACTTTAATTCTATCAAATGGAAGATACGTTATTGAGGTACCGGGTACCTATTTTAATTTTCGTGGATTTTTTAGATTTTTTAAATAAGAGTATTTTTTATTTTTTCCTAAATTTGATATAAATTCTTCTGTTTTAAATGAATCAATAATATAATCCTCTTCTTCTAATTTTATTTTTCTTTCTTCTGCTTCATCAGCAATCATTTTATACCAATCAATATCTATTTTTAGTTCTTCTTTTGGAAGTTCATTTAGAATTCTATTTGTGGCATAATCTGATAACTGCATCCAAATGCTGACTGCAGTTTCTCTCGCATATTCTTTATATCCATAAATCTCATAAGAGTATTTCAATCCATTGAGTAATGCTATTATTTGTTCTAAATTCTGTACCAAAAACAAAGGATGAGCAGTTGATAATATGCACTCTTCCCCATTTTTATCATATTGTTGATGATATTCAACCTTTACCCTTTGCCCCATTACACTCATTTCTCCATCATTTATAATTCTTAAATCTCTACGTATATTACTTTCATCTAACAGCAAGTCATAGGCCATATCACTTATATCGCTAGCATTAGATCCATTATGAATTCTTTTTATAATTTCCAATCTTCTTTCTAATTCACTATAATATCTCGGCAATTTCTCTACAGACATTCCTTTTTCTTTATTCAAAAATTTTATGTATTGACAATATATATAGTGATTTATATTTTTACTTCTCATTGACTTAAGTCTCTCTATTAAATCTTCTCTTATTTGAACAGAATCAACTATCTTATCAATATATTTATTATTTATTCCAGCATTATACTTATTTGTTTTACTTTGTTTCAAAAACTTTTTTTCTTCTTTTTCATCCTTGGTAAGACACTCAAATGCACTTTTAATTTGTGATTTCTTAAGAGCTCTACCATTTAATCTAATTCTTCTTTGATTTTTTTCTAAAAATTCATTAGCTGTTTCAAGCATATTTACTCTTTTAACTTTTCCCATTAAAATACCCCCAAATATTTTTTAAACTATCTAAATCTTAATTTTTCAACATAATTATCTTATAATCCTTTATTTTACTATCATATTCTTCATATGAAAAATCACTTCGTGCATATGCCACTATAAACATATACACAAAGTGATTTTCATACAAACTATCCTACAATATACTTATCACAAAGTTGTTAAATAGAATAACAGTATGTAAAACAATACTACAAATATATATTTCTCAACAAATATAAAGTAACTTAACATACCATCAAACCCAAATGCACCTACCAAGGTGACCAAAATAAATATTTCCTTTTAAATTAATGATATTTTATATTAATCTAAATCTATTCTACTGCAAGTAAATTCTATAAATTCTTTTTCTTTAATATCACTTGGTATTTCATTATCTAATTCTAATTTAAAATCATTTACTTTTATTATTTTTTGTTTTAAATTTATTATTTTACCAACTAAATAATAACCTAAATCATCATTATTTTTTTCTATTACAAATTGTTTTATATTAGATTTTTTTATATTATCAACATTAAAGGTATATAAACAATCTATTTTATCATTTATGTAATATTCACATGGTTGTCAAAAACAATTTAAACTAAAATTTTTATTATCTACTACAGTTACTATGGCTTCACTTGCATCTTTAGATATCCAACTTATATTTTTTACATTCATTTTATCACCTTCTAATACCTAAACTAGGAGCTTTTTTCTCAAGTTCTTTTATTCCTTTTACATGGAAAGTAGTTATTCTTCCTATTTTTCTATCAAGTCCTACGAAACCATATTTTGCATGACCTTTTCCTCCATAAATTTAACATATCCATTTAATTCAGGAGTATATTGACCATTCTTAATAATATAGTTTGCATCATCTATATATTCTTTCAAATTATAAGATTTTTTTCCTAATGTATCCATAATCTCTTTTGCATGCTTATTAAAATGACTATTTGCTCCATCATATGCGCCCAAGCCGCACTTACTATTGCCCATGGGAAATTACCTGTTGGATCTGTATTATTTACAGGATTATTTTGACAATAAGCATATAAATGTAAACTTGAAGGTTCTGAATACTCACCTGTATAAGTATCTTCTGTTATAAAACGTCCATCTTCTGGATTATAATATCTTGAATTTAGATAAATACTAAATATGAAAAATTACTCTGTGTTATATAAAATTAATATAACACAGAGTTTATTTTTAATTTAAACAAATTATTTATTATACTTCTATATGTAATCTATACTTATCACAATGAAGGCATTTAAATAAATAACCTACCATATCACTTTCTCCATTTAATATTTCTTTAACTTCTTTTGTGTCATATTCTTCTAATTCATCTACTACATATTCTATATTCATATCTTTAATTTGTTGCCAAGTAACTTTTCCTATAAAAGCACAAAAGTCATCACAATGTGCCAACCAATAAGCTTCTTGTTCTGCAGTATAAGATGGAGTTTTATATATTAATTCTCCTAATTTTTCTTCATCATTTATTTCATCCACACATTCATCATCTATAAATTGTCCTTCAAGTTCTTTTGCTGCTCTTCCAGATGCAATGCATTTAGGACAAAGTACTTCTATTTCCTTTTCTGAATAAAAAGGTCCTTCATAATATACATCTATTTCTTCTCCACAACAATCACAAACTTGAATATCTCCAGTTGTAAAGACTTCTTTTATTGCATTTGGAAAATATTTAAATTTTACTTCTTCCATAACTATATCTCCTTATTTTTTATTTTAAAATAGTTAATCTAAAGACTATCTCATCAAAAGATTTTTTATTTTCTTCATCATATCCATTACAATGATATATTATTGAACCATCTTCACAAACTTCTTTTTTCATAGCGAATCCACCAATTCCACCACCCCAAAAATCAGTTTCTTCTGAATTATTATATATTAATAATTTTTTATCAACATTTAATTTACCGCTAAAATAAAAAGGACCAGTATTTTTCCCATTTAGCCAATATGATGCAAAAATTTCAATTAAACCTTCATTTCCATAAGAATATAATTGTTCTCCTTTATCAAAATTGCAATCAAGTATAATACTTGGATTGTATTTAGGATTAGCAGATATTAATTCAATCATAGCTTCAAACTCTTCATTAACATCTATTTCATCCATCCAATAGATTTTTTCACCTTCAAATTCAAGATATGGAACTTCATATCCTTTCTTATTTTGTTTTCCTTCTGGAAACATCCTTTCATATAAATCTGTAAACTCCATCTCAAAATAATCAAATGGATATTTTTCATTTTCATTTTGCATTTTAAATTTCCTCCTAACTGCATATACAAATTTTCAAATAACTATTATTTATATCCATATTTTTTATGATAAGCAATATGATTACTTCTAAACATTCTAACTAAATTACTTTCAGCATTAGAACCTCCTCTACATCTATAAACTTTATGATGTAAATGATAAATTTCTACTTGACCTGTTTTTTTATTTAATTTTTTTGGTGCTAATCCTCTTCTCATTCTATCAAAATTTGCTTTTGAATATTTTCGAGTTCCCTTATATTTATCAGCTTAATTTTTCCAATATCTAGATTTTACAGTTGACCATGTAGGATCATTTCCTTTACTTGTTTTCTGATCAATAGAATCTCCAACTTCCCATCTCTTTAATTTTTGACATGGTGTTTGATTATGAGTTAAAACACTAAAATCAGAAACATAATAAGTATGAAAATCATCAACTTCAAAGTTATAAACATTAACATAATGATTATAAGTAATAGTTTCTATACTTTGAACAGGAACTTCTCTACCATCTTCAAGACTTAAAATATCTCCTTCTTGAAGCATACTTGCTGG
>PPYF01188066.1_pt1 | contig 181989 bp, 162 predicted proteins | sample 1559871 | NCBI WGS metagenome assembly PPYF01 (sample SAMN08240021, study PRJNA423297) | Human gut metagenome, whole genome shotgun sequencing project.
ATTCCTGCATTCCTGCATTCCTGCATTCCTGCATTCCTGCATTCCTGCATTCCTGCATTCCTGCATTCCTGCATTCCTGGATAATCCTATGAGTGAATCAGTGATGCGAGTACCTGCTCAAGTGGTGCTGGTTTACTAAAGAGATAACCTTGTAGATAAGTCACGTTTCTTTCAGTCAGATATTGCGCTTGTTGTTCTGTTTCAACGCCTTCTGCCACCATGGCCAGAGATAAGCGGTGCCCAAGATCGACGATATTCTCGATGATATGTTCAGATAATGAGCCTTCCCCAATTTGATTCACAAAAGAGCGGTCAATTTTGAGACTGCCAACATGCAGATATTGAAAATAATTGAGTGTCGAGTGGCCGGTACCAAAATCATCAATGGCTAATATCACCCCTAATGCCTGTAAAGCATCAAAAAGCGCTGCTGTATCGGCGGTATGCTCAATAGCTTGGCGCTCAGTGAGCTCTAGGACTAATTTGATATCCGTACCTTGGATGGTGTGCAAGAAGGCCTGCACATCATCTAGGAGGCTCTGATGCTGGCAATGACGAGCGGTAATATTAAAGCCAATGTGAAACTCTGCTGATAGCTGTTGTTGATAACGAGAGAGTACGCTGGCGGATTGCTTGAATAACGCGCTGGTCATCGGAATGATCAGATCTGATTCTTCAGCTTGCGGTATAAACAGATCTGGGCGGATCAAGCCTTGTTGCGGATGCTTCCAGCGCATGAGGACTTCAATACCGATCACTTGCCGAGTTTTGGCATCAATGATGGTTTGTGCATATGGAATAAATTCGTTATTCAGCAGGGCTCGTTTTAGTTCGGTTGAAAAAGGGTAAGGCTTATTCAACAAATAACCAATGCCGGCGCTGAAGGCGCAAAGAAGGAGGAATAACCCCCAGATATAGGGTTGGTTATTGTGCCAAAAGGCTTGCCAGAATGAGGAATAGTTGAGTGAGGTCTCGATGGCAAATGGGAAGGCTGAAGACAGATATGTGCGGTGATTGATCCCTTGCGCGAATGGATTTTGAGTACTGAACTTCCCGTCTTTCGATAGCCAATGATCATCAATGCGAAGCGCTATCAATAGATCCGGACTTTCCTGCTGTTGTAGGATACTCTGAAAATAGATGCTGCCAATACTGCTAAGAACGGCGATATTTCCTTTCGTGTTACGGACAACGATCAGAGGATAGTTTGATTTGACCAAGGTGCCAGGAAGTAGCAGCAGTTTGCCATTATGGTAGCGCGTATATTCATCTTGAACGTGTACCGTGCCATATAGCGATGAGCAGTAAATCGCACCGTGTTGCGCTAGATTGACTGAGCGAACATAAGGTACGGTGGCAACTTGTTTGCGTAACGCTAGCACAATGTTATCGCATTGGGCCAAGTCATGCGGCTTGGCCAAAATGGTCTGATTGGCTTGTTCAGCATAGCTTAATAGACCATTGACGGCCTCGGTAGTTTTTTGGGCGGTGTACTCTGCATCGTGGTTGATCTGTCGAATGTAGTCGCTGTACATCAGCCATAGCAGTAAGAAAAATGGGATGAGGATAATCGCAATACACAGCGTGAGTTTATGGCTCAGGCGATTGAGCATGTAACGGCTCCTTAGCCATACAGATGGTGCATTTAATCAAAAACAACGGTCCGTAAGATATTTTTAGGCTACGCCTGTTTGCATGATTTTGGTAAGTTTTCGCCGAAATATTGTGATCTTAATAAAGGAAGATAATCTCTAGGCGCGCAGCCAATGCATTGCTCTATAGCTGTGTTGAGATTGGAGTACTAGCGAGGGCTGGATATTGGTGTTTAGCCGGGGAATAGATGCAAAAAGGGCGATAACTCAATGAGTTATCGCCCTTCCAATCGATTGGTGGGCTGGCGTAAATTGAATTGATTTAATAACTTGTTGATTTTGTTTGTTATTTGTCGGTTTGATTTTTGTTCGTGTACCTTGTCATGTACCTATCTGTTGTGGTGGCCTGTTATTTTTTTGATAGCAGTCTGATTTTTAACCTATTATCTGGTAATTACTTCACTCTGTGTTCTTGTTTGATCCACTTTTTGGATAAAAGATGGCAAAGATTGATGTGACTTGTTTCCGTGGCTCTAAAACTCAAGGTGTTATTCGTAATGGCCACTATACATAAGGCGCACAGCTCTATCGCTGCGAGCTCTGTCTGAAAACCTTCTCAATACAACGTAGCTAAACCCAATCCCCCTCAATCTCATCTTAAGCTGCTTACTCGAAGGACAATCTGCGTCTCAAAATCAGAAGAAGTGCACGACAAGGTTATCGGTTGGTATCTAGCTATTACCATTACCACTTAGTTGGAGTCATCGAACCTTATCTCAGGATATGTGCTTTTATCCTATATCTAGGATGTTACAAAAATCAGTGTGGTATTAGCTCCAAGCTAACTATGGTACGGACTCTAGATCTCACTTCATGAATTTAAGATAGTTTTTATCCCACAATGTACAATATCATCCAATTTAACCCATTGAAGTGAGATTTCATGACTAACTAACTCAGCAAGAGTGAAGATACTAAATGCATGAAATTGCTGCTTAAAGATAGTTATGAACTGAAGGTAAAATGAGCCGGTTAGCCAAATTAAAGAGTTTTTTCACACCTGAAGAAGCTGCTGTGTATTTATCAAATAAGCTTGAAGCGTCCGTTTCGTTGGCAACCATTTATCAGTTAATAATTGATAAAAAATTAACGCTTTCAGTTAGGTTAATTAACCAAGCCTACGTATTGAAGGGGCAAGTGTTTGAGTGTGAAGACGGTGATTTGGTTGAATTTAAAACAGAGTTAACAACAGGTAAAGTATTAGAAAAACCATATTTTGATTATGTTGACGATGAAAACTCAATTCCGATGGGCTCTGGCCAAATGTTCGTATACGATAATAAGGCTCATGTAATTGATGGTATATGGGACTTAGCGATGCTAGGTGAGGAGTCGCTACGAGTTGAGCGTTTATATCAAAATGAAGTAAATGGTCCTCAGCCATTGTTAACTGATACATGGGGATTTTATCTAAGGCAAGATAAGATTTTTTGTCGATTAATAACTAAATCTAAAAAGAAAATTTCTGATATACAGGATGATATAGCTGGTGGTTTAGAGTTTTTTGCCGAACAGCGAGATCTCACTGTAGATGAGTTCATTTCTTTTATAGAAGAGAATGAGAGCGAATTGTCAGAAGATGAAATCGAGAATATAGACTATTTTATTTCTCTTGCAGCACTTCCTTGCGATTCCTTGAAGTTTTTTGAGGATTCAAGGAGTTTAGAAGAAAATGATGCTCAATTGGTAATTAAAATAAGTGAGCTCACAAGGCTTATTCAATTAATTGATTCCGGTTTAGACAATGAGCCTCGGAGAGACAAGTCATTGTTACAAGAACGCACTACATTTCTTATTATTCTGTATGTGTTTCTTAGAGAGCAAAAAATCGATCCGTATAGAAGGGGTGTCACATCACCAATTAAATTAATGACTGAGAATGCTGGTTTTCCATTATCTGATAACACTATTCGTAATGTGCTAGGCCAGATATGTAATGAACTGGATTCTTCAGGTCATGAAGATAAAGAACTATCAACCAGAGAGCGCCAAACATTCATCAAACTTCTATATGCACTATTTAAAGAACAAGGAATCAACTTATCTGAGAGAGTCCTATTAACCCTAATTAACGAGAAAACTAGTGCATATGGCTATCAGGTTCAGGAAAACAAATCCCTAACAATTGTTGAGCAGGTGCTTGATTTTATAGCTTAGGCCTGACTAAATTGACAGCCAAAATTGCTGATGGTTGTTGCCTTTATATTAATTGCAAGCTCTCAGTGCCTAAATAATAAGCAGAAACGCAATTCGCAATTGAGTATTTGATTTTCGCAATTTCGTTTTGGAGCCTCACTTTTCTCATAACCTCTTGGTCATCCAATAACTGATTAAGAGGTATCTTTATGTCCTATAAAATCATTCGCTTACCTGAAGTCATCAAGATTACAGGCTTATCACGCAGCACCATTTATTTACGTATGTCTAAAGGCGCTTTTCCACAGTCTATTTCATTGGGTGAACGTGCCGTTGGGTGGCTCGAAGCTGAAGTAGAAGACTGGCTGGAGTCTTGTGTTATCGCGTCTAAGGAGGCTGGCAGTGAGCAAGCGTAATTCTCCTAATCGGATTAAAAGCAACCGCAACTACACCGTTATTGATATTAGTGAAACGCTTGGAGTTCATCCTAAAACAGTACGCAATTGGATTCGTGTTGGTTTACCGGTAGTGGATGATAAACGTCCACTCTTAATAAATGGTGCAGATTTGAAGGTTCACTTCAAACAAAAACGCAAAGCAATCATGTTCGACTGTGAAGAGCATGAGATGTGCTGTTTTCGATGTAAGCAGCCAATGAAACCAAGCATTGAGTCAGTGCTCTTTATCGCTAAACCCGCAGGAATGGCTCACATGACAGGCGAGTGTGAAGAGTGCGAATGTCGAATGAATAAGTATGTTTCGTGGCGCAATGTGAATGACATTTGGCTTGAGCTCAAGGGTAAATTACCGATAGCTGAAAAACACTTAATCCTGAGGGATCAAAGCCTCTTAAATTGTCCTTTCAATGGAGTTTTTAGCTATGAAAAGTAATAGTACAAATAATGCGCGAATTACCTATGAGTTTACTAAGTTCTTAAAGGAGGCTAAGCGCTTAGATGATTCAACCATTGATGGTGTTCTTAAGTCAGTCAATCGTTTTGAAGAATATACAGATTATCTTGATTTCAAGAAATTTAGGGCCAAGCATGCTATTGGGTTTAAGAAGCATCTTCTCGGTAAAAAGTCCGTTACAACGGGTGAAAAATTAAGTAAGGCAACGGTACTGACAGCAACTCGTCATTTGAAGTCGTTCTTCCAGTACTTGGTGACGCAAACAGGATATCGAGCAAAAATCAATTACAGTGATATTGAATATTTCAACTTGTCTGAAAAAGATACTCGTATCGGTAATGCAAAGCGCAAGAAAAATGTGGCAACGATTGAGCAGGTCAAGCAAACCTTGGAAGGTATGCCTTGTGCGACGGCTATAGAAATGCGTGATAGGGCTTTAATTGCTTTCGTCATTTTAACAGGAGCACGGGACGGAGCGGTTGCTTCAGCAAAGATAAAGCATGTTGATCTCGTAGAACAAAGCTTTTATCAGGACGCGAGGGATGTGAATACAAAGTTTAGCAAAACGTTCACAACATACTTTTTCCCTGTTGGCGAGTTGCCACACAAGATTCTGACTGAATGGGTTGATTATTTGGTGAAGGAGTTAGGGTACAAGCAGCATTCGCCGTTGTTCCCAAAGACTAAGCTGGCACACAACGCTAATCAGCAGTTTGAGGCTGTCGGTTTACTCGAAGAGCATTGGAGTAATGCTAATCCAATCCGCAAAGTCTTTGCTCAAGCTTTTGAAGCAGCGGGATTGCCTTACTTCAATCCTCACAGCTTCCGAAATACCTTGGTGCGGCTTGGTGAAAAACTTTGCCAAACACCTGAAGAGTTCAAAGCTTGGAGTCAAAACTTAGGGCATGAAAGTGTACTGACCAGTTTTTACAGTTATGGTGACGTACCTGATTACAAGCAAGCCGAGTTATTGCGAAAACTAGCCAAACCAGCAGAGTTGACATCTCCAGATATGGAGGAGCAGTTCAAGCTGTTCATGCAGTTTAAACAAATGATGCGAGACAAGTAATACCTATCAAGTTGACCTAACTAATCTGGTATCAAAAAACACTCGTATTTTGATACCAGACATTTGATTTGAATTCTGGTGTCAAAAATATAGGATATTTACTAAATGATACCGTTACTATATGATACCCCTATATTTGATACCAGGTACGCAAGGAATAAGCGATGAGAGTATTCTCTTACTGCCGAGTTTCCACTACTGAGCAAACAACGCAAAACCAGGTTATCGCTATTCGTCAACGAGGTTATGACGTCATTGATTCTAGAGTAGTTAGTGAAACAATCTCTGGTTCTGTTGAGGCCATGAAGCGTCAAAAATTCAGGATGCTGGTGGAGCATCAAATGGAATCTGGTGACACACTTGTTGTTTTGAAGTTAGACCGCTTGGGGCGAGACAACATTGATGTACAAAACACCATCACTCTGCTGACGGCTAAAGGTATCAAAGTTGTTTGTTTGGATTTACCCGTAGCAGATCTCTCAAGTGCTGAAGGTAAATTGATGCTGCAAATGTTCTCTGCTTTTGCTGAGTTTGAGCGTAACCGGATTAGAGAGCGGACAAGAGAAGGTATTGAGAGGGCGAAAGCTCAAGGAAAGAAGCTGGGTAGACCAAAAGCTATCGATACTACGGCTGCGGTTCAGGCGAAAAAAACAGAGGGATTATCTCAAAGTAAAACTGCTCAAGTGTTGGGATTAGGCATCTCGACAGTAAAGAGACATTGGAACAATACTCCGTCTTTAGCTACTAATGATTAAAATCCAATCTCCTTAGTTAGCACTGCTATTATTGCAGTGCTTTTTACTAATAAACCTCGAAAACAGACCATTCTCTAAGTGTTACCAGACCGTAGTTACATGGTCTGGTAGAGATACTTCTGGAAGCCGACGAAGGCGCAGCGTACAGCATCAGGAGTGCCCAACTCGGCAAAGGCATCGGCTAGTGCGTTGTTGTATTTGAGTTTGAGCAGTGGCCCCAGCTTGGTGTCATCCAGTTCAGTGACCCCCTCTTTGACATAGTGCCCCAGCACGAAACTCAAGAAGGCTTGTTGCTTGCTGTCAAACTCCTGGCCAAGCATGGCCTGGGCTTGCGCTGCTCGCTCTTCCCGGGTCATGGGATCATCGGCATAGGCGACATAGGCCAGTACATCAAACAGGTCGCTCTGCTCGGCCTCGATTACCTTCTGCATCTCGGTCAGTTGGTCAATGCCAAACCCTTTCTCTGCCAGACCATCAAGCAGCTTTTTGCGGGTGCCCGGTTCACTCCAGAGTGCGCGCAGCTCGTCTTCATCCTTGAAAAACTCGGGCAACTTGCCAAACAGCTCGTCCATAAATTCGGCGGCTGACATCGGCGTACCATCCGGGTGCCAGAAGCTGGTGGCGCTCATGTGTTGGATCTTGCGGGCCTTGCCGTCTGCCAGTTCAATCTTGATCTTCTCTTTCTTCTGACAGGTGCAGGGCTTATTGCCGCATACCTCGCACTGATACTCGGGCTCTGGCTCTTTCAGGCAGACACAAGGGCGCTCGCCACAGACCTTGCATGGCTTGGGCGGTGCTTTCTCGCAGGAGCAAGGAGAGGTGCCGCAGCGTTCACAAACCTCGGCTGGCAGAGGCTCACCATCCCACTCGGGGTCACTAAAGTGGTGATGGGCTTTTACAAAGTCATGCAGGGTGAAGTAATCCTTACCATCACACAGCCGGGTGCCTCGGCCGATGATCTGTTTGAATTCGATCATCGAGTTAATCGGACGCATCAGCACTATATTGCGCACATTGCGGGCATCAACGCCGGTTGAGAGTTTCTGCGAGGTGGTCAGGATAGTCGGGATCGATTTCTCGTTATCTTGAAAATCGCGTAACCACTGTTCACCCAGCGCCCCGTCGTCAGCGGTGACCCGATGGCAATAGTCGGGGTGCTTGCTCTTTTTCATCTGGTTGATGAGGTCTCGCACTGCCAGCGCATGCTCCTGGGTGGCACAGAACACGATAGCTTTCTGGCGCTGGTCTATCTCATTCATAAAGATTTCGACCCGTTTTTTCTCGCGGGCGCCGATCTCGATGATGCGGTTAATCTCCTGTTCGGTGTAAACCCGACCTCGTTCTACTTCCCCCTGAATTACCTTGTCATCCGAGGTGTAGATGTACTCATCCAGTGTGGTGGCATGTTGGCGCACTCTGAATGGGGTCAGGTAACCATCGTTGATCCCCTCTTTGAGGGAATAGCTATAAACCGGTTCGCCAAAGTAGGCATAGGTATCGACGTTATCTTTACGCTTGGGGGTTGCGGTCAGCCCCAGTTGCACGGCTGGTTTGAAGTAGTTGAGTATATCCCGCCAGTTGCTCTCGTCGTTGGCACCGCCCCGGTGGCACTCGTCGATGATGATGAGATCGAAGAAGTCAGCGGGGTAGTCACCAAATACCGGGGCTGGTTTGCCCTCGGCATCGGTGCCAGTCATAAAGGTCTGGAAGATGGTGAAGAAGATATTGCCGTTCTTGGGGGCACGGCCTTTCTTTCTGATCTCATCGGGGGATATCCGCACCAGTGCATCTTCCGGGAAGGCAGAGAAACTGTTGAACGCCTGATTGGCCAAGATATTGCGGTCGGCCAGAAACAATATGCGGGGGCGGCGGGCCGGTTCACCTTCGCTCTTCCAGTCATTGATGTTCCAGCGGCTATGAAACAGCTTCCAGGCCAACTGGAAGGCGATAAAGGTCTTGCCGGTGCCAGTTGCCAGGGTCAGCAGAATGCGATCGTGCCCTTGGCTGATGGCCTTTAATACTCGCTCGATGGCGATATCCTGATAGTAACGCCCCTGCCAGTAGCCGCCTTTGTCTTCAAAAGGTACGGCAGTGAAGCGATCCCACCAACGATTTTGCACCGCAAAGGTGGAATTCCACAGCTCATCCGGGCTCGGGAAGGTCAGGGTCTCCCCTTCCTTACCCGTCTCCATATCGATGGCATAGATGCTCTGGCCATTGCTAGAATAGGTAAAGCGGATGGCTAGCTTGCTGGCGTAATCCTTGGCCTGACCCACTCCGGCGGTAAGCGGTTTGTCCCACGCCTTTGCCTCGACCACGGCCAACTTGGTATTGCGATATTCCAGCACATAGTCAGCCGAAAGAGACTTTCCCCGTTTACCATTGCCTTCCAATCGCCCCAGGGTGATGGGATACTCGCGACGAATACGGCTGCCTGGGGTGACACTCCAGCCAGCGGCTACCAGCATGGGGTCGATATGGTCGCTGCGGGTCTCTGCTTCGTTCTTCACTATCTCTCCATGGATCGGTTAAACGCTCTTTCTAGATCGGTTTTAAATGCCAAAAAAGATGGCATATCAAGCCGCATCACATCCACATTACGTTGACTGACTAGCTCAGTTAAATTATGAGCACTTGTATTGCCATTTAACTGCACACCTAACTGCTGTTTTAGTGAGTTTGGGGCATTATCATTACCTGAATCTGACTCAAGTTGCTCGCAGTGCTGATACGGATTAGGTTTCAGGCCACATAAAAGCCATGCCTCAGATTTGGGTTTGGGAACCATTGCCACGCCAAAATTAAAATCTTCAGCTTCAAAGCCTGCTATTATCGAATTTCTTTTATTTTGCCAATCTCCTCGACTGGCAGAGGCAGTACCATCAGAATCTCGAAATAATACAGCGATCACAGTATCTTCAATTTCCACGCTTTTGGCTTTAGCGGCTATAGCTAAAGCTCGCGCATTTTCAAAATAATACTTTGTTTCAACAGGCCTCTTTTTCCCCCTTAAAGACATACCTTTTCGCTGAGGCTCCGCTTTATTGTCTGATAAATATTTTTCAGATAAGTATTCAACGCGTTCAGTATCTATGTGAGACATCTCAAAATTTTGGAGTGACTCAACTAATTGATCAACCATCACTGCCATCGGTCCTGCGATGAAGTTATTACCACTGCAGTGGGTAGTTGCGGGATTGCAAACTCCAATATCGCTGGGACCCTCACCACTTAATAATAAGTACATCCTATACCTCTGCAGTTTTCACATTAGAAATTTCCTGATACAGTTTGGTTAGGTCCGTATCAATAAACGCTTCTCCAGGCCCCATAAATTCAAGTTTTTTAGCCATTGAAGGAATGTCGAAGAGTCTAATTGACTGTGTATATCCTTTTTTTGTCTTGTAAAGATATATAACCCCACGTTTTGCAACCTGATCGGTTAGAAAGTTAAGAATCATTGGGCTATGCGACGTTACCATAATTTGATCGTTAGACTCTACCAGCTGATCAATTAGGTATTCGATGAGCTCAGGGTTGATTCCGTTTTCTATCTCGTCAAAAAGAAGGAATGCATTACCGATTCTTAGCTGAAGTAATATGGTCATTAAGCGCAACATACCATCATTTACATGTCGCGCTGTCGATGTTATTTTCCTATTCTCAAAACTTTCGCTGACTTCTAGTTGTTTCCAACCAGCTCTTAGGGCCTTTGTTGTAATAGAGTCAATGTTAGGATAAACCTTAGATAAATTTTCTTTCAGAGCATTTTTTGTCTCTACTCCGGCCTCATGAATAAAGGCTGATAGTTTTTCTCCACCTAGGCCTAACTTCCCATCAGCTGACCGATATTGGCTTCTTAATAGCTCTGGGCTGATCAAATCGAGCGAGCGGATATTTAAAATGGTATCTTTAACAGTTTTTAGTAATTTCCATTTGGAATTTTGAACATTTTCCTTTAATCTCGACAATATTGATCCTTGATATTCAAACTCAATATCACGACGACGAGATAATAAGGTATATGAACTGTCCTCTACTGAAAGAATTCTATTGCCGTCTTCGAAGATGGATTCTTTAGTACAACAAAGTTGCGTGCGATTAAAACTTCCTGCCCATATAATTTCTTTTTCATTGACAGATAAAACAATTTTAAAATCTATGTTACTTTTTTTTGTGAGTTTTGAGTTGAGGTCTGAACGCACCCAGTGTCTATTTTTTAACCAGCCGTCGATATCTCCAACCATAAGTTGAGACAAAAAATCTATAGCTTGAATTAGAGTTGATTTACCTGCTCCGTTTAGACCTACGATACAGTTAAATTTGGCTAGTTCTATATTAAAGTCAACTAATGACTTAAAGTTATCAACCCAAATAGATTTAATCATGTGTTATCTCCTATAGTTCTCCGCTAAAGGCCTGCTGCAACAGCGACTTCTTTAGTTCATCCAGTGCTGCAATTTTACGCTGATAAAGGGCTTCGAGGCGCTGGATTTGGGGTTCAAACTCACGGATCTTCTCAACTATTTCAGCTTGAACAGCAAGATCTGTGGGGACTGGAATACTAAAGTTTACTAAGGTTTTTATTGGTAATTGTGGCTGAGCTGCTCCAGTTGTGTACTTTCTGATTTGTTCTTTAACAATTCCAGAACGAAGCATTTCAAATAGATAGGCGGGTAATATTTCTTTTTGGTTTGGTCGAAATATCAACATGCCTGAGTTGATCCGGATATTATCAAAAGGAACATCATCTGAGTACAAGCCAATGTTTCCAATTGTGCCTCTAGTTGTCATAACAACATCATTACGCTGAAGTTTTCCTTTGCGCAATTGAGCATCTTTTTCGGCAGAAATGTACATTGTTGAATTGAACACGAATCCATCAGGTCGGACATTTTTAGTATTTAAAAAAAGACATGGGCCATGATTAAGGAAATCTGTAGTTTTTGGATAGTTAGACCCTCTATCGCCATCGATCATGGACAGAAGTGTTTGTTCTCCAATTTTTCTTTCACTCCATCCGTCATCACGCTTGTTAAACACCGACTGGATATAGCTTTCAAAAAGAGAGCGGGCATTCTGGAGGCTCTGCTCGGTATTAGAGCGGACCGCATCGATAGCCTCAAAAGCCTCATAGAGGATTGCCACAATACGCTTTTGTTCAGGGAGCGGAGGAATATTAACAGACAACGAGTAGACCTCGTTTCTATTAATTCCTGGCTTCACTCCTTTCGCCAGATTTGGCAATTCTAATTGCAATAGTAGGTAGTAGAGGAACTGTAAGTCATAATTTTCCTCATCGAACGTAACATAATAAGTTACATCCAATGGCCAAAATCGCTCTTCAGTTAAATTCACTTCTCCAGCGGACCCTTTTCGGCCAATAATGATGCTTGGCTTATCATAAAAGTAGGAGTTACTGCGGTCCTTCTCACCATTAGCACCATAAACAGGGTAAAGACCACTAGGAGTTCTATTCGTTGCATCTAATGGCTTGCCATATTCAAGCTGAAGCACATCACCTAGCTTTTTCTTGTGCCATTCCGCTTTCATACCAGCTCCCGAATAGTAGCCAGTAGCTCGGAGCTTTCGGCATCCAGTTGCGCGATTTCATCCATAATCTCGTTTGGGCTACGATGTGCCACCTCTGCCAAGCTGTTGGGATTTTTCACTGACAGATCATAGCTAGTAGTGTCGATATCAGTGATACTTAGGCTCCAACTGTTGGCTGAGTCGGCAAAATTGGTTTGCAGCTCGATAAACTCTTTCAGGTCATAGTCATTAAGAGGATTGGTTTTGCCCAAATTACGGCCTGGGTTGAGCTGATAGAACCACACTTTACGGGTCGGCTCGCCCTTGGTAAAGAACAGCACCACGGTTTTTACTCCGGCTCCCTGGAAGGTGCCGCTAGGGCAATCCAGCACCGTGTGTAGATTACAGCTTTCCAGCAGTAATTTACGTAGTGCTACAGAGGCGTTATCTGTGTTGGACAGGAAGGTGTTCTTGATCACCACCGCCGCGCGGCCACCGGTTTTGAGCATCTTGATAAAGTGCTGCATAAATAGAAATGCAGTTTCGCCGGTGCGAATGGGGAAGTTCTGTTGTACCTCTTTGCGTTCCTTGCCGCCAAACGGTGGGTTGGCAAGGATCACCTCCATCCTGTCTTTGTCCTGAATATCGCTCAAGTTCTCGGCCAGGGTGTTGGTGTGTTGGATATTGGGCGCTTCAATGCCATGCAAAATCATGTTCATGATAGCGATGACGTAGGCGAGGCTTTTCTTCTCCTTACCGTAGAAGGTGCGGGTCTGCAGGGTGGCCAGATCGTCGGTGGAGAGATTCGGCATAGCGCTCAGGTAGTCATGGGCTTCACACAAGAAGCCTGCCGAGCCACAGGCGCCGTCATAGATGCGCTCGCCGATGCGCGGCTTGGTCACCGCAATCATGGCGCGGATCAGCGGACGAGGGGTGTAGTATTCGCCGCCATTGCGACCGGCGTTGCCCATACGCTTGATCTTCTCTTCATAGAGGGCCGACAGCTCGTGTTTCTCAATCTGGGAACGAAAGCGCAGCTCGTCGATGTAGTCGATGATATCGCGCAGGGTATAGCCACTGCGGATTTTGTTCGTAATCTCACCGAAGATCTCGCCAATCTTGTATTCGATGGTATCCGGCCCGCTGGCTCGTTGTTTGAACCCTTCTAGATAGGCAAACAGTTCTTTATCGACAAATTCCACCAGATCGTCACCGGTCATGGCCACGTTGTGGTCAATCTTGCCATCTGCTCCTTTGGGTGCGGCCCAGCTCGACCAGCGATAGCGGGATCGCAGGATTGGGGTATAGGGCTTGCCTTCCAGCAGCGCCTCACTCTCTTTATCTTGCTCCAGCGCATCGAGGTATTTAAGGAACAACAGCCAGGAGGTCTGTTCGGTGTAATCCAGTTCAGAGCTGCAGCCCGACTCTTTGTGCAGGGCGTCGTCGATATTCTTGAAGGCTTGATCAAACATGAATGGCATCCGGTGTCACATAAAGCAACCGCCAGCAAGAGCTGGCTAGTTGCTACTGATGATGGATTAAATTGGAAGCTATTCTACCGTCTTACCCAGAGGCTATAAACCGCTATGGGATTTATTTAGAATCATGGAGCCATGATAGATGAAATGTAGCGTCACTATTAGAGTGCTTGATTTGTGAAGAAAAGTAGGAAAATATTTCTCGTGTACTAAATGACCTTCAGTTGCTTAATACCGGCAATTGAGACGCTGCCCTTGGCGGCCTCTTCAATATGCTCACTCCACCAGCACATCATTGGCTTTCTGCGTTCAAGATAATCCGTTCGATTATATGCACTGCGAACCTGATTATCGTCTACGTGAGCCAGTGCAGCCTCTATCAAATCAGGTTCAAAACCTTGTTCATTGAGCGTGGTGCTTGCCAGAGAGCGCAAGCCGTGGCTAACAAGTCTTCCTGCAAATCCCATTCGTTTTAAGGCCATATTTGCCGTCTGGCTGTTGCAAGGCTTTTTGGGGTCACGATCAGAGGGAAAAATAAACTCTCGATTTCCACTGTTGGGCTTCATCACGTCCAACAAGTCCAACATTTGCTGAGTGAGTGGAATGCGATGCTGTCTGCGTTTTTTCATCCGAGCGGCTGGAATTGTCCATACTTTAGCGTCCCAGTCAATTTCGTCCCATCTTGCACCTGAGCTTTCACTTGGTCTGGTCATTGTGTGTAGCTGCCATTCGATTAAGCATCGTGTGGTGCGCTTAATGCTGGCGTTGGCAATCGTGCCCATCAACTCAGCCAATTCAGCAGGCTTTAGTGCGGCCATATTTTCTTTTTTGGGCTTTTTAAATGCGGCTTTGATACCTGTCAGTGGATTAGCTTGGATTAGTCCACAATTGGTTGCGAAGTTCATGACTTCATTGAGGCGCTGAGCTAAGCGTTTAACCGTTTCTAAGCTACCTTTGGCTGCGATTGGTTTCAGCAGTTCGATAACTTGTGGTGCATTAATGTCTCTGACTGGGGTGTTGGCAATGTAAGGGAAGATATGCAGTTCTAATGATCTCCAGATATCGAGGGCATAGTCTGGAGTAACGTCATCTTTTTTTATTTCAAACCACTCTTGGGTGACGTTAAACAGCGTGTGTTCATGTATCGCTTTATGTTCTTCTTGCTGCTGCTTTCGTGCTTCGAGGGGATCAATCCCTTGGGCCAGAAGCTCTTTAGCTTCGAGAGTTAGCTTACGAGCATTTGCCAGAGGGACGTCAGGATACTTACCTAAGCTGATGTTGGTGCGTGTTTTTTTAGTTGGATGAATGTAGTTCAGCAACCAATGCTTTGAATTATTGGGTTTGATTAGAATACGCAAACCATTTCCATCACAAAGGACATATTCTTTATCTTTAGGCTTGGCTGCTTTTATCTGTGTATCAGTGAGTCGTGTAGTTACTTTTGGCATGATTGGTCCATCAAAACTGGGTACACAAAATCAGTGTACCTTGCGATGTACCCAAATCGCAAAGAAGTTGTAAAACCTCAATAGATGCTAATAGACGCTAACTCATTGATTTTTCGTTGCTGGAGGTACAAAAAAAGACGCCCTAGGACGTCTTTAGATGTGTATTTGGTGGAGCTGGCGGGAGTTGAACCCGCGTCCGAAATTACTACGAACCTTTTGATAGTGCCTGTTTCTGCTGTTTTTCTATATTAATCAATTTGTTAGTCTGTATGCGGTTAGTGCGAGTTTATACGTTTTTATATGCTCTGCCGCCAATTTGTCGCCATTATTTTCGTCGCCAATTGAGGTTGGCTAGAGGGTTTTTGGTGGTGGCATCCTCTAAGTGCTCAGGTGCAAAATGCGCGTAAATCATCGTCATTTTGATATCTGCATGACCCAAGATATCTCGTAAAACAAGAATGTTGCCACCATTCATCATGAAGTGGCTGGCAAAGGTATGCCTTAGAACGTGCGTGCATTGTCCATCAGGTAGCTCAATGCCTGCTCGTTTTACTGCGCGTTCAAATGCTTTTCGACAAGGGGTGAAAAGCCGGCCTCTCTTGCGTGGTATTTCCTCATATAGTTCCGGTGTGATTGGAACTGTGCGATTTTTTTTACCTTTCGTCTTTGTGTAGGTAATGCGGTACTTAGAGATGTGTTGGCCTTCTAGCGTTTCTGCTTCACTCCAGCGTGCACCGGTCGAGAGACAGATCTTAGTTACGGTGAGGAGATGAGGATTGCTGGACTCGGCACAAGCATCTAGTAGGCGGGTTATTTCTAGGTTATCTAGAAACGTTAACTCACTTTCGTGAATTTTGAATAGCGGCAAACCCGTCAGTGGATTGGGCAGTGACCAGTGTCCCAGCTTCTTGAGCGTTCCGAAGACTGCAGATAAATTTAGCTGTTCAAGGTTTACTGTCCGAGGCTTCACTTTTGCTAGAAGCTCCCCGCTTTCTGTTTTCAACTCCCCGTTAAGTCTTTTCTCTCTATACTTGGAAAAGTCTGCTGCAGAAAACTCAACTGCAAGCGGATCTCCAAGTCCATCACAGATAATTTTTAACTTGGCATTCATTCGTTTTGGGTCAGCTAGCGTCTGCCCATATAGCGAATCCCAAGTTTTGATTAAGTCAGAAAGCCTACGGCGATCGGCTTTCTCTCCTGTCCAAGGCTTACTCTCAGCCTCTTCCATCGTATAACTTTCAAAAGCTAGTGCTTCACCTTTAGTCGCAAACTGCTTGCGAACTCTTTTGCCGTTCCTGCCATTTGGATAGCACTCGCATATCCATTTGCCAGTCGATGTTTTCCTTACTGACATGGTTGCTCTAGTTCTCCATTATTGTCAGCTTCACTTTCCCGATAAATTTAATTTCGTCTAAATCACAGTCAAATGAGCTGTCATTATCACTAACACGCACTTTGCTTACAGGAATTCGAATTACCTTTTTTAGGCATATGATTCCTTCGACATCGATAAGCCAAGTACCGTTTTTTATGTCTTCAAACTCACGCTCAATGAGATAACGCTCTCCGTTCTCTAGAGTAACTAAAGCTGGTGAACGGGTATCAGCAAGTAATGACTGATCCATAACGATGTATCCATCATTGCTGATTCCGCCGTCACGTAGGCTAAGTAATTCAATTTGTGGTGCTATGAGTTTGTCGATTGACTGTGCCTCATGCGCAACATTTATCCCCAACTCTCCTTGGCCTGTACTTAGCCACAGCAATGATGCTCCAGTTTCCAAGCAGCACTGGATGATCCAATCGGCAGGGAAGCTGTTTCGGAAAACCCTGTTAGCTAAAGTGCTCTTCGTGATTTTCAACTGCGCGCATAGTTGCTGACGTGACGTAAATCCATAGGCGACCAGCATTCTATCAACCGCCTCTCTTGCTCCCGATTTCAAATCCATTTCAACTCCATCGTTAAATGTCATCTTGACTGCAATCAAAATGAGATCGTATTATGTGGTCACTGATTTCATTGTGAGATTGATTTGTGTTGTGTCATCTAGCTCAGATACAAACCCAAATAAACAAAAATCAACCAGAACGAACCCAAACTAAGACAGGAGATCATGCAGCATGACCACCAAAATTTCAATTCGTATACCTAGCGCTCTTGTCTCTCCTGCGCAGTTTGCTGAACTGGAGGGGCTTTCTCGTAACACGGTTTATGCCTGGTGTTGCCAAGGGAAGCTTGCTAAGTACATGCAGCCCAAAAAAAATGGCGGCGCACGTACAAAAATTTATTACGCAAGATACAAACTACAGCAAATGTCCGAGTCACTGGGACACTCAGATTTTGAAGTCGTTATCGGTGATTGATTTCATTTTGAGATCATAAGTGGGTGAATGCTATGTTTGATTTTCAGATTTCAAACTACCCTCATTTTGATGAGGCATGCCGCAAGTTTGCACTGGCGCAAAATCTGAAAGTACTTGCTGAAAAAGCAGGGATGAATGCCCAAACGCTTCGCAACAAACTCAACCCTGAGCAGCCGCATCAGCTGACTTGGATTGAAATTCTTGTACTGACCGACATAACCGAAGATGCAACGCTAGTTGATGGTTTTCTTGCCCAACTGCATTGCTTGCCATGTGTTCCCGTAAATGAAGTTGCGAAAGAACACCTGCCTGTCTACGTCATGAAAGCCACCGCCGAGATCGGACAAATTGCAGCTACTGCAGCTGTCGGTGGAAAAATGCCGCACAGCAGCAAGCACCATGTAGTCGATAGCGTGAACTCGGGGATTCGGTATCTCAGTCTGGCCGCCTTATCGCTGCAGGCCAGATTGCAAAGTAACCCTGCACTGATGAACACCGTTGAAACATTTACGAATGGCATCGGTGCGACATTTGGTCTGGGTTGATAGGGGGATTTATGGCAGCAGTGACTATGTCTTGTGTCGTGAGCCAGCCGGTCGGTTTCCGCCAGTTGTTGGCAAAATACTTAGCACCAAACCGCTGGACAGGGACATGCAACTTTTGGGACTCATTGAGCCTTTATGACCGTATAACAGTTTGTTTCCATGCGGGACTCAAGAAGGGTCATGCAATGACATGTTTTAGCGAATTGTCCCAGAGCGAACGTGAAGCAATTGTTTGTGCCATTGATGATTTGCGGAAAGCCTTCGCCAAATACCGTAAGCATGGTGTGAGTAACACCACCTTTCTGAGCTGGTTAACCGCAGAGCAACGCAAAACACTTTTCAAACATGCGGGATTGTCAGAACGAGAATACATGCAGCCATATTGTTATGTAGACAAGGATGGTTGCGAGTGGGCCGGTGATGTTATCCGTGCAATGAAAGAGCTATTCCACCTTTTTGACGATGCTCCGTCAGTCCTTTCAGCTGTAAAGCCAGAAGAATACGCCTAATTAAATAAATCAATAAGTTAACTAACGCACTTCACTGTGCGGGGGATTTTTTTACCCAAAATGGAGGGAAAAGCATGTTTTGGGGCACGTGGTTAAACATCGATGGTGCTTACAACCCGCGTTATCCGGCCTTCGAAATTGAAGCGGAAAGCATCGCGGAAGCGACAGAAAAGCAGGCGAAAGAACGCGGCAGCAAAGTGATTTTTCAGAACGCCGCCATAGCCATTCTGGACGTTAAGACCATCAAGAAAACAAAAGCGAAACACATAGAAGACATACGACGGCTAGCCATCACGGATGCGCCATTAATTCCACAGCAAGGAGTGTAGAGATGAACCGCAAACATACTGAGTTACTCAACCAAGCCGCACATAACCGGAAGCTCGGTGATCGTAGTCGGGCGGCTTTGTTTTTGAGGCTGGCAGCGACAGAGCGTTTAGTTGTGATGATGGAGAAGATTTATGCAAGACAAAGCCGGAAAGGTTGGGCGTTGGCGTAATTACCACGCCATCGCCATGCAGCAGGCAGTCACCGCTCCTACTGGAGCTTTGCGAGCCATAAATCTAAATCTGGCCGCGGAATGCCGGTGCGAAATACAGAGATTGAAGAAGGGGACAAATACAACAATGAGAAAAGACCTATGACGTTACCCGCTTTCTTCTTTTGTTCTGCCGTTGCAGCTCAGGCTGCAGCGGTAGTTGCTCATTATAGCTACCGTAGCAATGCATTTTCTTTTGAGAGTGCATTGTCACGCATGCAGAACGGTGCGCAGTGATGAACATCGTTGAGCCAATCGAAAATACTACCGAATGGGCGTATTGGTGGAACGCACCACGCCAACCGGTAGAGAACCATTACCAGACTTACGATGAGATCCATCGTAAAGAAAAACAGCTGCAGGCGCTGGTGTCAGCCCAAGAAATTTTGGCGCAACAACCTGCAGTGGTGCGTATGCACGTTATGCGTATCGTGAACTCGCTTGAAGCGGAGCAAGGGATCCAGCGTGCAAATGCATACCTGTCTAAATCATTCGTTGAGCGGTTATTGCCTCGGATTAAGCTGGTTTCTGAGCGTTATCAGATTTCAGAAATGACCATCGACACCGCCCAACTGATGTATCGCTTTAACCGCCTGCCTGATATGTCTGCCAGTGATATTGAGTTATTGGCTCGTGATATTGCTGGGTTTGTTCACCTTGAATTAGGTGTCATCAATGATGAAATGAGTGATGCCGGTGATTTGAAATTACTGCATGCCGTGTTCACTCGTGCCAGCGCTATCACCCAAGCATTTCTGCAGTCTGTGCCGCATTACGTCAAGCTGACTACTCAATGCTTTATGGAGCACGAGGCGCTGGCGTCTGTATCACGAATGCTATCTGACAAGTGGTGGCTGGGCCGCCTGCGTCGTCATGCCGCAGAGTGGAGCGAGCATTTACAAATTGCACTCTCAAATGTCAGCAAGAAAACCAGTGTGTATGCCAGTAAAGCGACAGTAAGTGAGTGGAAAGAGCAGAAGCGCAGAACGCGCGAGTTTCTCAAGTCGATGGAGCTGATTGATGAAGAAGGTAACCGGGTCAGCTTGATTGATAAGTATTGGGGAAGCGTTGCCAATCCAGCTATCAGACGGACTGAGCTGATGGTTCGTATTCGGGGCTTTGAGAATATCTGTACTGAGCTGGGCTATGTCGGCGAGTTCTATACCATCACCGCACCTTCTAAATATCACGCCACAACAATTCACGGCCATCGTAACCGCAAATGGAACGGCAGCAATCCCGCTGATACACAACGCTATTTGCGTAGTGTATGGGAAAAGATTCGGGCAAAGCTGCACCGTGAAAACCTTCGTATCTTCGGGATCCGAGTAGCAGAGCCACACCATGACGGTACGCCGCATTGGCACATGCTGCTTTTTATGCGTCCAGAGGATGTTGAAGCTATCCGTGAAGTTTTACGGAGTTATGCCTGCAGTGAAGATGCAGCAGAACTGCTGACCGCAAAGGCTCGTAAAGCCCGTTTTCATGCTGAACCTATCGACCCAGAAAAAGGGTCAGCGACTGGTTATGTCGCGAAGTACATCAGTAAAAACATTGATGGCTATGCGATGGATGATGAGCTGGATGATGAAAGTAACCTGCCAATGAAATTGGCGGCAATGGCTGCCGCTGCATGGTCATCCCGCTGGCATATCCGTCAGTTTCAGTTTGTAGGCGGCGCGCCAGTGACTGTCTACCGCGAGCTACGTCGGATGAACGACAGAGAAACAGCGATGGGATTAAGCGTTGAGTTTGCTGCTGTGCATGATGCGGCTGATTCAGGGGATTGGGCTGGATATGTCAACGCTCAGGGCGGCCCCTTTGTGCGTAGAGATGAGTTGGTGGCTCGCACTTGGTATGAGGTTTCCGAAGAGGTGAATGCTTACGGTGAAGAAATTATCCGCATCAAGGGGCTTTTCTCTTCTGAGGTAGGTAAAGGGACACCGATTCTGACTCGAGTCAAACAATGGAAAATTGTACCGGCTCTTGCCGCCGATAAGGCGGCTGCTGTTAGCGGCGCGTCAGCGGCGCCTAGGAGTTCTGTCAATAACTGTACGGACGAAGGACGGAAAGTTATTGATAGCCGCTTTAGATCTGGCTCTTTAAATACTGAAACCCTGATTGATGAGCTGAAAGCGAGAGGGTTTGGTATGTGGGGGAGCAGCAGAGGTATTCGGTCGCCGGACTTTGATATGGAGTCTGTGCGTGATGTTGCCCAATTACTGCTGCGAGGCTGCCGGTTTGACGCCGGTGGCGGAATGAGTTTGTACCTACGGAACGGGCGGTTAGTGGAAAGTGAGGTGATTACTTAGGCTCACTAATGAAAAAAATGCGGATATTGCGTTTCTACGACATGGAGGTGTGTAGCTGAGTATACAAATCTCAACATTTAGTAAGAAAAACAGATAGAAAAATTCATCCGGTCGATATACTGTATATATGTACAGTGCTGAAAGGAAAAGGAGTGGTTGTGTCTGATCTTTTCACTGAGTCCCTTGCGTTGCAGCGTATCCAACTCATCGCACGTGTCGTGTTGATGGACGTATGTAGCGGGGATGATAAAGAGCTGGCGTTAGTCTGGATTAGCGAGTTAACGGCTCAGTTGTTAGAGCAAGTTAATGACAAAGACGAACGCCGCGCAATGTCGGCCTTCATGCCAGTGAAGGAGGATTGATGAGAGTTGAAATTCTTTTTGATAGCCAGACGAAAATTTCGCAATCCATCATGGATGCTCTAGAGAATGAGTTGGCAAAGAAAATCCATCCCATGTACCCAAATGCTAGATTTCGGGTCGCAAAAAGTAGCAGTACATTGCTGCAAATCACGGGCACTAAAAGTGAAGAAGACCACAAGGCCATCCAATCAATAATCCAAGAAATCTGGGAGGATGACGGTTGGCTGCCGAGTTAATTTGGTGTGCATGAAAGATGACTGTTTAGCGCATGGATCTGCATGACTCATTGAGGATCAAATTTCGCACTCAGCGCCAGTCTTGGCGCTGGATAGCGAGAGTCATGCAGATGCATGAAAAGCCATAGATCAAGCGCGCGGGCGTGGCGGGGCTACGATTGCGCGCCATGCCTCTCATGATTGGGCTAAAATTCTTGCAAGCGACTATCCTAACAATTATCTTTCCCTAGGGTTTACAGGTAAGATTTGTAAGGATATTAAATGGAAAATGGCCCTATAGAAGATTTGGCTAAGCGTATCTCTCGGGATTTGTTTAGTCGATTGAAGTGGAAGCAGTATGGCCCATATGATCGTGATTTTAAGTGCGATAATGAAGAAAAGCATAAGCCGGAAGAGAAAAAAACAAAACATACCCATCCTGTAGATGTTGTATTTAGTTATAGAGATCCATATTTAAATAAGATGATATATTTAAATACGGATCTAAAAAGTTATGCGAAGGGCAGCATTAACGCTAAGAATGTGGAAACTGCACTAATATCTTTGGCGAAAACTATCGACTGCGCGAGGTATAGTGAGGAGTGGAGCGAGAAGTATAATTATTCTCAAATTGATTTTGATGTTAGAGGTTTGTTATTTGTCTTTAATCATGACAATCAACTTGAACATGATTTTTATGATTTCTTTTACCCGCCAAAGCCAGAAAGAGGTCGTCGCAAACAAGCTGTAAGTTTAGATAAAATACCTTTGTGTTCTGGGCAGCAGTTACATATTATTGACCCGTTTGTGATAAATTATCTGCTGGCGATTACTTCTGATATGAATGATATGATTGCGAGGAATGAATTCCCTCGTGATGAATATGGTTTCTATTATCCTCAACTAACTTTCCATAAGGTAGCTATTACAGAGCCATATTTGCCAGCAACCATTGAAACTCTTCTGGCTCCATTCATGATTATTAAACATGATGCGGTTAAAGCGTATAATAGCCGAACGAAAATCGAAGATGAAGTCTACCCAGAAGGGTTTGTGGTTTATTATAATGAAAAAGGTAGTGGGGATAATGAATTCTTCTACCTCCTTGATCTGTTATCAAACTATCAAATACTTGATGGTGCTAACAAAATAAGAGTGAAGTTGGCGTATCGTGAGAAGAATGAACGTGTTATTTCTCATTTTAGACGGGCGGTTGAAAAATATGCTCATGAGTATGGTTTAGATCAGGAAGCGAAAAATAGACTCGACGAGCTGGATGTTGAGGTTATTTCTACAGTTAAAGAGTTCTTTTCCGCTGAAGTTATCTCATGGGATCCGAAATGAAAAAAATTCATAGCGTGACAGATAAAGCTTTATATGATGCGTTGAATCAAAAACAAATTACTATCAATGAGGTTCAAGAGCTTTTCTTAGGGCGAGGAACAATTATTAGTAAAACAACCCCAAGAAAAGAGTTGGCAAAAAACTATTCTAGAATGAACCACGATTACTATGAGCACCAAAAAATCGCATCATTATTAGGGGGGCAGTCTAGAACAGAGAAAATTACATGTGTTCGAGTTGAAGATGCGATTGAGCGGGATGTGATAATTAAGTCTGTAGAGGAATTAAAGAAGGTAATTGTATCTCAAGATGATTACTGTAGGATGTATTTTGAGGGGAATAGAATTCTCGTCGATATTAAGTATCTGTCTACGGATTATGGTAAGAGTGATTTTAAACAGGTTGTAAAAAAAGACGCATTGATTGAAATTGAGCCATTAGAAAATGGGTATAGTATCAGACGCCCAGATAATGAAACGTTAGAAGCTTATGAAGCTATTTTATTAAGTAACATTACTACTATACAGGGGGAGTCGATTGGCGAATCCAATATAGACTTAGCTATTAGCTCTATTACTCTATCGCATAACACCTCGGCAATAGCACGAACACAATTTTTCAGTCGATTAATTAGAGAGCTGAAAGGGTATGAGTTGCTTGATGTAACTGATGCATATGTTTATCACCCTAAGCCAGAAGCATTAGAAGAAGAAGATGGTAATACAGAAACCGGAGTGCATGTTTCTAGAGCATCCTTAAAAGGTCAGGGTGTTCTTCAATCTGAGGAATTGAGTGAACTGTACGATAGAGGATTTTATATATGGAAGATAAAGTGGAAAGTTAAGGAAGAGCTTCCTGACCCAGATATTTTTGAGCTCGAGGCCCAGTTTGGAGATCCATTGGATTGTACTAATTTTTCATATCTGGTTAAAGGCGTTAAGAAGTATAAGGCTAACGGTCAGTATTTTAGTAAGCCGCAGAAACTATCTAATATAGAAGCTCAAAGATTTAACCGTTTAATTGAAAGCACAGCATATTCTATTATAATGGATATTGGCTGATTCATCATGAGGGTGGGGTTATGTCGCAAATGAGACTGAAATGGATGAGATTGAAAATCAGGGTGGCTCCAGAAGTGATTTTCAATTTCATTAAAAATACACCTTATTCTGATGTTGTTGGTGCTGGGTTTACTAGGGTTGAGCTGGCTAATGATGAGGTCTCTGCTACTTTTAATAAAAAGCTTGTTGTTTTGGAGCCAGTTCTAGATCCTTTTGATAATGTCATTGAGTTCGAGAGAGTGTCTTTTGATCAAGTTGTTTTCTCGATAAAAATTATAAGTAATAAAATTTGCCTGTTGACATTCTATAACCCACCTAAATCAGTGAGATCATTTATAGACTACTTTTCACAATCAGTGGATGTTGCTTACGGAAGTATGTCTCTTGATGTAAAAGATTTCTTGATGATTATTAGGAAAGAGTTTGGGTTTAAAGTGTTTGGTATATCTAAGGTGAAGGTGTCTAATTTACCAGTAACAGAAAGAACAAAAGCAACTTTAGAGCTTAGCTCAAGCGGTGATGCATTGAATGATTTAAAACTCTTTGTCGGTGATGGTGAGTTAAAATTAGATAAGTTAAAGGCACTGGGTGTTCTTGAACATTCTAAGTTTAGTTTTGAATTGTCTAATGTTGCTTCAGCTGTTGTTCCTGAGGAACATTATAAAATATTCAATGATGTGGTTGCTCTCATCGAAAAAAATGAGATTTAAAAAATAAGGCATCACTACTTGGTGATGCCTTATTTTTAGTTGTTTATTCATCTAGAGAGTATTTGATAAACTGAACAACGTCATCATGTAACCACTCGTTTATTTCCTTTAGTCTTTCTTGTAATGGAATAAGTTCGTTCCTAACGAAGACACGACTAGCCTTTTCCACATCACCAAATCCCCCTGTGTTATTAGGAATGATGCCCATCATCTGAGGTGGCACTCGATGTGCGGCTAGCATGTCATCACGGCTGACGTTCTTGATGTTTAGGAACTCATCTTTGGCCGCCACTTCGCTGAGTGGGATTATCTGAATCCCGTCTTTCTTCCCTGCCGGAGAGTACATAAACATGTTCCGGAAATTGCCTGGGCCTTTGGCTTGTTTGAGCGCATTGCGGATATTGTCGACGTCAGACTGGTTTTGGGCTGGATCGCTCATATACATGATGAAACCCGCATGGCTGCCGTTCAGGTAGTATTTACGGCGAAACAGTGTCGCTGACTCATTCAACAACGCGGAAGGGATGGCCGCCAGATATTCCGGTAAGCCGTACAGCTCCTGATTCAGATCGGGTTCAAACAGGTGGAACACACTGCCGGCCTCAAACTGGTAAGGCTCGGTGTTGTAGCCGTATTGGGCAAACCAGTAGGTGTCTAACTCCACGCCACGGCGCGTGTATTTCGCCAGTGTGGGTTCTAGCGATAGCGTGCCGCCTAACCGGTTCTTTCGCCGCTCCAGATAAGCGTTACCAAAGACCAAATAATCCAGTACAAACCGGCTGAACGCTTGCTGGCTCAGAAGTTTGTGCGGGATGAAGGTGCTGGTCAGAATATTACGTTTCACGTAAATGGCTGAGCTGTGGTGCGTAGCCGCGCGGAAGGTTCGCGCTAATCCATCCAGACTAATCGGCGGCTCGTACCAGTGTTCGGTGCGGGAGCACTCCAAATAATCCAGCAGTTCGCGGCGGTCAAGCACCGGAACAGGGTCACCAAATGTGAAGGCTTCGGCAGCTGGGGCTTGGTGGTTGGCGGTGATCACCGAGCTGGATTTGTTGAGTTTGCGTTTGCGCGTCATGGTTTAGTAAATCTCCACGATATTGGTGTTGGAGGTGGTCATGCCTTCCAGCGGCTCATTGTGTAAGGCGTGCATCGTTGCCCACGCTAAGTCTGCGTGACTGGCCTCTTCGCTGCGGCTGGCTTCATAGGTTGGGCGGCTACCGCTGGCCGTGACAGATTTACGGATAGCCATAAACGATTGGGCAATGTCGGTGTGTCCGGCATCGAACTCCAGACGGCGGTGGCTGATAACGTCATAGGCTTTCAGTACCAGTTCGTTTTTCACGTTTGGGTTGTAAACGAACTCACGAACGGCAGGGAAAAACGCTTTCACGTTTTCATACACGCCGTGGCCGATACCGGTTGAGTCAATGCCGATGTACGTCACGTTGTAGGTTTCAGTGAGCTTGCGGATAGATTCAGCCTGTGCGCGGAAATCCATGCCGCGCCACTGGAAACGCTCAAGGATCCGGAACTTACCGCCCGGCACTGGCGGTGGGGCAATCACGACACAACCGGCGCTATCACCGTTTGATGTGCCCTTGGCGGGGTCATAGCCAATCCAGACAGGGTTGTAACCAAATGGGCGCAGCGCCAGTGGCTGTACGTCATCCCACACTTCCCAGCTATCGACCATGCACGCTTGCAGGTCGGACAGTGGGAACACGGACGCCAGGTCGTCAATGAATTCACACATCAACAGGTTCTGGTATTCCGGTGGGCTGTACTCCAAACGCAGCTGGTCAAGGTCAAACAGGTTACAACCGCCGTTAACCGCATCCTCAACTGTGACGATTTGCCGATATTGACCATCAGGGCAAAGTACCCCGCGCGCCAGATTGGTGTGGCTGAGGTCAATTTCTACTTTGTCCGCCTTGGCGCGACCACGGTTAAACAGCGCCCCTGACCAGAACGGGTAAGCACTGTGGGTTAGGCTGGATGGGGTAGAGAAGTAGGTTTGACGCCATTTTTTGTGCAGCGCCATACCGGAGGCGACTTTGCGCAGCTCCTGAAATTTCGGGATCCAGAAATATTCATCCAAATACAAGTTACCGTGATAACTCTGCGCGGTACGGGCATTGGTGCCAAGGAAGTACAAGCATGCGCCGTTGCCCAGTGTCATCGGGTCGCCTTTCAGCTCCACATCCACTTCACGGGCAAACTCAATGATGTATTGCTTGAACACATGCGCCTGCGCCTTGGAGGCGCTGAGGAAAATTTGATTACGCCCCGTTGTTAGCGCATCAATCAGTGCCTCACGGGCAAAGTAATACGTGGCACCAATCTGTCGGGACTTGAGCAAGTTCCGGATCCGGTGTTGGTTACCGGCGTTAAACCAGTTTTTCTGATAACCGAATAAGTTGTCGTGAAAAAGTTGCTGCAGTTTTTCCAGCTGCTCTTCACTGAAAACGTTTTTCTCGGGTTGGCGACGTTCGCCGCTGTTACGGCTGCGAATTTTAGGGTTCAGGTCGGCTTCGTTGCCGCCGTTGTTAAATTTACCAATACGTGCGTGGCGTTCGGCCTGACGGGCCAGCAGGTCAATCTCTTTGAAGTCTTTCCCTTCTTTCTGCTCCTTCATAATCAGCTGGCAGTAGCGTGCCGCAGTGGTCAGCTGCATTTGGTCGAGTGGGCCAATGTCGCCCCACTTGTCACGCTTTTTCCAACTGTGTACGGTTGCAGGCTTCTCTCCCAGCATTTCTGCAATGCGGGCGATGCGTAACCCCTGAAAGTACAGGAACATGGCCTGACGACGGGGATCAAGGTCAGTATTTACCGGTGTCGTATTCATGCGGCCAGATTACCGACCTGCGTCACGCTGCACCGCTGGCGCTCATTGTGTCAGTGCTCCCACAATTCCCGCGCGTTGTCTCACTACCCCCATCCCCGCAAACATAGTGGCTCAAGATACGTTTTCACGAATGGAGCCTGACAGATGGCAACAAAATCAAAGCGTTTTCGCATTGGGGTTGAAGGGGCGACGACCGACGGTCGCAAAATCCTGCGCGAATGGCTTACCCAGATGGCCGAAAATTATGACCCCGAGGTTTATGGCGCGCGGGTTAACGTCGAGCACATCAAATCCTACTCTCCGGACGGCTCCTTCGGTCGCTATGGCGATGTCACAGGACTGTTTGCCGAAGAGATCCAAGACGGCGCACTGGCTGGCCGCATGGCGCTGTATGCCGAAATCGCACCGACGCCGGAGCTGGTCGAACTCAACAAGAAAGGGCAGAAGGTTTACACCTCTATGGAGGTTGATCCGGAGTTCGCTGATTTGGGGTCTGCGTACCTCGTTGGCCTTGCGGTGACCGATGACCCTGCCAGTTTGGGGACACAACGCCTGAGCTTTAGTGCGACAGGGGAAAGCACGCTGGCAAATCGCAAACTCAGTCCACACAACCTGTTCACGGTGGCCGAAGAGACGGTGATCGAGTTTGAGGACGTGCCAGACCAGAAAAACACGCTGTTTACCCGCATTCGCGCGTTGTTCGATAAAAAACAGACCTCAGATGATGCCCGTTTCAGCGATGTGCATCAGGCCGTTGAGCTGTGTGCGTCCGAAGTTCAGCAGACGGCAAAACAGGTTACTGAGCTGTCCGCCAGTCTTGCCAAGGTGGATGAACTGGAAAGCAAGTTGGAAACCTGCAGCCAACAGCTTGATGAGTTGACCACGCGTCTGAATACCGAAGACAGCAGCTCACAGCGCCGACCATTCTCTACCGGTGGCAGCCATTCACCGTCAGAACAAACTAACTGCTAACGGAGCAGCACCTACATGAAAAAGAATACCAAATTTGCCTTTAACGCCTTCCTGCAGCGGTTAGCCGAACTGAACGACGTTGATGTCGGTGACCTGACCTCAAAGTTTACGGTTGCGCCGTCGGTCAACCAGACGCTGGAAGATGCGATCCAACAATCCTCGGCATTCCTGTCACTGATTAACGTTGTTCCTGTGTCTGAGCAGTCCGGCCAATTGTTGGGGCTGGGCGTAGGCACCAGTATCGCGGGGACAACCAACACCGACGACAAAGAGCGTGAGCCGACCGACCCTACCGCATTTAGCGATGTGGAATACAAGTGCGAGCAGACCAACTTCGATACGGCGCTGCCGTACGCCAAGCTGGATTTGTGGGCCAAGTTTAAAGACTTCCAGCTGCGGATCCGTAACGCCATCATCAAGCGCCAAGCCTTGGACCGCATCATGATTGGTTTCAACGGGACATCTCGTGCGAAAACCTCTGACCGTGCGAAAAACCCTATGCTGCAAGATGTGAATATCGGCTGGCTGCAGAAGGTGCGTAATGATGCGCCAACGCATGTGATGGATGGCATCACTGCCGATGACGGCTCGGTGACCAAGGTTATCAAAGTGGGCAAGGGGGGCGATTACGCCAATCTGGACGCACTGGTTATGGATGCTGTGAATGAAATCATTGACCCCGTGTTTCAGGACGACGACGGTCTGGTGGTGATTTGTGGCCGTGCACTGCTTGCTGACAAGTATTTCCCTCTGGTCAACAAAGAGCAGGATAACAGCGAAGCCATGGCCGCAGAGATGATTATCAGCCAGAAACGCATGGGCGGTTTGCAGGCGGTACGCGCACCGTACTTCCCAGCCAATGCGCTGATGATCACCCGTCTGGATAACCTGTCGATTTATTGGCAAGAAGACACGCGCCGCCGTTCCGTTCTGGACAATCCAAAACGTGATCGCATTGAAAACCTTGAGTCCGTGAATGAAGCCTACGTGGTGGAAGATTACCGCTGTGTGGCTTTGGTCGAAAACATCAAAGTCGGCTCATTCGTTGCGGCCGCATCACAACCGGCTGCTGTGGAGGCGTGATCATGCCAAGTCCTGCACGACGCCATTTAATGCGTGTTCAGGCTGAGGAGTCCGCCCAAATGGGCGGCTCTACCTTACGAAACCTATCGGCGTACAACCAGATGTTGCTCAAGCTGGAAGAAGACCAGCGTCGGCTCAAGCGTGTGCAGTCCACGGTGCGTAAGGCCGAACTGAAACGCGAACTCTTACCGTATTACCAGCCGTGGGTGGCTGGGGCATTGGCGACGGGGAAAGGGGCGCAAGATGATGTGCTGATGAACATCATGATTTGGCGTGTGGATGCCGGTGATTTTTCGGGGGCGTTGGATATTGCTGAGTATGCATTAAAGCATGGTCTGGTGATGCCAAAGCGCTACAACCGCCAGACGGCCTGCGCCGTAGCCGAAGAAATTGCCGATGCCACCATTCATGCCTATGCGTCCAAACAGCCGGTCGATGTTGACCTTATCCAGCGCACATTGGCGCTGACCGACCCCCACGATATGCCAGATCAAGTACGGGCCAAACTCCATAAAATTTTGGGGTATGGCCTGCGCGATAACAATCAACCGGTGTTGGCGTATGCCCATATCAGTCAGGCGTTCCAGTTCGATAAGAACTGTGGCGTGAAAAAAGATATGGAGCAATTGGAGCGAATTGCTCGTAACGCCAACAACGGATAACAGAACGTGCCCACGCGCGAGGCGGCACGGGATGGCGACAGGCAGATGCCGCATCAAAATCCCGTCCACCGCCTACCAATTCAGAGGAAAGCAGGATGGAGTTTGTTGCGCCTGAGCAGCCTGATGGCAAAGCGGAAACTATCAAAAATACCCCGTTTTGGCCGGATGTTGATCTGGAACATTACCGCTTGGCGATGCGTACCGATGGCTCGGTGACGAATGAGCGCCTCAAAGAAGTGGCGTTATCCGCAATGAGTGAAACCAACGCCGAACTGGCGTTGTACAAGGAGCAACAGCAGCGCTTGGGCTTTGCAAACTTGGCTGATGTCCCTGCCGCCACCATCGGTGGATTTAGTGAATTGACCTATTGGTATCGGCGCGCCGTGTATAGCCGCATCAAAGCCAATCTGACTGAGCGTTACCAAGATATCGACACCACCAAGTCAGGGGGGAAACGCGCCGAAGATATGGCGACCGTGATTGATGAGCTGTGGCGTGATGCGCAATGGGCTATCCAGCGTTTGCAGGGGCGAGCACACATGACGGTGGAGCTGATTTAGTGCGCGTGAGAGCCATGCAACACGACACCGTGGATGCCCTGTGTTGGCGCTATTACGGGCGCACTCGGGGCATGACTGAAATTGTGTTGGCGGCGAATCCCGCATTGGCAGATGTCGGCCCGTTCCTGCCGCACGGTATGGAGGTCGAGCTGCCTGATGTGGTGTCTACGCCGACCACGCAAACTGTGCAGCTATGGGATTAACGGATGGAAAAAATCACCACGGCCATGTCCTACGGGCTGGCCCTTTTTTTGGCATGGCTGGGTGGGCTGACCGTGCAGGACGTAGCCTTTTTGACCGGTACGGTATTGGGCGTCGGGACATTCTTTGTCAATTGGTACTACCGGCGCAAGACCTATCAGATTTTCAAAGACAAGTCTGATGCATTGAGTAAGGGGATTTATGAACAGCTCAACCGTTAAACGTTGTCTGGTCGGGGCGATTCTGGCACTGGTTGCCATGGTGCCCGGCTATCACCAACTCAAGGTATCTGACGAGGGGTTAAAACTGATCGCCGACTTTGAGGGCTGCCGCCTAACGCCATACCGCTGCAGTGCAGGGGTATGGACGAACGGGATCGGCCATACCGAAGGGGTGACCTCAAAGAGTGTCGTTACTGAACGGCAGGTAGCTGAAAATTTGGTGGCCGATGTCGCACGAACGGAAAAGGCCTTAGCGCGCTGTATGCCTGTGACCATGCCGCAGCCGGTTTATGACGCAGTGGTGAGCTGGGGATTTAATGTCGGCACCTCTGCGGCTTGTCGTTCTACGCTGGCCAACTTTATCAATCAGCGTAATTGGTCACAGGCATGTCAGCAGTTATCTCGTTGGGTTTATATCAATGGGGTTAAAAATAAAGGTTTAGTAAATCGTCGAGAGCGGGAAGTCGCACATTGTTTTAAAGGAGTAAATAAATGATTAATTTCAAGAATGTTATTACGCTGTTGTTTTTAATTTCATTGCTGATTTATGGGGCTTTAAATCCAACAGGGAATGTAATTAATGTTGCTGTTGTCATTGTATGGGCAGTGATGCTTTTGGATATGTTCGTTATATTCATATTGTTTGTGGTTGCCTGTGATGGGAGGATAAATAAAAACCCATGTCATAGTGAGTTGAAAAAATCGATATTAGATGCGTTCGTTAAAAAATCACCGTTGGTGACGCATTGCTTAAAAAGATTATACCAAGTGGTTGCTGTGGTTAGTTTGGCTGTTTCTGGTTGGGTTATTACTGCGGTGTGTTTTGTTATTGTTTTATTGCTTGTGTGGGTGATAAAGACATTGGCTAATGAAATGATGAATACACAATGCGCTGGATAGGCGTAATCATAATTGCTCTAATGTGTTTTTTCCTGTGGAAGCTTGATTCAGACAAAGCAACAATCAAGCAGCAAAAACAGACCATAGCTAAATTAAATAACTCACTAAAAGAGAAAAACAATCAGTTGCTCTCTATCAATAAGCAATTAGAAAGCAATGACCGATACCAAGCCACGCTGCAGCAACAAATTGAGGCATTAACCGCGGGCGTTGCGGCTAAAAATCACCGGATTAAGGAGCTGATTAATGAAAATGCAGAGCTTAAACGCTGGGCTGATACTCCTTTGCCTGCTGGGATTATCAGGCTGCAACAGCGTCCCGCCATCACCGGCGCTGCAGGTTATCACTCGTACCTGTCCCAGCATCACCCGTTGTCAGCTACCAGCGGCAGCGCCGACAACAAACGGTGAACTGCGTGACGATGGTGATACTGCGGTTGCGGCATGGGCGGCGTGTGCCGCCAAAGTGGATATGATTGTTGATTGTCAGGAGCGCCAGCGTGAAAAAGCCGGAATCATTACGGACATTTCTTTGTGAAAAAGTCCCCGCGTTAGAGAAGAACCCCGAGAACCTGAGCCTGTTTATTGATAATGGCAGCATTGTCTCTACGTTGGCCACGTCTCTCTCCTTTGAGTATCGCTATACGCTCAACGTGATCGTGATGAACTTTTCGGGTAACCAAAACTTACTCATGGCACCGATAGTGGCGTGGCTACGAGAGAACCAGCCCGATGTGCTGAACAATCCGGAGATGCGAGAACGGGCGCTGACGTTTGAGGCCGACATTCTCAACAATACGTCCTGCGATATCAGCATTGATTTGATGCTGACTGAGCGCGTGATAGTCAGCGAGCAAAACGGAAAACTGGTGGTTGAGGCCGTCGGTGAACCATCCCCAGCCGATCCAGATGAGTTGGGGTGGAGCCGTGCGTGACTTTATCCAGCTTGAAGCGTGGATGGCAGGGTTACTGGAGCAGGTTAGCCCCGCCCAGCGGCGCAAGCTGACGGCCAAATGGGCGCGTGACTTGCGTCAATCACAGCAGCAACGGATCCAAAAACAGCAAAATCCTGATGGCTCAGCTTATGAGGCCCGTAAACCGCAAAAGCGGATGAAGAAGGGGCGCATCAGCCGCAAGATGTTTCGCAAAATCCGCACCGCGCGGTATCTCAAAGCCAAAGCCACGCCAGATGTGGCCGAGGTCAGTTTCAGTAATAGCCGCGTCAATGACATCGCCAGAGTTCACCAATACGGTTTGCGTGAGCGACTCGGTAAACGGGGCAGCATCAAGTATCCGCAACGTCAGCTGCTCGGCGTGACCGAAGCTGACGTGGCTCGGGTCGGCGATGAACTGATTAACCATCTGAGCCAGTAATTCCCCATCGCCATTGTGCGGTAAACCATACAACGCCCACCTAATGCGCGTGCTATCGAGCTGATGGCACGCTACCCCTCATGAACACTCAATTAACTGAACTGCTGCGGCTACTGCGCAACATGATACGCACCGGCGTCATTACCGATGTTGATGCGGACAAATGGTTGTGTCGGGTTGCCAGTGGCGAATTGAAAACCGATTGGATCCCGTGGCTGACCATGCGTGCGGGAGCATCTCGCACGTGGTGGAAACCCTCTGCCGGTGAGCAAGTTTTGCTGCTGGCTATCGGCGGTGAGCTGACCACGGCTTTTGCATTACCGGCCATTTATTCCGATGAAAACCCGCCACCGTCCAACTCACAAGACGGTTGGGTAGTGACGTTTCCTGATGGCGCCCATTTTGAATATGAGCCGCAATCGGGGCACTTGTCGGTATCCGGCATCAAGAGCCTAAGCATGGCTGCGGCAGAAAGCATGGAGCTTGTCACCAAGCAGCTCACCATTGATGCCGAGCACACGCAGATTAACGGCGAAGTCAGTCAGAGTGGCGGTGCGATGTCATCCAATGGCGTTGTCGTGCATGAGCACGTCCATATCAAAGTACAGGCGGGGAAAGACAATTCGGGAGGGCCAAAGTGAAATATCTGGGCATGAACCGGCGTACCGGTCAGCGAATTACCGAACTGGAGCATATCCGCCAATCCATGGCAGATATCTTGGGAACGCCCGTTGGCACCCGTATTGCGCGTCGTGAGTATGGTTCGATTGTGCCGGAGTTAATCGACCAGCCGCAAAATGCGGCGCTCCGATTGCAGCTGATGGCCGCCAGTTACAGTGCCATCACGCGCTGGGAGCCGCGCGTCCAATTACAAAGTATCCAGATGAAAACGGAAATGAACGGAGCCATGGCCGCCGAGCTGACCGGCGTGCTGACGGACGGCACGTTTGCCAGTTTATCCGTACCACTCAAGGGGCATGCGTAATGGCATCAGTCGATTTGTCACAGCTTCCAATGCCCAATGTCGTTGAAGAGCTGGATTTTGAAGTGTTGCTGGCCGAGCGCAAAGAACGCCTGCTTTCCTTGTGTCATCCAGACGACAAAGACGCCATGCGCAGAGCGCTGCAAATGGAGTCTGAGCCGATGGTTAAGCTCCTGCAGGAGAATGCCTACCGCGAGCTGCTGCTACGTAAGCGCATCAATGAAGCGGCACAAGCCGTGATGGTGGCCTATGCACGCAGTAGTGATTTAGAACAGTTGGCCGCGAATAACAATGTTCGCCGCTTGGTGGTGACGCCGGAAGATACCAGCACCGTGCCGCCCATCCCTGCGGTGATGGAGGATGATACCGATTTGCGCGTACGCATACCGGCAGCGTTTGAGGGGTTATCGGTGGCGGGGCCAACGGCGGCCTATGAGTTTCATGCGTTGAGTGCTGATGGGCAAGTGGCCGACGCCAGTGCCATTAGTCCTGCGCCAGCCCAAGTGACGGTCACGGTGTTATCGCGTACCGGTAATGGGAAAGCCGATGAAGCATTACTGACGAAAGTGCGCGATGCCTTGAATGATGAAAATGTGCGGCCGGTTAGTGATCGGCTTACCGTGCAGTCGGCCAGCATCGTGTCATATCGCACTATTGCCCAGCTCTACGTCTATCCGGGACCGGAGGCCGAACCTATTCTGGCCGCCGCTAAAGCCCGTTTACAAAACTACATCAGCGCCCAGCGTCGGCTTGGGAGAGATATTCGCCTATCTGCCATTTATGCCGCGCTCCATGTGGAGGGCGTACAGCGGGTGGTCATCAGCGAACCGGCGCAAGACATCGTACTGAATAGAACACAGGCCGCGCATTGCACGGAATGGGCCGTGACGGTTGGGGGTACGGATGAGTGAACCGACCCTATTACCCACCGGCTCGACGGAGCTTGAACGCAATCTGGCTAAGACCTGTCAGGGCATCAGTGACCTTAACGTGCCGCTGCGTGACCTCTGGGATCCGGATACCTGTCCGGTGAAGTTTTTGCCGTATCTGGCATGGGCACGCTCTGTTGACCGCTGGGATGAGAGCTGGCCGGAGTCGGTCAAGCGGCAAGTGGTGAAAGACGCATTCTATATCCACAAACACAAAGGCACGCTCGGCGCTATCCGGCGTGTGGTCGAGCCGTTCGGTTATCTCATTCGCATTATTGAATGGTGGCAAACGAACGAACCGCCAGGGACGTTTCGGCTGGATATCGGCGTGCAAGACAGCGGGATCACGGAAGAGACCTATCACGAATTAGAACGGTTGATTGAGGATGCCAAGCCGTGCAGCCGTCACTTAGCGGGCATGTCAATTCAACTGCAAGTGCAGGGATATGCCCATGTCGGGGCGGCCTGTTATCTGGGGGATACCCTGACCATTTACCCATATTTACCTGAGCACATCAGCGTAGGCGGTGAAACTTATACCGGCAGCGCAGTGCATGTAATTGACTCGCTGGAGATTTGCTATGGCGTCTAAGTATTTTGCCATATTGACCAATTTGGGCGCGGCCAAGCTGGCGAACGCGACCGCATTGGGCACACAACTGGATATTACGCACATGGCTGTGGGGGATGGTGGCGGAGATTTGCCAATTCCTAATCCTGCGCAAACGGCGCTGATTGGTGAACGTCGGCGTGCGGCCATTAACCTGTTGACGATTGACCCGCTCAACAACAGTCAGATTATTTCTGAGCAGGTGATCCCCGAAGACGTCGGCGGTTGGTGGATCCGCGAAGTGGGCTTGTTTGATAAAGACGGCTCATTAGTTGCCATTGCCAACTGCCCAGAAACGTACAAGCCACAGCTGCAAGAGGGTAGCGGTAGAACGCAAACTATCCGTGTGATTTTGATTGTCAGCAGTACGCAGTCGGTATCCTTGAAAATCGACCCGTCGGTCGTTCTGGCGACGCGTAAATATGTGGATGACAACGTTATTGAGGTTCGAGCGTACGCTGAACAACTGATGGCATCACATCTCGCAGCTGCAGATGCTCATCCGCAGTACGCTAAAAAAGCCAACGTCCCAGTTGCTCTTGATAATCTGCAAAAAATTGCTGCGGCATTGGGGAATAACCCTAATTATGCTGGCGATATGGCAGCCCAGCTATTAAGTAAGCTAGCTGCGAATAAAAATGGTTCTGATATTCCTGATAAAGAAATTTTCAGAGCTAACCTTGGACTGAAGTCAGCGGCGTTAAAAGATGTTGGTAATGCGACTGGCCAAATTCCTGACATGTCATTCTTTGAAAGTACCAAAGATAGAATTTACAGATTCCCAAATGGAATTTGGGTTCAATTTTGTATGTTTCAGTCAACGGGTACAGGAGAAAAACTGGTGCGCACGCCGGTTCCATTCCCTAATCGCATTTTGCATGTATCTGCGAGCTATATGTCAGGGATGGGGGATACCGGTTCTAACTATTCCGTGTGTAATTATTCATTGAAGAGTGCAGACTCATTTACGTACCGAAACTTCAACGTGATGGGTGCGGAAGTTGGCAGCGGTCATACTATGTCATTTATGGTGTGGGGAGATTAAAAATGTACCAGTGGTCAGCAAAACATAGTGCATTTTTCCGCACAGTAGACATTGAAATGAAACTTTATCCTGATTGGGATTTAAGTGATTTGCGTCCAGCGACTGATGATGAGTTTACACGTTTCACCTCGCCATCTCCTGCTGGTAAGGTCTTGGGAACGGATCCGGATGGAAATCCGTATTGGGCTGATTTACCGCCATTAACACATGAGCAACTGGTGAGTGCTGCATCAGAAGAGAAGCAAAGGCGGCTAGTTACGGCACAGCAAACAATCAGTCTATGGCAAACCCAGCTGCAGCTCGGCATGATTTCCGATACCGATAAGGCATCGCTCATTGTGTGGATGCGCTACATCACCGCGTTGCAGGAAGTAGACACATCAACCGCGCCGGATATCGACTGGCCGACCCCGCCAGACGCCTAATTTGCACGGGGTCATTGTGTCATCAGCGACACAACGGTAACGAAGTGCAGCATTTTCTCTATCCTTTCACCATAGCGGAACACCTTAACCGGAGATCCGCTTTATGGCGCAAGATTATCACCACGGTGTCCGTGTCCAAGAAATCAACGAGGGCACGCGCACCATCCGAACTGTCAGTACCGCCATCATTGGGATGGTGTGTACTGGCGATGATGCGGATAGCACCGCATTCCCCCTGAATAAACCCGTTCTGATTACCGACGTTGTAACCGCGCAAGGCAAAGCCGGTAAGACCGGCACGCTGGCGAGCGCGTTAGATGCTATTGCTGACCAGAGTTCGCCGGTTGCCGTGGTTGTGCGTGTTCAGCAGGGCGAAACCGAAGACGAAACCACATCCAATATCATCGGCGGCGTAACTGCCGAAGGTAAGAAAACCGGCATGAAAGCCTTGCTGGCTGCGCAAGCTCAGTTGGGCGTAAAACCGCGCATTCTGGGTGTGCCGGGGCACGATGTGAAAGCAGTGACGACCGAGCTGACTGCAATTGCCCAATCGCTGCGCGGGTTTGTCTATGCCAGTGCATACGGCTGCAAAACCGTTGAAGAAGTGATCGCCTACCGTAAGAACTTTAGCCAGCGTGAGCTGATGCTGATTTGGCCGGATTTTGTCTCGTGGGATACCACCACGAATGCAGACACCACCGCCTTTGCCACTGCGCGTGCGTTAGGCTTACGCGCCAAGATTGACCAAGAGACAGGCTGGCATAAGTCCCTGTCTAACGTTGGCGTGAATGGGGTAACTGGTCTGTCTGCAGATGTGTTCTGGGATTTACAAGACCCCGCGACTGATGCCGGTTTACTCAACGAAAACGATGTGACCACGCTGATCCGCCAGAACGGTTTCCGCTTCTGGGGTTCCCGCTGCTGCTCGGATGACCCGCTGTTTGCGTTTGAGTGTTACACCCGTACCGCTCAAGTGTTGGCTGACACCATGGCCGAAGCCCATATGTGGGCGATTGATAAGTCACTGACCCCGTCTTTGGCCCGTGACATCGTGGAGGGCATCAACGCAAAACTGCGTGAGATGGTGTCACAAGGGTATTTGCTGGGTGGTCGCTGCTGGGTAGACCCCGCCATTAATACTCGTGAATCACTCAAGACAGGTAAGTTGGTACTGGATTACGACTATACCCCTGTCCCACCGCTGGAAAACCTGATGTTGCGCCAGCGTATTACGGATAAGTACCTGATGGATTTTGCATCCAAGGTTAAAGGCTAAGGGGGCTACAGATGGCATTACCTCGCAAATTTAAATACCTCAACATGTTCAATGATGGTGACAACTGGATGGGCATTGTTGAGTCCTTCACCTTGCCAAAGCTGACCCGCAAGTTTGAAAAATATCGCGGCGGCGGTATGTCAGGCGCGGCAGACATTGATTTGGGTCTGGATGATGATGCACTGGCCTGTGAGTTCACGCTCGGTGGTACGGAAATTCTGGTGTTCAGACAGTGGGGCGCGGCCAAGGTCGACGCGGTTCAGTTGCGCTTTACCGGCTCAATTCAACGTGATGATACCGCCGAAGTGATGGCCGTTGAGGTGGTCGTTCGTGGCCGTCACAAAGAGATCGACGGGGGTGATAACAAGCAGGGTGATAGCTCCACCACCAAAATCAGTTTTTCCCCGACCTACTACAAGCTGACCATCAATGGTGAAGTGCTGATTGAGATCGACACCGTCAACATGATTGAGCACGCGAACGGCGTCGATTTGTTAGAAGCACACCGCACCGCTATCGGCCTCTAATCTGACTATCTCACAGTGCGCGGCACGGGCCGCGCCATATCAATTTCAATAGGAACACGTATGACTACACCAACCCAAGAAACCCCAATCACCATGGATATTGCCAGCGGTGAAGTAACCCAAAAGACCGTCGAGCTGGATACTCCGATTCAGCGTGGTAACCAAACCATCACGCACGTTGTGGTGCGTAAGCCTCAGTCCGGTGCGCTGCGAGGCTGTCGCTTACAAGCCTTGATGGAAATGGACGTGGACTACATGACACTGGTGCTGCCACGGGTAACGACGCCATCCCTGACCCGTGCTGAAGTCATGACAATGGATCCGGCTGACCTCATTTCGTTGAGTACGGAGGTGGTGCTTTTTTTGCTGCCGAATCGGGTGAAGTCCGATATCCAGACAGCTTAATGGTAGAAGACCTGATGGCAGATATTGCCACGGTCTTTCACTGGTCACCTGCCGTCACTGACGACATGTCATTGCCTGAATTACTGGAGTGGCGGCATCGGGCGATTTTGCGCAGTGGTGCTAATGATGAGTGATAGAAATTTGCGTTTGCAGGTAGTGCTCTCTGCCGTCGAAAAGCTAACCCGCCCATTCAAACAAGCTCAGGCCAGCACCCGTGCGCTGGCCGCTGATGTAAAAAACTCCCGCGATGAACTCAAACGGCTAGAGCAGGCCGGTCAAAAACTCACGTCATTTAACGCCCTTTCTCGGGCGGTCAAGCAGACCGGCAGCGAGCTGGAGCAAGCCCGACTGAAAGCGCAGATGATGACCCGCGAGTTATCTCAACTCGACAGCCCAACCAAGAGGCAGACCAAGGCACTGGAAGACCAGTGGCGAGCCGTCAGCAAGTTGGAGGCAAAGCAGCGGGACGGTGTGCTGCAGATGGGGAAAACCCGCGCAGAGCTATACCGCATGGGAATATCGGCCAAAGATGGTGAACAAGCCACGGCGCGGATAGCGTCTGAAACCGAGCGGTATAACGCCAAGCTCAAAGAGCAAGAGCGCATGTTAAAGCGCGTGGGCGAACGGCAGCGAAAAATGGCCGAGGCCAAGGCGCAATACAGAAAAACGCTAGAAGTGCGTGATCGGATTGCTGGTGCTGGCGCGTCCTCTATGGGGGCGGGGATCGCGATGGGGATGCCGGTATTCAATGCCGTGAAAAGCTACAGCGCAATGGAAGACGCCATGAAAGGCGTCGCCAAACAAGTCAATGGTTTGCTGGATGATAACGGCGGTCGAACGGCCAAATATCAGGAGATGCAAAAGGAGATCCAGCGCCTGAGTGAAACATTGCCGATGGCAAACGGTGCCATGGACATTGCGGCTTTAGTTGAAGGTGGTGCCCGAATGGGTGTCGCCAATGACAAAGACCCGTGGGACAAACAGAAAAAAGACCTACTGAGCTTTGCCGCGGTATCGGCCAAAGCGTCCAAGGCGTTTGAAATGCCTGCAGACCAACTGGCCGAAGACCTTGGGAAAATCGCGTTTCTCTACAAAATCCCGATGAGGAACATCGAAGACTTGGGCGACACTCTCAATTATCTGGATGACAACGCCCAATCCAAAGGCGCAGACATCATCAATGTGATGCAACGGATGGGGGATATTGCCGACAAGATGGACTACAAGCAGGCGGCTGCATTGGGGTCCACGTTCTTGTCTCTCGGGGCGGCTCCCGAAGTGGCAGCATCAGCCAGTAAGGCCATGGTGCGTGAGCTGGGGATCGCATCAATGCAGAGTAAGCGTTTTTTTGAGGGTATGAAAACGCTTGGACTTAATGCAAAGCAGTTGGAAAAAGGCATTGCCAATGATGCGGTGGCAACCATCAAGGATGTGCTGGGCCGGATTAAAGGGCTGTCGAAAGAGAAACAGCTTAGTGTGATGACGCAGCTGTTTGGTAAAGAGTTCGGGGATGATGCGCAGAAGTTGGGGCTAAACATTGATGAATTTATTCGTCAGCTGGACTTAACCCAAAAGGTCGGCGCGAAAGGCTCCATGCAACGTGAGTCTGATATCGATAAGGATTCTTTGTCCTCTCAGAATTTGCTGTTGAAAACAGAGGTGAATAACACCTTCTCTTCCCTAGGCAAATCTCTACGAGATCCGTTAATGGATATCATCAATCTGGCGAGGCAGGCTACCGGTGCATTTCGCGGATTTGTTGAAGAAAACCCGCGTTTGGCTGGGGTGTTAATGAAATCAGCCGCCGTCCTTGCTGTTTTACTGACAGGTTTAGGGGCGTTGGCTGTTGCGTTAGCTGCGACTCTTGGCCCGATGGCTGTAATGCGCTTAGTGCTTGCTGGGGCAGGTGTAAAACTGCCGGGGATCATCGGCATGCTGGGCGGCTTGGCTAAAGGTGTGCGCTTTGTTGGTTCGGCGATGTTGTGGCTGGGGCGTGCCATGCTAACTAACCCGATATTGGCCGTGTTGGCGGCGATTGCTATCGCTGCGATTTACATCTGGCAGAACTGGGACACCTTGGGGCCAAAGATAAAGGCACTCTGGGCCAGTATCACCCAGTGGACGCAGCAAACATGGGATGCGATCACCCGATTTATCTCAACCAAATGGGATGAGATTGTGGCAGGGGCGAAGGCATTACCCGCGCAGTTTGTCGAAGCAGGGCGAGGCATGATTGATAGCTTGCTTGCTGGCATCAATGAGAAGTGGGAAACCCTGAAAGCAAAACTGACCTCTCTATCCAGCTATTTACCTGACTGGATGATATCGGATAACGCATCAGTGCCAGCCGCTGCTGCGCAAGTGATGCCCAAAGCGACGCAGCAAAAATCAGGGTGGAGCTTTGCAGGGCTGTTCGACGCCGGTGGATATATCCCATCGGGTCAGTTTGGCATTGTCGGTGAACGTGGGCCGGAGTTGGTTAATGGGCCAGCCAGAGTGACCAGCCGCAAACAAACGGCAGTCATGGCGGCAGTGGCCGCGCTGGGAATGAGTGCGGCAGTGCCTGCAGCGGCTGCTCCGTTGCATCCCATGAGCTTACCAGCGGCGGAATACCGAACATCACCAACGGTGTCTGTGAAACAGAATGCGGCGCCGGTAGTCAGTGCGGGTAAAACAGAAATTCATATTCACGCGGCAGCCAATCAGTCACCGCAAGACATTGCACGCATCGTCATGCAGGCGATGGATGAACGTGACCGCAAGCTGCAAGCCCGTGTGCGTAGCCAGTTTAGTGATCGGGAGATGTTCTAATGATGTTGTCTCTGGGGCTATTCGTTTTCATGTTGAAAACGGTGCCGTACCAAGAACTGCAACAACAAAAAGCATGGCGTCATGCAACGAATAGCCGCATTGGTCGCCGTCCATCGTCGCAGTTCTTGGGGCCGGACACTGACGCGATAACGCTGACCGGTACTCTTTTCCCCGCATTAACCGGTGGCCGTTTCTCTATGCTGACGCTGGAACAAATGGCGGATACCGGCAAAGCGTGGTCGTTGCTCGACGGGGCAGGGACGATCTACGGCATGTACGTGATCGAGAGTATCAACCAGACAAAGAAAGTCTTTTTTAGTGATGGCTCGGCACGTCAGATTGATTTCACCATTTCGTTAAAGCGAGTGGATGAATCGCTGACAGATATGTTTGGTGACTTGGCCGACCAGCTGGGCCAAATGAAAGATAACGTGAGCAGTGCGATAGGCGGGATGTTGTCATGACTCTGGATTGGCTTGAGGGGCAGGAGAACACCCCAGCGTTTAGCCTGACCATGGAGGGTCAGGACATTACCACCAAAATTGAAAAACGGTTGAAGTCACTGACCCTGACAGACAATCGCGGCTTTGAGGCTGACCAGCTGGATATTGAATTGGATGACGCTGACGGTGCACTGAAATTACCGCGCCGAGGTGTTGGCCTCACGCTGGCGTTAGGCTGGAAAGGGCAAGCGTTGACCCCAAAGGGACGTTTTACGGTTGATGAGATAGAGCACTCTGGCGCGCCGGACGTGTTAAGAATTACGGCAAGAAGTGCCGATTTTCGTGACACGCTGAACATCCAGCGGGATGCGTCATACCACGACGTTACGCTGGGCGACATTGTGACTACCATTGCCAAGCGCAATAAGCTGGAAGTCGCACTGGATAGTGAAATGGCAAAGACTCACATCAAGCATGTGGATCAAACCAATGAGTCAGACGGCAGCTTTTTAACACGACTGGCAAAACAGGAAGGGGCGATAGCCTCAGTCAAAGGTGGAAAGTTGCTGTTTATCCGCCAAGGGCAAGGGAGAACCGCCAGCGGTAAGCCTATTCCTGCTGTAACCATTACACGCGCCAAAGGTGATGGACATCGGTTTGGATTGGCCGACAGAGGCGCATATACCGGCGTGACGGCGAATTGGCTCAATACGCGTGAGCCAAAAAAGAAAGAGCAGGTTGCCGTTAAGCGTAAGCGCCGAACCTCAAAGCCGAAAGAGCCGGAAGCCAAGCAAGGTGAATACCTGATGGGAACGGAAGGCAACGTGTTGGTGTTGGGGCATACCTACGCCAACAAAGGTAATGCTGAACGTGCTGCAAAGGCTGCATGGCAAAAGCTGCAGCGGGGTGTTGCCACATTCACAATCGATTTAGCTCGAGGGCGAGCAGACCTGTATCCGGAGATGCCAGTTAAAGTGAACGGGTTTAAAGCTGAAATTGACGCAGCTGATTGGCTGCTGACTACGGTGACTCATTCATTAAATGAGAGCGGCTATACGAATACCTTGGAGCTTGAAGTAAAGATTGAGTCGTTAGAAATGGAATAGCTTCGTCATAACGTGAACTGGTGATATATTGTCTTGAAATGTGAACTTTTGGAGGGCGCATAATATGATGCGATGCATGCTTTGTGGCTGTGCGGCTCATACAAGAAGCAGCGTTGAAATGTCAGTAACGACAAAAGAACGATATTACCAATGCACAAATATTAATTGTGGGCATACCTTTATTAGCCATGAGACTTTTGTTCGCTCAATTGTGCAACCAAAGCTGGTCGAGATGGTAAAGCCACACGCAACAAGCAGCGGCCAAACAGCTTTGGCCCTATAAGATAGACTTCAATAAAGAAGCCGCCGCGAGGCGGTTTTTTTGTGCCTAGAGAACCGTGTCGCCACGAGATCTTCTGTCGCCAATTTGTCGCCACTAGAAAGAAAAAAGGGCTACGCTTTCGCGTAACCCTTTGTTTTATTTGGTGGAGCTGGCGGGAGTTGAACCCGCGTCCGAAATTACTACGCCGTCGGTACTACATGCTTAGTCTAGTCTTTACATTCGCCGACCAGCTGCGGACAGACACGCCACTGATAGACTATCCCGATTAGATTTAACGCTTCCGCCCCGGGCAAGACTTCCACGCGATCTCGTTTTGGTTTGACCTCTCTTGATCCCCGTCCTACGAGCGGAGGCTAGGGAGAGAGGGCTCTATGCAGGTTATTAAGCTGCTAGTGCGTAGTTTTCGTCGTTTGCGACTATTTTTTGCGGTTTGTTAACGAGGCCTACCGCACCTCGGCATGCACCTTGGGTTTCGCCAATCCCGTCGAATCCAAAATCAGCCCCAAGTTGTGATTCTGAGTATACCAGAATCTTTTAGTGATGCGTCAACTTATCGCATTAAATAATGCTAAAAAGGTGCTGGATTAGCGCCCTGCGTGCTTCATGATCCGCTCTTTGGCCACTTGCCATTCGCGATCTTTGATATCCGCACGTTTATCATGCAGCTTTTTACCTTTGGCCAGACCGATTTTGACCTTCACCCATGGCCCTTTCCAGTACAGGCTCAGTGGCATCAAGGTATAACCATCGCGGTTGACGCTGCCATACAGAACATCGAGCTCGCGCTGCTTGAGCAGTAATTTGCGGGTGCGGGTTGGATCGCACACGACATGGCTGGACGCGACAGACAGCGGGTTGATGGTCGAGCCAAATAAAAAGGCTTCCCCGTCTTTTAGCAATACGTAGCTTTCACTGATGTTGGCTTTACCCGCACGCAGTGATTTGACTTCCCAGCCTTGCAGTGACAGACCGGCTTCCATGTCATTTTCGATAAAATATTCGTGGCGGGCTCGTTTGTTTAACGCAATGGTCGACGACCCCGCTTTTTTATTGGCATTTTTCTTTGTCATAAGACCACCTTAACTCAGGCCGAGCCTGATGCTTTGAATATGGTTGCTATTCTACCGTCTTTTACCGGTGATGAACCATCTCTGACTTTGGGAGTGTGAAATTGAATGCTATGATCGGGGCGTTTTTTGTGTTGTGAGGTATTGCTATGCCCCAGATCAGTCGTTCGGCGCTGGTTCCGTTCAGTGCTGAACAGATGTATACACTGGTCAATGATGTGAGTGCGTATCCAGCGTTTTTGCCCGGGTGTGTTGGCAGCCGGATTTTGTCGCAGGCGTCAGATGAGATGACCGCGGCAGTGGATGTGTCGAAGGCTGGGATCAGCAAGACCTTTGTGACGAAAAATACGTTACAGCAAAATCAGAAAATTCAGATGAATCTGGTCGATGGCCCGTTTCGTAAGCTCAGCGGTGGTTGGCATTTTACTGCGCTCAGTGAGGATGCATGTAAAGTTGAGCTGCATCTGGACTTCGAATTTACCAGTGTGCTGGTAGAAGCGGCATTTGGCCGGATCTTTAAAGAGCTGGCCGGTAATATGGTTAATGCATTTACCTCGCGCGCTAAGGAGGTGTACGGTGGCTGAGATTCATGTGGAAGTCGCGTATGCCTTGCCAAATGTACAACGCGTATTAAGTTTGTCGGTGCCGGATACGGCCACGGTGGAAGAGATTATTCTGCGCTCGGGAATATTACAGATGTGCCCAGATATCGATTTGCGGGTTAATCGTGTTGGCGTGTACAGCCGGATGGTTAAGCTTTCCGATCGTGTACATGACGGTGACCGAATCGAGATTTATCGTCCTTTACTGGCTGATCCGAAAGAGATGCGTCGACTGCGTGCCGAGCGGGCGAAGAAAAACGCCTAGTTTGTTTTCTCATCGTGATGCGTTGCGCTTGCGTGGCTGTCGATAAACGCGTGGCTGTTGGTAAACAATAGTCGACAAACAATAAAAGCCAGATAAAAGACAAAGAAAAACCGGTCTTAGTAAGTCAGTAATGACTCGGACCGGTTTTTTTCTGTTTTCTTTTCTGACGTGGTTTTTCTCGCCAGCGTGGTAATCAAGAGTTCGCGACTGCTAATTAGCTATTGTGCTCGAGGTTAGCGGGCAATTGGTCTTGATTTTTAATCTGACTCAGCAGACCTTGGCTGTCGAAGCTCAAAACCAGTGTTTGCTGGGTTGGTGCATCGTGGCCTTTTTGCTGGCGGAACACGTAGTACCACGTATCGCTGCCAAATGGATCATTGAGCAGTGGCGTACCGAGCAGATACAGCACCTGATCTTTGTTCATTCCCTGTCGCAGCTGTGCGACATCCTTTTGCTCCAGGTAGTTACCCTGGTCCACATCAATGCGGTACACCACTTTTTCGACCGTGGAGCAACCTGCGGTGAGCATGGTCAGCAGACATGCAGTAATCAGTGTTTTACAGCGCATAGCGAGTCAGTATTCCTGTAAACGAGTTACCCGTGATAATAATCAACCCGGACGCTAAAGTAAAAACAGATATGTGATCTGTGCGACCGGATCACGCTGCCAGCAGTTCACGCGCATTGGCGAGGGTATTCTCTGTGATTTGGCTGCCGCCAAGCAAGCGGGCCAGTTCATTCAAGCGCGCTTCGTTACTAAGTAAAGTCATCCGCGTTTCAGTCATCTGGCCATCGGTGAACTTGCTGACAAAATAGTGATTATGGCCACAACCGGCGACCTGCGGCAGGTGGGTGACACACAACACTTGGGTGGACTCGCCGAGCTGACGTAGCAGCTTGCCGACAATCGCGGCGGTTGGGCCGCTGATCCCCACATCCACCTCATCGAAAATCAGGCTAGGGGTATCGACTTTACGCGCGGTGATCACCTGAATCGCCAGTGAAATCCGTGACAGTTCGCCCCCCGAGGCTACTTTGCCCAGAGCTTGTGCTGGTTGGCCGGGGTTGGTGGTGACGGTAAATTCAATGTGATCAAAGCCAAGCGGCGTCAGGCGCTGCTCGCTGGCGTTGAGTTCAATAAAGAAATTGCCGTTTTCCATCGACAGCTCGCGCATGCTACGGGTGATGAGGCTCGCCAACTCACCGGCATAGCGTTGGCGACTCTGGCTGAGTTTCTCGGCGCTGTGCAGCATCGCTTCGCGGCAGGCTTGTTCACGCAGCTCTAGCTGCTCGCTATCGAGATCTTGTTCGCGCAAAGTATCGAGCTCATCGCGGATGCTTTGATGCAACTCCGGCAGCTCATCGGGTTGGATATGATGCTTACGTGCCAGCTGCACCGCTTTGGCTAAGCGCTGCTCCAGATATTGCAGACGCTGCGGGTCTAGATCGAGGCGATCTAAATAGTGGCGCAGTTCATCGCTGACTTCTTGCAGTTGGATAGTTGCTTCTTCCAGCATATGCACCAGCGGTTGCAGCTGCGGATCCAGCTCGGCAGACTGACTGACGCGCTGCTCGGCTAAACGCAGCAGGCTCAAAATGCTGTTTTCATCCGCTTCGTACAAAATCTGTAAGGATTCACCGCTCAGTTGCAGCAGCTCACCGCTGTTGGACAGCCGCTTATACTCCTCATCAATTTGCTGAAACTCACCGATTTGCAGTGCGAACTCATCCAGCTCTTTGACTTGATATTGCAGCAGTTGTAGACGCGCTTCGCGTTCGCTGCGGTTTTGCTCGAAGGCTTTGAGGGCATTTTTTTGTTCGCGCCAGGTTTGATAAGCCTGACGCATTTCATCCAGTAGCCCTTGGTGGCCAGCATAGGCATCCAGTAATTGCAGCTGATAATCGGGCTTGAGCAGACGCTGGTGGGCATGCTGACCGTGAATATGAATCAGGTGTTGGCCTAAGTCGCGCAGCTGTGAGGCGGGCACTGGGGTGCCGTTAATAAAGGCTTTCGAGCGCCCATCAGCGCTGATCACGCGGCGCAGGATACAGTCATCGCCCTCATCCAATTGGTTATCTTCCAACCAGCGGCGGGCGGCAGGGTTGCCTTGCAATAAAAAGCTGGCCGATACTTCGGCTCGCTTGGCATCTGCGCGCACCATTGCCGCTTCTGCACGCTCTCCGAGACATAATCCTAACGCATCAATGGCGATGGATTTACCGGCACCGGTTTCACCGGTAATGGTGGTCATTCCGGCATGGAAATCCATGGCCAGTTCACGCACGATAGCAAAATTATTGACGGTTAATTGAGCCAGCATCGGAGAGCCTCTGTGCAAATATCCATTACTGTATACAAAGACAGTATATACTGTCTTTGTATACAGTAAAGATCTGCACGGCAAGATTCCCGCTGGTTGCTCGGACTCTAAGAGGCGAGGTCAGGGTTGTGACGATTTAAAACAGCTTTTTCGACCACCCCAGCTTGCTGCTAAGAATATTGAAGTAGTTGTACTCTTTAGGGTGAATGAGGCGCAGGCGGTGCGGGCTTTTGCGGATCACCACTTCATCGCCTTGCTGGATAGGCAGGGCAATTTGGCTGTCGCAGCTGATTTCTAGCGTGCTGGTGGTGCCTTGGGAAAAGCGTAGTCGAATGTGGCTGTTGCTGTCGATCACCAACGGGCGCGCGGACAGGGTATGCGGGAACATCGGCACCAAGGTGATGGCATCCAAATTCGGGGTCAGGATGGGGCCGCCGGCGGACAGTGAGTAGGCGGTGGAGCCGGTTGGGGTCGAGATAATCAGGCCATCGGAGCGTTGGGAAAACGCAAAGCGGTTATCGATGTAAACCTCAAACTCTATCATGTGCGCGACTTTACCGGGGTGCAGCACCGCTTCGTTGATGGCGCTGCTGGCACGTTTAGGGCGATCGCCACTGAACACTTCCGCTTCCAGTAAAAAGCGGTCTTCGGTGAGGTAATCACCGGCTAGCACTTCGCTTAACTGAGTTTGCGCATTTTCTGGGTCGAGATCGGTTAAAAAGCCCAAGTTACCGCGGTTGACGCCAATCATCGCCACACCGTAGCGCGCCAATACGCGTGCGGCACCCAACATATTGCCATCACCCCCAATCACCACCGCGAGGTCAGCCTGCTGGCCAATTTCGGTCAAGCTGGCGGTGTTCGCATCGGTGATTTGCAGGGCATGAGCGACTTGGCGCTCTAACAGAACATGGTAGCCTTGAGCCATCAGCCAGCGATATAGGGTCTCATGAGTTGCCAGTCCAGCTTGATGGCGAGGACGACCAACCAGAGCTATACATGTAAATCCTGAATTCATTTTTGTGCCTTTTCGCTGTAACTGAGATCTCGGCCGGATAATCCGGCGGCCGTTGGCCGGGATTTTACCCTTGAATCACCGCTTTTCGTCCCCATAATAAGCTAACTAAGGTTGAGAATGCCAAATCGCGGAGAAATTCATGAGCCAACAAGAGATTAATCCACAAACTGAACAGACTGAAGCCGAGCAAGCTGCGATGTCTGCTGAAGAAACTGAGCTGGAAGTGAGTGCTGATCCGCGCGATGCCCGTATCGCTGAGCTGGAAAAAGAGCTGGATGCAGCCAAAAGCAATGAGCGTGATAGCGTTTTGCGTGCGCGCGCTGAAGTCGACAACATCCGTCGTCGTGCTGAGCAAGATGTCGAGAAGGCGCACAAGTTTGCGCTGGAGAAGTTTGCTAACGAGCTGCTGCCGGTCATCGATAGCTTGGAGCGCGCCGTTGAGCTGGCTGACAAGCAAAACACCGATCTGCACGCCATGATTGAAGGCGTTGAGCTGACCCTGAAATCACTGTACAGCGCGATGAACAAGTTCGGTGTTGAGCCAGTAGACCAAGTTGGCTGCCCATTCAACCCTGATGTGCATCAGGCGATGAGCATGGTGGAATCCGCCGAGCATCCAGCTAATCACATCGTGATGGTGCTGCAAAAAGGCTATACCCTGAACGGTCGTCTGATCCGTCCAGCGATGGTGATGGTATCGAAGGGTAACAGCGTCGATACTCAGGCTTAATTGCCATTACTGACTCACGTTAGTTTATGTTAGCGCGTGAGTCAGTGTCCAAGTCTGCGGAATATCGCTGATCTTCATTGGCGACTGTGAATAAAAAAAGAGCACCGCGAGGGTGCTCTTTTTTATGGATAACGTGTAGAGGCGCTAATTACGCGGTTTGCAGCTGCGCCGCTGGCTGGGCTTTTTTCAGCTCACCTACAGGCAGTACGGTACGGCCATAGGTTTCGTTCAGCACTTGAGCCATCGCAAAGTAGATTGCGCTGAAGCCACAGATGATGCCTTCGAAGCCAGCAATGGTACCGATCAGTTCGCTACCGGTCAGGTCACGCGCTGCCAGCAGGAAGAACAGCACGGTCAGGCTGGCAAAGACGAATTGCTTCGCGCGGCAGTATTTCAGGCTACCGAAGAACATGAACAGGGTGAAGATGCCCCACATGCCCAGGTACAGACCCATGAACGCGTGTTCAGTTGGTGCGGTCAGACCCATCGCTGGCAGCAGCCACAGGAATACCAGCGTCAGCCAGAACAGACCGTAAGAGGTAAATGCGGTTGTTCCGAAGGTATCCCCTTTCTTAAAGCACATAATCCCGACGATAACCTGCGCTAAGCCGCCGTAGAAAATACCCATGGTCATGATCATGGCGCTGACAGGGAAGAAACCGGCGTTGTGAATGTTCAGCAGCACGGTGGTCATACCGAAACCCATCAGACCGAGAGGAGCCGGATTGGCCAGATTGCAGTTGGACACGAAGTTCTCCTTTGATTGGTTTACACCAATACCCAAAAAAAGACGGCATACCGTCGGAAAATAAAAATTAGGGGAAAATGTAAGAAAATTTTAATGCGCTTAACTGCGCGCGCGAATGATACGTTTATTGTTGAAATAATCAATACACGGTTGAAAAAATACCCGGTCGTCCAGTTTCACTGCGGGGGGCAAAAAAAATTAAAAAAATTTCGCTTCTCCCCCTTGAGGTTCAAAAATGCGACCCCACTTATTAATTAACCGCAAGAGCGACGGGTGAGCCTAAGCGAACACAGACAAGAATGTGGACTGGCTTAGCCCGGATTAAACAGAATTTAAGTTAAAGTTTTGGAGATGCACTATGGGCAAGATTATCGGTATTGACCTGGGTACTACCAACTCCTGTGTTGCCATCATGGATGGTGACAAGCCACGTGTTATTGAGAACAGCGAAGGTGATCGCACCACGCCTTCCATCATCGCTTACACTCAAGACGGTGAAATCCTGGTAGGTCAGCCGGCAAAACGTCAGGCAGTAACTAACCCGCAAAACACACTGTTTGCTATCAAGCGTCTGATCGGTCGTCGTTTCACTGACGAAGAAGTTCAGCGCGACGAAAGCATCATGCCATTCAAAATTGTTCAAGCGGACAATGGCGATGCGTGGGTAGAAGCAAAAGGCCAGAAAATGGCGCCACCACAAGTGTCTGCTGAAGTTCTGAAGAAAATGAAGAAAACAGCAGAAGACTTCCTGGGTGAGCCAGTCACTGAAGCTGTTATCACCGTACCAGCTTACTTTAACGATGCGCAGCGTCAGGCAACCAAAGATGCCGGCCGTATCGCAGGTCTGGAAGTAAAACGTATCATCAACGAACCAACTGCTGCGGCACTGGCTTACGGTCTGGACAAAGAAGGTGGTGATCACACCATCGCTGTGTACGACTTAGGTGGTGGTACTTTCGATATCTCCATTATCGAAATCAACGAGATGGATGGCGATAAGACTTTCGAAGTACTGGCGACCAACGGTGATACTCACTTAGGTGGTGAAGACTTCGATAACCGTCTGATCAACTATCTGGTAGACGAATTCAAGAAAGAGCAGGGTATCGACCTGCGTAACGATCCACTGGCGATGCAGCGTCTGAAAGAAGCAGCAGAAAAAGCCAAGATCGAGCTGTCTTCTGCACAGCAGACCGACGTGAACCTGCCGTACATCACTGCAGATGCTACCGGTCCTAAGCACATGAACATCAAAGTGACCCGTGCCAAACTGGAATCACTGGTTGAAGATCTGGTTCAGCGTTCTCTGGAGCCGCTGAAAGTTGCGCTGCAAGATGCCGGCCTGTCTGTTTCTGAGATCGATGATGTGATCTTGGTGGGTGGTCAGACTCGTATGCCAATGGTTCAGAAGAAAGTTGCTGAATTCTTTGGTAAAGAGCCACGTAAAGACGTGAACCCAGACGAAGCAGTAGCTATCGGTGCGGCGGTTCAAGGTGGTGTTCTGGCCGGTGACGTGAAAGACGTACTGCTGCTGGACGTAACACCTCTGTCTCTGGGTATCGAAACCATGGGCAGCGTGATGACCAAGCTGATCGAGAAGAACACCACTATCCCGACCAAGCACAGCCAAGTGTTCTCTACTGCTGAGGACAACCAAACTGCAGTAACCATCCATGTTCTGCAGGGTGAGCGTAAGCGTGCCGGTGATAACAAGTCTCTGGGTCAGTTCAACTTAGAAGGTATCCAGCCAGGACCACGTGGTACAGCGCAGATCGAAGTCACCTTCGATATCGATGCCGACGGTATCCTGCACGTGTCTGCTAAAGACAAGAACACCGGTCGTGAGCAGAAGATCACCATCAAGGCATCTTCTGGTCTGAGCGATGAAGAAATCCAACAAATGGTACGTGATGCCGAAGCTAACGCGGATGCTGATCGTAAGTTTGAAGAGCTGGTACAGACCCGTAACCAAGCGGATCACCTGATCCACGGTACCCGTAAGCAAATCACCGAACTGGGTGACAAGCTGCCAGCAGATGAAAAGACCAAGATCGAAGAAGCGCTGACTGCGCTAGAAAAAGCGGCGAAAGGCGAAGATAAAGCCGACATCGAAGCGAAAATCCAAGCTCTGGTTGAAGCATCTGCCAAGCTGATGGAACTGGGCCAGCAAGAAGCGCAAGCACAAGCTCAGGCTCAATCCGGCGCGGATACCGGCTCAGCAAAACAAGACGATGACGTTGTTGACGCTGAGTTCGAAGAAGTTAAAGACAAAAAATAATTCCTTGATAAAGGGATTGTGAGAACATGGTACGGGCGTTGGATGCAGATCCTGCGCCCGTACATTCATGTAGGGGCAGGTGAAAGAGATTATGGCGAAGCGCGATTATTACGAGATTCTGGGAGTTTCCCGCGAGGCGGATGAACGGGAAATTAAAAAGGCGTACAAGCGTCTGGCAATGAAATATCACCCGGACCGCAATCAGGGCGACAAAGAATCCGAAGACCGCTTCAAGGAAATTAAAGAAGCGTATGAGATCTTAACGGATGCTCAAAAGAAAGCGGCATATGACCAGTATGGTCACGCGGCGTTCGAGCAAGGTGGCATGGGCGGCGCAGGCGGTTTTGGCGGCGGTGCAGATTTCAGCGATATTTTCGGTGATGTTTTTGGTGACATTTTCGGTGGCGGCCGCCGTTCGCAACGTGCCAGCCGTGGTGCGGATCTGCGTTACACCATGGAACTGACTCTGGAAGAAGCGGTTCGAGGTGTAACCAAAGAGATCAAGGTACCGACCATGGTAGCTTGTGATGTTTGCGATGGTAGCGGTGCTAAGGCCGGTACTAAGGCTACCACGTGCCCGACCTGTCACGGTGCCGGTCAAGTCCAGATGCGCCAAGGCTTCTTTGCGGTGCAGCAGACCTGTCCAACCTGTCATGGTCGTGGCCAGATCATCCAAGATCCGTGCAACAAGTGCCACGGTGAAGGCCGTGTGCAGAAGACCAAGACACTGTCGGTTAAGATCCCGGCAGGGGTAGACACCGGCGATCGCATTCGTCTGTCCGGTGAAGGCGAAGCCGGTGAGTTTGGCGCGCCAGCTGGCGACTTGTATGTACAGGTACACGTTAAAGATCACCCTATCTTCAAACGTGAAGATAACAACCTGTACTGTGAAGTACCGATTAGCTTCACTATGGCAGCATTGGGCGGCGAAGTTGAAGTGCCAACTTTGGATGGTCGGGTTAACCTGAAGATCCCAGCCGAAACCCAGACTGGCCGTATGTTCCGTATGCGTGGCAAGGGCGTGAAATCTGTCCGTGGTGGCGCAGTGGGCGATCTGATGTGTCGCGTCGTGGTGGAAACGCCAGTGAAACTGAGCGAGCGCCAAAAAGAGCTGCTCAAAGAGCTGGAAGAGAGCTTCACCGGTGATGCTCGCAGCAAGCACAGCCCGAAAGAAAAAAGCTTCCTTGATGGCGTGAAGAAATTCTTCGACGATCTGACTCGCTAAGCGCAGTTCATCTCACGGCGTCATATCGTGGTGCCGAGAGGTGAGAACGAGTTAAGACGCTAGTGCGTGAAGTTTTAGATGATTAGAGAAGATAGCTGACTGAAAACCCCGTCCGCCTTGGCGTGACGGGGTTTTTTATGCGCGTTATTTTATGCGTGTTAGTTGGGCGATGGCTGTTTTTTTGTTTGCTTTGCCGATGCTTAAGCCGCAGGTTTTTCCTTTCTTTTTTCCTTTCTTTTTTCCTTATCTTTGCTCCTGTTAACGCGGGTGTTCATTACCGGCACATTAAAAGGTGCGCAGCAAGAGCAGACTGCCGGCGAGTACCGAAAGCAGTACCGGTGCGCCGGTCAAAAATCCCAATCGGCGATTACCGATAAACACAGTCATGGCCATCTTGACCACGCTATTCACGGCAGCAGCAATAAAAATCCCTTGTACCGCAATGGTCAGCGCACCGTGCCGGCTTTGCTGCGCGAGGGCCAACGTGATGGCATCCACATCGGTTAAACCTGATATCGCAGCCAGCAGCAAGGTGCCCGCTTGACCAAACCACAGTCCTAACGCTTTGGACAGGACAATAATCAGTAGCAGCAATAAGCCGAAAAACAGTGCCGCCGAGAGCGACAGCGGGTTCTGACTGCTAGCCGGTTGCTGATATTGCTGGTGGCGGTGACACCACCAGATAACGCAGGCCGGCAGATAAAAGCCAAGCATCATTAGCAGCATCGCGGGCCACAGCTCACGGAACAGCGCTGGATTTAGCACAAAGCAGACGAGCAAAACGCGCGGAAACATGGTGCCGCAACTGAGCAAGATTCCGCTGGCCAGCAGTGGGCTCAATTCCGGCTCTTGGCGCGACAGGTGGGAAAATTGCAGCGTCAGCGCCGTGGAGGAGCTAAATCCTGCGCAGACCGAGGTAAAGAGAATGCCCTTTTGCGGACCGCCGATTTTGATGGCGAAATGACTGATAAACGAGATCCCCGCAATTAACACCACCATCCACCAAATCTGGTACGGGTTAATGGCCTGCCAAGGTCCAAAACCTTCATTGGGCAGCAGCGGGAGCATGACCACCGAGATCAGCAGCAGGCGCAGAGCCGCATCTAACTCGTACTCTTGTAATTTTTGTAGCGCATTGTGCAGCTCTTGCTTGTTATCCAAAATCAGCGTGGTCAGTACGGCCGCCGGCGCGGCCAACAGCGGATAACCGGCGGTGGCCAGTGCACCAAGCAGGCAAGTGAGTAGCATGCCGACTGAGTCGGTAATGCTGAGATTTATGTGCTGCTGTTGGCGATAGTGGTAGGCCAGTGCAATGATCGCTGCCAGCGCCAGCAGTACAAAACCTAAGACGAGCGGGCTGAAGGCACGCGACAGTAAGCCGCTGATCCCGCCGGTTAGTCCGATCAGAGAGTAGGTGCGGATCCCCGCAATGCGTCGCCCAGTTTCTTCATTGCGTAATGTCCAACCGCGCTGTAGACCGATGACCGCGCCCAGACACAGTGCGATCAGTAGCGTCCAGAACGGGGCTAATTGCAGGTTCTGCTCCATGATGTCGACTCCCTGCGCAGGCTTATTCTTTCAGCATACTCCGCACGACTGCAGTGGACAAATTATCATCAATCCTCTGTGCTAGTACTACGCTTGCAGTTCGCTGAGCTGGGCTGTAATGTGCGCAGCAGTAAATCTCACCTCAATGGTTAGCTTAGGAAAACCTGACGGAGTTTGTTATGCAGCAGGGATGTCTTCCTTCAGTCCACAAAATACTTAAACGCGGCATGTTGGTATCGCTATTGGCCTGCGGGCTAGCCGGTTGTGCTTCATCGCCGACCGGTCGTTCGCAAGTCTTGATGTACTCACCGGCGCAGATGGCGGAGTTAGGCGAGCAGTCGTTTAGTCAGCTAAAGCAGCAGCAACCGGTGGTGAAAGATGCGCGAACTCGCCGCTATGTGCAGTGTGTTGCTGATGCGGTGACTTCGGCCTTACCTGCTTATACCGGCGATCCGGCAGTTAGTGCTCAACAGTGGGAAGTTGTGGTGTTTGATAGCCCAGAGGTTAATGCGTTTGCTCTGCCGGGCGGGAAAATTGGCGTTTACAGCGGCTTGCTCAAGGTGGCTGAAAATCAAGATCAGCTGGCGACCGTGATTGGCCATGAAGTATCGCATGTGCTGGCGCAGCACAGTAATGAGCGGTTATCGCGCTCACAGCTGGCGGCCCTCGGAATGAACATCGCCGGCTCGGTATTAGGTGAGCAGGCATACGGGCAAGAGGCTATGGCGGCGCTTGGCTTAGGGGTTCAGGTCGGTGTGCTGTTGCCGTATGGCCGAGCGCAAGAAAGTGAAGCCGATGACTTAGGCTTAACCTTGATGGCGCAGGCCGGTTTTGACCCGCGTCAGGCTGTGATTTTGTGGCAGCGCATGGCGGCGCAAGAAGGCACTGCGCCAGTGGCGCTGCTCTCCACGCACCCGTCGAGTCAGACCCGAATCAGCCAACTACAGGCATGGGAAGCTAGAGCTTTACCGTTGATGCAACAAGCGCATGCTGCAGGAAGGCGTCCGCAGTGTAAGCGTTAAGCGTCCGCTGGTGCCTCTCGGATGCGGTTACCAGCAATCGGGAGGCGTTTTATTATTACTATGATCAATGGTAAGCGTAGTACAGCCGCTATCTCTTAGCTGCGAGTTTTGGGCCGTGGCTTGCAGTGTATAGCTATTGTTACTGGATGATTTGATAGAGTATTGGTAATAGCTATTGTTGGTAAAGCCGAGCTCGCTTATTTGATTGCTATATGCTCGCGGGGATTTAGTTAGCCAAAGTTGCTCTTGTTTTAGCTGACCTTGCAGTAATTGTGTTATGGCATCGGAACGTCGTGATTTTGTGACATGCTTCTGATAAGCAGGAACTGCTATTGCAGCTAAAATCCCGAGTACTGCAACGACAATCATAAGTTCAATTAGCGTAAATCCACGTTTCATTTTTCTTTCCCTGATAATTGGAATCTATCTCTAAGTAAAATGCGGGATGGCTCGTTTTATTTAAGTTAGAGGCGATAATAGTAGCGAATAAAAAGGAGCGAGTCATGCAAAAAGGAATGACTTTGGTTGAGCTATTAGTCGCAATCGTGGTTGCTGTGATTCTTATTTCTGTTGCGCTGCCATCCTATCAGTTGATGAAAACTAATCAAGAAATAGAGAGTAACTCTAAACTGATTTATTCTTATTTGCAGAGGGTTAAGCATTTCGCTGATAATTCCAATAGTGTGGTTAAGGTATATGCAATAAGTGATTTGTCTGGTTATTGTTTCGTCGCAGATTATCAAGCGCAAAGCACTAACGTGACCAAGTGTGAAAGCCCGTCTGGGTTGCCAATATTAAAACATAAGCCATCAAAAATAATAAAGATTAGTGTAAACGGCGTATCTTTACCTGCATCTAACTATGTTCTTCAATTTACATTTAATGGTGTTCGTGGGCTTGCGGATGCGTCTAATGTGATTGTCGATGCACCTAGTATCTCAAGTGCCTCCGCTAGAAAAATATTTATATCCAGTGTCGCACGCTTGCGAGAGTGTGGGCTGACTACTCCTGATAATGCTGGAGGTCAGGTATGCAGTTAATGCGTTCGCAAGGCTTCAGTCTAATTGAATTGCTAATAGCGATGATGTTAGGTTCTGGCGTGTTGTTAGCTATTGGCAGTATGCTGAACTTTTCTAATGCCACATTGAATGCTCTTGAGCAGCAGCAACGATTAGATAATGAATTAAGTTCTATTGCGCTAAAAATAAGTAAAGATATTCGGCGGGCAGGCGCTTTTGAGCACAATCAAACGATAGAAAGTAAATCTAATGTTGATTTTTTTTCGGTTCATGAACAGGGGCTCCCCGCTAGTGGTAAAGCTTACTTCAGAAACTACATCGCATCAGTGGGTGAGTGCATTGTTTTTACTTATGATTTGAATATGGATGGTTGTGTCGGTGCCAAATTACCAGGTGCGGATTGTTTTTTGAATGATAAAAATAACACTAAGTATCCATTGGGTGAGATTTTTGGGTATCGGAAAAAAGATAATGTCATTGAAATGACCAATACCACAATGAAAAATGCAGTATCTCAACCTGTCTTTGACTGTGTTCGGCCTGGTGTCGGGTTACAGCCCGGGCAAGTGTCATGTAATGACAGTGTATTTTCAGGTGCACTATGTAATAACTCAAAAGGTAATTGGGAGGCGATAACTGATTCACGTTTTATGCGAATTGAGGCTTTTTCATTAACTAGAACGACGGATTCTAATGAAATTGTTGACAGTGGCGATAATGCAGTAATTTATCCTCGCTATCAATTAAATATTCGCGCGGTTTTGGCTAGTAACCCAGCTGTTAGAGGTGAAATCAAGCAAGTTATTACTTTGGAGAACCCGTTACGATGAAACCTTATCAAAATGGTTTTGCTACTTTAACGGTAGTTCTGATCATCATGTTATTAGCGGCCATGGCAGTTCTTACCGCAGGGCATCAAACTTACCAGAGAATAAAAAACGAGCAAGAAAGTGTTGTAGCATTAGAAGCCTATAATAATGCGCAGTCTGGTTTGACTTGTGCTCGCATGTGGTTGGCAGGTAAAAATCCAGATGATTTGCAAGCTACTGTCAGCTCCATACCTTGTTCGGAGCCATTGGTCGATGTGAGTGTAATTAAGCATGACTCATCAGGCAACTTTATCGTCAACTCTAAAGGGCGAGGTAGTGATGACAGCTCAAGCATTCGCTATATTATCAAGCATAATATAATGAAACTACTTGGCTTGGTTACTATTCCTGATTCTGCTTTTATCTCTAAAGGTTCTGTTGTTGTTGGTGGGTCGGTTAACATCACTGGTGGCGTGAACAGCATTGTTTCTGGTGGAAATATCACTATTAGTGGTAGTGCAGCGCCTTCGAATAAACCACTTAAACCTAACGCGGAGCATTTACAAAATAAACTCCCCTCAGATCATTATTTAGGTGATGGATTTACCTCATCCAATACGGCATTTAAAAAGTTAACGTGTGAGGAGTTTTTTGCTCAGGCTAATCCTAGCGAATACCTTAATAAAAATAAGAATGTATGGTTGGTTATGAATACAGCTGAGTGTAAATTACCTGCGCCAATTTCGGCAGGTAATCCAACCGGTTCTATTGATCAAGTTAAAGCAATTACATTGGTAGTAGAAAACTTATCGGGGAGTACGTCACCAAATCTAGTCCTTGGCGGGCCTCCTGGAGGAACATTAATGATGTCAGGGATGTTTGTTTTTATTGATAAAAAAGGATTGGCAAGCACATTGGGACTGACTGGTAGCTTGAATATTTCAGGTGCTTTGGTTACTGATTCTGGTTTCAGTACTACGTCAGGATCGTTAACGATGGTGTATAACGAAATATTACTGAATGCTATAAATAAGAGTCTGTCTACATTAGGCTTTACTCGAGGTACCTGGCGTGATTATTAATCGAGGGTTTGGACTAATAGAAGTGTTAGTTGCGGTATTGGTGCTAGGTATTTCTTCAGTTGCTTTAGTGCAGTATCAACGCCAGCAGGTAAGGGCATATGAAGAGGTCGATTTAAGTAAGCGAGCCGTACGTATAGCTAATAATGAATTAGAAATTATTGCATCTAAGATGAAGTCTAGTCCATCACTCCTCGCTTGCCCTGCTCAACAGATAGTTAAAGAACTAGACACTGACTTCGTCATAAACTGTGAACGCATTGAAATTAATGGTGCAGGTCGATATACCGTGTCAGTTCATTACTCTTATCGTGGAGAGGAACAAAGTTTACGTTATCAAAAACTTAGCCGTTTGATGATTGCCCAAATGGGCAGTGGAGTGTATCAGTAGGTTCAGGCGAGTGGTCGTATTTCAGTGATGATGCGTAACATTTTTGTAGGCATATATCCTGAATTAGTCATGCAGTTTGGCTTCGTGATCCATATCTAATACTTTCTAATCTTTGTCGTAATTACGTATGTTTTTTGTTCACCAACTCGTAAGATAGTGATCAGTTATACGAAATTATGCGATGCCATACTCACTATCGTGTCAACCTCATTTCATATCTCAAGGAGTGATGAATGAAAAAGGGTGTCTTTTTGCTGTCGGCGCTTACCGTACTGCTTTCTTCCGTTTCCCACGCTCAAACTCTCAAGCCCTCGGTCATTTATGACATGGGCGGCAAATTTGATAAATCGTTCAACCAGTCAGCCTATAACGGGGCGGAGCAGTTTAAGAAAGAAACCGGAATTAACTACGGTGAGTTCGAGATAACCAATGAAGCGCAACGTGAGCAAGCGATGCTGCGTATGGCGCAAAAGGGGTTTAGTCCGATTGTGGCGGTGGGCTTCCAGCAAGCACCAGTGATTGAAAAAGTGGCGAAGCAATTCCCAAACACGCAGTTTGTGCTGATTGATGCGGTGCTGGATATGCCGAATGTCCGTTCGGTGGTGTTTAAAGACCAAGAAGGGGCCTTTTTAGTCGGCGCGCTGGCAGCGATGAAATCGCACAGCCAGCATGTGGGATTTATCGGTGGCATGGATATTCCGCTGATCCGTAACTTTGCCTGTGGCTTTGAGCAAGGGGCTAAATACCAGCAGCCGGCGGTGAAAGTACAACTGAACATGACCGGCTCGACCCCATCGGCGTGGAACGATCCGACGAAAGGGGCCGAGCTGGCGAAAGCTCAGTTTGACCAAGGGGTGGATGTCGTCTTCGCTGCGGCGGGCGGCACGGGGGTTGGAATTTATCAGGCTGCCGCGGATGGCAAGAAATATGCTATCGGGGTCGACTCTAATCAGAACTACCTGCATCCGGGCGTGATGCTCTCTTCGATGGTTAAGCGGGTCGACGTTGCGGTTTACAATGCCTTTAAAGATGCGCAAGACGGCAAATTCACCGCTGGCGAGCAATCACTGGGGCTGAAAGAGCAAGGCGTTGGTTGGGCTTTGGATGAATACAACCGTCCGCTGGTGACGCCAGAGATGGAAAAACAGATGAACGATCTGCGCCAAGCGGTGATCGATGGCAAGGTGAAAGTGCACGATTACAATCTGACGCAGTCCTGCCAATACTGAGGCGCTGAGGCATAGGCATGTGTAATGCGTGATGCGCTAGGCATGTCGTTAAGCGGTATCGGTAGCGCTGTCGTGAACCAGTGCGTTACCGGTGATCGAATGTTGTTCTGCCGGACATGATGTCCGGCAGTTGTGATCAAAGGACTTGGCGGATGCAACAACCCTCCCAGCCGTTACCGGAGTCATTAGCAAAGCCTGAGCAAAGGGCGTTGGCTATTGAGCTGCGCCACATCAGCAAACGCTTTGGTTCGGTGGTGGCCAACTACGATATCTGCCTGCAGGTTACGGCTGGTACTATTCATGGCATTGTCGGTGAAAATGGCGCCGGCAAATCAACCCTGATGTCCATCCTGTACGGCTTTTATCAAGCCGATAGTGGCGAGATCCTGATTGATGGTCAACCGGCCACTATCCATAACTCCCAGCAAGCCATTGCTTGCGGAATTGGGATGGTGCATCAGCATTTTATGCTGGTGGAAACCTTTACGGTGCTGGAAAACGTCATGCTGGGGGCGGAGAGCAGCGCGTTGCTGCGTCATAGCCGTCGTCAGGCGCGTCAGGCATTGGGGGAGATTGCGGCGCGTTATGGTTTGGCTATCGATCCCGACAGCGTAGTCGGCGAGTTACCGGTTGGCATGCAGCAGCGGGTAGAAATCTTAAAAGCGTTGTACCGCGGGGCGCGCATTTTGATTTTGGATGAGCCGACAGGGGTACTCACGCCGCAAGAAGCCGAGCAGTTATTTGCGATTTTGCATACCTTGCGTGCGCAAGGGGTGACGATCTTGCTGATCACCCACAAACTCAAAGAGATCATGGCGATCACCGATGCGGTCTCTGTGATGCGTCGCGGTGAGATGGTGGCGCATTGCCGAACCGCAGAAACCTCGCCACCGGCCTTGGCGGAGTTGATGGTTGGGCGCAAAGTGTTGCTGCGGGTCGATAAAGCGCCAGGCCATCCTGGTGAGGTCTGTTTGCGCGCATCGCATTTAAGCTATCGCGATCCGCAAGGCGTGTGGCGTTTGAAGGATGTCAGTTTTGCACTGCGTGCCGGTGAGATTTTAGGGATCGCCGGCGTGTCGGGAAATGGCCAGTCGCAGCTGCTGGAAGTGTTGGCCGGAACCCTGACACCGCAAATCGGTGAGCTGACACTGACCACGCAAAAAGGCAATCTGAATCTGGGCCCCAAGGATCGGCGCGATGCGCGGCAACTGCGTCAGTTCGGGGTGGCTCATGTGCCGGAAGATCGTCTGCGGCAAGGCTTAGTGAAAAGTTTTTCGGCGGCGGAAAACGCCATCTTGGGTTACCAGTATGATGCGGCGTATGGGCGTCGCTCGCTCGATCCGCTCCGTGTAGAGAACGCAGCACAGGCCTTGATGCAGGCGCATGATGTGCGTCCGCCACAACCTTCCCTCAAAACCGCCAATTTTTCCGGTGGTAATCAGCAGAAACTGATTTTGGCACGTGAAATGTCACGTCAGCCGCAGGTCTTATTGGTTGGCCAGCCCACCCGTGGGGTGGATATCGGCGCCATTGAATTTATCCATCGTAATTTGATTGCGGCCCGTGATGCTGGCGCAGCGGTGCTGCTGGTGTCGGTTGAGTTGGATGAAATTATGGCGCTGGCCGATCGTATTTTGGTGATGGTCGATGGCGCAATCACCGGGGAAGTGAAAGCGGCGCAGACTAATGAGCGGGAGCTCGGCTTGCTGATGACCAGCAGCCAGTTTCCCGAGCGTGCGTCGCAAGATGGGGAGAAGGCATGATGCAGGGAAAAATGGCGCCGGCGTGGGTACGTAGCGCACTGATCCCGCTGTTGCAGCTGTTGCTGGCACTGGGCGTTTCCAGTTTGGTGGTGCTGATGGTGGGCGAAGACCCGCTACGGGCGTTTGATGTGATGGTGGATGGGGCGCTGAATTTACAAAACGGCGGCTTGTCGAGCACCTTGTATTACGCCACTAACTTTATCTTTACCGGATTGGCGGTCGCGCTGGCCTTTAAGGCGGGGTTATTCAATATCGGTGGGGAAGGGCAGGCGTATCTGGGCGGGCTTGGGATCACGTTGGTGTGCTTAGCCTTTGATCAGAGTTGGCCGATGTGGGTGATGGCGCCGGTCGTGATTTTAATGGCCGCGCTGTTTGGCGCGGTGTGGGGCGCGATCCCCGGTTGGTTACAGGCGCGCCGAGGCTCGCACACGGTGGTGACCACCATCATGTTCAACTTTATTGCAGCCTCACTGATGGGTTATCTGGTGGTGGAGCACATCGCTAAATTAGGTGGTAATGCCACTGACTCGCGCTATTTTGCGCCCTCGGCGGTTTTCCCTAAGTTGCATGAATGGGCCGCCGGACACGGGATTGAGCTGCCCTTTTCCCTGCTTAACCCATCGTTATTGTTGGCCTTGCTGGCGGCATGGGCGGTGTGGTGGCTAGTGTGGCGCACCCGTTTGGGGTATGCCATTCGGGTGGTGGGCGAAAATCCGAAAGCGGCGGAATATGCGGGCATTGATACGGCGCGTATCGTGATGATCGTGATGGCACTGTCGGGGGCTTTGGCCGGCATGATGGCGGTGAATGAGGTGTATGGCGCGCAAAACCGCCTGATCATGAACTTCACCAATGGCTTTGGCTTTATTGGCATAGCGGTGGCCTTGATGGGGCGTAATCATCCGGTCGGGGTGGTGCTAGCCGCGTTGCTGTTTGGCGCGTTGTACCAAGGCGGCACCGAGCTGCAATTTGAGATGCAGGAGCTAAATCCGGAGCTGATTATGGTGATCCAAGGATTGGTGATTTTCTTTACCGGCGCGCTAGATCGATTGATTCGGGTGCCGGTTGAGCGCTGGTTTGAACCGAAGGAGCCAAGCTGATGGATTTGTTTACTTGGACTCTCTCTACGCTGGACTCCTCGTTACGTCTGGCGGTACCGCTGATTTTTGCTGCAATGGGTGGGATTTTCTCGGAACGCTCAGGGGTGGTGGATATCGGCTTGGAAGGCAAGATGCTGTTTGCCGCTTTTATGGCGGCGGCGGTGTCGGCGGTGAGTGGCTCTGTGTGGCTGGGGCTGTTTTCCGCCATTGGCGCATCGGTTTTATTGTCGCTGGTGCATGGCTATGCCTGTATCAATCAGCGCGGCGATCAGGTGATTTCCGGCTTGGCGGTGAATTTCTTTGCCTCGGGGATGACCATCACGCTCGGGCATGCATGGTTTGGGCGCGGTGGGCAGACGCCAACACTGGAAAGTGGGCAGCGTTTTTTGGTGCAGACTCTACCAGGTAGCGACTGGATGAAAGCCCATGTCCCGATAATCGGCCCGTTGTATGAAGAGCTGATTTCCGGCCATACCTTGCTGGTCTATCTGGCATTTGTGGCGGTGGTGGTGACGGGCTGGGTGCTGTTTCAAACCCGCTTTGGTTTACGTCTGCGTGCGGCGGGGGAAGAGCCGAATGCGGTGGATACCGCGGGGATCTCGGTGGCGCGTTTACGCTATAGCGGCGTGATGTTAGCGGGGGTGATGTGCGGGTTTGCTGGAGCCTATTTGTCGGTGGCGCAAAATGCGGGCTTTGGGCGTGAGATGACCGCCGGACAAGGCTATATCGCGTTAGCGGCGGTCATTTTTGGTAAGTGGCGACCGTGGCCAACATTGGGGGCTTGTTTGCTGTTCGGTTTTCTCACCGCGCTGGAAACCCGTATGCAGGGCGTCTCGGTGCCGGGCATTGGCGTATTGCCAACCCAAGTCTTCTCGGCGCTGCCGTATGTGCTGACCGTGATTTTGATGGCCGGTTTTATCGGCCGTTCAGTCGCGCCAAAAGCGGTGGGTAAGCCGTACATTAAAGAGCGTTGAGGGCTGACGAACTGATCTCGCTGATGTTTATGAGTGCAGAGCATTAGCGAGTTTACATGCCACGTTAATACCGCTTAATTTCGGGCCAGTGCGTGACGATTAGTGCGCGCTGGCCGAAAATTTGCGTGACATGAAACAGGCGGTGCCACGGCGACTATGGCGTGTAATAGCAATAAGCGATGCCTGCGGTTTTACTGCGTGATAGGCCTGATTTTCTGCTACCTTTTCCCTTCCTTGTTAATGTTTTATTTGTGTTTTTTGCCTTTTAGTCGCCTGAATCTGTCATCATAATAAATAATCGGTATTGGCAGCCGCTCGGCGGTTCGCTGACAATATGTGTCATCATGGATGTCTGAGGGTTACCCGTGTTCACTGTTTACCACTCCAATCAGCTGGATCTGCTCAAATCCCTGTTGTGTCAATTGATGCGGCTTAATCCGCTGGACGATCCGTTTGAACCGGATGTGGTGTTGGTGCAAAGCCCGGGGATGGCGCAGTGGTTGCGTCTGCAGGTCGCGCAGGAGTTCGGTATTGCCGCGAACATGGAGTTTCCATTGCCGGCGACCTTTATCTGGAACATGTTTACCTGCGTGTTGCCCGATATCCCGAAGCAAAGTGCGTTTGGCAAAGAGGCCATGACGTGGAAGCTGATGACGCTGTTGCCTGCGCAGCTAGATGACCCTTTGTTTGAGCCGTTACGCCATTATTTGCAAGGCGATTTACATGCCGATGAGAACCAGCGCAAGCTGTATCAGCTAGCAGCGCGCGTGGCGGACTTGTTTGACCAATATTTGGTGTATCGCCCAGAGTGGATTGCCAGTTGGGAGCGCGGCGAAACGGTCGCCGAGTTGGCTGATGAGCATCCGTGGCAGCCGGTATTGTGGCGTGAATTGGTGCGTTTGACGGCCGAGCTTGGTCAACCACACTGGCACCGAGCAAACTTGTACCAAAAGTTTATTCAAGCGCTCGAGCAGGCGCCCACTCGCCCACAAGGGATCCCCAAACGGCTGTTCATTTTCGGGATTTCGGCCTTGCCGCCGGTATACCTTAGCGCCCTCAAGGCGCTCAGTTTGCACTGCGATGTGCACCTGATGTTTACCAACCCAAGTCGCCATTATTGGGGCGATATTCAAGATCCGAAATGGGTGGCTCGCCAATGGCGCTCTCGCGATGGGGATACTACGCGACCATTTTTGCCGCCACCGAATATTGGCAATCCGCTGCTCGCGTCGATGGGCAAGTTGGGGCGCGATAACTTTTATCTGCTGGCGCAATTAGAGCCGAATGACATTGAAGCGTTCGTTGAGCCACTGACCGATAACCTGCTGCATCAGTTGCAGCGCGACATCTTAAATCTAGATGACGGCACGGTGTTGATGCCGGACGCCGAGCATCCACGCCATCCGGTGGCGCAAAACGATCACTCGATTCGCATCAACGCCTGCCACAGTCCGATGCGCGAAGTGGAAGTGCTACACGACCACCTGCTGCACCTGCTGCAAGCTGATCCGGACCTGACGCCGCGCGATATTCTGGTGATGGTGGCGGATATTAACCGTTACAGCCCCTACATTCAGGCGGTGTTTTCGGCGGGAGCGAAAACTGGCGCAAGTGAGCAGGTACAGCGAATTCCGTTCTCGATTTCTGACCGCAGTGCCAGTCAAGCGCACCCGATTTTGCAGGCCTTTTTACAGCTGCTGCAGCTGCCGTATAGCCGTTTTGCCGCCGAGGAAATTTTGGCATTGTTGGAGGTGCCGGCGCTGGCACGTCAATTTGGCATTGATGAGCAGGGCTTAGTGTTGCTGCGCCAGTGGGTGGAGGAGTCCGGTATTCGCTGGGGGCTGGATGATGCGGCAGTGGCCGCTGAGGGCTTACCGGTGACCGGCAGTCATACTTGGCGCTTTGGGGTCGAGCGCATGTTGTTGGGTTATGCCATGCGCACCGACAGCGGTCTGTTCGATGATCAGCTACCCTATGATGAGGTGTCGGGTTTACGTGCCGCGCTGGTGGGGCAATTGGCGGCGTTACTGGAAACCTTGGCGCTGTGGCGACAAGCCTTCAGCCGCGCGCACACGCCACAGGCTTGGGCGGCGCTGCTGAGTGATTTTCTCAGTCAGCTGTTTGTCAGCGATACCGAAACCGAACCGGTGTTGGCGCTGATCACCCGCCAAATTGAGCGGCTGGTGGAGCAGGCTGCGCTGGCACGTTTTGATGCTCCGTTATCACTGGCGGTGCTGCGTGATGCGCTGTCGGCGGCGCTGGATAATGAGCGGATCAGTCAGCGTTTTCTGGCCGGTCAGGTGAACTTCTGTACCCTGATGCCAATGCGCTCAATTCCGTTCAAAGTGGTGTGTTTGCTGGGCATGAATGATGGCGTGTATCCGCGCAGCCTGCCGCCACTGGGTTTTGACCTGATGGCGGGGCGTAGTCAGCGTGGCGATCGTTCGCGGCGTGATGATGACCGCTACCTGTTTTTGGAAGCAATTTTGTCCGCCCAACAGCAGCTGTATATCAGCTATGTCGGGCGTTCGGCGCAGGATAATACGCCACGGGCACCGTCGGTACTGGTCAGTGAATTGCTCGATTATTTGCTGCAAAGTCGGATTTTGGCTGCGGATGCGGCCGCGATTAAAGCCGCTTGTGCTGAGGCGCAGACCTCCAGTGCATCGCCGCAAAAGTTGTTACAACTTTACACTGACGCCGAGCCGCATTTGCAGGCACATTTAGTCTCAGAACAGACACTTACGCCGTTTAGTCCGCGCAACTTTATGGCGGAGCCAAAAGAGGAAGGTGATACGGCGCAGGCTGCGAACGCCGAGGCGAGCTCGCCGAGCAGTTTTGCGGGGCAGTGGCTGCCGTCGGCATCCCGTTCGGGAACGCCGGCTCCGGCGTTCTGGGCGCAAAGTTGGCAGCCGGAAGCCGGTGAGTGTGAACTGGAGCTCGATGCGGTGCGGCAATTTTATCGTCATCCGGTACGGGCATTTTTCCGCCAGCGACTGCGCGTGAGTTTTGACGCGCCGCAAGCAGGGGTGCCGGATAATGAGCCGTTTGGTCTGGATGGTTTAGGCCGCTACGGTATCAATCAGCAGCTGCTGAATATTTTGCTCAATCACGAGTCGCCTGAGCAGTTTTTCCGCCGCCTGCGCGCCGAAGGGCGTTTGCCGTACGGCAGCTTTGGCGAGTTGATTTGGGAGAATCTGTTAGCGGATATGCAAGCCTTGTCAGCGCGTATTGCCCACGAGCGACAAGACACCTTCGATTGGGAAGTAGAACTGGAGTTAGGCGACGATAGCACGCCGTTACAACTGCGCGGTTGGTTGCAAGGTGTGCAAGATGACGGACTGCTGCGCTGGCGTCCTGGCACATTAAATGCTGTAGATGCACTGAACTTATGGTTGGAGCATCTGGTCTATTGCCTAGTGTGCCATCAGCGCGCGGTCGAGCCGGGCGTTAGCCGTATGCTGGGGCGCGATGAGAGTCAGTATGCCTTTGCGCCACTGGCGGAGCCTGAAGCGCGCGTTCATTTGACGCGCTTACTGGAAGGCTATCAGCTGGGGTTACAGACTCCGTTGTCACTGCTGCCGAAAACCGGCTGGGCATGGCTTAGCCGCTGTTATCGTGATGGCGCGATAGCCGACGATGCTGAGAGTCAGCAAAAAGCCCTGCGGGCGCTACGCGATTGTTATTTGGGCGGATACCAACATAACGGTGAAGGGGAAGACCCGTATTTGCAGCGTTTGTTCGGTGGTCTCAGTGACGATGCGCTGGCGCAAATTACTGCGCAGGCCACACGTTATTTATTACCGGTTATGCAGCACTTGAGTGCGTGACCTGAACTGTTAAAGAGGGAGGATGCCTGATGCGGCAACTGAACCAACCGTGGCGTTGGAAAATGTGGGTATGGAGTCTGTTGGTCTGCCTGCCGCTGCTTTGGAGTCAGCAATCATTGGCGGCTTGGCAGGTATTGCCAGAGCCGGTACAAAAAAGTGAGCGCGATAGCCGCGAGTATCAGCCGATCCGTCTGGATAATGGCATGACGGTGTTGCTGGTGTCCGATCCCAAAGCCACTAAATCCTTGGCGGCGGTCACTTTACCGGTGGGCTCGATGGACGATCCGAACAGTCAGTTAGGGTTGGCGCACTATCTGGAGCACATGATCCTGATGGGATCGAAGAAATATCCCGAAGCGGACGGCTTTTCCCTGTTCCTGAATAAAAACGGTGGCAGCCATAACGCCAGTACTGCGCCGTATCGCACCTCGTATTATCTGGAAGTGGAAAACAGCGCCTTTGATCCGGCGGTTGACCGCTTGGCCGATGCGTTGGCCGAGCCGCTGCTGGATGCCAAAAATGGCGATAAAGAGCGTCATGCGGTGAATGCGGAGCTAGTGATGGCGCGCTCGCGTGATGGCATGCGTATGGCCGGGGTGGATTCAGAAACCCTGAACCCGAAACACCCGACGGCGCGCTTCTCTGGCGGTAATCTGGAAACCCTGTCCGATAAACCGAACAGTAAGCTGCATACTGAGCTGCGTAAATTCTATCAGCGCTATTATTCGGCCAATATCATGCAAGCGGTGCTGTATTCCAACCAGCCGCTGGAGCAAATGGCGAAACTGGCCGATGCCAGCTTTGGTCGCATTGCCGATCATAAGATTAATGCGCCTCAAGTGACCGTGCCGCTGACCACCGAAAAAGAAGAAGGGATTATCCTGCACTACGTGCCGGTGCAGCCAATCAAAGCATTGCGCATTGATTTTACTATCCCGAATGACAGCGCCGCGTTTCGCAATAAAGTGAACACCTATATCGGTTACATGCTGGATAACCGCAGCCCGGGTACGTTGGCTGACTGGCTGCTGCGCCAAGGGTTGGCTGACGGCATTCAGAGCAATGCCGATCCGATGCTGGCGCGTAATGCGGGTACGTTCAGTATCTACATTTCGCTGACCGATAAAGGTTTGGCGCACCGCGATGAAATTGTGGCGTCTGTGTTCCGCTATCTGCGCGAGCTGGAGCAAAAAGGCATTCAGAAGAGTTATTTCGACGAGATTGCCGATGTGCTGATGCTGGATTTCCGTTATCAGTCAATCACGCGCGATATGAGCTATGTGGAGGATTTATCCGACAACATGCTGCGCGTTCCGGTGCAAAATGTACTCAATTCCGGTGTGTTAGCCGATCAATTTGACCCGAATGCGATCCGTGAGCGCTTGGCGAGCATGACGCCGCAGCACGCACGAATTTGGTATATCAGCCCGCAAGAGCCGCACAACAAGAAAGCTTACTTTGTGAATGCGCCGTATTCGGTAAGCCGGATTACCCCAGAGCAATTCACGTTGTGGCAGCAGCAAGGCGCGGCTTTGAACCTGAAACTGCCGGCGTTGAATCCGTATATCCCAGATGATTTTAGTCTGCAAAAAACGGTTAAAACCGATAACGGTCAACCGGTGGCGGTGATCGCGAAAAACGATCTGCAGGCATGGCTGGCACCGAGCCAGTACTTTGCCGATGAGCCGAAAGGGGTTGTGACGCTGGATCTGCGCAATCCGCAGGCCGATAACAGCGCGCGCCATCAGGTGTTGTTTGCCCTGACTGACTATCTGGCCAGTTTGTCACTGGATGAACTGAGCTATCAGGCGGCTATCGGCGGGATCAGCTTTAACAGCGGTAATGACAATGGCCTGCAAGTCAGCGCCAGTGGTTTTACTCAGCATCTGCCAAAACTGATGCTGGCGCTGTTGCAAGGCTATCGCGACTTTAACCCAACCGCGGCGCAGCTGGCGCAAGCGAAGGCGTGGTATCGCGATCGTTTGGACTCCGTGGAGAAAATGCGTGCTTACCAGCAAGCGGTGCAACCGCTGCAATCACTCTCGGCGGTGCCGTATTTTGAGCGTAGCGAGCGTTTAGCGCTGCTCGATAGCATCACGCTAGATGAGCTGTTGCAGTATCGTCAGCAGTTGCTGCAGCAATCTACGCCAGCTCTGTTGGCGGTGGGTAATTTCAGCGAAGAGCAGGTGAAGAATCTGGCCACACAGATCAAATCACAACTGCAAACCCAAGGTAAGCAGGCGTGGTATGGCGAAACCGTGGTGGTGAGCCGTGCGCATCATGGTTATTTGGCGCGCCGCATCTCGGCCTCGGACTCCGCACTGGCGGCGTTGTACGTGCCGACCGGCTACAGCGAGCGTGATAGCCAAGCGCAAGCGGCCTTGCTGGGACAAATTTTGCAGCCGTTGTTCTTCAATCAGCTGCGTACCAAAGAGCAACTAGGTTATGCGGTATTCAGTTACGCGATGCCGGTTGGTCGCCAGTGGGGGCTGAACTTTGTTCTGCAAACTCCAGAGAAGACCCCTGCATATTTGTTCGAGCGTTATCAGGCGTTCTTCAAGCAAGCCGATGCGCGTTTACAGAGCATGCCGGCGGAGGAATTTGCCCAGTTTAAAAATGCGTTGCTCAATGAACTGCGCCAGCCACCACAAACGCTGGATGAAGAAGCGCAGCGCTTGAGTGGTGATTTCAGCCGTGGCAATGCGGCCTTTAATGGGCGTGCGCAGCTGATTGCAGCTCTGGAAAAACTAACCCAGCCGCAGGTGTACAGCTTCTACCATAACGCAGTGATGCGCGGTACAGGCTTGTCATTACTGTCGCAAGTACAAGGCGGTAAAGGCAAAGAGGGCTTTGCTCACCCAGCCGAGTGGAGCGCTGAGGCTTCGGTATCGGCGTTGCAACAGGCGCTGGATACAATCAGTAACAGCGCAGCACATTAAGAGCTCTGAGCATTAAGAACTCTGCGCATTAAAAGCCGGCTTGTCCGGCTTTTATTTTTGGGGAAGTTAGCTATCAGGTATGATTTTGTGAAGCGCTTGCCGAATCCGTTTGGCCTAATCATCGGTCACACTGGTATCATAACCTACTCACATTGAAGTCTTTTTTATCTCGCCGTCAGACAGGAATCTAGCATGACTGCGCAACCTCTGAATCCGCTTAGCCTGCCCTTATATGGCGAACGCCTGATTGAAGCGTCCGCCGGTACTGGGAAAACCTATACCATTGCGGCGCTCTATTTACGCTTGTTGCTCGGTTTGGGCGGCGAGGCCGCCTTTACGCGGCCGCTACGGGTCGATGAAATCTTGGTGGTGACCTTTACCGAGGCGGCAACCGGTGAGCTGCGTGAGCGGATCCGCGCGCGTATTCGTGAAGGACGTTTGCTATTGATGCAAATGGTGCAGCAGCCAGCGCTGCGAGACCTGTTGCTAGCGGAGAAAGGGAAAAAAGATCCGTTGTTGGCACAGATGATGGATATCGCTCCCGCCGATTGCTGTGAGGCGGCGCAGACTTTGCTGGCGGCTGAGCGACAGATGGATGAGGCGGCTATCTACACCATCCACGGTTTTTGCCAACGGATGTTGACGCAAAATGCCTTTGAGTCTGGCAGTTTGTTTGAGCAAACCTTGGTGACCGATGAGCAAAGCTTGGTGCGGCAGGTGGTCACTGATTTTTGGCGACGTCATTTTTATCCGCTGTCGCGGGATATGGCGGCGGTGATCAGCCAAGAGTGGTCTTCACCTGAAGTGCTGCAACATGAGGTAGTGCGTTACTTAAGTGGACCGGCGCCGCGCATTCATCGACATGGCGAGGATACCGATCTGGCAGCGCGCCATCAGCAGATTGTCGCGCAGCTTGATGCACTTAAGCAGGCTTGGCTGGCGAATGCGGGTGAGATTGAGGTGCTGATTGCCAGCTCTGGAATTGCCAAGAACAAGTATCGTAGCGATTGGGTGAGCAAGTGGGTGGGTGAAATCACCGCATGGGCGATGCAGCCGACCCGTGATTATCGCTATCCTGACTCGCTGGCACGCTTTGCACAGTCGCGGTTGCACGAGGCGACGAAAAAAGGCGAATGCCCGTCGCTGGCCTTATTTGATCAAGTTGAGCAGCTGTGTGAGCAAACACTTACTTTGCGCGATATCGTGCTGGCGCAGGCTATCGCTGAGCTACGCGGCGCGATGCAGCGGCATAAACTTGAGCGCGGTGAGATGTCGTTTGATGACTTGCTGACGCGCTTGTCACAGGCGCTGCAGCAAGAAAGTGGTCCGGCGCTGGCTGAGGCTATCCGTCAGCGCTATCCGCTGGCGATGATTGATGAATTTCAGGACACCGATCCGCAGCAATACCACATTTTCCATACCCTGTATGGCGGGCGCAGCGATACCGGTTTATTGATGATTGGTGACCCGAAGCAGGCCATTTATGCGTTTCGTGGCGCGGATATCTTTACCTATATCGAGGCGCGTCGCAATGTAAGTGCCCACTATACGCTAGACACCAACTGGCGCTCGTCCGCGGGGATGGTCGATGCGGTAAATCGCCTGTTTAGCCTCTCGCCAGATCCATTTTTATTCCGCGCCGATATCCCGTTTTCGCCGGTACAGGCATCGCCGGCGGCCAGTGGGTTGCATTTCACGCTCGAGCAGCAAGTGCAACCGGCGCTCACGTTGTGTCGTTTGCCGGGGGAGCGCTGTAACAGCGGCGATTACCAACAGCAGATGGCAGCGGCGTGTGCCGATTCCATCGCCGGTTGGCTACAAGCTGGCGCCGAAGGGCGCGGGCAGATTGTGCGCGGAGATAAAGTTCGGCCAGTACAGGCGCAAGATGTCGCCGTGCTGGTGCGTACTGGCCGTGAAGCGGCCTTAGTGCGACAAGCCCTGAGCGCGCGCGGTGTTGCCTCAGTATATCTGTCAAACCGCGATAGCGTATTTGGTACGGCGGAAGCCACCGATTTGCTGCGCTTACTGCAAGCCTGTTTACAACCGGGACAAGAGCGCTTACTGCGTGCGGCCCTGGCCAGTAGCTTATTGGGGCTGAGCGCCGCCCAATTAGATGCGCTTAACCAAGATGAAGAGCGCTGGGAAAAGGTGGTCGCGGAGTTTGAAATGTATCGCCGCTGCTGGCAGCGCCAAGGCGTGTTGCCGATGCTGCATCTGGTGCTGCGCGAGCGTGAATTGGCGGAAACGCTGTTAGCGGGCGCTGACGGTGAGCGCCGGTTGACCAACGTGCTGCATTTGGGCGAGTTGCTGCAAGAAGCGGCCGCCGAGTTAGATAGTGAGCATGCACTTCTGCGCTGGTTCGCGCTGCAACTGGCTGAGCCGGCTTACGGTAGCGATGAGCAGCAACTGCGTTTGGAAAGCGATGCCCACTTGGTCAAAATCGTCACCATCCATAAATCCAAAGGCTTGGAATATGGTCTGGTATGGCTGCCCTTTGCTTGCGGTTTTCGTAAAGCCGATGGCAGTTTGTACCACGATGACAGCTTACAGCCGGTGCTGGATTTAACCGGCGATCCGCTCGCGGCGGAGCGCGCTGAATATGAGCGCTTGGCCGAAGATATCCGCCTGATTTACGTTGCGCTGACCCGCGCGATTTATCACTGCCAAGTGGGCGTCGCGGCGCTGACGGTGGGTAACGGCAAGCGCGACAGCACCGATGTACACCAAAGCGCGTTTGGCTATTTGCTGCAACGCGGCGAAGCCGGTGATGCCGCTTTACTGGATAGCTGTTGCAGCCATCTGTGTGAGGTGGGGGGCGGTAATGTGGCGCTCGCCGGTTTGCCTGAGGCGGCGCAATTTCTGCCACCGGTGAGCGAAAGCGCGCCGACCTTAGCCGCTGCACAGTTTACCGGTCATATCGACCGTAACTGGTGGATCACCAGCTACTCGCACTTAAGCCGTCACCAAGAAGCGGTGGACTGGCTACCGCATTTTGATCAGGACGCCGCCGGCGAGCAACCGGTCAGTGCGGCGGCGCTCGCGGCAGAGTCGGTGGTGAGCCCAGAAAATAGCACTGTGTTGGCGGTTGCCGAGGCTGATATGGCCGCCGAGTGGCTCGGTACGCTCGCCATTGATAGTGCCATTGATAGCTCCAGTGATAACGCTAGTGATAAAGAACGTGACTGGGCAGGCAAGCTCACGTCAGATGCAGACTCCAATGCACTTGCGTCAATCGATCCCGCGCAGTCAACCGAGCCAGACGTGCCAGAAATCGAATACTCGCCGTTTACCTTCCCGCGCGGCGCTCGCCCAGGGACGTTTTTGCACAGCTTGTTTGAAACCTTAGAGTTTACTGCTCCGGATACGTGGTCTGCGCCGTTGGCGCTGATGAGCGACGCCCACGGGCTGGACGCTCAATGGCAGCCGGTACTGCAGCATTGGTTGACGCAGGTGCTATCGACCCCGCTCGATGGTGAGGCGTTAACCCTCAACCAAATCGGGCCACAAGATCGGCGTGTGGAGTTGGAGTTTTACCTGCCGATTGACTCTCCACTGCACGCTGCGCGGCTAGATAGCCTGTGTCGGCGCTACGATCCGCTCACGCGCCAAGCGCCGCAGCGACTGGAGTTTGCCAGCGTACAAGGCATGCTCAAAGGCTTTATCGACTTGGTATTTCGCTGGCAGGGGCGCTTTTATGTGCTCGATTATAAGTCCAACTATTTGGGCGATACGGCGGCTGATTACGCCCCGGATGCGCTGGCGCGCGCCATGCTCGATCACCGCTATGACTTGCAATATCAGCTGTACACCTTGGCACTGCACCGCTATTTGAAAACGCGCGTGCCGGATTACGACTATGAACGCCATATCGGTGGCGTGTATTACCTGTTTTTACGTGGCATGCAAGGGGCGGATTCTAACGGTGATGAGCAACATGGCGCGAACGGCGTGTTCTATTGTCGGCCGGATGTGCAGCTGATTAACGAATTGGATCAACTGTTTGCCGCGTCGAGTGACGCCGCAGTCGCTGGCGAATAAGGAGAGCGCAGATGCTACAAGAATTACAGGCGCTGGTGGCCAAGCAGGTGATCCGGCCATTGGATTATCAATTTGCACGCTATCTGGCGGCCGACTTACCTGCGCCGCAAGGCCCATTACTGGCTTTAGTTGCGGCGATGACCAGTTTTGCGGCCGGTAGCGGGCATATCTGTCTGGATTTGCGCCGCCTGCATCCGCAGCGTTTATTTGGTTTGCGTGACACACAACATCTATGGCAAGCCATCGGGCTGCTGCCACTTGCGCAGTGGCCAGCGCTACTGCGCTCCTGTCCTGCCATCGGGGATGGCTCTCAGCCAACGCCACTGGTCTTGGATGGCGATTATCTCTATTTGCACCGCTTGTGGCAGGACGAAGGGCAGATCATCGCTTTCTTGCAACGCAGCGTGCAGCAAAGCGCCCTGTTACAGCAACATACGCCGAGCGCGCCATTACGCGGCATGCTCGATACCCTGTTTGCGCGTACCGAACCGCAGACTGCGGAAGTCGATTGGCAGAAAACCGCTGCTGCGCTGGCGTGTACCAGCAGCATGGCCGTGATCTCGGGCGGCCCCGGTACCGGTAAAACCACTACCGTGACTCGGATGTTGGCGGCGTTATTGCTGCAAGCCGGTGAGCACAAATTGCGGATCAAACTCGTGGCGCCGACCGGTAAAGCCGCGGCGCGCTTAAGTGAGTCAATCAGCGCCGCGCGCGCCAGTTTGCCGGTACCGGAGGCGATCCGTGAGCGTATTCCGGCGGAGGCGGGAACCCTGCACCGTTTGCTGGGGGCGCAGCCGAACAGCAGCCGTTTTCGCTATCATCGTGATAACCGTCTGCATCTGGATCTGCTGGTGGTGGATGAAGCCTCGATGGTGGATGTGTCTTTGATGGCGCGCTTGGTCGAAGCTTTGCCGGAGCATGCGCGTTTGATTTTATTGGGCGATCGCGATCAGTTAGCCTCGGTAGAAGCGGGGGCGATTTTAGGCGATATCTGTCAGCTTACGCAGCAAGGCTATAGCCCTGCGCAAGCCGAACGCCTTGGCGCGCTCACTGGCAGTGATTTATCGGCCTATGTGCAGCCGCGCGGCGAGCCGCTGCGCGATCAGATTTGTTTGCTGCGTAAAAGTTATCGCTTTGCCGCCGGCTCTGGCATTGGTCAGCTAGCCAGTGCGGTTAACTTAGGCGATGCAGAGGCGGTACAGGCGTTATTGAACAATAGCGTCAGCAGTGCCGATTTGCATTATTGCGCGTTGAGTGAGCAGACGTGGACTGCGCAAGAATACCCGCAATTGCTACGCCAGTGTGTGAGTGGTTATCGCCCCTATTTGTCGGCAGTGCGCTCTTTGCTGGAGGCCTCTCCAGAGGGCAGTCTGCTGGATGAGTCGGCGGTGCGCGCTATTTTGCACCAGTTTGGCCAGTTTCAGTTATTGTGCGCGCTGCGCGAAGGGCCGTTTGGGGTCAGTGGCCTGAATCAGCGTATTGAACAAGCCTTAGAGCAGGCGGGCTTGATCCGGCGCGATGAGCAAAGCCGCTGGTATCCGGGGCGGCCGGTGATGATCATGCAAAATGATAGCGCCTTGGGGCTGTTTAACGGGGACATCGGGATCACGCTGGAAGACTATGATCGCGAAGGGAAGCGACGACTGCGGGTGTGGTTTGAAATGCCAGATGGCAGTGTGCGCGCCTATCTGACGAGTCGCTTACCGGCGCACGAAACGGTGTATGCGATGACGGTGCACAAATCGCAAGGCTCGGAGTTTGCCCATACGCTGCTGGTGTTACCGCCGCGCTATACGCCGCTGTTGACGCGAGAGTTGGTGTACACCGCGATTACCCGTGCTAAACAGCAATTGTCACTGTATGCACAGGCGCAGGTGTTGCGCCGAGCGGTACAAACGCGCACCTTGCGCCACAGTGGCTTTGCCGCCCGTTTGCAGCGCGGCTACTGAGCTCGTGGCGCATGCATGGCAGCCTGCTGGATTAACTACGCAAGTGGTATCCGGATAAATATTAAGGATAAAGATAAGGCTCACTCAGCGCCCCGTTTGCCGCGACGCCCGTTTGTCGCGAACAGCGCAAACGGGCGCTGGGCATGCGTTAAACCACGTCAGTGATCAGAATTTTCGATTTACGCTGATAGTTATACAGCGCCTGCTTACGCTCAGGCAGCACTTCAACCCCTGCTGGCGAAAAGCCCCGCTCTTGGAACCAGTGGATGCTGCGGGTGGTCAGCACAAACAACTGCTTCAGCCCCATCCGTTTAGCTTGCGCCATCACCCGTTCGAGCAGCACTTCGCCGCGCGAGGAGTTGCGGTATTCGGGATGCACGGCTACGCATGCCATCTCGCCCATCTCCTCTTCAGGGAAGGGATAGAGCGCGGCACAGGCGATCACCAAACCATCGCGCTCGACCAGCGTGAACTGACTGATCTCCATCTCCAGCTGTTCACGAGAGCGACGCACTAAGATCCCTTGCTCTTCCAGCGGACGAATTAATCCCAAGATCCCGCCAATATCATCAATGGTGGCCGAGCGGACTTGCTCGGCGCTTTCCATCACGATCTGGGTACCGATCCCATCGCGCGAAAACAGCTCTTGCAACAGCGCGCCATCTTCCACGTAGCTCAACAAATGGCAGCGTTTGACCCCCGCGCGACAGGCGGTGACCGCGGCACGCAGAAAACGGATCGTGGCCGAGTGGTAGTTGCCGAGCGCCTCTTGTTGCTGGATCAACTGCTGTGCTTCGCTGGGGAATAGCTCGGAGATCACGCTTTGTGGATCGTCCGGCTCCATCACCCCTTGCTCGGCGCAAAAACCCAGCATCTTGTCGGCTTCCAATTTAATCGCCAGTTGGGTGGCAATCTCTTCCGACGTCAGATTGAAGCTCTCACCGGTGACCGATACCGCCACCGGCCCCAGCAGCACCACGCTGCCACTGTTGAGCTGACGGCGAATACCCTCGACATCAATCCGGCGAATGCGGCCACTGTGGCAGTAATCGATGCCATCATCCACCCCCAGCGGCTGAGCAATCACAAAGTTGCCACTGACCACGTTCAGGTGCGCACCGGCCATCGGGGTGTTAGACAGACTCATCGATAAACGCGCCGTCAGATCCAGTTGCAGCTGACCGGCGGCCTGTTTGACCAGCTCTAAGCAGCGGCTGTCGGTAACCCGCGTGTGTTTGTGATAGCGGCATGGATAGGCGTGTTGTTCATGCAGCAGGTCAATCTGGCGTCGCGCGCCATACACAATTACCAGCTTGATGCCGAGGCTGTGCATCAGACCCAGATCACTGATAATGTTTTTGTAATTGGCGTGCTCTACTACTTCGCCATCGAGCATGATGACAAAGATTTTACCCCGGTGTGCATTCACATACGGGGCAGACTGACGAAAGCCGTGTACCAGCTCCATGCTGCGTTCTTTCAATGGGGCGTCCTCGTGTCCGCAAAAAAATACAGTACTGAATAAATATTCCCTTATTTTGCTTTTTTATTCTTAACGGGGCGGATTTGCAATACGCGGAAAGAAATTTAACATTTGTGTCTAAAAAGTCGGCGCGAAAGCGCTAGGCGCACTTAGAAATAATGCGTGAGCAGTAACAAATGCTTTACGTGAGATGAGTAGTAGCAGGATGCGCGGTAAGGCATGGAGGGAAGAGCGGATTTTACGCGTCCCCACGCTGTTGCGACAGGGGACGCGCAGTGGAATCAGTGTGACGAATTCCGATTCGGCATGCTAAAGATGCCGTCTAAACCCGGGAACTGGAATGACTCGCTACGGTACAGCACGCTATCGCAACTGGTGCACACATGCTGACGACGGAAGGAGTACGCCCGGTCGACGCCGAAATGATGTATTTTCCGGCTATGACAATGGTTGCATTTTATCTTGCTGAAGAGTTCGCAGCCCGGATGGGCTTTCAGATATTCCTGTTTGGTTGGCAGCATCTTCCACTGGCGCAGCAGGCGCTGGGTAATTACCACGTAGCTGCCGAGCAGCCCAATAGCCAGAACAAACATAATACCTGAAATAATCATCATAACCTTAACCTCAACATCGTTATCACCATTGTTTAATAGCGTTCATTGTGTCCTATTCGACTGTATCGTAATCAGTAACGAACTGAAAGATTTGCTTACCATTTTAACTTGTTGATTTTTAAGTAATCAAAAACGTAATACATGAAAATGTGATTTGCATCTCATTGTCTGTTTTGTCTACTAGTGCTATTGCATGATTATTCGCGCGTGAGATGAGCGTGTGCAGTGCTCGACGTGAGGGGAAGAGGCGTGGGCAAGAGGGCGCGGACAAATAAGAAACCCAAGTCGTTTGGGTATAGCTAAACGGGGTGCTGAGAAAGGCACGCTGTAAAAAACGCACCACAAAAAAAAACGGCTCACGAGGAGCCGTTAGTCAGCTTAGCTTTGTCTTACAGGCTACGCAGAACGCGCTGTAACAGACGTACGCGTGGCAGGATGCTGTCCAGCACCAGATACTCATCTGGACTGTGGAAGCCAGCGCCGATTGGGCCTAAGCCATCCAGTGACGGGATCCCCAGCGCTGCTGTCAGGTTAGCATCAGAGCCACCGCCGACAGCTTTCCACGTGATCTCGATACCTTCTTCCGCGCCGCAACGCTCAACCAGAGCCATCAGCTCTTCGGTTTGTGCAGACGGAGTCATCGCCGGTTTGTGCGCTTCGCGCTCCAGCGTGATACGTACGCCGTCGATGAACGCTTGCTCTTGCTGAGCACTCAGTTTGGCGTGGACTTCGTGGTATTCCGCGTTGTCCCAGAAACGTACGTCGACCAGCAATTCTGCGTGATCAGGCACGATGTTGGCGCCGTTGCCGCCTTTGACGATCCCGACGTTCAAGGTGGTGCCGGATTCAAAGTTGGTCATCGCATTGATAGCCAAGATCCAGTGCGCCATCTCGCTGATGGCCGAGCGGCCATTTTCTGGCTCGTTACCGGCGTGTGCGGCTTTACCGTGGAAAGTGATCTTGTAGCGCGCCATCCCTTTACGGGCTTTAACCAGAGAACCATCCGCACGAGCAGCTTCGGCCACCAGCACTTTCTTGGCTTTCTTCGCGACCGATTCGATCCATTCGTGAGAGTGGATAGAGCCAATCTCTTCGTCTGGGTTCATCAGCACGCCGATGGACAGACGCTGCAGCGTCTCTTGATCCAGATGACGCAGTGCCCACAGAATGTTCAGCAGACCGGCTTTCATGTCAGATACGCCCGGGCCGTAAGCGCGCTCGGCATCGGTGCTCATTGGACGCTCAGCCGCGGTTCCTACAGGGAATACGGTATCCATGTGCCCGATCAGCAGCACATCAAAATGGTCTGGGTTTGGCTGGTTAGTGGCCAGCACGCCTGGGCCGGCTTTCGCGCCCAGATCAACCACTTCGGTGTGCCAGTTCAAGTCACGGTATTTCTGTGCCATCATCTCAGCAACGGCGGCTACGCCTTCTACCGTGCTGGTGCCGCAGTCGATATTGATCAGCGGTTTCAGTTCTTCCAGATAAGCGTTCAGTTGCATATCCAATACACCTCGATTTAGATAATCACACGCATCAGTAACATCGCACCGAAGGCATTCAGTACGGAAATACCGATCATGACAGGGATCAGTTTGGCACGGGTGCCGATTACGCCCAGAATACGACCCGCGTATTGCACTTGGGAGCCCATCAGGTAGATAGCCGGAGCCAGAATGGCCAGATGCTCACCGGTCAGGATGCCATCAGTGAACAGGCTCACTGCCACACCAACACCGCCGCCCATTGACATCCAGCCGCCCAGCAGTACCGCCGCTGCTTCACCTGGCAGGCCGAACAGCGCCATCACAGGTTCAAATACACCGGCCATCAGATCCAGCGCACCAGAGATTTTCAGCACCTTGATGATAACAAAAGCCATCAGGATATTGGGTACGGTGCTGGTAGTTGCAATGTTCCAACCTTTACGCGCACCGGCAACAAAGATATCCGTGATCATTGGTTTAGTTTGAGTAGTCATCAGGATGCTCCTTAGGCGTTAGTCTGGGCAGGCTTGGTGGTGTCAGATTCGGAATCGCCTTTACCTTCAGTCGCTTTCAGGTAAATGCGGAACAGGTTAGCGCCGACAATCTTCATCACGAACATCACCGCCACACAGGTACCAATAGATGCTGGAACGGCCAAGTTGCCATCGCTACCCACCAGGGTGAACAGCACCGCACCGGAGGAGAAGAAGTTCACCAGCATTGCGCCAGCAGAGAACTGGAACATCGTGAAAACGTCTTTTTCACGTTCAGTGATTTGTTTGTCATCGGCCAGTGCACGGGTCAGAGAAGCACCTACGTCGGTACTTTGCAGGCTGCCAATCATGGCCAGACCGGTGTTACCGGAGATCCCCATCAGTGGGCGCAGCAGCGGAGACAGCAGCTTACGTGCGGCATCCAGCGCACCGTAGTGCTCCAGTACGTTAATCACACCCAGCGCGAACATTACGGTTGGGATCAGACCAAAGGCAAACAGGAAGCCTTCCATCGCACCGTCACCGCCTGCACCGCGCAGGGTGGAGGTAGAGGTGGTGATGGCATCGCCAGTTTGTTTCACGCCGCTGACCAGTTTACCGAAGGTACCGTTCAGGGTGGTGAAGTCAAACACACCTTGCCAGCCGGTGCTTTTCATCGCGCCGGAGAAGAAAATCAGGGCAAAGGCCAGCGCTACATAGGCGCCCCAGCGGACGGGTTTATTCTGATCGGTGGGTGTACTCATGGGCATTCTCCAAAGCTCTGGGCTGTTAACCAGGTTAAATATGCGAACAGTCATTTATTCGGCTCATGCGGGCAGCATAGGGATGGTGGGGAGATAAAAATTGATATGGATCAAGTTTTGTAAATTGAAAAAGTATGACCAATTGTAAATTTTAACTACGTCATGCTTTTTAATCCCACATATAAGATATATGCCTCTGCCTGTGTTTATTTTTGTGGAGTTATATGTTTACGCCATGTTGGCATAGTGTGGAGTTCTGCCATGTAATCCACAGGAGACAAGGTATCGCGCACATAGTCATGTTTTTCGATAAGGAAGCTGTCACTTTGATTCGGCAATATGGGCAGTTAGCAGAATTTTATCGCAGAATTTTTTACTGCCCACTCTTGGCTCTCGTGCACCGCAGTACAAAAAGTGAATGCCAGTAGCACGCACTCAAGAAGGCGAGAAAACAAAGAAAATGAAAAAACAAAGAGAGTGAAAAAACAAAGAAAGCGAAGACGAGGAAATCATCTAAGTAGGAATTAGAGAGTTGGGAGGGAAAGATAGAGCAGGAACGTAGAGATGTAACTATGGACGTGACTGAAATTTAGGTACAAAAAAACCACCTTACGGTGGCTTCTGCTTTCTGACCCGAAACAGTCAGAAGAATTGGTTGCGGGGGCTGGATTTGAACCAACGACCTTCGGGTTATGAGCCCGACGAGCTACCAAGCTGCTCCACCCCGCGTCCGATGCAGTGCATAATACGCTCCAGCCGCGGGAATGCAAGCTTTTTATGTGACGAAAATTCGTTTTTTTGCGACAAAGCCACGTTAAAACCTGATTCAGGCCACAAAATAGGGAAGACGCTGCTCGCTGGGTTGCTGGCTTAGTGCAATCAGTTGCCATAGCTAGGTGTCTTGGCGAGCGTTTCCAAATGGCGCATGATGGTGGTGTAAATATCCCGTACCGATAATCCAGCACTGATCACAGAAAGTGATTTCTTTCTGCGTCGCCGTTTGCTATTTTTCGCCGATTTTCCGGTGTTCACCGGTATTACCGCTATCCAGTTATGAAAGAAGGGAGTCTGACGTGCGACCTGTATTTGCCCGTTTCACCGCCTCTGCCGAGGCAACAGTGGCCCGCGCCACCTATTCGTTGCGCCCATCGCGCTGCGGGATTGGCCTGATGGCGTGCCTGTTGCTGGCCTTGGCGGGCTGCGCCCCGAAAGCGCCACCGACAGATCGCGGTCAGCAATATAAAGATGGCGAAATTACCCAGCCATTGAAACCGGTCGCACAGGTGAATAGCCGTTTGCTGCCGCAAAACCAGAATGAATTTTCCCAGCAGGTTGAAAATGTGAAATTCGGTTCGCCGTCACTGCACTTTCGCCAGCAACACACCTATGCCGATATTTACCGTTGGCTCGATGCAGGGGCAGATCCGCGCAAATTAGCGCAATTTGGCTTGCAACCTTACCTGATGGCGGGGGGCGATAATCAAGGCAACGTGCTATTTACTGGGTATTACACACCAGTATTGCAAGCGCGCCATAAGCCAGATGCGGTATACCGTTACCCGCTGTATGCCCTGCCTAAAGGCAATGCTCGCTTTACCCGCGCCGAAATTTATAACGGAGCCTTACAGGGCAAAGGCTTGGAGTTGGCCTACAGCGCCTCAATGCTGGATAACTTCATGATGGAAGTGCAAGGCAGCGGTTATGTGGATTTTGGCAATGGTGAGCCGCTGGCTTACTTCGGTTATGCCGGGAAAAACGGGTATGCTTATACCAGTATTGGTCGTGTGCTGATTGATCGCGGCGAAGTGCCACGCGAGCAGATGTCACTGGATGCGATCCGCAAGTGGGCCAATACACACACGCCGCAGCAGGTGCAAGAGCTGTTTGAGCAAAACCAGTCTTATGTCTATTTTGAACCGCGCGCTGCCGCGCCGGTGGTTGGTGCCAGTGGCATTCCTCTGGTGGCCAAGGCCTCGGTGGCCGGTGACAAGAGTTTAATTCCGCCGGGCAGCGTATTGCTGGCCGAAGTGCCGTTGTTGGATGAACAGGGGCGTTTTACCGGCAAACATGAGATGCGTTTGATGCTGGCGCTGGATGTGGGCGGCGCTGTCAAAGGCAACCACTTTGATATTTACCATGGTGTCGGTGATGACGCTGGGAAAGAAGCCGGTTTCTATCAACATTTTGGCCGGGTGTGGGTACTGAAATCGCCCGCTGATGGGCGCTTATAAGCCTGCGCCGGCATACTAAAACTGTAACATCAGCATGAATTCAAGCGAGGAGCTGAGATGTCTAAGCAGCAGACCGCATCTGCGGAGTATCAACAACGCTTTGGCGGTACTGCCCGTCTGTACGGGCGCAGCGAGTTGGAGATCCTGCGAGCGGCGCATGTCTGTGTAGTGGGCATCGGCGGCGTCGGCTCATGGGCGGCAGAAGCGCTGGCACGCACGGGAGTTGGCGCGATCACCCTGATTGATATGGATGATGTGTGCGTTACCAATATCAATCGTCAGATCCATGCCATGAGCGGCACGGTGGGGCGCGCCAAAATTGAGGTGATGGCTGAGCGGATCCGCGCCATCAACCCCGATTGTGCGGTGCATTTGATTGATGATTTCATCACGCCGGATAATCAGGCCGAGTATTTAAGCCGTGGCTACGATTATGTGATTGATGCGATTGACAGTGTGCGCCCGAAAGCGGCTATGCTGGCATACTGTAAGCGCAATAAGATCCCGGTCATTATGGTGGGCGGTGCAGGCGGTCAGATTGATCCGACGCAGATCCAAGTGGCTGATCTAACCAAGACCATTCAAGATCCGCTGGCGGCCAAAGTGCGCGGGATCTTGCGCCAAGAGTATAACTTCAGCAAAAATCCGAAGCGCAAATTCGGCATTGATTGCGTGTTTTCATCCGAGCATTTGATTTACCCGCAAGCCGATGGCAGTGCTTGTCAGGCCAAACAAACGGCAGAAGGCCCGAAGCGGATGGATTGTGCGTCCGGTTTTGGCGCTGCGACCATGGTCACGGCCAGCTTCGGTTTTATTGCTGTATCGCGCGTGATCCAGCGTTTGCTGGCTAAAGCGCAGGCTCGGGCGCAAGAGCCCATTTAATAGCAAGAGCAAATGTAAGAGCAAGAATAAGCGTAACGGAAGACGTTTAAGCTATACCCTTCCTACTTGAAGCTGCAGCGGTGTTGGCTACGTTTGTTCACCCCAATCACATAGTTTACCTATGCTCATGGGGTTTCACGCACTTGTCGCCTACCTGCAACTTCACGTTGTTTGGGTATCGATAGCCAGTTACTAACCAGAAGGGATGCTGCGATGAAATTACGGGTAGAGTTAGATCTGACGCCGCAAGAGCTCACTGAGCTGACGCAAAACCATCAAGCGCTGTGGCAGAATCTGCAAATGCAATTCTGGTCACAGGTGTCGCAGCAGATGATGAAGATGTCGCCGCTAGGGGGCTTTTATCCGATGCCGGGGCAGAATAATGATGAGCGTGGTGGGCCGCGCGAGTAAGCGCGTCAATGTAATACGGCGCTGATGTATGACAGTGATGAGTCTTGCGGCCTAACACCGCGTTCTCGAAAGTAAAAACGGCAGCACCACGAAATGTGGTGGCTGCCGTTTTTGTTGGCGTCGCTGGCAAAAATTAGTGCTTAAGCGCCGTGCGCGGTGTGTGCCAGTTCATGAAGGCGGGCACTGATCGCTTCGATGCCTTGCGCCCGTGAGCTAGACAACTGATCGGCAATGCCGAGGCTGGCCAGTGCCGCGGGAATGTCGAGAGCCAGCACATCGTCTGCAGATAAGCCTTCGATACGGGTCAAAATGACCGCCAACAAGCCTTTTACGATGCGCCCTTCGCTGTCAGCATAAAAGTGCAAGCGGCCATCGGGCTGTACTTGCATCCCCAGCCAGACCCGATTCTCGCAGCCATACAGCTCGAGCTGACTGCCACGCTCTTGCTCTGACAGGCTCGGCAGCTGACGGGCGAGCAGGATCAGTTGGCGATAGCGGTCTTCCCACAATTTGCAGGCTGAAAAGCGACTTTCTAGCTCAGACCACGTGATTTGGGTACCAAAAGGGTGTGAACCTAACATCCGTTATTCCTCGCGTATTCGTTATTCCTCGCGTAGTAGCGCGACGGCGCGCTGTAAGGCGCTAATAAAGGCGCTGACGTCTGCCTCGCTGTTATACGGGGCAAAAGAGACGCGCACGGTACCTGACACACCCAGTGCTTCGGTGAGCGGCTGCGCGCAGTGTATACCGGCGCGTAGCGCAATCCCTTGTTCCGCTAGCAACGTGGCCAGATCGCCATGGTGAAGCCCTGCGACATTAAAGGCGATGATCGTGCTGGCGTGTGGCGGACGATACAGCTGCAGCCCATCAATGGCTTGCATCTGCTGCACCGCCGTTGCCGCGAGGGCGCAGGCATGCTGATCGGCGGCAGCCAGATCTTGCTGTGCCAGCCACTCTAGGGCCGCATCAAAAGCCAGAATACCTGCGATGTTGGGGGTGCCGGCTTCAAAACGCTGCGGGATCGGCGCCAGTGTAATGCCATCAAAGCTGACTTGCTGGATCATTTTGCCGCCGCCATGCCACGGACGCATACTTTCCAGCAGCGCCATCTTGCCGTACAGCACACCAACCCCGGTCGGGCCGTAGAGCTTGTGTGCTGAGAACGCGACAAAATCCGCATCCAGAGCTTGCACATCCACCGCTTCATGCGCCACCGCCTGCGCTGCATCCAACATCACCACCGCGCCAACCGCGTGCGCTGCGCGGATAATCGCTTCTACTGGCTGGCGACTGCCGGTGACATTCGACACCATGCCTACGGCCACCAGTTTGGTGCGTGCGTTCAGCAGTGCAGGCAGCGCCGTGATATCGAGCAGCAGCTCTTTGGTCATCGGCAGACGAACGATTGTCGCGCCGGTTTGTTCTGCCAGCAGCAGCCAGGGCACCAAATTAGCGTGGTGCTCCATCGCACCGACCAAGATCTCATCACCCGGTTGCAGGCGATCGCGCAGATAGCCATTGGCCACCATGTTGATGGCTTCGGTGGTTCCGCGCGTCCAAATAATCTGGCGTGGGTCGGGCGCATTGAGTAGCGCAGCGCACGCGCTTCGTGCATGTTCAAAGCGGCGCGTAGCACTGGCTGCTGCCTGATGCTGGCTGCGGTGCACGGTTGCGCCATTGCTGCGGTAATAGGCATCACTGGCCTCAATCACTGGCAGCGGTTTGAGCATGGTGGCGGTGCTGTCGAGGTAGACGCCAGCGTTATCCAGCAATGCCGGAAATTGGCGGCGGAACGAGTCGGGAGCAAAAGCAAAGGTCATGACGGTAATCTGATCTGAGTGGCAATCAATTCTGGGGTGATCTTGGCGCGATCACAGCGACAGTGCAAGGGCGGGCTAAATAACAGATAAAAAAAAGCACCGCCAAAAGGCAGTGCGGAAAGAATTCACTATTGACAGACAGGGTCAAAATTGTACAGGAAGTGAAACATGGTGACTTTCGTCACCTGCCCGGTAAAACCGGACAACGTGCAAACACAACATTGCATGTCTTTGAACCTAAAGTATCTCCGAAGAGCTACTTGCCGTTTAGGCTCAGACCGCGTGGGTTAATATAGGGATTTGCTAGCCCTTCAACAACGGACAAATTATAATGCCCAACATTAGAATATCTAATATGTTGCTGAATGGTTATGGGTATGTCAAGACGACTTCCGCCGCTCAACTCGCTCAAAGTTTTTGAAGCCGCCGCGCGCCATTTAAGCTTTACCCGGGCAGCCGAAGAACTGTTTGTTACACAGGCTGCTGTCAGCCATCAGATTAAGGCTTTGGAAGAATTTCTGGGGCTAAAATTATTCCGGCGGCGTAATCGTTCGCTGCTGCTGACCGAAGAAGGGCAGGCCTATTTCCTCGATATGAAGGAAATTTTCACGGCGCTGTCTGATGCCACCGAAAAATTGTTAGCACGTACCGCCAAGGGCACCTTGACCGTCAGCTTGCCGGCCAGTTTCGCCATTCAATGGCTGGTGCCGCGGCTGGCGGATTTTAATGCCTCGCACCCCGATATAGATGTGCGCATCAAGGCGGTAGACATTGATGAAGGTTCGCTGACCGATGATGTGGACGTGGCCATTTATTATGGCCGCGGTAAGTGGTTCGGGCTGCGCGTTGACCTGTTATGTAACGAGTATCTGATCCCGCTGTGTTCACCGGCGCTGCTGACCGGCGAGCATCCGCTGCTTTCACCGCATGATTTGGTGCACTATACGTTATTGCATGACACCTCGCGCCGTGATTGGCAAGCCTTTACCCGCCAGTTAGGGCTAACCGATATCAATGTTAACCAAGGGCCGATTTTCAGCCATACGGCACTGGTGTTGCAGTCGGCGATTCATGGTCAAGGGGTGGCGCTGGCCAACAATGTGCTGGCGCAACCGGAGCTGAAAGCCGGTCGCTTAGTCTGTCCGTTTGATGATGTGTTGATGAGTAAAAACGCTTTTTATGTGGTTTGCCATGACACGCAGGCGGAACTGGGTAAAATAGCCGCCTTCCGGCAATGGATGTTGTCGCGGGCGCAGCAAGAACAAGACATGCTGCGACTTCGCAGCGTATAACCGTGAGCGCCATGCTGGCGCGGCGGTCTTAACCGCAGACAGGGATGATAAGGAGAGCATGATGCTGCGATTTATTCTGCCGTTTGGTGCACTGAGCGGATTTTTTGTCGTCGCGTTTGGCGCTTTTGGTGCTCATGTGCTGAGCCGTTCACTGGCAGCGGCGCAGATGACCTTGATCCAGACGGGTTTGAATTATCAGATGTTTCACACCGCAGCACTGCTGGCGGTGGGAGTTTTAGGTTTGCAGTATCCGCGTCAACGGCTGGATCTCGGCTGCTTGTGGTGGGTGCTTGGCATTTTATTATTCAGTGGCAGCTTGTATGCCTATGCATTGTCCGGCCTACATTGGCTGGTGTGGTTAACTCCGGTCGGGGGCGTGAGCTTTCTGGCCGGTTGGCTGGTGCTGCTGAGCAAATTATTACAGTTGAGGAGAACCGCGCATGAATAAACTGGCGCTGTATTGTCGTCCAGGCTTTGAGAAAGAGTGTGCGGCGGAGATTACGGATAAAGCCGCCCAACTCGGGGTCTATGGTTTTGCCCGCGTAAAAGATAACAGCGGCTATGTGCTGTTTGAGTGTTATCAGTATGAAGACGCCGATAAGCTGGCGCAGGAGATCCCGTTTAAGACGTTGATCTTTGCTCGCCAGATGATCGTGGTGGGTGAACTGCTTAAAGATCTGCCGCAAGAAGATCGGATCACGCCGATCGTTGGCATGCTGACTAACGTGATTGAAGGCCCGGGTGAGCTGCGCGTAGAAGTGCCAGACACCAATGAAGCCAAAGAGCTGTCTAAGTTCTGCCGTAAATTCTCGGTTCCGCTGCGCGCGGCGCTGCGTAAAGCCGGTATCTTGCTGAACAAGGAAAACCCGTATCGTCCGGTGCTGCATGTGTTTTTCATCGCTCCGGGCTGCTGCTATGTCGGTTATTCCTACAGCAACAACAACTCGCCGTTGTACATGGGGATCCCGCGTCTGAAATTCCCATCCGATGCGCCAAGCCGTTCTACCCTGAAGCTGGAAGAAGCGTTGCACCTGTTTGTACCACACGATGAGTGGGATGAGCGTTTGGGCTCTGGCATGTGGGCGGTAGATTTAGGTGCTTGCCCAGGCGGTTGGACCTATCAGCTGGTACAGCGCAGCATGTTTGTGTACGCGGTGGATAACGGCCCAATGGCCGAAAGCCTGATGATGACTGGTCAGGTAACACACTGCCGCGAAGATGGCTTTAAGTTCCAGCCACCACGCTCCAATATTGCATGGTTGGTGTGTGACATGGTGGAAAAACCGGCCAAAGTGGCGGCGCTGATGACCGATTGGCTGGTGAACGGCTGGTGCCGTGAGGCGATTTTCAACCTCAAGCTACCAATGAAAAAGCGCTATGAGGAAGTGAGCCATATTCTGGAAAAAATGCAGACGGCGCTGAAAGACAATGGCGTCAATGCGCAGATTGCCGCTAAGCAGCTGTATCATGACCGCGAAGAGATCACCGTGCACGTGCGCCGTATTTGGGCGGCGACCAGTCCAAAAGCCAATGCTTATCGCCGCTATCGCGATGACGAGTAATGGCCTTTACGCATGACGATGATGCGTTCGAGCAGCAGAACATGCGCTCATGTGAAACAGAAAATCCTGACCTTAAGGTCAGGATTTTTTTTGCCAACGTAACTGCTGCAAGTTAATCCCAAGCGGAAGATCGCGGCGCAGCGTTGCCACTTGGCGGCACAGGTGCGCCATCTCGCCTTGGTCACTCAGCTTTTTGAGCAGCGCCGGTGAATGGTCGGTGGCCGCGAGTACAGCCTCGAGTGAGCCATAGCGGTTGAGCAGTGTAGCGGCGGTTTTGCCACCGATCCCCGCAACGCCGGGAATTTTACTGCTGCTAATACCAGCCAATCCCCAATAGTCGGGAAGCAGGGCTGGAGCCACGCCAAATTCTTGTTCAACAAAGGGCAAATCCAACCAGCGTTTTTGGAAGTAGTCGCGAATTTGCAAGGTAGGTGCCAGTAACTGGCAATAGCCTTTATCGGTGGATACGATGGTGGCTTGGTGCCCGCGGCTGCACACTTGCCATGCCAGCGTGGCGGCCAAATCATCAGCCTCATTATCTTGTGCGGTTAAACTGGCCACGCCCTGTTCGGCAAAAGCATATTGAAACTGCGTTAATGCTGCAGCCAGATCGTCCGGCATGGCCGGTCGTCCTTCTTTGTAGTTGGGCAGCAGCTGGTGACGCCAGCCAGGTTCGCGCAGCGCGCTGTCAAATACTGCCACAGCATGCGTTGGCTGGGTGTGCTGCAACAGCTGCTCGAGCGCATTGCGGCTTTGGCTGATGCAGCGCGCCATATCCACTGGCTGTTCGGGCGAAGTCTTATGGCTTTCATGCACGGCATGAATGCGGCGGATAAGATTCAGGGCATCCACCACCAGTAAATGAATCGTCATCGGGTAAACCCATCTCACGTTAGCCTGACGCTACCTATGTCCTTTCTACTTGAAGTAGCCGCGGTGTTGGCGATGTTCGTGCACCCCAATCACAGCGTTTACCTATGCGTATGGGAATGCACTCACTTGCCACCTACCTGCAACGCCACGTTGTTTGGGTATATTTCCCTGTTGATAAGCGTTGCTCTGCTAGCAGGGAAAAGAGAGCGGTTGGTCAGGTTAATCAAAAACATGGCAGCCGTGAGGCTGTCGTCATTCGTTGATGGTACTTGAGCGCGGCATGGTAGCGCAAATAAGGCTGGGAAAAGGATAGAGCCAGATAACGGCGAATAACCGCAGGTGGGGGGATAAAAAACGCAGCGTATCGTGAAAGATGACGCTGCGTTTATCCGTTGTGCGGCAATGATAGCGATATAGGGAAAACCCCGTAGAGCGCGACACCAGCCAGCGGCGCGCGACTAGCGGTTATTTCAATATTTCATAGCAAGGCACGTAGGCGCTGCCCGGCAGTTTCATCCGGTGCTGGTGGACAAAACTTTCCAGTAGCTGATCCATGTCCTGCATCAGTTGCTTGTCACCATCTATCTGATACGGGCCGAATTTCTCGATAGCTTGGATCCCTTTATCTTTAACGTTACCGGCCACAATGCCGGAGAATGCGCGGCGAAGATCTGCGGCTAATTCAGCAGCCGGCTGTGCCAGATGCAGATTCAGTTGACGCATATTCTCATGGCTCGGTTCAAACGGCTGCTGGAATGCATCATCAATTTTCAGTGACCAGTTGAAGCTGTAAGCATCGCCCGTTTGCATGCGATGTTCTTTCACCGCCGGCATGCCTTCTTTCATGATTTGCGCCACTTTCACCGGATTATCGACCACGATTTGGTAACGCGCTTGCGCCTCAGGGCCCAAGGTTTTGCCAATGAAGGCATCCAAGGTGCGAAAATAGGCTTCGCTCTGTTTCGGGCCGGTGAGCACAATCGGCATTGGCTGCTCGCGGTTATCCGGATGCAGCATGATGCCGAGGATATACAACAGCTCTTCAGCCGTACCGACACCGCCCGGGAAGATGATGATGCCGTGGCCCATACGCACAAAGGCTTCTAAGCGCTTTTCGATATCCGGCAGGATCACTAGCTCGGTCACCAGTGGGTTAGGCGGCTCAGCCGCAATAATCGACGGCTCGGTAATGCCTAAGAAGCGGCCGGTTTTGATGCGCTGCTTGGCATGTCCAACCGCGGCGCCTTTCATCGGCGCTTCCATCGCGCCAGGGCCACAACCGGTGCAAATATTCAGGTCACGTAAGCCAAGCTCATGGCCGACCATACGGGCGTACTGGTATTCGCCTTCGTTGATTGAGTGGCCGCCCCAGCACACCACCATGTTCGGGTATTCGCCAGTGTGCAACACCTTGGCGTTACGCAGCAAAGCGAACACCAGATTGGTGATGTGCACCGAATCTTTTTGCAGCTGTTGTTGCAGGTGGGGCATCGCGGCCAGCTGGCCGTTCACAAACAGAATATCGCGCAGCACCGCAAACAGGTGTTCGTGCAGACCGCGGATAATTTTACCGTCGACAAACGCGGTTTCCGGCGGATTGATCAATTCGAGTTTAACGCCGCGCTCACGGCGCACCACGTTGATGTCAAAGCTGCTGTGTTTGGCCAGAAGCTCCTTGCTGTTATCGGTCTGGCTACCCGAGTTCAGTACCGCGAGGGAGCAGTTACGAAACAGTTGATACAGCTCGCTGGACGCGGTGCGTTTGAGCATGTCCACTTCGAGCTGGGAAAGTTGATCCATCGTACCGATGGGATTGAGGTGAGTAATCAAGAATGCCTCCTTTCAATTGAAAACGACAGCAACCTGATAGTGAGGCGTATTCACTTTACATGTTGTGTACGGCAACCTAGTGAGATTGCCGTACCGACACGTTAGCCTGCGCGGCCGGTGATGCCAACTCTCAATGTATGAAGATTTGATTTCGGCCGTTGTTTTTCGCGTGGTACAACGCCTTATCTGCTCGCTCTTGCCAAGTGCTGATGGTGTCACCACTTTGCAACTCACTGGCGCCGAGCGATACCGTGATTGAGACTTTGTCAGCGTGGAACTTAAATGGCAACTGGCTGATTTTCTCGCGGATCTCTTCGAGCTTGATGCTCAGTTCGTCCGGCGACATATCCGAGATCAGCAAGGCAAACTCTTCACCACCGAAACGGGCGATAAAGTCGGTTTCGCGCAGCGATTGTTGAATGGCGCGCGCAATGATTTTTAACGCTTTATCGCCGGCCAGATGCCCATAAGTATCGTTCAGATCTTTAAAGCGGTCGATATCCACCATGACAAACCACAGCGGCTGCTGATAGCGCTGCCAGCGTTTGTACTCTAAATCCAAACGCTCTTGCAGCGCAGCTCGGTTGTACACTTTGGTCAGATGATCGAGGAATAGTCGATGCTGTTGATCGAGCAAGCGATTACGGTAATCGGTGGTCTGCTCGATGATGGCGCACAGGCGTCCTTCGTTGCTTTGTGAACGTTCGATGGAGCTGTACATCTGCTGACACAAGCGATGGTGACGCTCGGTAATGCTGCGCAGTTGCTGCAAGGCAAATTGCACCTGTTCGCCGGAGAGATTCGGTGCGCGCTCCAGCAATTGCAGGGTGTCTTGCATCTCGCGGTTCAAGCCTTGCATCCCTTTGTGGTCGCTGTAGGCCGATTCCATCGATTTATTCATGCTCTGATGCAAGGCGCTTAAATCATCGTTCAGTGCCGCCAGAAAACGGCGCGATAAACGCCGCTCAGTGCGGGTGCCTTGCAAAATCAGCTCGATGATTTCAAAGCTGTAGTGCACCAATTGCTGCACGCTGGTACCAATCAGAAGCTGATTGCGGATCTCGAGCAGGCGCTCACCGGCATCAGAGTCAAAATCCAGTTCGGAGATCAGGTGTTGCAGCTCATCAGACATTTTTTGCAGCGTGTCTTGCTGCAGCGCTGCTGGTGCAGGGCGCGCATCTTGCTGATCGCCTAATGAGGCCAGCAAGCGGATAGCGCGCTCAGAGAGACTCAAGATCCGCTCGATGCGATCAATTTGCTCCGGATTTTGCTGACGATCGAGCAGCATCACCACATCTTGGCGCAGCTGTGGCGGCAAAGCGGCGGTGGCTTTCAGACATTCGGCGGTATGCAGCACCGCTTCATTGATGCGTTTGTTATGGGTCAGACGCTGCTGGCTGTATTTAAATGCCAGACGCTCCAGCAGAGCCAGACGGGGGATCATCAACGAGGTGTCTTTGGTGCGATCGAGATCGATTCGGATGTCGGTCAACAAGCGATCCAGCTCGCTGTCCGATCCTTCCAGTGATTGCGCCAGTCGGCCCAATACCCGACGTAACAATTCACTTTCCCGCATGCTTTTGCGTGACAGTTGCTGATAGTGATCCTGAATTTGAGCCAGTTGCCGGTGTAAATCAGTCATGCTATCCATCGCCTGAGCCTGCGGAGTTTGAGTCATAGATTTAGCCTGTTAATGTTGACAGAATATACCGCTAATTCACCGCATTGACTATTCACCCACTGTGGCCAGCCTCGCAGGAGTGTGAGCTGGCGACGAGTATTGTGCCAGTAAGGTGACCCAGTCGACCGGATTGGGGGTATCGGAATGGGCAACTTTAATCAGCCCGCGCCGGATAGCGTCCAGACAGGCGACGTACAGATCCCCTTGGAAACACGCCGGAGTGGCGGTCGGGATCGGTAACAACATCACCCAATGGTTCTGGTCATATTGCTGATTAAGTTGTGCGGCTGCGGTTTGCGCCAATTGTAACACGTTAAGCAATTCTGGTAACTGTACGCCACTGATTGCCCGTGGCAGCAGTGGGTAGTGGCAGGCACCAATACTGATTTGTCCGGCCGGCGCTTTGTACTGCGGGAATTGCTCGCAGGTGCGCAACAGGTACTCGGCAAACTCTTCCGGTGACGGGCTCACATCACCCGGCTCGACATATAAAAAGCCGCTGTCATTCAGATGGAACAGCTGTCCACGGCTGCCTAAGGTTGCTTGCAGGTAGTCGCCAAGCTCGCCTTCGAGTTTCACAATGGCTTGATAACTGAAATCAGGTCGTAACCGTAGTTCAGTTAACCAATTTAGGCGGATCAGCGCCACTTTCAGGCGTAAATCTTTAAACGGGTTGTCGTCCAACACGTTGGTCTGCTCGCCCGTGATTGCTTGTTCGCACAAGCGCACCGTGCCTTGTAAGTAACCCGGTAGCGTGGCATTTAGCTTGCGCTGATTGGCCAAGTGAGTACGTGGATGACTAAAACCGATTTTGCGGTTACGACTCAGAGCGCCACGATAAGCGGAAGTGACAATCATGAAGTAACACATGGCGACAACCGCCACTAATATGGCACAGAGCAATAATTGATTAAGTTTGCGACCACGTGAATATTGCCGCTCCAGTGACTGGTAGCTGGCTTGTAATTCATGATTGGTATTAATTTTGTCAATCAACTGCTCATGCTGTAGCAGGGTTTCAGCATTGAACTCGACTTGTTGCGAACGAATCTGCTCGAGTAATTTAACTTTATCCTGTAAATACGCATTTTCCTGATTACGATTACCTATTTTCTGATAACCTTGAATCAATAATGAATATGCATATTTACGCAAGCTCAAATCATCGGGTGGTGTTTCTTTTAGCCCCTCATTGATGACACTTAATGCTGGTTTTATTTTATCGCTACGCAGTAAATATTCGCCTTTCAATAGCAAATAGACCGGGTGTAGCAATGGGCCCGCTTTTTTATCTGCGCTAATGATGTTATCAACCTGATCGATATATTCTTTGGCTTTTTCTAACTCGTTTAGCTGTAAATAAACAAACGCCGTGCCGAGTTTAATATCAATCAACTTTCCTGGATTGGGGGCTGTATTGGCCAAATCAATGGCATTAAGGTAATTGACCAGCGCCAAATTAGGGCGATCTTCATAACTGTGGATATGACCAATCAGCTTTAATGCACTCGCAAGGCTGCTTTTTTCACCCACTTTTTCATAAAATCCCGCGGCGCGCGAGGCATAGTTCAAGGCCAGTGAGTAGCCGCCATACGTGACATAGAAGTTAGCCAGTTGCAATTGGGCATCGGCCACCAAATCGTCTTCTCGATGCGCGATGGCGAGGCCCATCGCGGTCATTAATGCTTCTTGTGTGGCATTGCGATGTTGCAACAGAGTATTTAGACGACTTTCTGCCAAGTAATATTCAATTTTTAAGCGCGGTTCACTGACTTTATTCAGTAGCGCGTGCGCATCGTGCAGATATGCCTGAATTTGTGGAATGCTGCCTTTTTGGTGTGAAGGCGAGAGCGTATCGAGGTAAATCGATGCCATCAGCAGCTGATATTGCACCTGCACACTGGCAGATAAGTGCGTTAAATTTTGCGTTAGGTGGGATTGCGCCAGTGTCTGTAACGCAGTTTGGGGATTACCGGTTTGTAACCAAAGATACTGCGCCTTGAGCAATGTGGCTTTGGCTTGGATATGCGAGTTATTGAGGTTCTTCGCCAGTTGCATCAGGTAATCTAGCGTTTTTAAGGCGCCGCGGCGATTTCCGGTTTTGTTTTGTGCTTGGCTTTTTAGCAACAGCGCTTGAAGCATATTTTCGCGGCTTTGTTGCAGGTATTGTAGGCTCAGGTTACGAACCGAATTACTGGCGGTCAGGCCGCGATCAGGCTTCTCAATGTACGCATTGAGTTTTTCCAGCGCGAGCGCTGGGTCTGTTTTTAACAGTTCTTCTGCCTGAACTAATTCCGGCGTCGGCTCATACGTTGATAAATCATCAAGGGATATGGCATAGCTACCGGTAGAAAAAAAAGAGAACAACAGAAGAAAAAAAACACGCCACATCGCAAATATCTTAGTTATTTGTTAAGAGTAAATTGATTTTTTTATTGGCTAAAATAATTATTCTTAGTGTAACGGATGCGGTATCTGAAACCAAGCATACCGCATCGTGAACGATCACATTACTGACGCGCCAAACGGCGGTTTTGCGCCGGCATCGCTTCCCAATCAGAGCGGAACGGATTGATATCCAATCCACCGCGGCGGGTATAGCGTGCAAACACGGTCAGTTTTTCTGGGGCGCAAAAACGTTTGAGATCGGTAAAGATCCGCTCAACGCACTGCTCATGAAATTCATTATGGCTACGGAACGAGATTAAATAGCGGAGCAGGGCTTCGCGATTAATCTGCGGGCCGCGATAATGAATGCTGACAGAGCCCCAATCCGGCTGACGGGTGATCAGGCAGTTAGACTTAAGCAAATGGCTGACCAGTGTTTCTTCAACCATCGGAATCGGCTCACCGTTGGCTTGGCTGGCAGCACCTTGCAGATAATCGGCATTGAAATGGTAGTCATCAATGACAATTTCTTGCTCATCAATACATTCGCCAGGGAAATCGGCAATCGCTTGACCTGGATAGGCATCCACGCGGTGCAGCAGCACTTTTACGTCACCCTCAGCGCACTGGCTCAGATCGCGTTGTAAGGTGGCCGCCACGCTTTCCCAATCGGCAAAACGGGTCTGGTTAAAGCTGTTCAGGTACAGCTTAAAGCTTTTCGACTCCACCAAATTGCGGCTGGTGGCCGGAATATACACATCGCCGATGGCCACTTGTGGCACACCATTATTGTTCAGCCATGACAATTCATACAACGTCCACAGATCGGTACCCGAAAAAGGCAACGAGCCGCTCAGCTGCAGGTCGTCGCGATTGAGCGCTCGCGGTACCGGTTGCAGCAACTGCGGGTTGTATTGATCACAGTAGTCCGTGGATTTTCCCAGCGTTAATCCCTGCAGCGCCGGATCATTGTGGTATTTGGTCATGATTTCTGCTCAGTGTCGGTTACAATATCTGGCAGTTTACCCCAAATTCTGAGTAAGACGATGCGAGATCAAGTGCAACAGCAAGTGATAGATGCCCTGCAACAGTTAAATCTGCGCTATGAGCAGTGTTGGCAGAATAACATGCAAACGCTGCCGCAGAGTGTCAGTTTGTGCGATATTTCATCACCTTGTGTGGTGTCTCAGGATAGTGAGCGGGTGTATTGGCAGCCACAACCGCGTTGTCAGGACATCAACTTACAGGCCGTTGAACAGGCACTTGATATTCAAATTCGAGAGGATATCCACGCCTATTTCAGCGCCCAGTTTGCCGCCGATATGGCCGTGAACTGGCAGAATCATGCCCTGATTTTGTTGCAGGTCTGGAACGAAGAGGATTGGTCTCGTTTACAGGAAAATCTGATTGGGCATCTGGTGGCACAGCGTCAGCGAAAATGCACGCCAACCTTATTTGTTGCGCTGACCGATGATGATAACCAGATAGTGTCGGTCTGTAATCTCACTGGCGCGGTAGTTCTTGAGCGTCTGGGCAGTAGCGAGCACACGGTGCTGGCTGACAGTCTGGTCGCCTTTTTGGGCGGTTTGCAGCCGCGTATCGCCGAGCTGTAAGTACCTGATGGTTATGTCTAGAATCGAGAGCTAACCTGCTATGCGCAGCGGTTGGCGTGAGGTCGGTTGTTACCTAACGCCAACGTGCTGTTGTTTCCGCGTACGCTTATTGCGTATTTTGGGCTGACAGGAGCGTAGCTAACTGCGCTTGTAGCGTCGCAACCTGCTGCTCTAACTGGCTTACACGCTCCGCAAGTGTTGGCTCAGTCGTTGCCGCCGCAGGCGTAGCGAGCGGATTATGGCCGGCTTTATCGCGCGCCAGTACACTGACAATCAGCGGCAGTGGGACAGGCTGGCTGAGACGGCTTTTCAGCAGGGCTACCGAAGGCTGTTTTCCCTCGGCTTTTAGCTGTTGTAATACTTGCTCCAGTTCGCGGCTAACATCATTCATCGCTTTTCCTTTCCTTATCTCGATCTCGCGTGCACGTCGCTCGTTCAGTCTTCTTTATATAACGCTTCTTTATGTAACGCTTCTTTATCTAACAAAAAAGCCCTTACCCCATGATCGTTAATCGCATCATCACGCGCATCGCGGGTGGCATGGGTCTGAGCGCGGCCAGTGTTGCTGTAAAACGTTAATCAGGGTCTAGATCAAAATAGAGATTACGTCGATTTTAGTGTTTGGCGGTGCGTGCTCAATTTAGCAAATTGTGCCTATGGGGTTGACTTATGCTAAAACCGATTCAGCAAATTGCGATATTGGCCATATGTTTTGTAAGATATTTCCTACAGTAGTTGTGCGAGTTATGGAACGGGTTTTGACCGGTTACTGCGCTATGTAAAAAGCGTTTTTAATATAATTCAATTAGTTAATTTGTATGTTTTGCGTAGTAATCGAATACATCACACATAACTATTTGATATATCGCTTGTGAAAACTATGCAGAAAGGTAGTCTTAAGGGCGTCGGCAGGAAGCAAGCATAACGACAAGGATAACCACGGATGCGGTGGCTGTTTCAGGATGAAAGAGCCGGAATTCAGGATGAGTTCACGTGATCAGGATATCTCAAGGATGCTGCAGTAATGCAGATGCAACCGGTAAGGATGCGGGTTGGTTAAGGATGACAACGGACTTCTTCGGGATGAAGAATCAGGATGCGCCTCAGGATGAGGAAGTGGATACTTCAGGATGAAGTCAGGGACACCTCCAGGATGGAGAAGTGAGCCGGAATAAGGACAGTACGGCGACGCAAGGACGGTACAAGGACGATTGTCAGGACGACAAAAGGACAGCTTCACGGATTGAAGAGCATAAAGGACAAGCCATAGGATATGGTGAGATTCACGGAGTGATGCAGGGAGCACACTTTGCAGCAGGATGGCTGTAGCAAGACCTGAGAGGGGTATCGTTTCGACGATACCCCTTTCTTCTTATATAAGTTTCTCATGCAAGTTTCTTATGTGAGGGATACTGAGGCTGCCCGTTGGCTTTTGCGCTGTGGTTGGCATTCGCGGTGCGGCATTGACTGACGTGAGTACCGGTCTTTTTTTACGTCATAGCCAATTGCATTTTTATACATAAAGTTCACATCGCCGCACGGCCCTTGCGCTGGGCTGTGAGCAGAGGCGCATTGACCCTCTTTAGAGCACTTCCTGCCAGTTTGCGGATTGTTTTGCAACAACCGCCGTCAGTTTCGACATTTCTTGTTGTACAAATAGTGCACTTGTCACACAAAAAGTCAGTAAATGCGGACAAAAGTCCTTGACAAGTTACCGGTAACGTTGTTTTGCTGCTTGCGATATCTCTGCTGAGTTTGTGCGAGATATCCTACACGCGGTGTGGGATTATCCTCATTTGTGCTGTGCTTTTTATCGTTTGCTTTTTTATCTAATTTGTTTTTAATCATGCAGTTAAGATATTTATTCTCACGAAACATCCAGAAATGTTTGGTGCTGTAAGCGCACAGTGGATTGAGAAGAGAATAAAAGGGGATATGATTAATTCATCGAACGGATATCGATGTCTTCAGGAAGAAGACGTATGGCGGAGCCCATACAGGATTGGACACCCGAAGGATTCGGGCCTCGTTTACCGGATTGTAAACGTATCAGGATGATGCAGGACACATTTCAGGATGAAATGAGGATGCAGCCTCAGGACGAGGGAGCGGATGCTTTAAGGATAAAGCAAAGGACACCTCCAGGACGGAGATGGACGTCAGACAAGAAGTCTGACCGCATAGGGATGGCCAAGGAAGATAACCGGGAAGGTTAAAAGGACAGCTCCACGGATGCGGAGAACCCGAGAAGGACTCAGCCAACGGATTTGGCGGTATCACGGAATGATGCAGGGAGCACCGATTCGCAGCAGGATCAGCTGTAGCAAGACCAGGAAGGGGCACCATACGGTGCCCCTTTCTCTTTTCTCTCTTAATCTAATTCGCTTTATTCTCGACTTATTCTGCTTTGAGCTGCAGTTGTTGCTGTAATGCGGTTAACGCATCAATCAGCGCACGTGGCGCACTTTCGCTTTGTAGCATGGCAAAAATCTGGCTACGCAAAAATGGCTGGGTGATCACTTCTGGGTACAGACGACCAAACAGCGGTGATCCCGCTAACGCTTCCAGATATACCGGCAAGATCTGTGGATCGCTCAATCGGTGGATCAACCGCGCGGTTAGCACGATCAACCAGGCATTCACATCGGCTTGGCGTAATTGCTGCGTGATAAAATCGCGGATCTCCGGCAGATCCGGCGCATAGGCCAATGCACGTAACAGCAATAGGCGACTTTCAGTATCAGCCTCAGGGTTTTGATGCTGTAAGTGCTGGCGTTGTAATAAGACTTGCGCCATCTCGCGGCTAATATCACTTTGCTCCAAGCACAAACAGATCCCTTGCAAGGCTTGCTCGGGCGCGTGGGCTAAGGCTTGGCACAGCAAGGCATGGTTTTGCTCTTGACCACAGCGCACCACCACATCCGCTAACCCTTGTAACCCGACACCGTGCCAATTTTCCCATCCTGCCTTGCCACTGAGATAAAATTGCGCATGCTCATAATAGCGGGAGGCGGGTTGCTGCAAATCACGCGCTAGCAGCGCATGGAACATTGCCATCCGCTCAGGAGACGGTTGCCAGTGCTGCGGATGCTGCGCCAGTGCGTTTTTCTCCTCTTCGGTGTGCGGCTCGCGGCTGAGATCGGCACCGAGAGTATTGAGCAGCAGGCGCGCAAAACGGGCGCACTCTTCCGGGATCAGCAGTCCGCGCTCATCTAAATTAATCTGTAAAAACCAGATGGACGGTTCACTTTCGCTGGGGCGTTGGCAGCACAGTGCCAAATGCGCTTGGCCGCGCAGCGGATAAGGATAAGGGCGCTGCTGATTCTCCAACACGCCGAAGGTAGCTAACGATAAAGGATACGGGCGACGGCCCAGATCGTAAAAACAGGCTTTTACCTGTGCGCGGGTGAGCAATTCTGTCAGGGCTGCAGTCATGGCGTCGTAGTCTTCGCGGGTTACGGTTGAGTCAGTAAACGTTAAATTATAGGGAGGTTCCGGGTTCAGTGGTATGCTTGGCCCCCATTTTTTACCGGAGGAAGGATTATGGAACGCGAGCAGCAAGTTCGTCAGTTGCTGGAGGATATCCGGCTGGTGATGATGGAATTGACTTTGTGGCAGAAATTGCCGCCAGAGCCACAGGCTTTTCAGAGTGTCGAGCCGTTCAGTATCGATACCATGGAAGCGCAGGAGTGGTTGCAGTGGGTCTTTTTACCGCGCATGCATGCGTTGTTGGACGCTGGCGCGGGGTTACCGACTCGCTTTTCGATCACCCCGTATTTTGAAGAAGCGCTCAAAGAGCAGGAGCAGATTAGCCGGTTGCTGGCGCCACTGCGTGCGCTGGATGAACTATTCAATCAGGAAACCTAATGCACGATTTTTCTTCTTGCCCGGCCTCTGGCCCAGATAGCGCGCTGCTGCCGTCAGAGTCGATTGAGACCGCGTCCGATGCCGTGACCGAAAGTGCACCGGTACTGCCGGTGTTGTATCAGGATGAGCATATTATTGCCATCAACAAACCGGCCGGTTGGCTGGTGCACCGCAGCTGGCTTGACCGGCATGAAAAAGTGGTGGTGATGCAAACCGTGCGTGATCAGATTGGTCAGCATGTGTATACCGTGCACCGTCTGGATCGGCCAACTTCAGGCGTTTTGTTACTGGCGTTGTCCAGTGATGTGGCGCGTATCTTGAGTGGCATGTTCGAAACTCAGCAGATCAAGAAAACTTACCATGCGGTGGTGCGTGGCTATCTGACTGGGGAAGCGGAGTTGGATTATCCGTTGGTGGAAGAGCTGGACAAGATTGCCGATAAGTTTGCTAGCCAAGAGCGCACGGCGCAGCCGGCGGTTAGCCACTATCGCGGTTTGCAAACGGTCGAGATGCCGTATTCCGCTGGTCGTTACGCGACATCGCGCTACAGCTTGGTTGAGCTCCAGCCAAAAACTGGCCGTAAGCATCAGTTGCGTCGCCACATGAGCCATCTGCGTCATCCGATTATGGGCGATACCACCCATGGCGATCTTAAGCAAAATCGGGCGTTGAAAGAGCATTGTGGCGCTGGGCGCTTGATGTTGCATGCCAGCAGTTTGACTCTGCCGCATCCGGTGACCGGTGAATTGCTGCAGATTAATGCGCCGTGGGACGACACCTGGCAGAGCCTGATGCAACAATTTGGCTGGCCTGCGCAAAATCCTGTGACATAACCGGCTTGCACAAAACCCCACCACACGCCAAGATGAGTTAACTTTCATAACCAAGGGAACTCTATGGCTAGGGTGGGGATCTTTGTTGGCACCGTGTATGGCAATGCACAACTGGTGGCTGACGAGGCCGAACGGATTTTGCGTACCGCAGGGCATGATGCCAATATCTATGAGGAAGGCTCGCTGGAAGACTGGCAGCAATACCTCGAGGCTGTGGTACTGGTGGTGACATCCACCACCGGACAAGGTGATTTACCAGATACCATTGCGCCATTATATCTGGCCATGCAAGAGCCGGGACTGTGGCAGCCAAGCTTGCGCTATGGCGTGATCGCATTAGGTGACAGCAGCTATGAAACCTTCTGCGGTGCCGGACGCAAGTTCGATGCTCTGCTGCAAGAGCAAGGTGCACAGCGGGTAATGAACCGTCTGGAATTGGACGCCACCGAACATCCCGAGCCAGAATTATCTGCTCGCTCGTGGATTGAAGCTTTCTCCAGCGCGCTATAGCGTTTCATTCTGCATTTTCGGTTGTTTTTGCCGCTCGCGTGGCGGGCGGCAGTGACTCCCTTCCATTACAGGTAGTTGTTTTTTCTACCTGCTGACTCGTTTAGTTAATCGATTTCCTGCAAAGAATCTGTAATTAGTCATATAAAACTGTGATCGCTAACACGTTATTCAGTCGGCGCTTGCCGTTTTAATGGCGACTCTGAGAAAATAGATCTCCGATTTCATTCTTCCGCCCTGCTAATCTCCAGGAGTAGAACATGCCTTCTCGCAAAGAACTTGCTAATGCCATCCGTGTACTGAGTATGGATGCAGTACAAAAAGCCAACTCTGGCCACCCAGGCGCCCCTATGGGGATGGCTGATATTGCCGAAGTTCTGTGGCGTGATTTTCTAAAGCACAACCCGAGCAACCCAGCTTGGGCTGATCGTGACCGTTTCGTGCTGTCTAACGGCCACGGCTCTATGCTGATTTACAGCCTGTTGCACCTGACCGGTTATGACCTGTCTATCGACGATCTGAAGCAATTCCGTCAGCTGCACTCTCGCACCCCAGGTCACCCTGAGTACGGTTATGCGCCAGGCGTAGAAACCACTACCGGTCCTCTGGGTCAGGGCATCACCAACGCCGTCGGTATGGCGATGGCTGAAAAAGCGCTGGCCGCGCAGTTTAACCGTCCTGGCCACGACATCGTTGACCACTTCACTTACTGCTTCCTGGGTGATGGCTGCCTGATGGAAGGTATTTCTCACGAAGCCTGCTCTCTGGCCGGTACTCTGGGTCTGGGCAAGCTGGTGGCGTTCTATGATGACAACGGTATTTCTATCGATGGTCACGTAGAAGGCTGGTTCACTGATGACACCGCCATGCGTTTCGAGTCTTACGGCTGGCACGTAGTGCGCGCGGTTGACGGTCACGATGCGGCAGCGATTAAAGCGGCAGTAGAAGAAGCGCAAGCGGTGACTGACAAGCCATCTCTGATCATCTGCAAAACTATCATCGGTTTTGGCTCACCGAACAAGTCTGGCTCCCACGATTGCCACGGTTCACCGCTGGGTGACAAAGAAATTGCTGCGGCACGTGAGTTCCTGGGCTGGAAAGAAGCGCCGTTTGTTATTCCAGCAGACATTTACGCTGAGTGGGATGCCAAAGAGAAAGGCCAAGCACAAGAGCACAACTGGGATGCGAAATTTGCTGCGTACCGTGCTGCGTTCCCTGAACTGGCCGCTGAGTTTGAGCGCCGTGTAATCAAGGGCGAGCTGCCAGCAGATTGGGCGGAGAAATCTCAAGCCTTTATCGAGCACCTGCAAGCTAACCCAGCCAAGATTGCTAGCCGTAAAGCGTCACAAAACGCGCTGGAAGCGTTTGGTAAGCTGCTGCCAGAGTTCATGGGTGGCTCCGCTGACTTAGCGCCGTCTAACCTGACCATGTGGTCTGGCTCCAAGTCTCTGACTGGTGCTGACATGGGCGGTAACTACATCCATTACGGTGTGCGTGAATTTGGTATGTCCGCCATTATGAACGGTATCGCTCTGCACGGTGGTTTCATTCCATACGGCGCGACTTTCCTGATGTTCATGGAATATGCCCGTAACGCGCTGCGTATGGCTGCCCTGATGAAGCAGCGTTCTATCTTCGTTTACACCCACGACTCTATCGGTCTGGGCGAAGATGGTCCTACTCACCAGCCGGTTGAGCAGATCGCTTCTCTGCGTCTGACACCAAACATGAGCACATGGCGTCCATGTGACCAGGTTGAGTCTGCGGTAGCGTGGAAATACGCGATTGAGCGTCAAGATGGTCCATCATCACTGATCTTCTCACGTCAGAACCTGACTCAGATGGATCGCAGCAGCGAGCAACTGGCCAACATCGCCCGCGGTGGTTATGTGTTGAAAGATTGCGCAGGTACGCCTGAGCTGATCTTCATCGCCACTGGCTCCGAAGTTGAGCTGGCTATGCAAGCAGCTGAACAGCTGACTGCCGAAGGCCGTCAGGTACGTGTCGTGTCTATGCCGGCTACTGACGTATTCGACAAGCAAGACGCCGCTTACCGTGAGTCTGTACTGCCTGCGGCAGTAACCGCGCGTGTTGCGGTAGAAGCGGGTATCGCTGACTTCTGGTACAAGTATGTGGGCTTCGGTGGCCGTATCGTGGGTATGACTACCTTCGGTGAGTCTGCTCCGGCAGAGCTGCTGTTCAAAGAGTTCGGCTTCACCGTAGAAAACGTGGTAGCTAAAGCAAAAGAAATTCTGTAATCCAGTTTTTCTTATCGTTATTGCTTCACAGCACTGCATAAAAACAAAAAGCTGCCTACGGGCGGCTTTTTTTATACCGGTTTTTTTATATCGGTTTTTTTTATGTGGGTGATATGCGTTTTATATCCGTTATGGTTAAAAGGATGCGAGGGGAAAGAGACGAGAGCGAAGAGGCAAAGCGCGAGCAGTAAAAAAATGACCGCCTGCTGGGTAAAATCATGGCAGATTGCCAGTCTAATCAATTTCATCAGACAATAGATCCCGCATACTCAAGGTTTTGCTTCCTGCCGGAAGACCTCTGTTTAAAGGACACCCCATAATTATGACTATCCGTGTGGCAATTAACGGCTTTGGCCGGATCGGACGCAGCGTTCTGCGCGCTCTGTACGAAAGTGGAAAACGCGAACAGATGCAGGTAGTGGCGATTAATGAACTCGCCGCACCGGAAGGGATCGCACATTTGTTGCAATACGATTCGACCCATGGACGATTTTCTCGTTCGGTTTGCATTGATGGCGAGACATTAGATGTAGATGGTGATACGATTCAGCTGCTGCATATCCGCGAACTTGAACAACTGCCGTGGGCAGAATTGCAGGTGGATGTGGTGCTCGATTGTACCGGTAAATTTGGTAGCCGTGCCGATGGCGAAGCGCATTTGCGCGCCGGTGCTGGCAAGGTGCTGTTCTCGCATCCAGCCGATACCGATATCGATGCGACGGTCATTTATGGCGTGAACCATCAGTTGCTGAAAGCCAGCGACCGGATCGTCTCCAACGGATCGTGTACCACTAACTGCATCGTGCCGATTATTAAAGTGCTGGATGAAACCTTCGGCATTGATTCGGGCACGGTAACCACCATTCACTCGGCGATGCATGATCAGCCGGTGATTGATGCATACCACAGTGACCTGCGCCGGACTCGCGCGGCGGGCCAGTCTATCATTCCGGTAGACACCAAACTGGCGCGCGGGATTGGTCGGATTTTTCCGAAATTTTCCGACAGGTTTGAAGCTATCGCTGTGCGGGTGCCCACAATAAACGTCACCGCGATGGATTTAAGTGTGACCTTGAGCACGGATGTGAAAGTTTGCAACGTAAACCACGCCCTCGCGCAGGCAGCGCAAGGGGTATTACGTGGTATAGTGGATTATACGGAAGCGCCGTTAGTCTCAATTGATTTTAACCACGACAGCCACAGCGCTATCGTGGACGGGACACAAACCCGGGTGAGTGGTACACGTCTGGTGAAGACGCTGGTTTGGTGTGATAACGAATGGGGTTTTGCGAATCGCATGCTCGATACCACGCTGGCCATGGCTACAGCCCGGTGACTCGCGAAGAGTGAACGGAAACTGACTGATTGTTTAGGTGTCGGCCACACACGCTGATGGTCGGCATTGAAAATCTTCATGGAATTAAATAGAGGACTCACCATGTCTGTTATCAACATGACTGATCTGGATCTGGCTGGTAAACGCGTACTGATCCGTGCTGACCTGAACGTACCGGTAAAAGAAGGCAAAGTGACTTCTGATGCCCGTATCCGTGCTTCCCTGCCTACCATTGAACTGGCGCTGAAACAAGGCGCAGCAGTGATGGTGACCTCCCACCTGGGTCGTCCGACCGAAGGTGAGTACAACGAAGAATTCTCCCTGCTGCCAGTAGTTAACTACCTGAAAGAAGTGCTGTCTGTACCAGTACGTCTGGCGAAAGACTACCTGGATGGCGTAGAAGTGGCTGCCGGTGAGCTGGTGGTACTGGAAAACGTTCGCTTTAACAAAGGCGAGAAGAAAGACGACGAAGCACTGTCTAAGAAATACGCTGCGCTGTGTGACGTGTTCGTGATGGATGCATTCGGTACTGCTCACCGTGCACAAGCGTCTACTCACGGTGTGGCTAAGTTTGCACCAATTGCTTGCTCCGGTCCGCTGCTGTCTGCTGAGCTGGATGCACTGGGTAAAGCAATGAAGAACCCTGCTCGTCCGATGGTTGCTATCGTGGGCGGTTCTAAAGTGTCTACCAAACTGACTGTGCTGGAGTCTCTGTCGACTATCGCCGATCAGCTGGTGGTAGGTGGCGGTATCGCTAACACCTTCATCGCAGCAGCGGGCCACAATGTGGGCAAATCCCTGTGCGAAAACGATCTGATTGACACTGCTAAAGCGCTGGCCGCTAAGTGTGATATCCCAGTGACCACTGACGTGGTAGTGGGTAAAGAGTTCTCTGAATCAACCCCGGCGACCATCAAAGCGGTTGCTGAAGTGTCTGATGATGACATGATTTTCGATATCGGCCCTGATTCAGCAAAAGTGCTGGCTGACATCATCATGAACGCGAAGACCATTTTGTGGAACGGTCCAGTTGGCGTGTTTGAATTTGATCAGTTCGCTAAAGGTACTGAAGTGATCGCTAAAGCGATTGCTGAATCTCCAGCGTTCTCTATCGCTGGCGGTGGTGACACCCTGGCCGCTATCGACAAGTTCGGTATCGCAGACAAAGTTTCCTACATCTCTACTGGCGGCGGCGCTTTCCTGGAATTCGTGGAAGGTAAAGTACTGCCAGCGGTTGCCATGCTGGAAGCGCGCGCAAAAGCGTAATTTAATCTGAAGCCGGGGCGAGTCTCCGGCTTCTATTCTTCAGGCGTGCCGCTGGTATCCCTCAGACAACCTTGTTTGTTTTGAGCGCGATAGCAAGCACATCAGGTACGCCGGTTTTCTGTTTAACGGCAGGTTTGGCCATCGGGCAAGCAACATCGGTTATACTGCTATGTAATCGGTTGCGTATGGGAAGAAACACGGCGCGTGCCGCTTCTTTCTCGGCTTTAGGCTGGCATTGCCGGGGTACCGCCGCCGTGTTGGCGGTCAAAACCGACAGAGTAAAACTTTTTTCTACAATCACGGCTGACGAAACAGGACTAGGAACATGTCTAAGATTTTTGATTTCGTAAAACCAGGCGTTATCACCGGTGATGACGTTCAGAAAGTGTTTGAAGTGGCAAAAGCCAACAACTTTGCGCTGCCTGCGGTAAACGTAGTCGGTACTGACTCTGTGAACGCGGTACTGGAAGCGGCGGCGAAAGTTCGTGCGCCAGTGATTGTTCAGTTCTCTAACGGTGGTGCGCAGTTCTTCGCCGGTAAAGGTCTGAAACTGGAAGGTCAACAAGCAGCCATTCTGGGTGCGGTATCTGGTGCTAAGCACGTTCACGCAGTGGCTGAAGCTTACGGCGTGCCTGTGATCCTGCACACTGACCACGCAGCGAAGAAACTGCTGCCATGGATCGACGGCCTGCTGGCTGCCGGTGAGAAGCACTTTGCTGAAACTGGCAAACCACTGTTCTCTTCTCACATGCTGGATCTGTCTGAAGAGTCTCTGGAAGAAAACATCGACATCTGCTGCGAGTACCTGACTCGTATGGCGAAGATGAACATGACTCTGGAGCTGGAACTGGGTTGCACCGGTGGTGAAGAAGATGGCGTAGATAACAGCCATCTGGACCAGTCTTCCCTGTACACTCAGCCAGAAGACGTAGCTTACGCTTACGAGCGTCTGAGCAAAATCAGTCCACGTTTCACTATCGCGGCATCTTTCGGTAACGTACACGGTGTGTACAAGCCAGGTAACGTGAAACTGACTCCATCCATTCTGGATGCTTCTCAGAAGTACGTTTCCGAGAAATTCGGTCTGCCAGCTAAGTCTCTGAACTTCGTATTCCACGGTGGTTCAGGCTCTACTGCAGAAGAAATCTCCGAGTCTATCAGCTACGGCGTGGTGAAGATGAACATCGACACCGATACCCAGTGGGCGACTTGGGAAGGTGTTCTGGAGTACTACAAGAAGAACGAAGCTTATCTGCAAGGCCAGCTGGGTAACCCAGAAGGCGCGGATAAGCCGAACAAAAAATACTATGACCCACGTGTATGGCTGCGTTCTGCGCAAACCAGCATGATTGCGCGTCTGGAAAAAGCATTCAAAGAACTGAACGCGATTGATGTTCTGTAATCTGATTTAATATCAGTGATATATTCTAACCCCAGCAGAAATGCTGGGGTTATTTTTTACGCAAAGATAAAAACCTGTCAGCATTAATCTGCATATCTGTATTTCCCCCGTGCATTATTTGCGATACTATTCGCCCGCATTGCAGCTGTAATATTCACCATTTTTTAAAACAGTGACATTATTATTCTTGGTGCAATAGGCTGTATTTTTTCTTTATTTCTTCTTCCGCTTGATATGCAAAGCGAATAGTAAAATGGTAAGGCAAAGTCATGAAAAATATTGACCCGTCCGTTCTTAAGCCGCTTGATGTGGTGGACAGTATTCAGCATGCCAGTAGTTGGGTTGTTGATAATCAGGTATTACTGATCCAGTACGCTGTGAATCTGGTTGCGGCATTCCTGATTTTTATTTTCGGTTGGTTAGTGGCGCGCATTGTTTCTAATGGCGTGCATAACTTGATGGAGAAAAAAGGCCTGGATCGCGCGGTCAGCCATTTTGTGCGCTCTTTGGTGCGTTACTCCATTATTATCTTCACCTTGGTGGCGGCATTAGGTCGCGTCGGGGTACAGACATCGTCAGTGATTGCGGTGATCGGTGCGGCGAGCTTGGCAGTGGGCTTGGCGCTGCAAGGCTCCCTGTCTAACTTCGCGGCCGGTGTGCTGATTGTCGGCTTCCGTCCGTTCCGCGCCGGTGACGTGGTGGATTTGGGCGGCGTGAGTGGTACCGTTGAGAGCGTACAGATTTTCTCTACCGTGCTGTGCACGGCAGACCGCAAAACCGTGATTATCCCGAACGCCAGCATAATGAGCGGTCGCATTATCAACTTCTCTTTGGAAGAGAAGCGCCGTATTGATCTGGTGATCAGCGTAGGCTACGAAGCCGATATCGATCAGGTAAAAGCGGTGCTGACTGAGGTGGTAAAAGCCGACTCTCGCGTGCTGGCCGATATGGATTGCACAATTCGTCTGATGACCATGGGTGCGTCATCACTGGATTTTGTGGTGCGTCCGTGGGTGAAAAATGCTGACTATTGGGCGGTATATTTTGACCTGATGGAGAATATTAAAAAGGCGCTGGATGCCAACAAAATTAATATTCCGTATCCGCAGATGGATGTCCATATGCGTACCGTCAGTAACGATCAATAATCGCTGAGCGAATAAGCACTAATACGCGATTGTCTGATGGAAAATAATCACTGGGTGAAACTAATTTGAGTTTTACCCAGTGCGTAAAATACCGGCTGAGATTGAATAAATAGGCGCTATTGATAGCGTTGCAATAATTCATGCTAGGTGGGTATTTTGCTTCGGCACTTTCAATATTCTCGCTGTTTTTGAAACGGTAGCGTTTAACCGGATAACGCGTCGAGTGTTTGCGTGTGCGAGTGCGATGATGAATCAGAATATAAAGCGCCGTTAGGCGCTTTTTTTCTGGGCCAATGTTGGCTTAACACAAGGCGAGTGATGATAGAAAATGCGGCGTCATTGTCGCTAAGCGGCCTAGCCCGTAGCAGGTTATTTCTGGTTACATTAAAAATGGAATAGGACTGTTTTTTTGCAGTCTAATCAGCACAGTATAAGCTCTAGATAAATGCGGTTGTTCACGTGTTATGGCGCAGTGCTTAGGCTTAGGTACACATGAAAACGTATGAGAACCTAGGTACAGGGTGCATGGGGATACACTCATGGATAAAAACGGTATGAATAACAGCGCCAGCGTGAACCATCCCAAACAGGCGATAGCAAGGAGTCTGATGTGAATCTGAAAGCATTAACCATCGCAGTAGTGTTGGCCATGGCGCCAGCAGTGAGCATGGCGGCCGAGTTACCGGAACTGCCAACTTTGGCCACCGTCGGGTATGGCGTGATTGATGCCAAACCGAATATGGCAACGCTGTCGATTGAGGTCAACCAAACCGCGTCCACCGCAGCCAAAGCCAAGGCGCTGGCGGATGAGAAAGTGGCGGCCTACTTTAGCTTCCTGGAGAAAAACGGGGTAGCGACCAAAGACATCAATGCGGCCAATTTGCAGACTCAGCCTGAATATGAGTATGTCAAAGATCAGAGCCCGAAAATTATCGGCTACCGCGCTATCCGTAACGTGGAAGTCAAGTTGATGGACTTGAGTAAGCTGAATACCCTGATGGACGGCGCACTGAAAGCGGGCCTCAATGACATTCAGGGCATTCAGATGGGCGTATCTGATCCGGCGGCGTACCAGCAGCAAGCGCGTGCAGCGGCGATTCAAGATGCCCAGAGCAAAGCCAAATCGGTGGCCAGTGGTTTTGGCGTGAAGTTGGGGGAAGTGTATCGCATTCGCTATGACACCAATCCGCAGCCGCGTCCAATGCCACCGATGTTGCGTATGGCAGCCTTTGCTGCGCCAGATAACGCTAAAGTGAACGAAACTTATCAGCAGCAAAACCTGCACTTTACCGATCAGGTGGATGTGGTTTACACGCTGAACAAATAAGCCGGTATCGGCTGACATTGTGTAAAAGCAGGCGCCGTTTGGCGCCTGTTGTGTTTATGCAGCTTTACTCATGCAAAGTGATCTCTTCGAATGGTGCGGGTCGCGCGAGTGTAAAAGCGTCAGTAAAGCGCACTTCCCAGTAGAAGCTGGTTCGCCGATTAAGAGAAGCAAGCAGGGGGCGGCGGATGACGGTATAATTGTCGCACACCCATTCTCGGAGGATAGCGGGATGACACAAGACGAATTGAAAAAAGCAGTTGGCTGGGCGGCACTTGATTATGTGCAGCCGGGCAGTATTGTCGGGGTAGGTACAGGATCCACCGTAAACCACTTTATCGATGCGCTCGGTACTATGAGCGATAAGATCAAAGGGGCGGTATCCAGCTCGGAAGCCTCTACAGCGCGTTTGCGTGCGCTCGGCATTGAAGTGTTCGATGCCAACGAAGTGGGCTCACTGGATGTGTACGTGGATGGCGCGGATGAAATCAACCCGTACATGCAGATGATCAAAGGCGGCGGCGCAGCGCTGACGCGTGAGAAGATTGTGGCTGCTATTGCTAAGCAGTTTGTTTGTATCGTGGATGCGAGCAAGCTGGTGGATGTGCTGGGCGAGTTCCCACTGCCGGTGGAAGTGATCCCGATGGCGCGTTCGTATGTGGCGCGGCAGTTGGTGAAGCTGGGCGGTAATCCAGTGTACCGCCAGGGCGTGAAGACTGATAACGGCAACGTGATTTTGGATGTGCATGGCTTGTCGATTGTCGATCCGAAAGGCTTGGAAAACCAGATTAACAACATCGTGGGTGTGGTGACCGTAGGTCTGTTTGCACAGCGCGGTGCCGATGTAGTGCTGGTGGGCTCCGCCGATGGCGTGAAAACCCTGAAAGACTAAGCGCGGTCGCGTTTAGCGTGGCTGGCGCAGGCTGATGAGGCGGCGGCGGTCGATAAGGCATTGTTTTTTGTCGTGCTATTTTACGGTAGCCGAGCAAAGAGCAATGCCTTTTTGTTTGCCGCTAAATCCCTCTCAAGTTCGTGGTTATTTTTCTACCACAATGGATGAAATGTGTACTTACCCCTGTGGAATTTTTCTGTTATGTTGATTTTAAGATTGTGCGGATGTGATTCAGCGCAAGAAAATCAACATTAAAGGAATGATGTAAGGACGTAAGTATGGCCAAGGTTTCACTGGAGAAGGACAAGATTAAATTCCTACTGCTGGAAGGGGTGCATCCAAAAGCGGTGGATTTATTGCGTTCGGCCGGTTATAGCAATATCGAATACCACAAAGGTGCGCTGGATACCGCGGCGTTGAAAGAGGCGATCCGCGATGCTCACTTTGTCGGACTGCGCTCGCGCACCCAACTGACTTCCGAGGTCATTGCGGCGGCTGAGAAGCTGGTGGCAATCGGTTGCTTTTGCATCGGGACGAATCAAGTGGATTTAGTGGCCGCGCAAAAACGCGGGATCCCGGTATTCAATGCGCCGTTCTCCAATACCCGTTCGGTTGCTGAAATGGTGCTGGGGGAGATCTTGCTGCTGCTGCGTCGTATCCCTGAAGCCAATGCGCGTGCCCATCGTGGTGAGTGGAACAAGGCCGCCGATGGCTCTTATGAAGCGCGCGGCAAGAAGCTGGGGATCATCGGTTATGGCCATATCGGCACCCAGCTTGGTATTTTGGCCGAAGCGGTGGGGCTGAATGTCTTTTTCTACGATATCGAAACCAAGCTGCCGCTCGGTAATGCCACCCAAGTTTCTAGCTTAACTGACCTGCTGAACATGAGTGATGTGGTGTCACTGCATGTGCCGGAAACTCCGTCGACCAAAGAGATGATTGGCGCGGCGGAGCTGGCGTTCATGAAGCCGGGCTCGATTTTGATCAATGCGTCGCGCGGTACGGTGGTGGAAATTCCATCGCTGTGTAATGCGCTTGCTTCGCGTCATCTGGCTGGGGCGGCGATTGATGTGTTCCCCACTGAGCCAGCTACCAATAAAGATCCGTTTACCTCGCCACTGTGCGAGTTTGATAATGTGCTGCTGACGCCGCATATCGGCGGTTCAACCCAAGAAGCGCAGGAGAATATCGGGCTGGAAGTGGCCGGTAAATTTATCAAGTATTCGGATAACGGCTCAACCTTGTCGGCGGTGAACTTCCCAGAAGCGTCGTTGCCAGGGCATGGCAATGCCAGCCGTCTGCTGCATATTCATGAAAACCGTCCGGGCATTTTAACCCAGATTAACCAGATTTTTGCCGAAGAAGGCGCCAATATCGCCGCACAATACCTGCAAACCACGCCAGAGATTGGTTATGTGGTGATTGATGTGGAAACCGAGCAGGCGGAACGGGCGCTGCTGCGCATGAAGCAGATCCCAGGCACCATTCGCGCACGAATTTTGTACTGATCCTCTCTCCCTGTTTTGCGCAGTCTTTGCGTATCTTTTCCCACCGGTCTTGTTTAAGGCCGGTTTTTTTATCTCTGCATTTGCTGTCGTTTTTCTTTCCGGTTAGTTGTTGCACTTGCACAAAATAAAAGGTGTATATAATATGCATGTTAATAATGCATTTTAAATACCGTTTATGTCGTGCTCTGTGTTGGTGCGGTATTGTGCTGGCCGGTGTCAGAAACGCGTGATGTGCGCGAGTCACCAGCCAAGTGCTAATTCAATACCCAAGTTCTAGTTCAATACCTAGGTGCATCAATACACAAGAGCCAAGGCAACAGGAGGATATATGGATTGGCTGACTTGCCGCGTGGGCGAGCTCGTGGCGCAAGATTTTCGCGCGGCACATGTGTTTAGCCGTTTTGGCGTGGATTTTTGCTGTGGTGGTGGTCGCACCTTGGCGGCAGCGTGTGAGCGGGCTGGCGTTGAGCCACAGGCGGTGGTGGCAGAACTCAATGCGCTGACCGAGCAAGGTAGCGCAGAAACGGTGTGGGCTGAGCTCACGGATGAGGCGCTGATCCAGCATATTGTGGATACCCACCATGCTTACATTCGCCGTACCGCGCCGCTGCTGTTGGAATACAGCGAGAAGATGGTGCGCGCTCACGGTGAGCGTTATCCGGAAATTCGTCCGTTGGCGGGGTTTATCCGCGCGTTGATGGATGACTTAGTGCCGCATTTGATGAAAGAAGAGCAAATCTTGTTCCCGGCGATGCGAGATTTGAGTCAAGGTGTGGTGCGTGAAACCTGCTTTGGTCATATTGGTAACCCAATCTGCGCGATGGAGCATGAACATCAAGATGCCGGCCAAATCATGGCGCGTTTGCGGGATATGACCCAAGGCTTTGTCCCACCGGAGTATGCGTGCACTACGTGGCGGGTGTGTTTGGCGACCTTGGCCGAGTTTGAGGCTGATTTGCACCAGCATATCCATCTGGAAAACAATATTCTGTTCCCGCGTATGCTGGCGAAGGCGGCATCTGCTGCATAAATTGTAGGGTGGCTACGGAATAGCAGCGATGGAACTGAGAATAAAAAAACCGGCCATCTATAGATGGCCGGTTTTTTGGTGTTACGCCTGCGAGTATCGCTTACTTGGCTAACTTACTTGCATAGCTAGCGTACTCGCATCGCTCGTTAGCCGAGATTAGCTGTGCGTCATCTCATTGGCGCGAATGCGGAACAACACGGTGTACACCACTGGCACCACAAACAAGGTCAGAACTGTCGCGAAGCCCAGACCGAACATGATGGTGACAGCCATGGATTTGAAGAACGGATCGAACAGCAGTGGCGCCACACCCAAAATGGTAGTGATAGCCCCCATGGCGACCGGCCGTACCCGCGAGCGGGATGATTCCAGCACCGCGCGCAAACGCGGCTTGCCTCCGCGGATCTCCAAGTCTATCTGATCGACCAACACGATAGCGTTTTTGATCAGCATGCCGGTGAGGCTGAGGAACGCCAACATGGCCATAAACTCAAACGGCGTTTGCGTTACCACCAAGCCAAAGCTCACCCCCACGACCGCCAATGGCACGATCATCCAGATAATCAGCGGCTGGCGAATGGCGTTAAACAGCGCCACTACAGTAAACACCATCGCTGCAAACGCGATGGGCAGGATTTGCATGATCCCCGCGTTAGCATCGGACGAATCACCAAACTCACCGCCCCAGCTTAGGCTGTAACCCGGTGGCAGTGGGATCGCTTCAACTTTCGCGCGCACGCGGTTAAACACTACCCCGGTGAGCTCGGTGGCCGGATCGCCTTGTACCTTGATGGTCGGGAAGCGATCGACGCGGCGGATAATGGCGTTTTCCCATTGCGGCTCCAGACGCAGCAAATACTGGCTCAGCGGCACGGTCTGCTGACTTCCTGCCGGCAAGACGCGCACGTTATACAGCGCATCGACCTGATCGCGCTCTGCCGCAGGCGGACGCGCAACCACCGGCAACAGATCACTGCCGCGCTGGTATTGGGCAATGGTGGTGCCGTTAAAGTAGTTGCTGGCGGCCAGATCCAAATCGCTGGCGTTAAAGCCGCTTTGACGCGCTTTCGCTTCATTCCAGACCGGTTGGATCACTTTCACTGGCTGACGCCAGTCATCTTTAATCGCCGTCATGCCGCCATCATCGATGTAAATCTGACGGGCTTTGGCGGCCAGTGAGCGCAGCACTTTCGGATCTGGGCCACTGAATTTCGCTTCAATCTTCGAGCCGCCACCAGGGCCGAGCTGGAACTTCCAGACTTTTGGCATTGCATCTGGGTAGTTTTGCTCGATGAAGCTGCGAATTTGCGGCATCAGGGCATCAATCTTGCGCCAGTCATTCACATCCACCAGTAACTGGGCGTAGCTGGTATTCGGCTCTTCCGCGCCATACACCAACATAAAGCGCAGGCCGCCGGCACCGACCAGTGTGGTGGTGGCGGTCACATCCGGCAGAGTCTGTACAAACTCGGCAATTTCGCCGACTTCTTTGTTAGTACGTTCGATGTTGGAGCCTTGCGGCAACCAGTAATCCACCACAAATTGCGCGCGCGTTGAGGCAGGGAAGAAGCCCGGCGGCACGTATTTGAGGCCGACCACTGCCAGCACCAGAAGGACTAAACACGCACCCAGCGTTGGCCAGCGCAGACGGATACAGGCTGCCAGCAGACGCTGATAACCGAGCAAAAACTTGCCGGTACCGGCGTTCGGGTTTGGTTTGGTGTTTTTGAACAGCAATACGCAGAACAGTGGCGTTAGGGTAACGGCCAGCAGCCAGCTCATCAGCATGGAGTACAAAATCACCCAGAACAGACTACCGGCATATTCACCGGTGTTATCCGGTGACAGGCCGATGGCACTGAACGCCATGATACCGACTACCGTACCACCGAGCAGTGGCCACTGGGTTTGCTTGACGATTTTCAGCGCCGCATCGCGCGGCGATTCGCCTTGCTGGCTGCGGATCAAAATCCCTTCAGTCACCACGATGGCGTTATCCACCAGCATGCCGAGGGCGATAATCAGCGCGCCGAGTGAGATCCGGTGCATGTCGATGCCATCGAACTGCATGATGATCAAGGTCGCCGCCACGGTCAGCAGCAAAACAAAGCCAATCAGCAGGCCTGAGCGCATGCCCATGAACAGCAGCAAGGTGACCACCACAATCAGTACTGCAGCAATCAGGTTATCGACGAAATCGCCAATTGAGGCATCCACGGTTTCGCCCTGATGGGAGATAACCTTAAGCTGCATCCCCAGCGGAATGCGCGATTCTAGCTCGGCCAAACGGGCACTAACCTTTTCACCGAGGGTCACGATGTTACCGCCGGAGATATTGCTGATTCCCAGACCAATCGCCGGTTGACCATCAAAGTACAGCAGGCTGGTGGCTGGCTCGCGATAGCCCAATGACACCTGACCGATATCGCCGAGACGGAAAGTCTGGCCTTTGCCGTCACTGAGCAGCAGTTCGTTCAGCGCGCTGACATCCGCAATGGTGTTCATCGGGCCGACGGCCAGTCGCTCAGGGCCGACATCAATATTGGCGGTGGCTGTCGGGGTAATGGCATTGCGCAGTTGCTGATAAATCTGCTCCGGTTGCAAGCCAAGGTTAGCCAGCTTACCGGTTGGGATCTCCAGATACACTTGCTCGGGCTGATCGCCCCACAGCGCCACTTTCGCCACCCCCGGCACTAACGCCAGCTCTTTGCGCAGCATATCGGCGGTCTGTTTGAGCTCGCTAAAGCTGTAGCCCTCACCTGTTAAGGCGTAGAACAGGCCGTACACATCCCCGAAGTCATCATCAATCAGGATTGGGCCGGCGCCCGGTGGCAATTGACGTTCCACCGCCTGCATTTTACGGCGCAGTTTGTCCCAGATTTGCTGCAGGCTCTCTTTGTCGTAGGCTACGCGCGCTTCAAATTGCACGCTGGAGAGCCCGCGATAAGAGTTAGAGCGGATTTCATCCACTTCTGGCAGCTGTTGCAGCGCCTCTTCAATTTTGTCGGTGACTTGGGTGGCGACTTGCTCGGCACTGGCGCCCGGAAACGGCGTCGTGATGGCAGCTACCCGAATGGTAAATTCTGGGTCTTCAAAGCGGCCGAGCTTTTGAAAGCTGGAATAACCAGCCAGCAGCAGCAAGATCACCAAAAAGGCGCTGACGACTTTTTTATCGATAAAGAATCTGACGAGATTCATCCGTGCTCCTTATTGCGTGACCAACGGATGAACCGGCATGCCTGCCTGCACCGCGTGCACGCCAGCAATGATGATTTGTTCACCGGCGCTCAGGCCGCTGATAACTTCTATGTTGTTGCCCTGAATCTGTCCGGTTTTTACCGGCACTTTTTCGGTCAACTGAGTGGTCGGGTTATAACGCCAGACATAGTGCTCACCGTTGTCGCTGTCACTCAGTACGGCGACCGCGGGGATCAACCAATGTGCATTGGCTTGGTCGCTGGCCGGTGGATTGCCCGCGCCAACGGTCACCGTCATGCCGGAGAACAGATTCAAATCAGCTGGCGCAGGCATGCGCAGCACCACTTCATAGGTACCGGTCAGTGGATCGGGCTCTTTAGCCACAGAGTGGAAACTTAAGGCAAATTCACGTCCTGGAATGCCTTCGATACGGGCAAACAGCGGCGTATTGCGGTCATGGCGCTCCAGCAAATTACGCTCGGTAACGTGCAGGCGAATCTCAAAATAGCTGACATCCTGCACAATCACGACCGGCTGCTTGGCATTGATATTTTCGTGGTTGTTGACCAGCACGCGGCTCACGATGCCATTAAACGGCGCTGTGATTTGTGTATCGCGCAGCGCTTTACGGGCTTGCTCCAGCGCAGATTTCGCCACCGCTGATTGGGTGCGCAGCTTTTCTAACTCGGCGCGAGAAATGGCTTGCTTTCCATTAAACAGCGTCTGGCCACGCTGATAATCGGCATGTGCGCGCTGGTATTCGGCGTCCGCGCTACGCACTTTACTGGCGAAGTCGCGGTTATCCAGTTGCGCCAGTACCTGACCGGCCTTGATGGCTTGCCCTTCCTGAGCGGGCAGCTGTACCAGTCGGCCAGCCACTTCAAAGGCTAGTTCCGCCCGTTGCCCCGCTTCCAGACGACCTGGCAGGGTCGCGGTGTTATGGGTTTCGGTGGCGATGGTATACAGCTTCACGGGGCGTGATACCGGCACTTGGGGTGCTTCGGCATCCGGTTTACAGCCCTGCAGTAACAGGGTCAGGGTGATAAGGGGCAAAGCAATGCGCAACTTCATGCAACAACCTTATTAAATGCTCGTCCTGATGATGAGGTGCGCTATTGTCGCAGCAATAATGTAACAAGGTTTTGCGATTCGTGTGATTGATAGTCAGCCGGCGTTCAAGCTCTTAAGTTCAAGAACCTGAACAGCGAATTAAAGAAAGGGATAAGGCGTCATCACCGTGGTTGGTGTAGAGCGTGGTTTTGCCGGTAAGCCTGCTTAGCTGTTGCGCCAATCCCAATGTCGCGTCGGCGTTAAAATCTCTGGTAATGGAATATCCCAAATTTGGCGAGGGATGTGTGCCACCTGCTGGCAATCATGCGCCAGCCCGATCGGATAAGGACGCGCGGCATGCGCCCTATTTAAGGCGTGCGGCTGACTACTGTGATGGGTCGGCGCCAAAGTGCGATCATAAAAGCCGCCGCCCATGCCCAGACGATGACCGTGGGCATCGAACGCCACCAGCGGCGTGGCGATCAACTCCAGCTGATGCAGCGGACAGACTGCATGCAAATCCAACTCTGGCTCTAAAATGCCAAAGCAGTTAGCGCGCATCGGGCTATCGGGGCGGTAGGCCAAAAACAATAAATGACCGCGACTAAACGGATGTAACACCGGCAGATAGACCTGCTTGCCGCGCTGCCACAGTGCTTCGATCAGCGGTTGGGTATCTAGCTCACCATCGACCGCCAAATACAGCGCAATGTGCTGCGCCTGCTGAAAACGCGGATGCTGCAACGCCCGTTCGGCCAGTGCGTGGGCCGCGGCATGCTGTTGCGGTGCTGACAACCGACGGCGTCGTTCACGTACTGTCCGGCGCAGTTGCTGGCACAGCGCCGCGCTGTGCGGATCCGGTGACAATGCATGCGGCACGTTTGGGGTAACGGAATGGGCGCTCATCAAGGCAGTCCTGCTGGTCACAAGAAAATAAAGTTAACGAGCCATCATGCGGATGGGAAAGCGGTGAGCATGACGGTTTATGCCAGCATAGCAGCTTAAGTCAGCGTGCCAATCGGGAGGTGCAAAAATTGTGTCGGTGGTATATCAGTGGTGTGGGGGAGCAGAGAATATGAGCAGGTAGCGCGAGCGTGCGAGTAAAACCAAGGAGTAAAGGATAAAGAGAAGAGTGATACGGAAGAAAAGCGAGAGTCCCCAAGATGCCGCTGCGGGTAGTAGCCCTTGAACCCGCGGTTCAAGGTGAGCCCATCGTTACAACCATTAGGCTTCTCAGCGAACTGAGCATGCTCACAGGCCGCATAGTCGACGGACTCTGGAGATGTTGAATATCGGCTCAGGGGACGAACCCACTGGCGAACATCTCAGGGACAAATTCTTGTTCAACAGCTGGCGTCAATCCCTGACTGGCTTTGTCTACATTAGCTAAATCATATTAGCTAATCAGACGGTGATACCCGACGCGTTGCATATCAGATATCGGCCTTACGTTTGTTATACCAGCTTATTCGCGACAGACAAGTAGATTATTCGAATCTTGTGCCATGACGCGTATGCGTTAACTGTCCCTGTTCTACGAGTGCCTGCTCGATGGTGCTTTGCAGCATCCGAATTCGCTGCTCCATACTGGCAGCATATTCTTGAGTCTTACGGCGTTCCAGCTCCAGTTCGTTAGCCATATTCAGGGCCACGATCAGGGCCAGTTGCTCGGTATTCGTCACTTTAGAGCGTTGCTTTAGCTCTTGCAAGCGCTTATTCAACTCATCAGCAGAGCGAAATAGCGCATTTTTTTGTTCTTCCGGGCAATTTACGCGAATTACGCGCCCGAGGATCTGAATATCAACCGGTTCTGCTGTGCTCATGCCAAGCTCCTGCCTGGTTTTTACGTTAAAAAGCCTGTACCAGAAGTGTCGATATTTCGTACATGACACCGGGTTGCCCCATGACAAGCGGGCGCCACTATATCGGCGGACCTCATAAGATTCAAGCGCTTTCTGGCGGCAGGCGTGGGCTGGTGATAGCATACCAATATCACTCTTAGCTTTATACCGCAAAAACGGGATCTCAACAGATGAATACGAGCGCGCTTCCAGATTACTCCTCCCTGACCGCTTCTTTGATGGCCGAAGGCATCGCCATCAGCGCGGCAGAATTGCACGGCCTGCTGAGCGGCTTGCTGTGTGGCGGTATTAAAGATGACAGCTGGCAGGTCTGGATGCACGATCTGACCAACGATGGTCAAGCTTATCCGTCTGAACTGGCGAAAGTGGCCCGCACCATGTATTTGCAAATCAAACAAACCCTGAATGAGGAAGAGTTTGGTTTCAGCTTGTTGCTGCCAGAAGATGATGAGTCAGTGTTTGATCGCGTGGATGCGCTGGCCGAATGGGTAAGCCAATTCCTGGTTGGATTGGGCGTGGCACAGCCGGGCCTGAAAAAAGGGCATGCTGAAGTGGGTGAGATGATTGATGACCTCACCAGCATTTCGCAGCTGGGTTACGATCTGGATGAAGATCAAGAAGAGCTGGAGCAGTCACTGGAAGAAGTGGCCGAATACGTCCGTATGGGCGCGATGCTGTGCTTTAACACCTTTGCTTGTGCGCCATTGGCCGGCGAGAACGCCAAACCAACGCTGCATTGATGATTCACTGCTGAACACGGCCATGGCTTGAGGCCACGGAAAAAATAACGCGCAACTACAGAAAAGCAGGTACAGAACATAAGCGAGCAGGTCATCGCGCATCAGGTTATGTGAGGATAAACACAATGGATATTCAAGAATGGATTAACCGCCGTCAGGCCCTGTTGGCTCAGATGGCACCGAACAGTGCGGCGCTCTTTTTTGCCGCACCGGAGCGGACTCGCAGCCGTGATAGCGACTACCTGTTTCGCCAAAACAGTGATTTTTGGTATTTCTGTCCATTAAATGAACCGGAAGCAGCACTGCTGCTGATCAAAGACGCGCATGGTACCCGTAGCGTGTTATTCAACCGGGAAAAAGATCCGTTGGCGGAAGTGTGGCATGGCCGCCGTTTAGGCCAACGTGCTGCGCCAGCGGCGCTGGCGGTGGATCAGGCGTTTGCCTATCCCGCGCTGGCACAAGAGCTGCCTGCTTTGCTCAGTGGTTTGGACGTGCTGTATCACGCTGAAGGCGAGTATGACTACGCCGACCAAGCGGTGGCGCAAGTGTTAACCACGCTGCGTAACGGTTTTCGCCAAGGGCTGCGCGCCATCAATACCCAGATGGATTGGCGTCCGCTGGTGCACGAGATGCGCCTGTTCAAATCACCGGCGGAAATTGCCCTGATGCGCACCGCGGCGGAGATTTCGGCGAAAGCCCATTGCCGTGCGATGGAAAAAGCGCGCGCAGGCTTGTTCGAATACCATCTGGAAGGGGAAATTCAGCACGAGTTTTCCCGTCATGGTGCCCGTTTTGCTGCCTATAACAGCATTGTCGGTAGTGGTGATAACGCCTGTATTTTGCATTACACCGAAAACGAGAGCGAGCTGCGCGATGGTGATTTGGTGCTGATCGATGCGGGCGCCGAATACCAAGGTTATGCCGGTGATATCAGCCGGACTTTCCCTGTGAGCGGTAAGTTTAGCGCCGCCCAGCGCGCGCTGTATGACATCGTACTGCGCGCCGAGTTGGCCGCGATTGAGGTGTTGGTGCCAGGGCACAGCATCAAGCAAGCCAACGATCTGGTGTTGCGCATTATGGTTGAAGGGCTGGTGGCGCTGGGCATTTTGCACGGTGAAACCGAGCAGCTGATCGCAGAGAAAGCCTACTTACCATTTTATATGCACGGTCTGGGCCATTGGTTAGGCTTGGATGTGCATGATGTGGGCGATTACAGCACCCCTGCCCGCGAGCGTATTTTGCAGCCCGGCATGGTGCTGACGGTCGAGCCGGGGCTGTATATTGCGCCGGATGCGGATGTCCCCGAAGCCTATCGCGGGATCGGTATTCGTATCGAAGATAACTTGCTGATGGTGGAAGGGGGCAATCAGGTGCTGACCGCTGGCGCGCCGAAAGACCCTGACGCCATTGAAGCGCTGATGGCTGCAGCACGCCACAGCGTTAGTGCGCATTAATTAACGGTTGTGTGCGCTCTTGGTGTGCATAAGTAGAGCCGTTTATTCCGTTAAGTGAGTACAAGTGAAGGAGAAGTAGGATGCAGCCTTCCGTGATCATTGCCGGTGGCGGCATGGCCGGTACTCTGCTGGCCTTGGCGCTTGATACCTTGAGTCAAGGTCGAGTGCGTATCGATGTCATTGAGGCGCAGTTACCGCAAGCGATGAGCGGTAGCGGCTTTGATGCGCGTTGCATCGCGCTGGCGCATGGCAGTTGTCAGCAGCTCGAACAATTGGGGCTGTGGGCGCCATTAGCTACTCATGCGGCACCGATTCGGCGCATCCATGTATCCGATCGCGGTCACGCTGGGCGTGTGCAGCTGGACGCCGCGGATTATGCCTTGCCAGCACTCGGTCAGGTAGTAGAGCTGCGCCGCGCCGGTGAGGCGTTACTGCAGCTGCTGGCTAAACGCCCATCTATTCACTGGCATTGTCCGGCTAGTGTGCGTGACGTACAGCGAGAAACTGAGCGGGTCACGGTCACCTTAGACAATGGTCAGGCACTGCAGGCTCAGTTGCTGGTGGCGGCGGACGGTACGCACTCTCAGGTGTTGGCGCAGTGCGGCATTCGCCCGACAGCGCAGCCGTATGAACAGGTTGCCGTTATTGCCAATGTACGCAGTGCCGTGGCGCATCAGGGGCAAGCTTTTGAACGCTTTACCGCGCACGGCCCGCTCGCGCTGTTGCCGCTAGCGACCGGCGATGGTGCGCCAGCCGACAATCTTTGTTCACTGGTGTGGTGCCATCCGAGCGCGCAGCGTGAATCGGTGCTGGCGTGGGATGATGCCACCTTTTTGCTGCAGTTACAGCAGGCGTTTGGTTGGCGTTTGGGGCACTTTACCGCAGTCGGTGAGCGCCATGCTTATCCGCTGGCGTTATATCAGCATCCTCAACATGTGCATCACCGTTTAGCGCTGGTAGGTAATGCGGCGCAGACACTGCATCCGATTGCCGGCCAAGGCTTTAACTTAGGCTTGCGGGATGTGATGGCGCTGGCGCAAACCTTGGCCAATGCGTTGCCACACAATGCGGAAAACACCAAGGTTGATATTGGTGATTATCAGGTGCTACGCCACTACCAACGCCGCCGCCGCGATGACCAGCAAACCACCATTGATACTACTGACGGACTGGTGCGGCTGTTTGCCAACCGCTACGCACCGTTAGTGGCAGGACGCAATACCGGTCTGCTCTTAATGCAGGCCCTGACCCCGTGGCGTGACCAACTCGCGCGCCGGATGCTGGGGGAGAGTGAATCAACAAAAGGAGTGCCGTGTGCAGGCTTATGATGTGGTGATTATTGGCGGCGGAATGGTCGGATTGACCGTCGCTGCGGCCCTGCATGACAGCGGATTACGTCTGGCGGTGCTGGAAGGTCAGCTGCCGCCGAGCACGCTGCCAGCGCAACCGGATGTGCGCGTATCGGCCATCAATTTGGCCAGTCAGAATATTTTGCAGCGTTTAGGTGTGTGGTCGGCCATCATTGCGCGTCGCAGTACGCCATACGCCAAGATGGAAGTGTGGGAGCAAGACAGTTTTGGCCGTATCGCGTTTGCCGCGAATGAAATCAATGCGCCGCACTTAGGCCATATCATTGAAAATAGCGTGATCCAGCAAGCGCTGTGGGAGCATGTCAGCCGTTTAGAGGGCGTGACACTGCTGGCACCTGCGCAGCTGAAACAAGCGGCATTCGGGGAAAATGAAGCCTTCCTCACCTTGGATGATGGTCAGATGCTGACTACCCGTCTCCTGGTTGGCGCTGATGGCGCGCATTCGTGGCTGCGTCAGCAAGCTGATATTCCGCTGACGTTTTGGGATTATGGCCATAGCGCGCTGGTGGCCAATATTCGCGTCGCGGAAGGGCATGAGAATTGCGCGCGGCAAATTTTCCGCCCGCAAGGGCCGCTGGCCTTTTTACCCTTGAGTGAACCTAATCTGTGTTCGATTGTGTGGTCATTACCACCGCAAGAGGCGGCTCAGTTACAAGCACTGCCTGCCGAACAGTTCAATGCTCAGCTAAGCGCGGCATTTGATTTGCGTTTGGGGCTGTGTGAGCTGGTCTCTGAGCGTCAGGTGATCCCGCTGACCGCCCGTTACGCGCGCAGTTTTGCCGCGCACCGTGTGGCGTTGGTGGGGGATGCCGCGCACACCATTCACCCACTGGCGGGTTTAGGCGTGAATCTCGGCTTACAAGATGCCGCGGCGTTGGCGCAGGAGATTGTGCGTTTGCATCAAAGTGGGCGCGATATCGGCTTGCATGCGCATTTGCGCCGTTATGAACGCTGGCGTAAAAGCGAAGCGGCCTTGATGTTGGCGGCTATGCAGGGTTTTCGCGATCTGTTTGCTGGCGATAACCCAGCGAAAAAACTGCTGCGCGATGTGGGTTTAGTGCTGGCCGGCCAATTACCGGGCGTTAAACCACAGTTGATCCGTCATGCCTGTGGCCTAAGCGGTGAGTTACCGCAACTGGCACGGCCTTAACGGCTATAGCGTTAAGGGCCATCACTGTACCTTATTGAATTTAAAAAGATTGAACCGGCGTTACTGTCTTCGCAGTAGCGCCGGTTTTATTTTGGTCTTCTGTCTTCTGTCTTCTGTCTTTGCGCTTATTGCGTTGTCTTATCTCTTGATCCTCACTCTGTGGTTATTTCCATTTGGAGGTAGGGAAAAGGCGCGCTGCAATTTTGCATTTGATCCGGCTCACTGCCTGTTATTTATCCGATAGGGTTCTCGGACAAGCCGGTATATAGTTTGTTAACGTTTTAATATCAATGCGAAGATGTGTTTGTAACATAACGCAGTGATACTGGCCGTGACTGGGTGTCTATAGCGAGAGGTAGCAAGGCCACCTTTCAGCGGTTAAACGGCATGATAACAACACCACACCACACCACAGAAGAAGGATGGCTATCATGGCAAAGCATACGCCTCTTTATCGGCAGCACTTGGCCGCCGGTGGACGCATAGTTGACTTCCACGGTTGGGAGCTACCGCTGCACTACGGTTCGCAGTTGGAAGAACATCATCAGGTTCGCCGCAGTGTAGGGGTGTTTGATGTGTCACACATGACCATTATCGACCTGCACGGTGAACACTGCCGCCCGTTTTTACGCATCTTGCTGGCCAATGATGTCGCGCGAATGACTACGCCGGGTAAAGCGCTATACAGTGCGATGCTCAATGAGCAAGGCGGGGTGCTCGATGATCTGATTGTCTATTTCCTGCGCGAAGATTATTTCCGTTTGGTGGTGAATGCCGCGACGCGCGACAAAGATTTGGCGTGGATCCGCGCCCATGCACGCAATTACCAAGTGGACGTGCGTCTACGCGATGATTTGGCGTTGCTGGCCTTACAAGGCCCGCAGGCACAGGCAAAGTTACAGCCCCTGTTACCGCCTGAACAGCGCAGTGCCTTGGTAAACCTGAAACCTTTTTTTGCATTGCCGATTGGCGAATGGTTGGTGGCGGCGACCGGTTATACCGGTGAAGCCGGCTATGAAATTATGCTGCCAGCTGCGCAAGCACCAGCGCTGTGGCAAGCGCTTTGCGAACAAGGCGTTGCCCCGTGTGGCTTAGGCGCCCGCGATACGCTGCGCTTGGAAGCGGGGCTGAATCTCTATGGGCAGGATATGGATGAGAGCGTGACCCCGCTGGCCGCCAATATGGGTTGGACGATCAGCTGGCAACCGGAAGATCGCCACTTTATTGGCCGTCATGCTTTAGAGCAGGTGCGTGAGCAAGGATCGCACAAATTGGTGGGGCTCACTTTGCAGGAAAAAGGGGTGCTGCGCCACGGTCAGACGGTACATTTTATCAATGCCTTGGGCGCCGAAGAGCAAGGCGTGATCACCAGTGGCAGTTTTTCGCCTACATTAGGTTATAGCATCGCGCTGGCTCGCGTGCCGGCCGATATTCCGCCGCAGGCCAGCGTGCTGATCCGTAACCGCGCGTTACCGGTTACGGTCGGCGCACCAGGTTGGGTGCGCCATGGCAAAGCAATAGTCCGCTGAGCCTTAAATATGAGTCTAAAAATACACGTCTCTAACCGATACGAAAGGATTTTGTTATGAGCCATATTCCCTCTGAATTACGGTATACCGACACCCACGAATGGGTGCGTGAAGATGGCAACGGATGCTATACCGTGGGTATCACCGATCATGCGCAGGCCCTGTTAGGTGACATGGTGTTTATTGACTTACCGGATCCCGACTCCAGCGTGGCTGCCGGAGATGATTGTGCGGTGGCGGAGTCGGTTAAAGCGGCATCGGATATCTATGCTCCGCTGGCGGGGGAAGTGATTGCCGTCAACGAGGATCTGGCCGATCAGCCTGAGTTGGTCAATAGCGATCCGTATGGTGATGGCTGGTTGTTCCAATTGCGCATTGACGATCCGCGTGAGCTCGATGATCTGCTGAGCGCCGAGGAGTACGCCCAGTTGATCGCTGCCGAAGATGATGACAGCGGCGAAGACGAAGAGTAATTCGCGCCATTGATGGCGATATGCCCGAGCAACCTGTGCCGGCGATACGTTAGTCGCCGATTGTATTATTGTGCGATGGTATCGTCAGCATCGCGTTGCTCGGCAGTTTAGATATGGCGGCCTTCGCCTGCGCGATGGCTGTTTCTCGTGCGCTTTGCCGAAAGTCGGTCTGGACGAGGCCGCTTCGGCTGATTCAGGACTGCCACTTATGACCACTTCCTCGCAGCCGACCCCGTTGGCGCCGGCGTTATTTGCCCCCGATGCATTCATTGCCCGTCACATCGGCCCAGATGAGCAGGCGCAGCAGCAGATGCTGCATAGCCTCGGTGTCGCCAGCTTATCAGAACTGATCACTCAGACCGTACCAGCGGATATTTTGCTCTCGCGACCTCCAGTGTCACTGCCGGCTGCGGATGAGCCGCAGGCTTTGCAAGAACTCAAACGCATCGCCGCGCAAAACCAGATTTTTCGCAGCTTTATCGGCATGGGCTATAGCAACACAGTCACGCCGCCGGTGATTTTGCGTAATGTGCTGGAAAATCCCGCATGGTACACCGCGTATACCCCGTATCAGCCGGAAGTCGCACAGGGGCGTTTAGAAGCATTGTTGAATTTCCAGCAGCTGACCCTCGATCTCACCGGTTTGGATGTTGCATCAGCCTCATTATTGGATGAAGCCACAGCAGCGGCGGAAGCAATGGCGATGAGCGCGCGTGTGTGTAAGCGTAAAGGCGCGCAGCAATTTTGGGTGCTGGACGATATCCACCCGCAAACATTGGGCGTGCTGCAAACTCGAGCCGAGGGGTTAGGAATCAGCTTACAGTGTGGCTCGTTGGATGCGCTGATGGCGCTAGATCGCGGCGAGCGCGCGATGTTGTGTGGCGTCTTGGTGCAATATCCAGCCAGCAGTGGCGATATTCCAGATCTGGCCGCATTGTCGGCTTTCTTGCAGCCGGAGCAGATCTTACTGAGTGTGGCCGCCGATCCGTTGGCGCTGGTGTTACAAGAAGCGCCCGGGCGGCTGGGCGCTGATATTGTGTTTGGCTCGGCGCAGCGTTTTGGGGTGCCGATGGGATACGGTGGGCCACATGCGGCCTTTTTTGCCACCCGTGATGCGTATAAGCGTGCCATGCCGGGGCGCTTGATTGGCGTGTCTCGTGATGCCGCTGGTCAGCCTGCGTTGCGTATGGCGATGCAAACGCGCGAGCAACATATCCGGCGCGAAAAGGCCAATTCCAATATCTGTACGTCACAGGTGTTACTGGCCAACATGGCCGGTTTCTACGCCGTGTATCACGGCGCTAAGGGGCTTAGCCGTATTGCGCAGCGGGTACACCGGTTGACCGGCATGCTCGCGCAAGCCTTGACGGATATCGGGATCGCGCCGCTTCATTCGCGCTGGTTTGATACCTTAACCTTTGCCCTGAGTGATACCGCCGCGGTTCGCGAACGTGCGTTGGCGCGGCGCATCAATTTGCGCCTCGATCGTGCTGGCCACGTAGGGATCACGCTAGATGAAACCACAACATTGGCGGATTTAACCGATCTGTATCAGATCGTCAGCGGTCGTGAGCAAGAGGTGCCAGAGTGGGCGGTGCTCGACGGGCAGGTGGCTGCGCAATCACGTTTGGGCGCGGTGCGTAGTGCGCCAATATTGACGCATCCGGTGTTTAATCGTTACCACAGCGAAACCGAAATGCTGCGTTACTTGCAGCGTTTGGCGCGCCGCGATTTGGCGCTCGATCGCGCCATGATCCCACTGGGCTCTTGCACCATGAAGCTCAATGCCACCGCCGAGATGCTGCCAATCACGTGGCCAGAGTTTGCGGCGTTGCATCCATTTTGTCCGCCAGAGCAGGCCAAAGGTTATCAGATTTTACTGCGTCAACTGGCCGACTGGCTGGCCGCGTTAACCGGTTATGATGCGGTGAGCTTACAGCCTAACTCCGGCGCGCAAGGAGAATATGCCGGTTTAGTGGCCATTCGTCAGTATCACTGCGCGCAAGGGCAAGCGGCGCGCAATATCTGCCTGATCCCCGCGTCGGCGCACGGTACCAATCCGGCTTCGGCGCAGCTGGCTGGTATGCAGGTGGTGGTGGTGGCCTGCGATCGGCAGGGCAATATCGATTTGGCCGATTTACGCACCAAAGCCGAGCAAGCCGGTGAAGCGCTCTCTTGCATCATGGTCACTTATCCTTCAACCCATGGCGTGTATGAAGAAACCATTCGCGAGGCGTGCCAGATTGTGCATAGCCTTGGCGGACAGGTATACCTTGATGGCGCCAACATGAATGCGCAGGTTGGGCTGACCAGCCCGGGTTATATTGGCGCGGATGTTTCGCACCTTAATTTGCATAAAACCTTCTGTATTCCTCACGGCGGCGGTGGACCGGGTATGGGGCCAATCGGTGTCAAAGCCCATTTAGCGCCGTTTTTACCGGGCCATGCCTGCCTGCAGCTGCCGGGCTTGTGTGGCAATGGCCCTGCGGTATCGGCGGCGCCGTTTGGCTCGGCCTCGATTTTACCGATCAGTTGGATGTATATCCGTATGATGGGCAGCCAAGGGCTGCGTCACGCTACAGAAGTGGCCATCTTGAATGCCAACTATCTGGCTAGCCGTTTGTCGGCAGCCTATCCAGTGCTCTATAGTGGCCGACAAGGGCGCGTGGCGCATGAGTGCATTTTGGATTTGCGTCCGCTGAAAGAGCGCTCTGGGATCAGTGAGATGGATGTGGCCAAGCGTTTGATTGACTATGGATTCCACGCGCCGACGATGTCCTTCCCGGTTGCGGGAACCTTGATGATCGAGCCGACGGAGTCGGAAAGTTTGGCGGAGCTGGATCGGTTTGCCGATGCTTTGCTGACGATCCGCCACGAGATAGCTCAGGTTGAGCAGGGCGTGTGGCCGCGTGATAATAATCCGTTGGTCAATGCTCCGCACACCCAAGCTGAGCTGTGCGCCGATGAGTGGTCTTATCCGTATTCGCGTGCGGTTGCCGCATTCCCTGTGGCGGGTTTACGCAGTGATAAATACTGGCCAACAGTGAAACGCTTAGACGATGTGTTTGGTGACCGTAACCTGTTCTGTGCCTGTATTCCAACTGCCGAATATGGTGCATCGTCAGCGGAGTAATTTCGCAGAGTAATTTTGCGTAGTACTTTGCCGCGCTACTTCGCGCCGCTCTTTGCGTAATTACGCTAAGTCGTAGCGCCAACGCTCTTGCTATAACGCCGACATGCTGTCGGCGTTTTTCTTTTCTCTGGTGCTTTTTGGCTCTGTAATTTTTGCGCCAATATTCGGTCTTACTGTGGGCTTAGGGATGGGTTTTAACCGCTTGGCGCATATTTTGGTGTCCGGACGCCATTTTATGACGTATTGCGCAGTGTAAACCCGATTTTAACCAGTGGAAAATCGCTAGCATGCGCGATAAATACCCATTTTATCTTCCTTGATGACAAGCACGCGATACGCGTGAAACAGCTGATTTTGCCAGCACAATGCACCGTGATACCGGCCATTAACCGGTCTGGCTGTTACATAATTGTTTGAAAGCGTGCTATGCTTTCCAATTCGTCTGATAAATAGAGATATTCATCACGCGGCATTCGTAAAAAGATAGTCGGCATAAACCGGCTCATTTAGAGTTATTCACTGTTGTTAGCCTATCTTTAATTTGTACTTGAATCTGAATCATATCGAGGGATTGTTATGCTGGAGCTGTTAATCGGCATTCTTGTGGCCGCCGGCGTGGGGCGGTATATCTTCAAAGGTTATTCAGCCACCGGTGTACTGATGACCGGTGGCCTGTTGCTGCTGATTATTGCCGCCTTGTTGGGGCATTCGGTGCTGCCAAAAGGGGTGGAGTCCACCGGTAATATGGCGACCGACGTGGTGGAGTATGTGAAATATCTGCTGATGAATCGCGGTGGCGATCTTGGCATGATGATCATGATGCTGTGCGGTTTTGCTACCTACATGACCCATATCGGGGCGAATGACATGGTGGTGAAGCTGACCTCTAAGCCACTGCAGAAGATCAAATCCCCGTATGTACTGATGGTAGCGGCCTATTTTGTGGCTTGCTTGATGTCGCTGGCCGTGTCATCGGCAACCGGCTTGGGCGTGTTGCTGATGGCTACCTTGTTCCCATTAATGGTCAACGTGGGGATCAGCCGTGGCGCGGCGGCGGCAATCTGTGCCTCCCCTGCAGCGATTATTTTGTCTCCAACTTCCGGTGATGTGGTGGTAGCAGCCAACGCCGCTGGTTTGGATCTGATTGATTTTGCGTTTAAAACCACGCTGCCAATCTCCATCGTGGCGATTTTGTGTATGGCAGTGGCGCACTTTTTCTGGCAGCGCTATCTGGATAACAAAGAAGGCGTCAGCCATGAGCGTCTGGATGTGAGCGAAATCCAAGTCAATGCTCCATCGTTCTACGCGATTTTGCCTTTTACGCCGATTATCGGGGTACTGATTTTTAACGGTGATCTGGGCCCGAAATTGCACATCATCACTATCTTGGTCATCTGTATGATCATGACTGCGCTGATTGAATTTATTCGTAAGTTCAGCGCGCAAGAGGTGTTTAAAGGTCTGGAAGTGGCATACCGCGGCATGGCTGATGCGTTTGCTAGCGTGGTGATGCTGTTGGTGGCAGCAGGGGTCTTTGCGCAAGGCCTGACTACCGTGGGCTTTATCAACAACCTGCTCGGCTTGGCACAATCGTTCGGTAACGGCGGTTTTGTGATGATGATGGTGCTGGTGATTATTACCACACTGGCTGCTTTCACTACCGGTTCAGGTAACGCGCCTTTCTATGCGTTTGTGGAGCTGATCCCGAAACTGGCGGCGCAGATGGGGATTAACCCGGCCTTCCTGATTATCCCGATGCTGCAGGCGTCCAACTTGGGTCGTACCATCTCTCCAGTTTCTGGGGTTATTGTGGCGACATCCGGTATGGCGAAACTGTCTCCGTTTGAAGTGGTTAAGCGTACTTCAGTGCCCGTACTGGTTGGCCTGATTGTGGTCATTATCGCAACCGAGATTATGGTGCCGGTATAAGCCTGTCTCTTAGATATAGAGATCTTCGGTAACTAAGATAACTAAGATAACTAAGATAATCATGTAATGGTAATGCCCTGCTGTCTGCCGTGATAGCAGGGCATTTTTTTGCGGGATAACCAATGGTTGCTGCTATCCCGATGCGGTAAAACGCACATGAGGATTGTTACTTTGCGTCTGTTTAGGCCAGATTCGGTTGTGATTTTTTCTGATATTGCGCCATCAGGCTGCGTAAAATCAGCTGCAAACGTCCTAGCATCAACTGGATTTCATGCCCACTCAAGGTCAGCGCGGGCATAAAGCGCAACAGGTTCGGACGTGGCGCGTTCAGCAGCAACTGCTGCAAGCGGGCTTCCGCAACCGCTTCTTCGGCTATCGGGTATTTCACATCCAGCGCCAGCAATAAACCGTGACCACGCACTTCGCCCATTCCCAGTTCGGCACTTAACGCTTCCAGACCTGCCCGTAGCTGCGCACTGCTGTCGCGCACCTGTTGTAAAAAGTCGCGCTGTGCCACCGTGTTCACCACGGCTAGCCCACCAGCACACATCAGCGGATTACCGCAATAGGTACCGCCTTGATCGCCGGGCTCAAAGCAGGCAACCTCCGCACGCGCTAAATGCGCGGCCAGCGGGATCCCCCCGCCTAACCCTTTACCCAGCGTAACCATATCCGGCACGATATCGTAATGCTCAAAAGCAAACAGGGTACCGGTACGGCCAATGCCGGTTTGCACCTCATCGAAAATCAGCAATAAACCCAGCTCGTCGCAGAGTGCGCGCAGCCCGTGCATAAAGCTTTTCTGGGCCGGGATAACGCCCGCTTCACCTTGGATTGGCTCCAACATTACCGCAATAGTTTGGTCTGTGACCGCTTGGCGCACAGCTTCTAAATCGTTATACGGCACTTTGATAAAACCGGGCACTTTCGGCTCGAACAGCGCCGCAAATTGCGGCTTGCCGGTGGCGGACATGGTGGCCAATGTTCGCCCGTGAAAGCTGTTGTCAAAGGTGATGATTTGATAAGCACCGTTTTTATGTTTTTGCCCGTAGCGGCGAGCTAGCTTGATGGCACTCTCATTGGCTTCGGCGCCTGAGTTGGTAAAAAACACCTGATCCAGTCCTGACAGGGTCGCTAAGCGTGTGGCTAATTGCGCCATGGGTTGGTTAAAAAAGGCAGGGCTTGGATTGATCAGGGTTTGTGCTTGCTGGGTTAGCGCTTGGACCAGCTCATCAGGGCAATGGCCCAGACAGTTCACGGCCCAGCCTTGGACAAAATCCAAATACGCAGTGCCATCGCTGCTGTACAGCCAGTGTCCTTTACCGTGGGTGAAATAGAGCTCCGGCCGGTGGGTGATGGTCATCAACGCGTCCGTGTTCAGTGTGGTCATTTCTGCTCCCTGCATTTGCTTTGTGCGGTCTGATTTTGGCAATGTAGTGAATAAAAACTGAATGTTCAATCGTTTTTTGTGACTAAAAATTCCAGCGTCACCACAATGGAAAGTTGCACTAGCGTGAACAGGTGCGACAGGAGTTTGTGATCTTTTTCTATCTTTGGATGGCTTTATCTGCTGTACAAATCTTAAACGTTAACAACTCGTATATTAACGGTTAGAATCCGCCCTGCCAAAGAGTCGCACCACGCCGGTGCCTCTTTGCCCGTGAAGATCTGTCAGCCAAGGAGTGAGCGCATTGTGAGTATGTTACCGCATCACCTTCAGCAGCAACTGCTCTACCACCGCTGGGCATACCGTATTTTGCAGCGTCAGTTACGTGGGTTACCGACCGCATTGCTCGTACAAGACAGTGGCCTGTCATTTGGCTCAATTCTCAATACACTCAATCATTTGCTGGTTTCTGAACGTCAGCAATTAGCTCGAGTGCTGCACCAGCCGGTACCGGATTTGGCGCCGGATACCATTGTCACTATCGATACTGCGGCGTTGTTTGAGCAACTGGAGCAGACCTGTGACCAGTGGCTGGCGATTACCACTCAGCTGGCGGAATTAGCACCAAGCCAGCGCCATGACGCCGATATTCAAATCTGTGAAGTCATTTTGCATGCGGTGCACCATCGTGGCCAAATCTCAGCGGTGATGACCAATCAAGGTTACCCCGCGCCGGGAATTGATTTTGCTGCCTTTCGACGCTCACAAGTCGCGCAGGCGGCAGCACAGTATGCTGAGGTCATCACTGACCACGTCTAATTCTGTGATAGAGAGGTTTGCGCAGCGCGCCTTTGTGGATGCAGTCATCGTCTGATGGCTGCGCCTACGTCACGGATCTCCTCCATTTCATTCACGTCATTTTGCTTATCTACTTTTCTTATTGATTTGCTTACGGGTGTTTTCTCGCTACTGCCACGCTGAATGGCGAGGCCGTGCAGTTTTTGTATTTTCAGCTTACACGTGTACGCCGAGAAAGGTATACTGTCATCATCGCAGACGTGCTGAGCGCGTCATGCAGCATGATGGATGGCCATCAGGTCAGGTATTGTTGAGTGTCGGAGTCACTGTATGTCATCGGTTAGTTCATCTACGGCGTATTCTGTTCACGAAGAATGGGTGAACAGTATCACTCACGGGTTAGGGGTTATTTTCGGGATTGTGGCGTTGGTGCTGCTGGTGATGCAGGGCGCCGTAGAGCATCAGGGTACCCGAGCACTGGCCAGTTATGCGGTATACGGTAGCAGTATGATAGTGCTGTTTCTGGCCTCGACCCTCTACCATGCCATTTTGATCCCCAAAGCGCGGCGTTGGCTGAAAACCTTTGATCACTGTGCCATTTATCTGTTGATTGCCGGTACCTACACTCCCTTTTTGCTGGTGGCGCTAGATACCCCGTTAGCGACAGGTTTGATGGTGGTGATTTGGGCGCTCGCGGCAGTGGGCATCGTGTTTAAGTTGTTTTTCGTGCACCGCTTTCAGATTCTGTCGGTCAGCACCTATTTACTGATGGGCTGGTTATCCCTGGTAGTGATTTATCAACTGGCCATCTCGTTACCGCTCGGCGGCTTGGTTCTTTTGGCGGCGGGTGGCGCACTATACAGTTTGGGCGTGATCTTCTATCTGGCCAAACGTCTGCCGTTTAGCCATGCCATTTGGCATTTGTTTGTCCTCGGCGGCGCTGTGTGTCACTTCCTGGCGATATACTTTTATATTGCAAAATAACCTGACTAACGTTGCTGATTTCACTGTTATTTGCGTAGCCTAAAACCGCTGGATTGCCACTGTGCACCGGCGGTTTTGCCTTAAGATGAGAAGCATTTCGCTGTCAGCGCATGCCAAATTTGTAAGCCCCGCTTTTCACACCTTCCCATGTTGCTTTTTTGTTAAGTGCAGATAATCATTTTTATTGTCTAAAAATAAGCCAAGACAATGTAACACCTGTTGGGATGGTGAGAGAGCTCTGCCGGTTATTACGTTGTACCCTTCGCGGCTGTAGCCCGCTTACCGTCATTTATGTTTGCTCTACCTTACAAGGATACGGGTAAATGCAATCTAAAGGATTCCCCCTTTCTGCTCTATGTTGTTCGCTGATGCTGGCAGGCATTGGTCAGGCGCAGGCCGCGCCCGGTAAACCGGTATTGGCCTGGAGTGAAACCAACTTTGCGATTGTGCAAGTCAATCAGGAAGCAACATCGTACAACGCGCTGGTGAAGGTCAATAAAGATGGCGCGCCGGTGCCGGTCGCGTGGGATCGCTGGTCTGGCGAGGCAGGCGATCGTTGGAAAGTGCTGCTCAATGGCCAATCGGTATTTGAAAAAAGTGTTAGTGCGGCCGCCTCGCAAAAAGACAGTGCCACCGTGTATGTGAAAAAAGGCGGCAAATACCAGATGCAGGTTGCGCTGTGTAGCGGCAGTGGCGCCAGCGAGAGTTGTACGTTGAGTGATGCCAAAGCGATCGTGGTGGCGGATACCGATGGTAGCCATTTAGATCCGCTGACCATGAGCGTTGATCCGAATAACAAAACCTACACCAATACCAGTGGCATGCAGGTCGGCACCTACTTTGTTGAGTGGGGCGTATACGATCGCAAATATCCGGTAGCGAAAATTCCCGCGCAGAACCTGACCCACATTTATTACGGTTTTACCCCGATTTGCGGCGGCAATGGTATCAATGATGGCCTGAAAGAGGTGGATAACGGCAACAGCTTCAATGCCTTGCAGCGTGCCTGCTTGGGGCGTGAGGATTTCAAAGTTGCTATCCATGATCCGTGGGCTGCGCTGCAAATGCCACAACCTGGGCAAGGGCAGTTTGATTCCTATAAGGGCAACTTCGGTAGTCTGATGGCGCTGAAAAAACGCTATCCAAATCTGAAGATCCTGCCTTCTATCGGCGGCTGGACGCTCTCCGATCCGTTCTTCTTCTTTGGCGATGATGCGAAACGTAAAGTGTTCGTTGATTCGGTGGAGGAGTTTATCCGTACTTGGAAATTCTTTGACGGGGTAGATATTGACTGGGAATACCCGGGCGGCAAGGGGGCGAATCCGAAACTGGGCGATCCGGCTAAAGACGGTGCCACTTATGTCACCTTGATGCGCGAGTTGCGTGAAATGCTAGATCGCGTGGGCGCTGAAACCGGTAAACGCTATGAGCTGACCTCCGCGATTGGCTCCGGTTACGACAAAATTGGCATCATCAATTATGCGGATGCGGCGCAGTATGTCGATCGCTTCAATGTGATGACCTATGACTTCTATGGGGCATGGAATAATGAGCCAGGCCATCAGGCGGCGCTGTACTGTGGCTCTCACTTGGAAGCAGCCCGCTGCCAAGGCACGGGCAAAGACTCCAGCGGGAAGGATTACACCAACAAGCCGGATTACAACACTGATAACGCCATCAAACTGATGTTGGCGAAAAAAGTGTTAGCCAGCAAGTTGAACGTTGGCGTTGCCATGTATGGCCGTGGTTGGAGTGGGGTCATGCCGGCGAGCTTGAAGATTGCCGGTAACCCGATGTCTGGCACCGGAGCTGGCGCGGTTAAAGGTACCTTCGAAGCGGGCGTGGTGGATTATTGGGATATTCTCAAACGCGCATTAGGCTCGACCAATGGCACTGGCGTGAATGGTTTCCAGTATGGGTATGATGAGCAAGCGCAAGCCCCGTACGTTTGGAATCAGTCAACCGGTGAGCTGATCACGTACGATAACTCACGCTCGGTATTGGCCAAGGGCAATTATGTCCGTGCCAACGGATTGGGCGGTTTGTTCTCATGGGAGATTGACGGCGATAACGGCGATATCCTTAATGCGATGCATGAATCACTGTCGCACCCTGTCGCCGGTAGTGGCGGCGGTGGCAGCACCTCCAACCAACCGCCGGTGGTGAGTGTCAGCAGTGCACTGAGTGTAGATAGTGGTAAGAGTATCAACGTACAGGCATCGGCATCCGATCCGGAAGGCCAAAAGCTCACCTATGCGTGGACATTACCTGCCGCCTTTAGCGCGCCCGATCTCACCAAAGCGACGCTGGCCTTAACTGCGCCGCAAGTGGATAAAGACGCCGTCTATAATCTGGTGCTGAAAGTGAGCGATGGCAGCAATGTGGTGAACAAAACCATTGCTGTCACGGTGAAAGCGGCAGTGACGCCACCACTGAATACTGCGCCAACCCTGACTTTACCGGCAACGTTAACCGTTGATGAAGGGAAAACGTTAGTCGTGACCGCAGACGCTAAAGATGCCGAAAGCGATCCGTTGACCTACAGCTGGAATACTGCCGGTTTAGCGGCCAATGCGACCAATGCCGCCAGTATTACACTGACTGCGCCAAGCGTGACCGCTGACAGTAACTACACGGTGTCGGTAACGGTGAGTGATGGAAAGCTCAGCGTGACCAAATCGGTGGTGGTGACAGTCAAAGACGTACCATCGACTGGCGGTAATACCGGCCAGACCACCTGGGATCCGGCCAAAGTCTATGTCGGTGGCGATACCGTGCTGTTTAACGGCGTGCAGTATAAAGCCAAGTGGTGGACGCAAGGCAATCAGCCAGACCAAGGCGGTCCATGGGAGGTGGTGAGTGCTTCTTCCGGTAATGGCAGTGGTGGCAGTACGACGGTGGCAAGCTGGAATGCGACCACCGCTTACTCGGGCGGCGCCAAAGTAACCTATAACGGCGCGACTTGGCAGGCACAGTGGTGGACACAAGGTGAAGTGCCGGGAAGCAGTCAGTCTGGTGCGTGGAAAAAAGTGAGCTAATCGCGAGCACCAATCGATGAAGGCTCGAAGGTAGACGTTTTAAAGATAGATGTCTTAAAGATAGATGTCTTAAAGATAGAAGCCTTAGTGGCTGTCACAGTAAAAACCCCGCATTGCGGGGGTTTTTATCGTTAACCTGAGCTTATCGTGCTGTTTTGTATGCCAGCGGTGCTGGCGATATTATTCGACGCTATTTATTCGAGACTATAAGGCAGCGCGACCGGATGCAGGCTGCTGTCGCTGTCACCGACAACGCGCAGGTGTGCATTGCTATCTAGCTCGTTATTCAGCACTGCTTGTACCCGCAGTTGACCGTCTAGTAGCAGTGCTGCGGCAAGCACCGTACCGGTTCGACGCCAGTTCTCGTCCAGTTGTAGCTCTAAGCTATCACCGGCTTGCGGCGCGGTATGGCCATGACCGGCTAAAGTATACAGCGCGCGCTTGTTGGCACCGCGGTATTTGGCGCGCGCCACCATCTCTTGACCGGCGTAACAGCCTTTGCTGAAGCTGACCGCATCCAGCGCTTGCAGATTTAGTGCTTGCGGGATAAATTCATTACAGGTCGCGGCGGATAATTGCGGTACCCCGGCTTCAATATCCAGCGCTAACCACTGCTGGTGGTTGTTATAGCTCGGCGCAGCTTGCTGTAAGCCATCTAACACTCGGTTTAACTCAGTGTGTGGCACCAACAACGTAAAACGCTCTTGAGGCTGCGCTTGCCACAGTAGCGTGCAGTGGTCACTGCTGACACATGGTGCATCAGCATCCGGTAAACGGCTAAACAGCGCCGCTAAGGCTTGCCGTGCATCAGCACCCGCCAATCCCAGCAAGGTGTAGTTGTTATCTTCACTGATGGTCAGTTTGGAAAATACGGCATATTTTTTTAGCTCCGGCAGTTGGCGCTCATTTAAATCGGCTGCTTGCAACCAGCCAAAGCCGCCATCCAGCGCGAACAGAGTGAAAACACTCCACATTTTTCCTTTGGCATCACAATGTGCGCCCAGCGTGTAATGTTTGGGTGCCAGCACTTGTACGTCACAGGTGACTTGGCCTTGCAGGTATTTAGCCGCATCCGGTCCGGTGATGGTCAATAACGCCAAATGCTCCAAAGACATCAACGTCAATGGCAATTGAGCGGCCGGTAGCAATGGGGCGGCGGCAAAAGGAGCAGTAACAGAGGCTGTCATAGTGGTGTCCGTATCATCTGATAATCTGAGTGCGGCCCGATAGTTGAGGGCCGGGTTACATGCAGAAAAGGTGTGCTTATGGCTCTCAATATAGCGTCCTGCTGCTGAGCTGACTACGGGGCAGGGTGAAATTCTGTCGCTTAAAACAGCTCAAAACACTGAACTTAGTCACAAATTTTGGGCGCTGCGAGGCGGTAATTTTCAAGATCAGTGCTAGGATCGAAAGCTGTGCAAAAAGGGGCAGCCCTTTTTAATGACGGGACGGAGTTTAAGTTGTGATTGATGTGAATAATAGTGCCCGGGTTCGCTGGGCGTGCCGCCGCGGTATGCTGGAGCTGGATGTGGTGATCATGCCGTTTTTTGAGCATGAATACGAAGGCTTGAGCGATGAAGATAAAGCGACCTTTATCCGTTTGCTGGAGCGTGACGATCCGGATTTGTTCCGCTGGTTTATGAACAATACCCGTCCAGAAGATCCGGCGCTGGAAGCCATGGTCGCGTTGATTAAAGCGCGGAATAAAGCGCGTGGATTTACTGCCGTTTAATGTGCGGCCCTCACGCCGCAGCGTACAACTTCTGAGCGCCGGTTATGGTGTATTGGCGCTGTTGGCGTGCTATTACTTAGTCTCTGAGACATTGTTCAGCGAGTCGCTCAGTCCGCTGTGGTGGCTATTGGGCGGCGCGTTGTTAGTGGCCCTTAGCATTGAGTTTCGGCATCGCTATCGGCGCTTGAGAGCACAACACGGCATCTTGGCGTGGGATGAGGGGCTTGGCATCAGCTGGCAAGGTCAGCGTTGGTCGTATCGTTCCGCCTTGTTTTTAGGGCGAGCGGGCGTCGTGATTTGGGTACGTCGTGAACATATCGATGCCTCAACGGATATCGATACAGCAGCGGATAACTTAGCTGATACCTCAAAGGGACGCTCGGCACGTTGGCCGCAGTTTGTGCGTTTTAGCCGCGAGCCGATTTGGTTATTGCCAGATATGCTGTCGAACGCCGAGTGGCGACGCTTATGTGGTAAGTTAGTACAGACCGAACAGTTATTGGCGGAGTATCGCTAAATCCGGCTCTGTCTGCCACATCCTCGACTTACCCACCGATGTTCCCCTGAGATAACTGCGCAATCTTGGTTGTTGCGTTGCTTTCAGTCAGTGATAGTTAGCGACATATATTCGTGCGATATGGCGCGATATTGATCGCCAGATAGTGGCGCGACCGACATCGCGCCAATACAGGGTGAGAGGCGGGTTACTGGAAAAGATTTGCGTCGGAAAGCGCCTTAGTGGGCTGACCGGCTGACGGGGTCAACACACTCGGCCGCGATTCATCCAGCGTTTGCGGATAATCGAGCGTGTAGTGCAGACCGCGGCTTTCTTTACGCTGCAGGGCGCACAGCACAATCAACTCGGCCACTTGCACTAGATTGCGCAGCTCCAGCAGGTTATTCGAGACACGAAAATGCGCGTAATACTCTTGAATCTCTTGCTTGAGCATGTTGATGCGGCGCAATGCGCGCTCTAACCGTTTGGTGGTACGCACGATCCCGACGTAGTCCCACATAAAAAGGCGCAGCTCATGCCAGTTGTGCTGGATCACCACTTTTTCATCCGAACACTCGACCTGACTTTCATCCCACGCCGGCAGGGTATCGACCACATCGGCATACGGTAGCCATTGCAGCAAATCTTCCGCCGCTGACCAGGCATACACCACGCATTCTAGCAGCGAGTTGGACGCCATCCGGTTGGCACCGTGCAAGCCGGTATAACTGACTTCGCCAATGGCATACAGCCCATCGACATCAGTACGCCCGTGTTGGTCGACCATCACCCCGCCACAGGTGTAATGTGCTGCCGGTACAATCGGGATAGGCTCGACGGTCAGATCCAAACCTAGCGTGAGCAATTTTTCATAAATGGTTGGGAAATGCGCCTGCACAAATTCTGCCGGTTTATGGCTGATATCGAGGTACATGCAATCAGCCCCGAGACGCTTCATCTCATGGTCAATCGCGCGTGCCACGATATCCCGCGGAGCCAGTTCAGCACGCGAGTCAAAGTCTGGCATGAAACGGCTACCATCAGGGCGGCGCAGATAGGCGCCTTCCCCGCGCAGCGCCTCGGTCAGCAAAAAATTTCGCGCCTGTGGATGGTACAAACAAGTCGGATGGAACTGGTTAAATTCCATGTTGGCCACGCGGCAGCCTGCACGCCACGCCATGGCGATGCCATCACCGGAGGAAATATCTGGATTGGTGGTGTACTGATACACCTTGGACGCACCGCCGGTGGCCAGGATCACTGCTTTCGCGCGGATGGTTTCGACCCGCTCCAGCTCACGGTTCCAGACATAGGCTCCCAGCACCCGATTGGATTGCTGCGTGCTGTCGGTCAATTCCAGTTTAGCGGTTGTGATCAGGTCAACGGCGTTGTAGCGTTCGTACAATTGGATGTTAGGGTGTAGACGGGTTTTATCGACCAAGGTCGTTTGCACCGCTTTGCCGGTGGCATCGGCGGCGTGCAAAATACGGCGGTGGCTGTGGCCGCCTTCGCGGGTTAAGTGGAATTTTTGCGCGCCGTCGTGCTCTTCCACATCAAACGGTACGCCATAATCAATGAGCCATTGCACACAATCTCGTGCATTTTGTGCAATGAATTCAACTGCTGCTTTATCGCACAGCCCAGCACCGGCAATCAGTGTATCCTGAACGTGTGATTCAATGCTGTCAGTTTCATCGAACACCGCAGCGATGCCGCCTTGGGCGTAATATGTGGCACCTTCAGCAAGCGGTCCTTTGCTCAGTACGATCACCTTGCTGTGTGCCGCGACCCGAAGGGCAAAAGAGAGACCGGCAGCGCCGCTTCCGATCACGAGCACATCACAAAGATGTTCAAGGGATTGTTCCATAACGTATGATAGATACTGATAGATGACTAATAAGTGAGCGTATGGTAGATCAGCTCACCCCATATTTGTTACCGTTTTTACAGCATCAGCGAAGTTCAGCTCACAGAATTTAGTACAACGTTGAACTTCTGCGGGATAATTAAATCAAATAAATCAGCTGGCTCAATATTACGCTGTGTCACCCCGTGGGCGGCGGAGTAATACGAGATGCTGTACAAAGAATGTTTTGGAGAAGACACCTCGGATGAGCGAGCAGTTGACAGACCAAGTGTTGGTCGAACGTGTTCAGCAGGGGGATAAACGCGCTTTTAATCTTCTGGTTGCCCGCTATCAGCATAAGGTGGCTGGATTGGTTTCCCGTTATGTCCCACAGGGCGATGTGCCTGATGTTGTGCAGGAATCCTTCATCAAAGCATACCGTGCTTTGGGGTCGTTCCGTGGCGAGAGTGCTTTTTATACGTGGTTGTACCGTGTGGCGGTCAATACGGCCAAAAACTACTTGGTCGCTCAGGGGCGGCGTCCACCAAGCAGTGATGTCGATGCTGAAGACGCAGAAAGTTACGAAACTGGTAGTGCGTTAAAAGAAATATCGAACCCAGAGAATCTGATGTTGTCAGATGAACTGAAGAGGGTGGTATTTGGTGCTATTGAAGCCTTACCGGAAGACCTGAAAATGGCAATTACCTTACGTGAGCTAGATGGCCTAAGCTATGAAGAGATTGCCAGTATCATGGATTGCCCGGTGGGAACGGTTCGTTCGCGGATCTTCCGTGCGCGTGAATTTATCGACAGTAAGATCCAGCCGTTAATTCAGCGCTAATAGCAGCAATATCAAAATGAAAAGAGGTTGGTGCGTATCCGGTTTTTCTCTGTGTGCTCCTGTTATGTGAAGTGTGTGAGTGGTTTGAATGGCGCAGACAGTACTGGAATGTAACCTCGGGTAGGATAAGCAATAATAGGTAATAGGCATGCAGAAAGAGCAACTTTCCGCCATGATGGACGGCGAAACGGTAGATAGCGCACTGTTAAGTGAACTGTACGCTGACCGTGAACTGCAGCAGTCGTGGCGCGACTATCATTTAATCCGTGATACTCTGCGCGGTGACGTACCAGAGGTACTGCATTTTGATATTACTGCCCGGGTTGCCGCCGAGTTGGAAAATGAGCCAACCCTGTTGGTGCCTAATGCGGTACCAGAGCAGCAGCCGACGCCGGAAACCTGGCACAAGCTGTCCTTCTGGAACAAGATCCGTCCGGTACTGAGCAATGTCAGCCAGTTAGGGCTGGCGGCGTGCGTATCGCTGGGCGTGATCGTGGGCGTACAGTATTACAACCAGCCAGACGGTGCGGCGCAAGACATGCCAGTCTTCAACACCTTACCGATTGGCGGACAAGCATCGCCGGTGAGCTACAGCGTACCGACCTCCGGTATGCCAAGCGATCAGCAACTGCAAGAGCAGCGCAAGCGCATCAGCGCCATGCTGCAAGATTATGAGTTACAACGTCGTCTGAATGCCGAGAATATCGAGCAGCGTCAGGGCGACATGGCACAGCAAGTCGGGAATGCGCAGCGATAATGAAGCAATGGGTTGTTTTTTTGCTTGCGGTGCTGGGTTGTTACAGCACCTCCGCATTCTCCTCACAGGGGACGGCCGATCCGTCCTCTGTGGTGTCTAAACCACTTCCGTCTCCTGCCGAATCCTCATCTGTGCCAGCACCAGTGGCTGATACGGCAACGACTCCCGCTACCTCTTCTGCCAGTGCGAGCACCACGGCGGCGTCACCTTCGGCGCAGCAAATGCTGGAGCGCATGACGCAAGCGGCACAGGATCTCAGCTATGAGATGTCGTTTATCCGCGTGAACAAAAGCAGTATCGATGCTATGCGTTACCGCCATGCGCGCGTGAACAATCTGGATTTGAGCCAGATGTTGCAGCTCGATGGCCCGCGACGTGAAGTGTTGCAACGCGGTGGTGAAATCAGCTATTTCGAGCCGGGCGTGGAGCCGTTTACGATCCGCAGCTCACATATCGTCGATTCCATGCCATCAGTGCTACATGCCGATTTCCAACTGCTCAGCCAGTACTATGATTTTGTGCCGGTAGGGCGGGCGCGGGTGGTCGATCGCCCTGCGCAAGTGGTACGCATTGTGCCGCGCGATGATTTTCGCTACAGCTATGTGGTGTGGTTAGACGAAGAGAGTAAATTACTGCTGCGGGCCGATTTGTTGGATCGCGATGGCGAAACGCTGGAGCAGTATCGGGTAATTTCCTACCTGATTGCGCCTGAGTTGTCGAAAGCCATGGCCAAACTCAATGAAGTGGCATTACCGCCAGTGATCACCTTCGAGCCGCAAACCAAGCTGGATATGAGCTGGTCGCCGTCATGGTTGCCAGGGGGCTTTGCGGAGATCTCGCGTAGCCGTCATCGTCTGCCAAATGTCGATGTTCCGGTGGAGTCTAAATTGTACTCCGATGGGCTGTTCAGCTTTACCGTGTATGTTTCGCCTGCTGAAGGGCGCAATATTCGCGAACAGCTGGTGCGTCAAGGCCGCCGTACGGTACAGACCGAGCAGCAAGGCCAATATGAGGTGACTGTTGTTGGTGAATTGCCGCCGGCAACCGCGAAGCGTATTGCCCACGGCGTGAAGTTCGCCGGTAGCTCTGCGCCAGCTGCGCAATAATGGGCGCTTTGCGTCATAATTGACTTAATTGTGTCGAACGTGATTTTGCAGAGTGTGGTTGTGCTGAAAGTACCGAGCAACGGGTTTATGTGTAATCACCTGATGAGCCATCCGTTATGATCCGCGAATTAGCCACGGTAGTGGCGTATGAAAACGGGGTGGCGACTGTCAGTTGCCAGCAAAAGTCCGGATGTAGCGGCTGTGCTAGCGCCAGCCAGTGCGGAATGAGCGCTCTGGAGAAACTCACGGGCGATAATCCGCATCAACATACTCTGCAACTGACCTGCCGCGAGCCGCTGCAGGTCGGGCAGCAGGTTGAAATCGGGATTTCCGAGCGCAGCCTGCTCTCTTCTGCCTTCGTGATGTATTGCGTGCCGCTCCTCGGTTTGATTCTCAGTGCGGTGCTGGCATCACTCTTTACTGCCAATGAGCTGCCTATTATTGCTGTCGCGATGGCCGGAACGGCTGTCGGGATTGGCGTGTCACGTTATTTAGCCCGTCATCTGAGCCGTCAGGCAACATATCAACCGGTGATCCTGCGAAATTTAGGGGTGCCGCTGAGCTGTAATTCTGCCGACGCAGTGAATCTGCAAGTGAATGTGCGCAAGGATAGCGACTGACCGGTGATTCAGGTAGAATCCATCCACTTAAATTATTAATCCTGATTCTGCTCTGATTCCTAGCAAAGGTCGCGCAAATACTGATGAAGCATATTCGTAACTTTTCCATCATAGCCCACATTGACCACGGTAAGTCGACGCTGTCTGACCGTATCATTCAAATCTGCGGCGGCTTGTCTGATCGTGAAATGGCAGCCCAAGTTCTGGACTCCATGGATTTGGAGCGTGAGCGCGGTATTACCATTAAAGCGCAGAGTGTGACGCTGGATTATACCGCCCGTGATGGTCAGGTATATCAGCTGAACTTCATCGACACGCCGGGCCACGTTGACTTCTCCTATGAAGTATCCCGTTCACTGGCCGCCTGTGAAGGTGCGCTCCTGGTGGTGGATGCCGGTCAAGGCGTAGAAGCCCAGACTCTGGCGAACTGCTATACCGCTTTGGATATGAATCTGGAAGTGGTACCGGTTCTGAACAAGATTGACCTGCCTGCCGCTGAGCCGGAGCGGGTAGCGGAAGAAATCGAAGACATCGTGGGCATCGATGCCACCGATGCGGTGCGCTGCTCGGCGAAAACCGGGGTTGGCGTGCCAGATGTGTTGGAACGTCTGGTACAAAGCATTCCGGCGCCAGAAGGCGATCCGGAAGCACCACTGCAAGCCCTGATTATCGACTCTTGGTTCGATAACTATCTGGGTGTGGTGTCTCTGGTACGTATCAAAAACGGTTGCCTGCGCAAAAACGACAAGATCAAGGTGATGAGCACCGGCCAGACATGGGGCGTTGACCGTCTGGGGATCTTCACACCGAAGCAAATCGACCGTACTGAGCTGAACTGTGGCGAAGTAGGTTGGGTCGTGTGCGGTATTAAAGACATTTTGGGCGCGCCAGTAGGTGATACTCTGACGCTGGCACGTAACCCGGCGGAAAAAGCCCTGCCAGGCTTTAAGAAAGTAAAACCGCAGGTGTATGCCGGTCTGTTCCCGATTAGCTCGGATGACTATGAAGCTTTCCGTGATGCGCTGGGTAAACTTAGCCTGAACGATGCGTCCTTGTTCTACGAACCAGAAAACTCAACGGCGCTGGGCTTTGGCTTCCGCTGTGGTTTCTTGGGTCTGCTGCACATGGAGATCATCCAAGAGCGTCTGGAGCGTGAATACGATCTGGACTTGATCACCACCGCGCCAACCGTAGTGTACGAAGTGGCGATGACCAGCGGCGAAATTGTCTATGTAGACAGCCCGGCTAAATTGCCACCGCTGAACAACATTGCCGAGATCCGCGAGCCAATCGCTGAGTGTCACATGCTGTTACCACAGCCATATCTGGGTAACGTGATCACGTTGTGTATTGAAAAACGTGGCGTGCAGACCAACATGGTGTATCACGGCAACCAAGTGGCGCTGACCTACGAAATTCCGATGGGTGAAGTGGTGCTCGACTTCTTCGACCGTCTGAAATCAACCTCGCGCGGCTATGCGTCATTGGATTACGGCTTCAAGCGTTTCCAAGCGGCTGACATGGTGCGTGTTGATATCATGGTGAACGGCGATCGCGTCGATGCCTTGGCTATCATTACCCACCGTGCCAACGCACAGAGCCGTGGCCGTGAAGTGGTTGAGAAGATGAAAGAACTGATCCCGCGTCAGCAGTTTGATATTGCGATTCAGGCAGCGATCGGTAACCAAATTATTGCCCGTTCTACCGTGAAGCAATTGCGTAAAAACGTACTGGCCAAATGTTACGGTGGTGACGTGAGCCGTAAGAAGAAACTGTTGCAGAAGCAGAAAGAAGGTAAAAAGCGCATGAAGCAGATCGGTAACGTCGAGCTGCCGCAAGAAGCCTTCTTGGCGATTCTGCATGTTGGTAAAGATTAATTAAGGAGTGGGCATGGCTAACACCTTCGCGCTGATTCTGGTGCTGGTGACTGTATTTACCGGGATCGTGTGGTGTCTGGACAAATTTGTTTGGGCACCCAAGCGTAAAGCCAAAGTCGAGGACGTTCGCGCGAAGGCCGGCGGCAATATTGATGAGGCCACACTCAACAGTGTGGCTCCACAACCGGGCTGGGTCGAAACGTGCGTTTCCGTCTTTCCGGTGATTGCGGTGGTGTTGGTGGTGCGCTCTTTCATCTATGAGCCGTTCCAAATTCCGTCCGGCTCTATGATGCCAACCTTACTGGTAGGCGACTTCATCCTAGTGGAGAAGTTCGCCTACGGTATTAAAGACCCGATTTTCCAGAAAACGCTGATTAAAACGGGTGAACCTAAGCGCGGTGACATTGCGGTATTTAAATACCCAGAAGATCCGAGCTTAGATTACATCAAACGCGTAGTCGGATTACCGGGCGATACAGTGGTTTATAAAGATAAACAGCTGTATATCAAGCCAGCCTGTCCATCAGGAAAAGAGTGTCAGCCGCTGACCAAACTCGAGTACAGCAATGTGCATCCGAGTCAGTTCTTCCAACGTAATGAGCAGTTGATTCAAGCAACTGAGCAGTTGGGGCCAGTGGCGCACAATATCCTGATCAATCCGTATGCTCCAGAGGCTACCGCCTATTACTACACGCAACCGGGTGAGCCGGTGGGTGAGTGGGTCGTGCCACAGGGGTCATACTTTGTCATGGGGGATAACCGTGACAACAGTCAGGACAGTCGTTTCTGGGGCTTTGTCCCGAGCGCTAATCTGGTAGGTAAAGCGGTCGCTATCTGGATGAGTTTTGATAAAGAACCGGGCCAGTGGCCGACCGGTGTGCGCCTGAACCGGATTGGGGCGATTCATTAATCGGTTATGTAGTTGATGAATGCATCATTAAATACGCTGCAGCGTAAGCTGGGCTATACCTTTACAAATATTGATTTCCTGCAACTGGCACTGACTCATCGTAGTGCCAGCGGTAAACATAACGAGCGCCTGGAGTTTCTGGGCGATTCCATTTTGAGCTTTGTGATTGCCGATGCGCTGTATCACCAGTTCCCGAAAGTGGACGAAGGTGATATGAGCCGCATGCGTGCTTCATTGGTGCGTGGCAATACGCTGGCTGAGCTGGCGCGTGAGTTTGAGCTGGGCGAATACTTGCGTCTGGGCCCGGGTGAACTGAAAAGCGGCGGTTTCCGTCGTGAATCAATTCTGTCCGATACCGTGGAGGCCATTATTGGCGCCGTGTATCTGGATACCGGTCTGGAAGCGGTGCGTGAGCTGATTTTGCGCTGGTATCAGGCGCGCTTGGAAGAAATTCGTCCGGGCGATCGTCAAAAAGATCCAAAGACCCGTTTGCAGGAGTACCTGCAAGGGCGTCGTTTACCGTTGCCGGTCTATCAGGTAATACAGGTGCGTGGTGAAGCGCACGATCAGGAATTTACCATCCATTGTTCAGTCGAAGGAATGGCGCAACCAGTGGTGGGCGTGGGATCAAGCCGACGTAAAGCCGAGCAGGCCGCGGCCGATCTGGCACTGAAGCAGTTGGAGCAGGTATGACCGAAACTGAAAAAACGCATTGCGGATTTGTGGCGATTGTCGGTCGCCCAAATGTGGGTAAATCGACACTGCTGAACCAGTTACTGGGACAGAAGATCTCCATCACGTCGCGTAAAGCGCAAACCACGCGGCACCGGATTGTCGGTATCGATACGCAAGGCGCTTATCAGGCCATTTATGTGGATACCCCGGGTCTGCACATCGAAGAAAAGCGTGCGATTAACCGCCTGATGAACAAGGCGGCCAGCAGCTCGATTGGTGATGTGGAGCTGGTTATTTTCGTGGTCGAAGGCACCAACTGGAACGACGATGACGAAATGGTGCTGGGCAAGCTAAAACAAGCGCGTTGCCCGGTGATCTTGGCGATCAACAAAGTGGATTGCATCAAGCAAAAAGAGATTTTGCTGCCGCATATCCAAATGTTGTCCGAGAAGATGAACTTCCTGCAAGTGGTGCCAATTTCTGCGGAAAATGGCACTGGGGTTGATGAAATTGCGCGTATCGTGCATGACCATCTGCCGGAAGGTACTCACCACTTCCCAGAAGATTACGTAACCGACCGCTCGCAGCGCTTTATGGCCTCTGAAATCATCCGTGAAAAGCTGATGCGTTTTATGGGGGAAGAGCTGCCGTATTCGGTAACGGTTGAGATTGAGCGCTTTGTGGTAAACGAGATGGGTGGCTATGACATCAATGCCGCTATCTTGGTGGAGCGTGATGGTCAGAAGAAGATGGTGATTGGTGCCAAAGGCAGCAAAATCAAAGTCATCGGTACCGAAGCGCGTCGCGACATGGAAGAGATGTTCGACACCAAAGTTCACCTTGAACTGTGGGTGAAAGTGAAATCCGGTTGGGCCGATGACGAGCGCGCCTTGCGCAGTCTGGGCTATACCGACGATCTCTAAGCCTCACTGACGAGGCTTGCGATGGAAGGCTGGCAGCGCGGTTTTGTGTTGCACGGACGCCCTTACAGTGAAACCAGTTTACTGCTGGATATCTTCACTGAAGAAGAGGGGCGGGTGCGGATGCTGGCCAAAGGTGCCAGAAGTCGTCGTTCTCAGTTAAAGGGCTGCTTGCAGCCCTTTACGCCGTTATTATTACGCTGGAGCGGTCGTGGTGAGGTGAAAACCTTACGCAGCGCCGAACCGGCTGCCTTAGCGCTGCCTTTCAGTGGCATCGCACTGTACAGCGCGTTGTATGTCAATGAGCTGGTTACCCGTGTGCTGGAGCCACAAACTCCGTATAGCGGGGTCTTCACCGATTATCTCACCTGCTTGCGCGAGCTGGCCCAATACCCAAAAAATCCAGAACCGGCATTGCGCCGTTTTGAACTGGCGTTACTGCCAGCGCTCGGCTATGGGGTGGATTTTCTGCATTGTGCCGGTAGCGGGCTCGCGGTCGAGCCGAACATGACTTATCGCTATCGCAGCGAAAAAGGTTTTATCGCCTCCATGATTGTCGATCCTTTGTCATTTACCGGCGATCAGTTGCAAGCGTTGGCGGCACGTCAGTTTGACAGCGCCGAGCAGCTCAAAGCGGCGAAACGCTTTACACGGATGGCGCTAAAACCGTATCTTGGCGGCAAACCATTAAAAAGTCGGGAACTTTTCCGTCATTTTTCCAAGGAGACGAAAAATGTCTAAGCTGTTGCTGGGCGTGAACATCGATCATATCGCCACTATTCGTAATGCCCGCGGAACGATTTATCCAGATCCGGTGAATGCGGCGTTTATTGCCGAGCAAGCCGGTGCCGATGGGATCACGGTACACCTGCGCGAAGATCGTCGTCACATTACCGATCGTGATGTGCGGATTTTGCGCCAGACTCTGCAGACCCGTATGAATCTGGAGATGGCCGTGACCGAGGAGATGCTGGACATCGCCTGTGAGGTTCGTCCGCATTACTGCTGCTTGGTGCCGGAAAAGCGCGAAGAAGTGACCACCGAAGGCGGTCTGGATGTGGCTGGTCAGCTGGAAAAAATGACCGCTGCCGTGGCACGTTTGCAAGCCGCAGATATTAAAGTTTCTCTGTTCATCGACCCTGACATGCAGCAAATTGATGCTGCCGTGGCGGTGGGTGCGCCGTTTATCGAGCTGCATACCGGCGCGTACGCTGATGCCGAAACCGAAGATGCGCAAGCGATGGAGCTGGCCAAGATTGCTGCCGCCGCTGAATATGCCGCTGGTCGTGGCCTGATGGTGAACGCCGGACATGGCTTGACTTATCACAACGTGGCGGCCATTGCGGCGCTGCCAGAAATGCATGAGCTGAATATCGGGCATGCCATTATTGGTCGCGCGGTAATTGATGGCCTGAAAAATGCCGTGGCCGACATGAAGCAAATTATGCAAAACGCCCGTGCATAATGGCGATTTTCGGCCTAGGGACTGACATCGTTGAAATCGAGCGGATTGCTAAGGTGCATGAGCGCTCTGGCGATCGGCTGGCGCAGCGCATTTTAACGGCTAATGAGTTGGCGCAATATCAGGCTAGTGCGCAGCCGGTGCGTTTTTTGGCTAAGCGTTTTGCGGTCAAAGAAGCGGCGGCGAAGGCGCTAGGAACCGGTATTCGCAGCGGGTTGGCGTTTAATCAGTTTGAAGTGTGCAATGATGCGCTCGGTAAACCCTGTTTGCATTTGCACGGTGTGGCGGCTGAAATGGCTGCGCGCTATGGCATTACCCATCTGCATGTCACCATTGCCGATGAGCGGCACTATGCGGTCGCAACGGTGCTGTTAGAGTGCTGACCGGCGTGTGATGTCAGTACTGGGTATCACTGATGATATAAACTGGCTCATCACAACGGCGAGCCACAAAAAAGCCCACAAGCGAAAGCGGTGGGCTTTTTAATATCGGCGGATGCGTCGACTAAACGCGAATGCCTCATCCTACGAGCGATATACGCTGATGCTTGGGCCGGCGTCAGGATAAAACTTCAGCCGCCTCATGACGCACATTGGCAATTTCATCGAGTAACTCCAGCCATTCCGGCTCTAGCTCTGCGGGAGCCACGCCGTGGCGTAGCTGTTGCTCTAACTCGCGACACAGCTTTTTCAAGCGTGGAACGCCACTGTAGCTGCAACTGCCGTGCAGGGTGTGGATGCTGGCGGTGATATCGGTTACCGGCTGGTCATTGAGCACCGCATTCACTTGTTGTTCGATCTCATTGAGAAAATCGAGCAGCATTTGCAGCAGCTCACGGGCCAAATCATCTTTGCCGCCAGCTTGCTGTAGCGCCAGTGGCCAGCTTAACGAGACATCTTCCGCGCCGCTTGGCACAGCTGGTGTGACAGCTACCGCAGGGGCGACAAGCGATGTTGGTGTCACAGTGCTAGGCTCCGGTAGTGCGAGCGCTGTGCTCGGGCTTGGTTCGGTCAGTGGCTGTGAGCTGGTGAGCGTGGCCTGACGCAGTCCTTGGCCGGTATGCAGCGCCATGATGCGTTGCAGCATACTTTCATCTATCGGCTTAGTCAGGTAGTCATCCATGCCCGCGGCGAGCAGGCGCTCGCGCTCACCGCTCATGGCATGGGCGGTGACCGCCACAATCGGCGTATCGGCATTGTTTGGCAGCTGGCGGATCAACTCGCTAGTGCGAATGCCATCCATCTCCGGCATCTGAATATCCATCAGAATAATGTCGAAGGCATGTTGACCGGCTTGCTGTAGCGCTTCTTGGCCACTGCTGCACAATACCGTTTGCTCGACCATCTCGCCGAGCAAGGTACCGATCAGCTTGAGGTTAGCCGGATTATCATCGACTGCCATCACGCGCAGCGGCAGTTTCGGCGTTAGCACCTGATCGGGCAGGGCGACCAAACAGCCATCTTGCAGCGTATGGAACAGACGGGTGCGCGCCAGCGGTTTGGTCAGGCAAGCTTCCGCTCCGGCTTGAACCAGCTCATCGGCAATGTTCAGATCTTTGCTTGGCAAGCCGATGACAACGCGTCCGGCATAGCGCCGCGCGACGCGAATTTGTTGCACCATGCTGGCGGTGTCGTGGGTCAGCGTGGCGGCAAAGCACAATAGCACGATCTCCACTTTCTCTGGCGGAGCGCTGGCTAACGAATCGGCATGCTCAATGTGCACCGGTTGGTGCTCGAACATGCTCATCACCGCTTGGGCCGCATTCTTGTTTGGCTCAATCAGCAAAATGTGCTGACCTTGCAATGATTGCAGTTTCGGCGCGTCATGGTGGGCGCTTTCGGTCAGCGCCAGCGGCACGGTAAACCAGAAGCTCGAGCCTTTGTGCAGGCGGCTTTGGAAGCCAATTTCACCGCCCATCTCTTTGACCAGTTTTTGTGTGATCACCAAACCTAAACCGGTCCCGCCATAGCGGCGTGAGATGCTGGCATCGGCTTGGCGGAAGGCTTGGAACAGCTGCGCTTGCTGGCGCTCGGAGATCCCGATACCGGTATCTTTCACCTGCAATAAGAGCTCGACGCTTCCCGGTGTGCGGCTGCGTTGCTCGATTTGCACATCAATATTGCCGTGCTCGGTAAACTTGATGGCGTTACCAATCAGGTTGGTCAGAATTTGCTGGATGCGCAGCGGGTCACCGACCACATATTCCGGCACTTCTTGGCTTAAGGTTAGGGTGAGCTCAATGCCTTTTTCATGGGCATTCGGGGCCAGTAACAGCATCACTTCATCGATGGTGTCGCGCACCCCAAACGGAATTTGCTCCAGTACCAGCTTACCGGCTTCCAGCTTGGAGAAATCGAGGATGTCATTGATGATCGTCAGCAGGTTATTCGCCGAACGCTCGATAGTTTGCAGGTAGTCAGTCTGACTTGGACTGAGCCGTGTTTTGAGCATCTGGCGGGTAAAACCAATCACACCATTGAGCGGGGTGCGCAGTTCGTGCGACATGTTGGCCAAGAATTCAGATTTAATCCGCGCTGCTTCCTGCGCCCGTTTTTTGGCTAGATCCAGCTCCACGTTCTGGATCTCCATCTGCTCCAAGGTTTCGCGCAAATCCGAAGTGGCCTGATCGATACTCTGCTGCATCTCCTCGTGATAGGCCGTCAAGGAGACAGCCATCGAGTTAATCCCGTTTTTCAGCATATCCAGCTCGCCCAGCATCTTGCCTTCCACGCGGCTATCGAGCTGGCCACGGCGAATTTGATCCACCGTATGCACCATGTGGGTAATTGGCACTGTGACCACGCGCATCAGGCGATAGGCGAACACGCCGGCGATAATCAAGCAGAACACCAACATGCCCAAGGCCGCACCAATTTCTTGGTATTGCTGCAGCTCCATCGGCCGGACATCGAGCTCGACTGCGATGTAACCGAGTGGCCGGGTTTTGTCCGGATCGCTGGTCGCGGCATCAGATAGCGTTGCATCGGCGAAAATCGGCGTGCGGATAATCAGCATCTGATCTTGGCGACTTAACATCACTTGCAGCGGAATATGGCTGGCATCCTCTAGCTGCAAAACCGAAAAGTTGCGATGGAAGTTCGAGGTGACGAACAGGCGGTTATCCGCATCGAACACCGCAATCGAGCGGACAATATTCGAGTGACGGCGATGCAACAGATTGATCAGTTGTTTGACTGACTCTCGGTTGCGAAAGGTCATCGCATATTCCGTGGACACGGATAAAGGTTCGATGATGGCGGTGCCTTCATCAATCAGTTGCTGTTCAAGATCGCGGTAGCGGTTCACCACAAAGAAGGCACTGAGCAGCAACCCGATGATCAGGGTTGGCGCCAGTGTCATTGTAATTACCCGAGCACGCAGGCCGTAATTGGTCATCGGTCGCTATCTGTGGGAAAATACTATTTAACCGCATAATTTACCTGATTCCGGCTAGACATTCATGGCGCAATTTTATACTCCGGCAAAAAAACGTCCTTCTGCGACCCAAAGCGCAGAAACCGAGATCCTCTCACTGGATTATCAGGGGCAGGGAGTGGCCCGTTGGCAGGGGAAGACCCTGTTTGTCAGTGGTGCACTGCCGGGGGAGCGCGTGATCGCCCGGATTTATGAAGATAAACGGCAGTACGCCAAGGCGCATTGCCAGAAAATCTTGCAATCGAGCGCCCAGCGCCAGACTCCGCCGTGTCCGCATTACCGCCAGTGTGGCGGCTGCCAGATGCAGCATGTCGATTATGCGTTGCAGGTGGCCAGTAAGCAGCAAGCGCTGCAGCGCATGATGAGCCGTGAAACAGGGCTCGCCGAGCTGCGCGTCAATGGCGGTGTGATTGAAGGGCCACAGTATGGCTATCGTCGCCGTGCCCGTTTAAGTGTACGGGTGGATAAAAAAACGCGTCAGTTGCAGCTGGGTTTTCGACAGGCCGGCTCGGATAACATCGTCGATATTCACACCTGTCCGGTGTTGCAGCCTGAGCTTTCGGCGCTGTTGCCTGCGCTACGTGAATGCTTAAGTAACTTGCAGGCGGTACGCGCGATTGGCCATATCGAATTGGTGGCCGCGGATAACGGCATCTTACTGGTGGTGCGCCATACACAAGCGCTGCCGGAGAGTGACAAACAAGCGCTGCTGGCCTTGGCGCAAGTTCGCCAACTGAACTTGTTTTCGGCACCAGACAGTGAACAGCTCACTTGCTGGTACGGGCAATGGCCGCTGTACCGTATTGATGGCCTGAATTTGCATTTTTCGCCGCGTGATTTCATTCAGGTTAATCCGAATGTGAATCAGCAAATGGTGGCACAAGCGCTGGCGTGGTTAGAACTGGATGCGCAAGACCGCGTGCTGGATCTGTTCTGCGGCATGGGTAACTTCACCCTGCCAGCGGCGAAACTGGCAGCAGACGTGGTCGGTGTGGAAGGGGTTGAGGCGATGGTGGAACAAGCGCGCCGTAACGCCGCCGACAACGCGCTGGCTAACGTGCGGTTTTATGCCTGCAATTTGGATGAGCCGTTGACCCAGCAATCGTGGGCGCAAGAAGGCTTCAATAAGGTGTTGCTGGATCCGGCACGCGCCGGCGCGTTGGCGGTGATGCCACATATAGTGAACTTACAACCCGAGCGGATTGTCTATGTGTCCTGTAACCCGGCGACACTGGCGCGCGACAGTAAAGTATTGATTGAAGCTGGTTATCAGCTGGTACAACTGGGAATGCTGGATATGTTCCCGCATACGGCGCATCTGGAGTCGATGGCGCTGTTTGTGCGAAAGGGAAAAAAACGCCCTCCTGCATCCGTTAAGAATACTTTTGCGCAATAATCAGTAGTCGAGGCCGGTTTTTTTCTGTTAAAAACAGTATGCAAAGCACGGACGGCTTCGCGAAGAGGAGCCGTCCGGTAAATATAACGATGAAAGCCAAGCGATAGGGATGAATTATGGTTGCAGTTCGTGGTGCGCACCTAAATAAAGACGGGGTGTTTGCGCTCGAAAAATGGATTAACAGCCTTGGGTTAAGCCCAGAGGCCGGAACCCGTGTATCCGAAACTTGGCGTTATTGTGAGGCTCAGATTGCCGATCCTGAGCATGCTGGCGTGTTGTTATCCCGCGGTCTGGAGATGGTGGAGATTTTGGCCACCCTCAGCATGGATATCGACAGCCTGCGTGCCGCCTTGATTTTCCCGTTAGTCTCCGATGGGGTACTGACGCCGGAGCGCGTCGAGGAAGAGTGCGGTAAATCAATCATGAACCTGATCAGCGGTGTGATGGAAATGGATGCTATCCGCCAGCTGAATGCAACACAAAACGGCTCTACTTCGTCCGAGCAGGTGGACAACGTCCGCCGCATGCTGCTGGCGATGGTAGAGGATTTCCGCTGCGTGGTGATTAAGCTCGCCGAGCGCATCGCGCACTTGCGGGAAGTCAAAGATGCCGATGAAGAACAGCGGGTGTTGGTGGCCAAAGAGTGTACCAACATTTACGCGCCACTGGCCAACCGCTTAGGCATTGGTCAGCTCAAGTGGGAGCTGGAAGATTATTGCTTCCGCTATTTGCATCCTGCCGAATACAAGCGTATTGCGAAATTGCTGCACGAGCGCCGTATCGATCGTGAGCAGTACATCGATACTTTTGTCGATACGCTGCGCCGTTATATCAAAGAGTCTGGCGTACAGGCCGAAGTGTATGGCCGCCCGAAACACATCTACAGTATCTGGCGCAAGATGCAGAAAAAGATGCTGGAATTTGATGAGCTGTTTGATGTGCGGGCGATTCGGATCATCACCGAACGCCTGCAAGATTGCTATGCGGCGCTTGGGGTGGTGCATACTCACTTTAAACATCTGCCGAGTGAATTTGACGATTACGTGGCCAACCCGAAGCCAAACGGTTATCAGTCAATTCATACCGTGGTGTTAGGGCCGCAAGGCAAAACCATCGAGATTCAGATCCGTACCCGTCAGATGCACGAAGATGCGGAGCTTGGGGTAGCGGCGCACTGGAAATATAAAGAAGGCGGCGGCAACGTGCGCTCCGGTTACGAAGAGCGTATTGCTTGGCTGCGTAAGTTGCTGGCTTGGCAAGAAGAGATCTCCGATTCGGGCGAAATGCTCGATGAGCTGCGTAGCCAAGTGTTCGATGACCGGGTGTATGTGTTTACGCCAAAAGGCGATGTGGTGGACTTACCGGCCGGCTCGACGCCGCTTGATTTTGCCTACCACATTCACAGCGATGTCGGGCACCGTTGTATCGGCGCGAAGATAGGTGGCCGGATTGTTCCTTTCACCTACAAGCTGCAGATGGGCGATCAGATTGAAATCATCACCCAGAAAAACCCGAACCCGAGCCGTGACTGGCTGAACCCGAACCTCGGCTTTGTGAATAGCAGCCGTGGCCGGGCGAAAATCCATGCCTACTTTAAAAAGCTCGATCGCGATAAAAACATCGCCGCCGGTAAAGAGATGCTGGAAGGTGAATTGTCGCGCATGGGCTTGGGCGTGAAAGATGTCGAAAAGCTGGTGCTGGAGCGCTTTAACGTCAAGACCATGGAAGAGGTGCTGGCCGGGATTGGTGGTGGCGATCTGCGCCTGAATCAGTTGGTCAACTTCCTGCAAAATCGGCTGATGAAGCCCGATGCCGAAACGGCCGATAAAGAAGCGCTGCGTACCATTGCCGCCAAGGCGCAACATGCGGCGGCCAACAAAGCCACCGAGCACAAGCCGGGGCGGATTGTGGTTGAAGGAGTGGGCAACCTGATGCATTACATCGCCCGCTGCTGCCAGCCTATTCCGGGCGATGAGATTGTCGGTTTCATCACCCAAGGGCGCGGAATCTCTATCCACCGCGCGGATTGTGAACAGCTGCATGAGCTGCTCAATCACGCGCCGGAGCGGGTGGTGGAAGCGGTGTGGGGCGAGTGCTACTCCTCCGGCTATACCTTAAGTTTGCGGGTGCTGGCCAATGATCGTAGTGGGTTACTGCGCGATATCACCACCATCTTGGCCAACGAAAAGGTCAATGTGCTGGGCGTGGCCAGCCGTAGCGATACTAAAAAGCAGCTGGCGACCATCGATATGGAAGTGGAGCTGTATAACCTGCAGGCGCTGGGCCGGATTTTGACTCGTATCGGGCAGTTGTCGGATGTGATTGAAGCCCGTCGCTTGCGTGGCTGAGTCTGCTTAGGTGCACCGGTGTTGGTCAGTACGCCAATTCAGCGCGGCATGACGCAACATGACACTCATGACTACGGGCGCTGTTTAGCGCCCGTTTTTTTATCTATCGGTTTATCCATCAATTTCGTTTTTTTCATCAGTGAGCTTTTTCACTACAGCGCTTTTTAACTACAGGTAGAACATCGCATGTCTTCTTCGGACTCCTTATCCCGTTTACTTTCCATCATGCAGCGTCTGCGCGATCCGCAAGCCGGTTGTCCGTGGGACAAGCAGCAGACCTTCGCCAGCATCGCGCCTTATACCTTGGAAGAGACCTACGAAGTGATCGACGCTATCGCGCGCGAAGATTACACCGAGCTGAAAAGCGAGCTAGGCGATTTGCTATATCAAGTGGTGTTCTATGCCCAGATGGCCAGCGAGCAGGGTTTGTTTGATTTTCACGATATCTGCGCTGCCATCAGCGACAAATTAGAGCGGCGTCATCCGCACGTGTTTGCGTGCCAAGATCACCAAGCTCAAGATAATCATGATAGTGAAACGGTGGTGCCGGCAGATGCGCTCACCACTGAAGCAATTGCGCCGGACACAGTCAGCGAGCGTTGGGAGACTATCAAGCAGCAAGAGCGTGCGGCCAAAGCGCAAACCTCGGTGCTGGATGACATTCCGAAAGCGCAACCGGCTTTGATGCGCGCCTATAAAATGCAGAAACGTTGTGCAACAGTGGGCTTTGATTGGGATACTTTGGGTCCAGTTGTCGAAAAAGTGCACGAAGAGATCGATGAAGTGCTAGCTGAAGCGTGTCAGGTGACGAAAAATGAGGTAAAATTAGCGGAAGAAATCGGAGATCTGCTTTTCGCTACCGTAAACCTCAGCCGTCACCTTGGGCATCGTCCTGAGTTGGCACTGCAACAGGCGTGTGACAAATTTGAACGGCGGTTCCGTCAAATTGAACAAGCTGTTGCGGCAAGAGGGGCGTTGATGAGCGAAACGTCGCTGGAAGAGATGGAAGCATTGTGGCAAGAGATCAAGCGCCGCGAGCCCTCTTAAGCGAGCAGTAGATACTGGCAGTGCGTTGCCGAGAGAAGTAAAGAACAACATGGCGTCGGGATAACCGGCTCGCTTCCCGTTTGTGGTCGGGGGGGAGCTCTGGTATACTATTATCCCGTCTTTGTTCTTCCTTTTCTCCCATAAACCTAACTCTCAGGTTCAGCATGACAACAAATTATATTTTTGTGACCGGTGGGGTTGTATCCTCGCTAGGTAAAGGCATTGCAGCAGCATCACTGGCCGCGATTCTCGAAGCGCGTGGCCTCAATGTCACCATCATGAAACTGGACCCTTACATCAACGTGGATCCGGGCACCATGAGCCCAATCCAGCACGGTGAAGTATTCGTAACGGAAGACGGTGCGGAAACAGACCTTGATTTGGGCCACTATGAGCGTTTTATTCGCACTAAGATGACCCGCCGCAACAACTTCACTACCGGTCGCGTATACGCCGACGTGCTGCGCAAAGAGCGCCGTGGTGATTACTTAGGGGCGACCATTCAGGTTATTCCGCATATTACTAATGCGATCAAAGAGCGTGTTATCGCCGGTGCCGAAGGCCACGACGTCGTTATCGTTGAAATCGGCGGTACCGTGGGCGATATCGAATCCCTGCCATTCTTGGAAGCTATCCGTCAGCTGGCGGTTGAAGTAGGCCGTGAGCACACGCTGTTCATGCACCTGACTTTAGTGCCATACATGGCCGCTGCCGGTGAAGTGAAAACCAAACCGACTCAGCACTCTGTAAAAGAGCTGCTGTCTATCGGTATTCAGCCAGATATCCTGATTTGCCGTTCTGACCGTGTTATTCCGGCCAACGAACGTGCGAAGATCGCTTTGTTCTGTAATGTGCCAGAAAAGGCGGTTATCTCACTGAAAGATGTGGATTCCATCTATAAAATCCCTGCTCTGCTGAAATCACAGGGCCTGGATCAGTACATTTGTAAGCGTTTCGGTGTGAACTGTCCGGAAGCTGACTTGTCTGAATGGGAACAGGTGATTTACGAAGAAGCCAATCCGACCGGTGAAGTGACCATCGGTATGGTCGGTAAGTACATTGAGCTGCCGGATGCGTATAAGTCCGTGAACGAAGCGCTCAAGCATGGCGGCCTGAAAAACCGTCTGACTGTTCACATCCGCTATATCGATTCGCAGGATGTGGAAAGCAAAGGTACTGACCTGCTGAAAGGCCTGGATGCAATCCTGGTTCCGGGTGGCTTCGGCAACCGTGGCGTAGAAGGCAAGATTATGGCGGCCCGCTACGCACGTGAAAACAATATTCCGTATCTGGGGATCTGTCTGGGCATGCAAGTTGCGATGATCGAATACGCGCGCAACGTAGCCGGTATGACAGGTGCCAACTCCACCGAGTTTGATGCCAACAGCAAATTCCCTGTTGTTGCGCTGATCACTGAGTGGAAAGATGAAGAAGGCAACGTTGAAGTTCGTACTGAAGCGTCTGATCTGGGCGGTACCATGCGTCTGGGTGCACAGCTGTGCCACCTGGAAGAAGGCAGCACCGCACGTAAACTGTATGGTCAGCCGACAATTCATGAACGTCACCGTCACCGCTACGAGGTCAACAACTATCTGCTGCCGCAGATTGAGAAAGCCGGTATGCGTGTAACAGGTCGTTCAGCGGACAAACAACTGGTTGAGATTGTTGAAGTGCCTAACCATCCATGGTTTGTGGCTTGCCAATTCCACCCAGAGTTTACTTCAACGCCGCGTGATGGCCACCCACTGTTCGAAGGCTTTGTGAAAGCCGCAGGGGATTATCAGGCGCGCCAGATTAAGTAACGAAAATCATGGAGTGTGCGGTATCCGCTGTTGATGCGGCACACTTTGGTGTTTCAGCTTAAAGTTCAGGCTCACTTTTAATAGGAAGAAAAGTTATGTCCAAGATCGTTAAAGTACTGGCTCGTGAAATCATCGACTCCCGTGGTAACCCTACCGTTGAAGCCGAAGTACACCTGGAAGGCGGCTTTGTAGGTATGGCTGCTGCGCCGTCTGGTGCATCTACCGGTTCCCGTGAAGCACTGGAACTGCGTGACGGTGACAAGTCACGTTTCATGGGCAAAGGCGTTCTGAAAGCTGTTGGTGCTGTTAATGGTCCAATCGCTGAAGCTCTGCTGGGCAAAGATGCTAAGCAGCAAGCTGAAATCGATCAGATCATGATCGATCTGGACGGTACTGAGAACAAGTCTAACTTTGGTGCGAACGCTATTCTGGCGGTATCTCTGGCGAACGCCAAAGCAGCCGCTGCTGCTAAAGGTATGCCACTGTTCGCGCACATCGCTGAACTGAACGGCACTCCAGGCGTGTACTCTATGCCTCTGCCAATGATGAACATCATCAACGGTGGTGAGCATGCTGATAACAACGTTGATATCCAAGAGTTCATGATCCAGCCAGTTGGCGCGAAGACTCTGAAAGAAGCCGTACGTATGGGTTCTGAAGTGTTCCACAACCTGGCTAAAGTACTGAAGTCTAAAGGCTACAACACTGCAGTTGGTGACGAAGGTGGTTTCGCGCCAAACCTGAAGTCTAACGCTGAAGCACTGGAAGTGATCGCAGAAGCTGTTGCTGCTGCAGGTTATGTTCTGGGTAAAGACGTGACTCTGGCGATGGACTGCGCAGCTTCTGAGTTCTACGACGCAGAGAAGAAAGAGTACAACCTGAAAGGCGAAGGCAAAGTGTTCAGCGCGAACGCTTTCTCTGACTACCTGGCTGAGCTGACCACCAAGTTCCCAATCGTTTCTATCGAAGACGGTCTGGACGAGTCTGACTGGGAAGGTTTTGCTTATCAGACCAAGATCCTGGGCGACAAGATCCAACTGGTTGGTGACGACCTGTTCGTAACTAACACCAAGATCCTGAAGCGTGGTATCGACAACGGTATCGCTAACTCCATCCTGATCAAGTTCAACCAGATCGGTTCTCTGACCGAAACTCTGGCTGCTATCAAGATGGCGAAAGACGCTGGCTACACTGCAGTTATCTCTCACCGCTCTGGTGAAACTGAAGATGCGACCATCGCTGACCTGGCTGTAGGTACTGCGGCTGGCCAAATCAAGACCGGTTCTATGAGCCGTTCTGACCGTGTTGCTAAGTACAACCAGCTGATCCGTATCGAAGAAGCGCTGGGCGAAAAAGCACCATACAACGGTCTGAAAGAAGTGAAAGGCCAGGCTTAATTGCCGCTTTAGCTTGAAACCCCTTTACGGCATTGTTTGGTGCCGTAAAGTCTGATGCAGAAAAGCCGCCCATTGGGCGGCTTTTTTTTGCCCGTTTGCCGGCATAAAGGTCAGTGTTACCACGCGGCTATTAACAAGCAGTATTAAATCGTAGGATTAAAAAATAGCCGTTATGGATGCCGTGTCACCTCACCAAGTTAAGCATCAGTGGGCATAAAATGAGCGCCGTAAAACGCTGACAACGTAAACCGGCAGCGTCGTGATTATTTTACAGTTTTCCCCTCAAGAGCCAGACTGTTATGGCAGTGGTAGAAAACCAGCAGATATGGGATGATAGCCGGGTTTTTCTGGGGGGATAAGATGAGTAAACTGAGCATACTTTTACTCGTGATATTGGGCTGGTTACAGTACAGCCTGTGGCTGGGTAAAAATGGTATCCATACTTATACCCGTATCCAGCAAGAAGTCGCGACACAAGAAGCAAGCAACGCCAAACTAAAAAGCCGCAACGAACAGTTGTTTGCTGAAATCGATGATCTTTCCAGTGGTCTGGAAGCGATTGAAGAGCGTGCCCGTGATGAACTTGGTATGGTGAAACCGGGAGAAACCTTCTACCGCCTGTTGCCGGCGGATAAACCGACAAATACACAATGATGACCCATCCCGAGAGTGAGGCGCAGGCCTCTTTTGTTGCTGTCATTCCCGCAGCCGGCATTGGCTCGCGTATGCAAGCCGCTGTTCCAAAGCAGTATCTGATGTTGCACGGCAAAACCTTGCTGGAGCACACCGTGGCGGTGCTGCTACAAAATCCGCGCATCCGTAATGTGGTCCTGGCGCTGCATCCGCAAGACCGTTGGTTTGCTGATTTGCCGCTGGCCAACGAACCTCGAGTAAGCGTGGTAATCGGTGGCGAGAACCGCGCCGATTCTGTGTTAGCGGCCTTACAAGCGCTGAGCTTGCCTGCCGAACAATGGGTGTTGGTGCATGATGCCGCGCGCCCTTGCCTGACCCAGACCGATTTAAACCGATTGCTGGATTTGACCTTGCAGCCAGATACCATTGGCGGCTTATTGGCAGCTCCGGTGCGCGATACCATGAAGCGCAGTAATGCCGATGGCTTGATTGAACAGACTGTCGAGCGTCGTCAGTTATGGCACGCCTTAACGCCGCAAATGTTCCCACTGGGGCTGCTGCGCGCGAGCCTGCAACAGGCATTGCAAGACGGGGCGGAGATCACCGATGAGGCGTCTGCGCTGGAGTATTGCGGCTATCACCCTCAATTGGTCACCGGACGGGCCGATAATCTTAAGGTCACTCAGCCAGAAGATCTGGCGTTGGCCGACTTTTTCCTGTCTCAGCGGTTATCGGGGGCAGATGCCCAGCCGAGCTGACCCCATCTTTTTGTCTAACCGTTTTTTGTATGACGGTTTTCTGTACGACGGAACACCACGCATGAGGAGAGCGAAATATGCGTATTGGACATGGTTTTGATGTACACCGATTTGGCGGCGAAGGCCCGATAGTAATTGGTGGCGTAACTATTCCTTATGCTCAGGGTTTGCTGGCGCACTCGGATGGCGATGTGGCGCTGCATGCGCTGACCGACGCTCTGCTGGGCGCTGCTGCGCTCGGTGATATCGGCCACCTGTTCCCAGACACCGATCCGGCCTATAAAGGTGCCGACAGTCGTGGTTTGCTGCGTGAAGCCTTCCGTCAGATCAAAGCGCGCGGTTACCGCATTGGTAACGTGGATGTCACCATCATTGCCCAAGCGCCAAAAATGGCTCCGCACATTAGCGCGATGCGGGAAAATATTGCTACCGATTTAGAATGCGCACTGGAGTGCGTAAATGTTAAAGCAACCACCACCGAAAAACTCGGGTTTACTGGCCGTGGTGAAGGGATTGCCTGTGAGGCCGTTGCATTACTGCTGGAGAGTCATTGTGAGTGAGTGTTGCTATCTGCTGGGAAAACCGGCGCTGCGTGCCCGTCTGAAAGCCCAACCGGAAGATTTCAAGGTTGTTGAAGATTTAGGTTACGAGTTTGCCGGTGAAGGTGAGCACGTCATGGTGTATGTGCGCAAAACCGGCTGCAACACCAAGTTTGTGGCAGAAAAGCTGGCGCAATTTGCCGGTATTCCTGCGCGTAACGTGGCGTATGCGGGATTGAAAGACCGCAATGCGGTTACGGAACAGTGGTTTGGTCTGCATATTCCAGGCAAAGTGACGCCAGATTTTAGCCAATTTGCGCTGGAAGGCTGTGAAGTGGTGCAAGTGGTTCGCCACAACCGTAAGGTGCGCACCGGCGCTCTGCGCGGTAATCACTTTACATTGCTGCTGCGTGATTTGACGCCAGATGCCGCCCTAGAGCAGCGTCTGCAAGCCATTGCCGAGTCTGGGGTTCCCAACTATTTTGGCGAACAGCGTTTTGGCCGTGATGGCAACAACCTGCAACTGGCTTTACGTTGGGCGCGTGGTGAAGTGAAGATTAAAGACCGCAACAAGCGCAGCTTCTGCCTGTCTGCGGCGCGCAGTGAACTGTTTAACCGCATTGTCAGTGCCCGTATTGAGCAAGGTTTGCAGCAGCAAGTGCTGGAAGGCGATGCTCTGCAACTGGCGGGTCGCAACAGCTGGTTCGTGGTGACGCCTGAAGAGCTGGCAGCATCGCAACAGCGTTTGCAAGAGCGTGATGTGAATATCACCGCGCCAATGGTCGGCGATGGTGAGCTCGGCTCTCAAGGGCCGGCGCTGGCATTAGAGCAAGCGCAGCTGGAAGGACAAGATGATCTGCTGGCTCTGCTTAAGCGTGAGCGTTTAGAGCCGGCGCGCCGTGCGCTGCTGGTGGTACCGCAAGAGCTGCGTTGGAGCTGGCTGGATGAGGGCCTGCAACTGCAATTTTTCCTGCCAGCGGGCAGCTACGCAACCAGCGTGGTGCGTGAAATTGCAATAGTCGACGAGGAAGGAGACGGGCATGCGGATTCTGCTGAGTAACGATGACGGCGTTACCGCCCCCGGCATCCAAGCGATAGCGGCTGAGCTGCGCAAATTCGCTGAGGTGACGGTAGTCGCGCCAGATCGTAACCGCAGCGGCGCCTCCAACTCATTGACGCTGGAAATGCCCCTGCGTATTCAAAAGCTGGCCAACGGCGATTTTAGCGTGCGCGGCACCCCGACCGATTGCGTGCATCTGGCGGTGAATGGCCTGATGGCGCCGCTGCCAGATGTGGTGGTGTCAGGCATTAATGCCGGCCCCAATCTGGGCGATGATGTGATCTATTCCGGTACTGTTGCCGCCGCTACTGAAGGGCGGCATATGGGTTATCCGGCACTGGCTGTATCGCTCAATGGCACTATCCACTATGAAACTGCGGCGGTGATCACCGCCCGTTTCTTGCGTGCCTTGCAGCGTCGCCCTTTGCGCACCAATCGGATCTTGAATATCAATGTGCCAGATGTGCCATTGGAGCAAATCCGTGGCATAAAAATTACTCGCTGTGGTCATCGTCATCCAGCCGGTAAAGTGATTTGTGAAAAAGATCCGCGCGGCAATGATATTTACTGGATAGGCCCTGTACCGGCAGCCAAAGATGCGGGTGAGGGAACCGATTTTCACGCCGTGGAGAACAATTACGTCTCCGTGACCCCACTGCATGTGGATTTAACGGCGCACCAGAGTCTGGACACGCTGGCGGAGTGGATGGAAAACAGCGGAGAGTGGTAAGGATGATAAAGTCAGTCGAATTATCTCGGCTACTCATCAGACTGAAAGAACAGGGAATCAGGGATGAACAAGTGTTACACGCACTGGCCTGTGTTCCCCGGCACCGTTTCATTGATGAAGCACTGGCTCACAAAGCTTATGACAACACGGCGCTGCCCATCGGCGCCGGACAAACTATCTCGCAGCCCTATATGGTGGCGAGAATGACCGAACTGCTGGAGCTCACGCCCCAGTCGCGAGTATTGGAAATCGGTACCGGCTCAGGCTATCAGACCGCCGTTCTGGCACATCTGGTGGAGCGCGTGTGTTCGGTGGAACGGATTAAAACGCTGCAATGGCAAGCCAAGCGGCGTTTTAAACAGCTTGATTTACATAATATTTCTACCCGTCATGGTGATGGTTGGGAAGGGTGGTCGGCACGGGCACCTTTTGACGCCATTATCGTGACCGCAGCCGCGACCGAAATTCCACAGGCCTTATTGGGGCAGTTGGCGGAAGGCGGACGCTTGGTGGTGCCTGTTGGCTCGCATCACCAAGAGTTACAGCGGATCCGACGGGTACATAATCAGTTCCAACGGGAACATATTGAACAGGTGCGTTTTGTACCGTTAATACAAGGAGAATTGGCTTGAAATTGTTTGGCGCGGTTTATGATAAAGTCATGCTGTGGTCCCGCCATCCGAAAGCTGAATGGTGGCTGGGCGGATTGAGCTTTATCGAGGCCATCTTTTTCCCTATTCCACCCGATATTATGCTGGCGCCGATGTCATTATCTGCTCCGCAGCGCGCGGTGCGTTATGCATTATTAACGGCAATTACCTCGGTATTAGGCGGTATTGTCGGCTATGCTCTGGGATATTATCTGTTTGATGTGATCCAGCCCCTGATTGCGCATATGGGATATCAGGCTAATCTGGATAAAGCCATGCAGTGGTTTAGAGAGTGGGGCGTGCTGGTCGTTTTTATTGCCGGTTTTTCTCCCATCCCTTATAAAGTATTTACTATAACTGCCGGCTTATTAAAAATGGCCTTCTGGCCTTTTGTCGCTGCTGCGCTGGTTTCCCGTGCTGCTCGCTTTTTATTAGTTGCGCTGTTAATGGCGTGGGGCGGCAAACGAATGGAAGCCCAACTGCGTAAATATATAGAAATTCTAGGTTGGGGTACTGTGGCGCTGGCAGTGCTCGTGTATTTGATATATCGCTGAATTTTAGGTGAAAGGATGATTTCAGGAAGCCTAAACAAAACCCTGTCCAAGGCGGGTATTTGCTCTTGCTTATTATTAGCGCTCGGGGGATGTACAACATCCGAAACCGGCCCGGCGCCGGTCTCTTCGGCGACATCTGATGATGGGAATTACAGCTCATCACATAGCGGTACGCCGGATTATCGCCGGATCCAAAAAGGTAGCTATACCGGTACCACCTATCAGGTGAAAGACGGTGAGACATTGTTCTACATTGCCTATATTTCCGGTCGTGATTTTCGCGAACTGGCCTCGGCCAATAACATCGCTCCACCGTATACCATCTATCCAGGACAAGTGATCCGCTTGTCGGAAGGTGGCAGTGGTAGCTATGCAACTCCTCCGACCAGTATCGTCTCATCACAAAGTCCTATTGAACCGGTTGCGGTTAAGAATTACTCTGGCTCAGAGGGTAAACAAAATGTTAATCGCAAGCAGGGGGAACTGCAGATTACGGAGACCGTTGTCTCACGTAAGCCGCAGACACCACCACCGGCAAGTGCCACTAGTAGCGCAAGCAGCAGTGTTGGCAATGCTGCGGTAAGCAGCTGGCGCTGGCCGGTACAGGGCACCGTGATTGACTCTTACTCCTCGGCTGAAGGGGGTAACAAAGGGATTGATATTGCCGGGCGTCGTGGTCAACCAATTTATGCCACCGCGCCAGGTAAAGTGGTGTATGCCGGTAATGCGTTACGTGGATACGGTAATCTTATTATCATCAAACACAACGATGATTATCTGAGCGCCTACGCCCACAACGATACATTACTCGTGAAGGAGCGGCAGGAAGTCAAAGCCGGTGAACAGATTGCGACAATGGGTAGCTCGGGTACCAGTTCAGTTCGACTGCACTTTGAGATCCGCTATAAAGGCAAATCTGTAAACCCGTTAGGATACCTTCCTAAGCGTTAAGCGGGCAGAGCGGGTTGTACTGCTTCGTATTTCTCTATCATGAGGGAATGAAGTATGAGCCACACCAATACTGCAGCAGAAGAACTGCATGAATTTGAGTTTGAAGAAGCCAGCCTGGAAGAGCTGGAGTCCGAAGCGTTCGAAGAGGCCGTTGATGAGGATGTCGAGGCCGATGAACAGTTTCCTCATATTGATGCGCAACGTGTTCTGGATGCAACCCAGCTCTACCTCGGAGAAATTGGCTTCGCGCCGCTGCTGACGGCAGCCGAAGAAGTCTATTTCGCCCGGCGTGCTCTGCGCGGCGATCTGGCAGCCCGTAAGCGTATGATAGAAAGTAATCTGCGTTTGGTGGTTAAGATCGCCCGTCGCTATGGCAATCGGGGCTTGGCACTGCTCGACCTGATCGAAGAAGGTAACCTCGGATTGATTCGGGCGGTGGAGAAGTTTGATCCCGAGCGTGGCTTCCGCTTCTCAACCTATGCCACATGGTGGATCCGGCAAACTATCGAACGGGCGATTATGAATCAGACCCGTACTATCCGTCTGCCAATCCATGTCGTCAAAGAGCTGAACGTCTATCTGCGTACCGCGCGTGAGTTAGCGCACAAGCTAGAGCACGAGCCGACTGCAGAAGATATTGCTGCGCTGCTCTCCTGCCCAGTCAGTGATGTTAGCCGCATGTTGCGCTTGAATGAGCGCATTACCTCGGTAGATACACCGATTGCCGGTGACTCGGAAAAAGCGCTGTTGGATATTCTGGCCGATGAAAAAGATCAAGGGCCAGAAGAAACCACCCAAGATAACGACATGCACCACAGCATCATCAAGTGGCTGTATGAGCTCAATCCAAAGCAGCGCGAGGTGTTAGCGCGTCGTTTTGGCCTGTTGGGTTATGAGGCGGCAACGCTGGAAGATGTGGGCAGTGAAATTGGCTTGACCCGTGAGCGGGTGCGCCAGATTCAGGTCGAAGGTCTGCGGCGGTTGCGTGAGATCCTGACTCAGCAAGGGTTGAGTATCCATGCGCTATTTCGTGAGTAGTCATTGCGAATGACGTGAATAGTGTCGTGAGTCGTTTGTGAAGCACACGCCAGAATATAAAAATCCCCGCTCTTGAGCGGGGATTTTTTTGTGCCGGAGATTCAGCTCTGCTAGAGATGCGTCGTTAGGTTATTACGCTAAACAATGCCTATCTCAGCCCCTTATCGCCAATTCCCAGTTATTGAAGCCATCATTTTCTATGGGTGTCTTCGCACTGAAAGATCATGGCCGCGTTACGCGCGGTATTACAGCATCGCTTTGAGGCGATACAGCAGATCCAAGGCTTGGCGCGCACTCAGATTATCTGGATTTAACGCTTCTAACTCATCAATCACCGGATGCGGCAGCAAAGAGAGCTGAGGCGCTGCGGCGGCAGAACTGCCAGCCGATGCATTGGCGGCGCTTTCTGGCTGTGGTTGGCTTTCCAGTTCATGCAGCTTTTGCCGTGCGCGGCGGATCACATCGCGTGGCACCCCAGCCAACGCCGCGACCGCCAGACCATAACTTTTGCTCGCCGCTCCCTCTTGCACCGCATGCATAAAGGCGATGGTTTCGCCGTGTTCAACCGCATCCAAATGCACGTTGGCCACGCCTTCCAGCCGCTCTGGCAGTGCAGTTAACTCAAAGTAGTGGGTGGCAAACAAGGTCATGGCTTGAATGCGCTGGGCCAGCGCTTCGGCGCAGGCCCAAGCCAGCGACAGACCATCATAAGTAGAGGTGCCACGGCCAATTTCATCCATCAATACCAAGCTGTGCTGGGTCGCGTTGTGCAAAATATTCGCAGTTTCGGTCATCTCCACCATGAAGGTCGAACGGCCGGAGGCCAAATCATCGGCGGCACCGACCCGGGTAAAGATCCGATCGACCGGCCCTATCACGGCGCTTTCTGCGGGCACGAAACTGCCGATATGTGCCAGTAACACGATCAGCGCGGTTTGACGCATATAGGTGCTCTTACCGCCCATGTTCGGACCGGTAATGATCAACATGCGACGCTGATGATTGAGCTGCAGCGGGTTGGCGATAAACGGTTCACGCAGCATTTGCTCGACCACCGGATGGCGACCATTTTCGATGGCGATCCCCGGTTGCTCACTTAATTGTGGACAGTGATAATCCAGCGAATCGGCGCGCTCGGCGAGGTTTGCTAGCACATCCAGCTCGGCCAGCGCGGCGGCACTTTGCTGCAATGCCGGCAAATGTGGCAGCAGCAGATCAAACAGCTCTTCGTACAGGCTCTTTTCCAAGGCTAGTGCTTTGCCTTTGGCGGTCAAAACCTTGTCTTCGTACTCTTTGAGCTCTGGAATGATGTAACGCTCGGCATTTTTCAGCGTTTGACGGCGGATATAGTGCGCAGGCACATGCTCGCTTTGGCCACGGCTGACTTGAATGTAGTAACCGTGTACCGCGTTGAAACCCACTTTTAGGGTATCCAGACCAAGGCGCTCGCGCTCGCGGATTTCCAATTGCTCCAGATAGGTGGTTGCACCATCGGCCAGTGCACGCCATTCATCCAGCTCTGCGTTATAGCCCGGTGCCAGCACGCCGCCATCACGGATCAGCACTGGCGGGTTTTCAATCACGGCGCGCTCAAGCAGCGCACACAGCTCAGCAAAATCACCGATTTGCTGATTTAAATTTTGCAGTGGCGCACAGGTCAGCGCTTGCAGCAGTTGATTGATGTGCGGCAGCTGCTGGAAGGCATTACGCATCCGCGCTAAATCACGTGGGCGAGCGCTACGCAGTGCCAAACGAGCCAAAATGCGCTCCAGATCGCCGATTTGGCGCAGCAGCGGTTGCAGCTCGCTCACCAACATCTCGTGTTGTAGCGTGCGAATGGCTTCTTGACGGTGGCTTAAGATCTGCCGATTACGAATCGGTTGATGCAGCCAACGTTTGAGCATCCGGCTACCCATCGCGGTCACGGTTTGATCCAGTACCGAAGCCAGCGTGCAATCGGTGCCGCCGCTCAGATTTAAGGTGATCTCCAAGTTACGGCGGGTCGCCGCATCCATGATGATCCCATCTTGTTGGCGCTCCATGATCACGCCACGAATATGTGGCAGGGCGGTGCGCTGGGTGTCTTTAACATACTGTAGCAGACAACCGGCGGCGCGCAGGCCGGCATCGGCCTGTTCTACACCAAAGCCGGTCAGATCGCGCGTGCCAAATTGCAAATTGAGCTGTTGGCGCGCGGTATCAATTTCAAACTCCCATAGCGGACGACGACGTAGGCCTTTACGGTTTTCAATCAATGCGGTGTGAGGGAAATCTTCGGCATACAGCAGTTCAGCGGGATTAGTGCGTTGCAGCTCGGCCAGCATCGCATCGGTGCTATCGGGCTCTGACAGCAAGAAACGGCCGGAGCTGATATCCAGCGTGGCATAGCCAAATTTATCACCGTGGGCGCAGATTGCCGCCAGCAGGTTATCCTGCCGCTCTTGCAGCAGCGCTTCGTCACTGACGGTGCCGGGAGTGACAATCCGCACCACTTTACGCTCGACCGGACCTTTGCTGGTGGCCGGATCGCCAATCTGCTCACAGATAGCCGCCGATTCGCCGAGCTGGATCAGCTTGGCCAGATAGCCTTCAATCGAATGATGTGGCACGCCAGCCATCGGGATCGGTTCACCCGCCGATTGACCACGTTTGGTCAGTGAGATATCCAACAATTGCGACGCCAAGCGGGCATCGTCATAAAACAGTTCGTAAAAGTCACCCATGCGATAAAACAGCAAAATATCGGGGTGCTGCGCTTTGAGGCGCAGATACTGCTGCATCATGGGGGTGTGGGCATCAAGGTTCAGGCTGTCGCTCATAAGAGTTATCTTTTTAACGTCATCAGGTGAACAAAACCGCGCGCCGCAGGCAATGTGGCTGCAGTACGCGATTTAAAATACGGATAGGTCGGCAAGTTGCCTTGTACTGCAGGCAAGCTTATATGAGGGGCAAAGGCGCTGGCAAACCTTATTATGTCCTTATTATATAGACTGGGCATATAACCTGAGCGCGCTTAAGCGGCATGGCCATGTATACATTATGGATAACTGCACCGCATCGCCCCTGAGCCTCAGCGCTTGGGTTACACTGGCAATACAGGGTGAAAAAATCTGGGGAAAGGTATGTATCAGAGTTTGTTATCACTGAGCGAAGCGGTGGGTGCCCGTTTAACCCAATTGGGCTGGAAAATTGCCGCCGCCGAATCCTGCACCGGAGGCGGGATCATGGTTGCGTTGACGGATATTGCGGGAAGCTCGCAGTATGTGGAGCGCGGTTTTGTCACTTATACCAATCAGGCCAAGCATCAGATGCTTGGGGTCTCTTGGCAGACGCTGGATACCTATGGCGCGGTCAGTGAACCAACGGTGTGCGAGATGGTACATGGCGCGCTGCTGGCGTCAGAGGCTGACGTGGCAATTGCGGTGAGCGGGATTGCAGGCCCCGGTGGCGGCAGTGAGAGTAAGCCGGTCGGGACCGTGTGGTTTGCCTTTGCCAGCCGTAGCGGGCGCACCTTAGCTTGCCATCAACTTTTCTCTGGCGATCGGCACGCCGTTCGTGAGCAGGCGGTGCATTTTGCATTGCAAACCCTGTTAAATGAGTTTCTCTTTTAAACAGGGCTTGATACTGTATGACTATACAGTATACTGTTCGGCATACAACGCGTGACTGATTTCGTGGGGATAAGAGTAATGGACGAGAACAAACAGAAAGCCTTGGCCGCAGCGTTAGGACAGATTGAAAAGCAATTCGGTAAAGGCTCTATCATGCGTCTGGGTGATACCAAGACGTTAGATATCGAAGCAATTTCTACCGGCTCTTTGGGTCTGGATATTGCGCTGGGTATTGGCGGTCTGCCGACCGGCCGTATTGTTGAAATCTTTGGTCCGGAATCGTCCGGTAAAACCACCCTTACTCTGTCTGTTATTGCTCAAGCGCAAAAGTGCGGTAAAACCTGTGCTTTTATCGATGCTGAGCATGCGCTGGATCCGGTTTACGCCGCCAAACTGGGGGTGCAGGTTGATGATCTGCTGATCTCTCAGCCAGATACCGGTGAACAAGCACTGGAAATCTGTGATGCACTGGTTCGTTCTGGCGCGGTCGATGTGATCATTGTTGACTCTGTGGCCGCACTGACACCAAAAGCTGAAATCGAAGGCGAGATGGGCGACTCTCACGTTGGTCTGCAAGCCCGTTTGATGTCACAGGCGCTGCGTAAGTTGACCGGTAACATTAAGAGCGCCAACTGCTTAGTGGTCTTCATCAACCAGATCCGCATGAAGATCGGTGTGATGTTCGGTAACCCAGAAACTACCACCGGCGGTAACGCACTGAAGTTCTACGCCTCTGTTCGTCTGGATATTCGCCGTGTTGGCGCTATCAAAGAAGGCGATGAAGTGGTCGGTAACGAAACTCGCGTGAAAGTGGTGAAAAACAAAGTATCGCCACCGTTCCGTCAGGCCGATTTCCAGATTATTTATGGTGGCGGGATCTCGAAAGAGGGCGAGCTGATCGATCTGGGCGTGAAGCACAAGCTGGTGGAAAAATCTGGTGCGTGGTACAGCTATCAGGGCGAGAAAGTGGGTCAGGGCAAGGCCAACTCGATGAAGTACCTGCAAGAGCATCCAGAAATTGCGGCTGAGCTGGATAAAAAACTGCGTGAAATGCTGTTAAGTGCGGCGGTGACTTCTGCGGAAGCGCAAGCGAACAACGATGGCGATGACGAGTTTGGTCCAGATGAGGACGAAGCATTCTGATGAATGCCATGCTACTGAATCACGCGCTGCGTCTGTTGGCGCAGCGTGAACACAGTGAGCAGGAATTGCGCCGCAAATTAGCGGCGCAATTTGTTTCTGCCTCAACCTCCACCGATGACGAGGGGGCGTTTACCCACGCACGGCGTGGCACCAAGCGCTCGGCGGCCAAACCGGCGCTGCAATTTAGTCGCAGTGAATGGCCGGCTACTCCCGAGGCCTTTGCCACTGAACTAGAGTTGGTGATAGTGCACTGTGTGCAGCAAAAATGGTTGGATGACCAGCGTTATGCGGGCATGTTTTTGCGCAGTCGTAGCCAAAAAGGCTATGGGCCACGGCGCATCGAACAAGAGCTACGCCAACGCGGAGTGTCCAGTGAGGCCATCACCCAAGCTCTGTTTGATTCAGATATCGATTGGAGCGCGCTGGCGGCACGGGTAGCCGAGCGACGTTTTGGTTCGCCGCTGCCGACCGATCGATTACCTCGCAGCAAAGTGATCCGCTTTATGCTGTACCGCGGTTTTTATCAAGAAGATATTCAATCTCTGTGGTAAGCGTCAGCGACAACATCCCTCTCGCTTACCAACGCTTGTCCTCATTTTCTCCTCATCTTTGCATTTCACTGCACTAAAGCGGGTGGAATCAGCATTTTCTGCCGCCGAAAGTGCTATCTGAATTTACATCACTTGTGAGAAAATTTATCTTATCCACACTTTGATCGCCCCCGCTGTACAACAGGGACGATTCCTCAGCAATTTGATCTGACTCAGGACTTAGCTGCATGAGCAAGAGCACTGCCGAGATCCGCCAGGCGTATCTCGACTTTTTCCAGAGCAAAGGGCATCAAGTGGTGTCCAGCAGCTCACTCGTACCGGGCAATGACCCGACGTTACTGTTTACCAATGCCGGTATGAACCAGTTCAAGGATGTGTTCCTTGGTCTGGACAAGCGCCCTTATACCCGCGCGACCACCTCTCAGCGCTGTGTGCGTGCAGGCGGTAAGCACAATGACCTAGAAAACGTAGGTTATACCGCGCGTCACCACACCTTCTTCGAAATGCTGGGTAACTTCAGCTTCGGCGATTACTTCAAGCACGATGCGATTCGCTATGCGTGGGAGTTCCTGACTTCGCCACAGTGGCTGGCACTGCCGAAAGAGAAGCTGTGGGTAACGGTGTACGCCTCTGATGATGAAGCGTATGACATCTGGGCCAAAGAAATTGGCATTCCAGAAGAGCGCATCGTGCGTATCGGTGACAACAAAGGTGCGCCGTATGCGTCCGATAACTTCTGGCAGATGGGTGATACCGGCCCATGCGGTCCGTGCACCGAGATTTTCTATGACCACGGCGATCACATCTGGGGCGGTCCTCCAGGAAGCCCAGAAGAAGATGGCGACCGTTATATCGAGATTTGGAACAACGTGTTCATGCAGTTCAACCGTCAAGCTGACGGCACACTGCTGCCACTGCCAAAGCCATCGGTAGATACCGGTATGGGTCTGGAGCGTATCACTGCGGTTATGCAGCATGTGAACTCCAACTACGAAATCGACGTCTTCAAAGCGTTGATCGCTAAAGCGGCCGAAGTGACCGGCGCGACCGATCTGGAAAGCAAATCACTGCGCGTAATTGCTGACCACATCCGTTCTTGTGCGTTCTTGGTATCTGACGGTGTAATGCCATCGAATGAAGGTCGTGGCTATGTGCTGCGTCGTATCATTCGTCGTGCCGTACGTCATGGTCACATGCTGGGTGCCAAAGACACGTTCTTCTACAAGCTGGTGGGTACGCTGATTGCCGTGATGGGCAGCGCTGCCGATGAGCTGCAACAGCAGCAAGCACTGGTAGAAAAAGTGCTGCGTCTGGAAGAAGAGCAGTTTGCCCGTACGCTGGAGCGTGGTCTGGCACTGCTGGATGGCGCGCTGGCTGAACTGCAAGGCGACGTACTGGATGGCGAAACCGCGTTCAAACTGTACGACACCTACGGCTTCCCTCTGGATTTGACCGCTGACGTATGCCGTGAGCGCAACATCACCGTTGATGAAGCCGGTTTTGAAAAAGAAATGAAAGCCCAGCGTGAGCGTGCGCAGGCGGCTAACAACTTTGGTGCCGATTACAACAGCATGATCCGTGTTGATGGTCAGACCGAATTCCACGGCTATACCACTACCGCCCATCAAGGTCAGGTTGTGGCACTGTTCCGTGAAGGTCAGAGCGTTGAGCAATTGCATGCCGGTGAAGAGGCGATCATCGTCCTGAACGAAACTCCATTCTACGCCGAGTCCGGTGGTCAGGTGGGTGACAGCGGTCTGCTGTTGGCCGATGGCGTTGAGTTCATGGTGACGGATACCCAGAAATACGGTCAGGCGTTTGGTCACGTCGGTAAGCTGATGTCAGGGAGTGTAACGGTCGGTGATACGCTGCAAGCTGAAGTGGATGCTGCGCGTCGTCAGAGCATTCGTCTGAACCACTCAGCGACTCACCTGTTGCACGCTGCCCTGCGTAAAGTGCTGGGCGAGCACGTGGCACAAAAAGGTTCACAAGTGAGCGCGGATGCCCTGCGTTTTGACTTCTCGCATCTGGAAGCCATGAAGGCGGAAGAGCTGCGTGAAGTTGAGCGTTTGGTGAATGCGGAAATTCGTCGCAACCACAGCGTACAGACCGATGTTCTGGATCTGGACGAAGCCAAAGCCAAAGGTGCGATGGCGCTGTTTGGTGAGAAGTATGACGAGAAAGTGCGCGTACTGACCATGGGCGATTTCTCGGTTGAGCTGTGTGGTGGTACCCACGCTGCGCGTACCGGTGATATCGGCTTGTTCCGCATTACCTCTGAAGGTGGTGTAGCTGCAGGCGTGCGCCGTATTGAAGCGGTGACCGGTGAGCGGGCGATTGCCTTTACCGAGCGTCAGCAAGACCAGTTGGATGAAGCGGCCGGTCTGGTGAAATCCGACGCATTCAGCGTAGCGGAGAAAGTCCGTGGCTTGCTGGATCGCAGCAAGCAGCTGGAAAAAGAATTGCAACAATTGAAAGACAAGCTGGCCGCTCAGGAAAGCGCGGATCTGGTGCATAATGCTATCGAGGTCAAGGGTAAGAAGCTGTTGGTCAGCCTGCTCAAGAACGGCGATGCAAAAGCATTACGTACGATGGTCGATGACCTGAAAAACCAGTTGGGTTCCGGTATCGTGGTACTGGGTCTGGCACAGGATGACAAAGTCAGTCTGATTGCCGGTGTAACCAAAGACTTGGTGGGTCAGGTGAAGGCTGGTGAGCTGATCAGCATGCTGGCGGCACAAGTTGGCGGTAAGGGCGGCGGTCGTCCAGATATGGCACAGGCCGGTGGCTCTGATGCTGCAGCATTGCCTGCGGCATTAGACAGTGTTCAGGCATGGGTTGCTGAACGTCTGTAACCGTTAAGCTGAAAAAAACGTACTGACCTCACTTTGAGGTTAGTACGTTTTGTTTTTTGTGCAGTGTGTCGCTTGCTTCTGTCTGTACTGATGCCACAATAAAAATTGCAACTAATTGCACTTTATGAGGCAGGGTTGGGCAGTAGGGAACACTGTTTTATTAATTGAGTAGGCAAGAACTTTAGCTAATCGGCTTACGTTTTTGTGACTTATGTTGGATAATGTCAGTACAATTCTGACAATAAGCTATTAGTTCAAGGAGCAACGAATGCTAATTCTGACTCGCCGAGTTGGTGAAACCCTGATGATTGGTGACGAGGTTACCGTTACTGTACTGGGTGTAAAAGGAAACCAAGTCCGTATCGGTGTGAACGCGCCGAAAGAAGTCTCTGTTCACCGTGAAGAAATTTACCAACGCATCCAGGCTGAAAAATCTCAACAGCCTAACTACTAACCTTTTCCTTCCGGTTAGTACTGAACCTTCCCAGCGCGTCTCGCACTTTTTCTGTGGGACGCCGATTTTCCGATAAAGCTCACAAAACCCAACCCTGACTTGCTGGCATTATTAATGCCGTTGTGATGACGCACGCACAATAAAGTGAGTCAACGGTCTGCTGTGTTGATAAAAACGGCAGATGACCTGAAAAATCAGCAGATTGCCTGTTAAGTGTGCAAACGATATGATTTTACAGGATACTTCGGAAAAAACGTTTGACTTATAAGGCTGGGAAAGTAATATGTGCGCCACGCAACGCCGGTGAGATGGCCGAGAGGCTGAAGGCGCACCCCTGCTAAGGGTGTATAGGGGAAACTCTATCGAGGGTTCGAATCCCT